>Ga0097691_1002514_pt1 | contig 12145 bp, 11 predicted proteins | sample NGESurdeep072012_8_FD_72858 | JGI IMG/M metagenome (GOLD analysis project Ga0097691, IMG submission 72858) | Arctic peat soil microbial communities from Barrow, Alaska - NGEE Surface sample 210-1 deep-072012 | ecosystem: Environmental > Terrestrial > Soil > Wetlands > Peat ...
CTGAACTCTGACCCACCGCCCTCTGAACCGCCGCGATAGCGGCGACCGCTGCGAGACAGGAGTCGAGTAGTCCCCAGAAGCGATAGGGCATGTGTTTTCACGGAGCACAGCGTAGTGAAAATGCAGGCTTTACGAAATCGCGTCGAGTCATTGCGTAGTAATGTTTCAACCCCTTGTTGGACGAAGCCGCTAACGCAGCAGAAAAAGCCCTTGCCGCTTAAACTCTAGCCGTACTTAAAACCAAGTACGATAAAATTGGAGTTTAAAATGACTGCTACAGAACAAGCGCGATATGAAGAATTATACACTCGTCACCTCAGAGCGTTGAAGCTTCAAGGAAAGCGCGACAAGACTATCGATAGCTATGCTCGTGCCGTTCGGCGAGTCTCCAGTCACTTTGATTGCTGCCCTGATCAATTGACCATCGAACAACTGGAAGTCTATTTTGCCGACTTGGTTGATTCACATTCCTGGAGTACCGTTAAGATTGACCGGAATGGCCTGCAATTCTTCTGGAAGTACGTCCTTAAAACCGATTGGCAATGGCTGAACATTATCAAAGTGCCTAAGGTGCAAACCCTTCCCGATATTCTTACCCTGAACGAAGTGGAACGCTTAATCCTGGCAACGCGTCAGCTGCGTTATCGGGTATTTTTATTAACCACCTACTCAATGGGACTGCGCCTGAGTGAAGCATTGGCATTGCAGGTCGGCGATATTGACGCTCAGCGCAAGCAAGTCCATATTCGTCGGGGTAAAGGGCATAAGGATCGTTTTGTACCCCTGCCGGATCTGACTTATCACGCATTACGGTCTCTATGGCAAAAACATCGCAATCCCTGTTGGTTGTTTCCGAATGCGCTCGGCTCCATGGAAGCTGTGGCTCAGGCTACGTCACACATGGATCGTGGTGGTACTCAGGCCGCTATGAAAGCCGTTGTCACGCAATGCGGCATTAAAAAAAAATTTCAGTTCATTCTCTACGGCATAATCCGGAGTACCGAATAATGCCGAGTACCTGTCTATAATATGGAGAATCTCTGGACTTATGGGATATTCTAGTCGGCATTATTAGAGACCTTTGAGGAAGGCCATCAACTCGTCATCGGGCCGAAAGCGACCTGGATGCCCATTTATGGGTGTCGTTTTCTCAAGCGCCCGCTCTTTGAGTTCAAGACTGGCATGCAGGTAGATCTGAGTCGTGTCCATTGATTCATGACCCAACCACAAAGCGATGACTGCGCAGTCGACACCACTTTGCAGGAGCCCCATAGCGGCGGAATGGCGTAGGACATGCGGAGTAACCCGTTTATGTTGTAGCGAAGGGCAGTGTTGGCAGGCCATTGCAACATGCTTGGCCAAGAGATAAGGAATGAGCATAAATTAATTTAGGCAAGTTCAGTTCAAGAATTATACTTTGTGAGAAAGAAACCTTGTTCAAAATTGACAAATGATAGAACCTTACTCCAAAGATATTGAAGCGCAGATGCAAGAATTGTATGGACGTCTGCCGGAGAAAAATAGACGTTTATATGCAGGGGTCGAAGCCTTAAAGTTTCCCTACGGCGGCATCAGTTATATCGCCGGACTTTTTGGCTGCTCACGAGATACCGTTTCGGCGGGGATTAAAGAACTTGCCGAAGCAGAAACTCTGCCTAAAAACCGCAATCGGAAAACAGGTGGAGGCAGGAAGCTTACGCTTGAAAAGGAACCTGATATTAATGAGGTTTTCCTGGCTTTAATAAAAGAGCATACGGCAGGCGACCCGATGGATGAAACGAAAAAATGGACAAATTTGACGTGCGCTAAAATTGGCGCTCTATTGGCTGAAAAGGGTTTTAAAGTGAGCCGCAATATTGTCAGAAAATTATTAAAAAAGAATGACTATGTGAAGCGCAAGGCCTTGAAAAAGAAGGCAGCTGGTGGGCATGTAAACCGCAATGCCCAGTTTGAGCGCATCGCTGAATTGAGAGCTTTATATACTGCCGCAGGCAATCCTGTCATCAGCGTGGATAGCAAAAAAAAGGAACAGATAGGCAATCTGTTTCGTGATGGTAAGGTTTACACCACTAAAACGGTGGAGGTTTTTGATCATGATTTCCCTTCATTAGCCGAAGGTGTTGCCGTGCCTCATACGCTTTATGACATGGAACGCAACGAAGCCTATGTCAACATTGGGACGAGTCGTGACACCAGCGAGTTTTCCTGTGATTCGATTCGTCACTGGTGGTACACCTATGGCATCTTGTACTATCCTCTGGCAACATCCATTTTAATGTTGATGGATGGCGGCGGCAGCAACTCCTCCAGACACTATATTTTCAAACAGGATTTACAGGCTTTAGTGGAAGAGATCGGTATTGAAATAAGGATAGCGCATTATCCGCCGTACACGTCTAAATGGAATCCCATTGAGCATCGGGTATTCCCCCATATTACTCGCGAATTATCCGGCATGATTTTAACCAGCCATCTATTTATGAAAGAGTTAATAGAAAAAACAACAACCAAAGCAGGATTAAAAGTCTTTGCCTGTATTTTTAACAGGGTTTATGAAACTGGCAGAAAAGTTGTGGAGGGGTTTAAAGAATCAATGCGAATTTTATTTGATAAGCATCTGGGGCAATGGAATTATGTTGCCATTCCTGAAACGACAATTTCAGAAGTTGCCTAAGTTATTTTATGCACGTTCCTAAGCAACGTACGGCGGCAGCTAGGCAAGAGACCATCACCAGCCAGCAGCAGCAGAAAAAGCAACTTGTGCATGAAATGTACTGCACCATTTGCCAGCACTTTCCTGAGCTGTTTGAGTGGATGCGAGCGGTGGATGATTGCCGTAAAAAAGCCTCGACTTATGAGTTGGCCGCTCACCTGACTGCGTGCCTGGCGATGTTCCTGTTCAAATCGGGTTCCCGCAACCAATACAACCAGTACCGTGAAGACATACAGTTCAAGACGAATTACCGGCACCTGTTTGGTTTTGCGATGCCCCATGGTGATTCCGTGCAGAAGGTCATGAACATGCTGGATGTTTCCCAAATCGAACAGCTGAAACAGAAAATGGTTCAGGTTCTGATTCAACGTAAGACCTTTCATAACAGTCGCTACCGTGGGCATTGGTTTCGAATTGCGGTCGATGCTAGCGGGATGGGCAGTTACGACCATCAACGCGATGAGCAATGTCTGCAGCGCACCTCAAAAAACGGTAAAACCACCTACTTTCATTCAGTCCTGGAAGCGAGGCTGATCACCCCGAACGGATTCAGCGTCTCCATCGCTACTGAGTGGATTGAAAATCCTGAAGACGGTGAGTATGACAAACAAGATTGTGAGCGTAAGGGCTTTATCCGTCTGGCCGCCACGCTGAAGAAAATTTATCCACGCCTGCCCCTACTGATACTCGCGGACGGCTTGTATCCTTATGAAGGATTTTTTGCCCTTTGCAAGGCCAACCAATGGTCTTACTGTGTCACCTTTAAGGATGGCAACCTACCCAGCATTTGGGAGGAAGTCTTGGAATTACAACTGCTGCAAAGCAAGAACATCCGCCAGGACGTGTGCTACCTGCCCGATGGCAAAACCGTGGAGCACATATTCCAATGGGTGACGGAGGTCGATTATAAAGGGCATACGTTAAACTGGCTGGCGTGCAAAGAAACCATCAGGCCGACAAAAACCGAGGCCCCCGAAGAGGCGCTAAAAACTACGCGCTTTGTCCACATCACTGATTTACCCATCAACGCTAGCAATATTGCTGACACCAGTCGGACTGGACGCTTGCGCTGGAAAATCGAGAATGAAGGCTTCAATACCCTCAAAAACGGAGGCTATGGCATGGAGCATCAATACGCCAGGAAAAGTTATTGCGCCCTTAAAAATTACTTCCAATTCATGCAGATGGCGCACCTCATTCATCAATTGATGACCTTGAATACGCGCTTTCGAGAAGCCTTCATGAAGGCTAAAAACCATCCCACCTTGAAAAATCTTTGGCTTAATCTTGTTTCCGCCATGCAATGGCTTGAACTTAATGAACAGGAACTGCAGCGTATTAGCAGCACACGCCGACAGTTTCGATTTACCACTTGATGAATGAAGTGGATTCCTCACCCCTATAGTGAGTTAACCACCCTACAAAACTTGAGGAGGCCTCACTCAGATTTTCCGCCCTGATAGCGAAGTACTGCTGACTCTAGCGAAGGAGAGGCGAGCGTGTGTTCGGAATAAAAATATAGCAGGTTACTTTGCTGGGTTTTTATAATGCTCTGAATTGCTGGCATTTTCAACTAGAATGGTTAACGAGAAAGGTGAGGAATATACTTGTATGGCTCCAGGTGTTGGTCCACTTTCTGGTTTAGCTGCCATGTCTTATCGTGATAATTGCGTTAAAAGATATAAAGCACTTGGATATAAAGTAGTGAAATAATTATTCCACGGTATTGGCTATTTTTGGTTCTGGGGTATGAGGACGATCTTCTCCCTCTCTGCCTAAGCGTATTTATTTAACGTAAATAAAAGCAATAAAGAAACCGCTCTTATAGGCGGTTTTTTTATCCATTAACATTGGACATTTCGATACGGTCTGTCTAAATGTTTAGATCGACCGTCTTTCGTCCTTAATCCTGTTGGTTTATATGGGCATATTTAACATAACCCCCACTTATCCGAAGCGTCTTTGTAAACGCAATATAGTAATGTCCTGTTTTAGCAAAGTAGAAATGTCCTGTTTGTGTGTAAATTTACAGTTTTGTAAATTGAGTGCAAATAAGGACAGCTATGAAGGACATCATTATTATGAGCAACCGTGAATTACATCGCGTAGAAATCCTACAAAAATTGATTGATAAGCGGCTAATTGAACCAGAAGCTGCGGAACAATTAGGCTTGAGCGTTAGACAAATTAGGCGGTTAAAAAAGGCATATAAAGCTAATGGAGCCAAAGGTGTTGTCAGTAAGAAACGTGGCAAACCTAGTAATCATAAGTATCCAGATGCTGTTAAGAAATTATCCCTGGCCTATATCCAAGAATACTACATTGATTTTAAACCTACTTTTGCCTGTGAAAAATTAAGCGAAAACCATGATCTCTTTATTTCTCGGGAAACATTGCGAAAATGGATGATTGATGCGGGCCTATGGATACCGAAAAACCTTCGATTAAAACGAGCCTATCAGCCTCGTAATAGACGTGAATGTTTTGGTGAGCTAATACAGATTGATGGTTCACCCCATGACTGGTTTGAAGGCAGAGGGCCAAAATGCACGCTGTTGGTTTATATAGATGATGCAACGGGAAAACTCATGGAATGCCGATTTGTAAAATCAGAGTCAACATTCAATTATTTTGATTCCACCCGCCGGTATTTAGAGAAACATGGTAAACCCGTTGCCTTTTATAGTGATAAACACAGCGTATTCCGTACCAATAAAACGGGTGAACTAGGTGGAGATGGCGTGACTCAATTTGGGAGAGCATTAACCGAATTAAATATCGATATTATTTGCGCTAATACCCCTCAGGCTAAAGGCCGCGTTGAACGTGCTAACAGGACTTTGCAAGATCGATTGATCAAAGAAATGCGACTGATGAACATTTCAGATGCGGAACAAGGCAATAAATTTTTGCCAGGATTTATGGCTAAATTTAATGAAAAATTCGGAAAAGAACCCGTTAACTCCAAGAATATGCACCGTGAGCTATTGCCTCATGAAGATTTGAATGAGGTTTTTTCTTGGCAGGAAAAAAGAACTTTGTCCAAAAATTTAACGCTGCAATATGACAAGGTACTCTATTTGATTGAAGATACACTTGATAACAGAAGTTTAGCGCGTAATAAAGTGACCGTTTTTGATTACTTCGATGGCACCATAAAAATCAAATTTAATAACCGGGAACTCGCCTACCGTATATTTGATAAAATCCAAAAAGTCGATCAAGGAGAAATTGTCAGTAATAAGCGATTAGGAGCGGTCCTAAATTTCATCAAGGAAAAGCAGGATAAAATCGATGAAAAACGCAGTACAAGCAGTCCGTCAAGACAACATTTGGGCGAAGTAAGTACTGCTGTAATTAGAAATGCATCAAAAAGAATCAAGCAACTGTCCAATTGATATAAAAACCGGAGATTTGCGCTATTAAAAATCAATCATTTATCGTACGATTCAGCCGGGACAATTGCAGATGTTTATTTATAAAAAAGGCGGCATTGGTTTAAGAACTCTGTGAGCGGACTCCATATGGACAAAGCGTGAATTTCCTGCGGAACGTGTGGATAAGCTGATGGAAAACTGCTTAGGCAGTTTACCACGAGCTTACCCACACTAATTCACCCTTTGACCACATTCCGCCGCTGCAAACATTGAGGAATATCAAAATGCCTGCGGCGCAATAATAACAATTTAATAAAATGAAAAAGGGAATTTGTTCGCCCTTGTTTATTGCCAAACACCACCCTCCTGCCTCTCCTTTTTATAAGAGGACATTTCTACTTTGCAGCATAGAGGACATTTTTACATTGCATTAACAAACAACACCACAGGAAAACCGGCCCAGAAAATGTCCATTTAAATAATTATGATTAGGGCTATGGCAAATGCGATAGCCAGGACTTAAGGCCGGTAGGCTGCTAGAATAGCAGCCCTTTAAATTGATAGTGGAACAGTCAATGACCAAATCGGAACTTATCAGTGCCTTAGCTGAACGACAACCGCAGTTATTAAGACAGGATGTAGAGTCGGCGGTTAATTGCCTGTTAAAACACATGGCAGATGCCTTGGTTCAAGGTGAGCGCATTGAGGTCAGAGGCTTTGGTAGTTTTGATCTACATCACCGGCCGGCCCGTATTGCGCGTAATCCTAAATCAGGTGAATCTCTGAGTTTACCTGCTAAAGTAAAGGTTCACTTCAAACCTGGCAAGGAAATGAGGGACAGAGTGGATGCAGCACGTGACCAGTGTGACATTGAAGAATGATAACGGTTTAAACTACCAGGTTACCATGAACATTCAATTTGACCATGACACACTGACTGCCGTTGTTGACCACGACACATATAGGCGACTGACTCAAGGTACGGAGTTTCAGCAGTCCATCTCTCTACTGGCTATGCTCAACCAACTCTTGGAAGAGGCCCACAACGCGGAAGTGGCTAGTATGAATCTACCCCCCAAACAGCATCAACGAGCGTTAAGGAAACTGGCAACTTTCCGACAACATTATTTGAAACTAAATCCACCGCCAGGTATAGACCCTGACGCATTGCATATCTTTTGTGACTAGCGTTTTTATTATGCTGTTTAAAGTACCTGTCAAATTTGAACATGACATTATCCCAGCTAAACTGTTGAGATAACGGCGAAAAGTGACTGACTATTTTGATGCTTGCGTCTATCAAAAAAATACATTTTTTGCCTGCGTCATATACGGAATTTTGCTTCATGAATGATGTAACCAATCCTGTTACTTTTATAAGATTCACAAGTACTGTTGGTCCGCTGTCAAAGGTTTATACACTGGTAGATGGGGAGCTGGAGAAGTCGTCATTAGCGACCATGTATCACTGTATGCCGACATCGTGTGGGTCATAAAAAAACTGCAGAAGCTTATCCCAGAAGCCCCCTTCGAGGTCTTGATCGATGGCAAACCAATGGGGACAACCAAGCTTTTAGCCTTTGCGAGGCATGTGCCCAATACTGACCGATTCCCGCAGGTCCTAGCCCTTTATTCTTCCGGTTATCTGCGATTGAAGGCGGGTTCCGATCCCACACCGCCATTACCGTTCGGTCAGAGCATTGTCCTCGGCCCAGCCATCTCCGGCACTTCAACTTCGTTCTCAAATAAAACGCTCTTTTTTCATCCCCAGATCCAACGCGTAGCTATTAACACATCTCAAATCAATCAGGATGGCACAAACAGTCTCCTGATCAAGATTACGGCCTCGAACTCGAAGCTTTCGCATGACAGCACAAAAACCAATCGAATTATGAATCTCGCATGGACACTGACTCTGAATGAGCCGAGTGACCAAGCAACCATGCTCAATGTAGCGGGAACGTTTGAATTTACGGAAGATGTTATTCCTGATCCGGTAAAGACAGCCGAGGCTGATTCGATGCGGCTATTGCAAATTTCCACCATGTTTATTGACAATTTACGGCACGATGTGGACGCGTTTCGCTTCCGCAACTCGGATGGCGTCGTAACAGTAGATTATGACTCTGCCTTGCCGAATTCACTGCTTCCCGTTACTCCCAGTTCGCTACATCCAGAAACCTTGAGGTTCGACTCGCTTCATACCGATGATGTCGGACAGCCCAACGGGAATACACCGAGCTACAGGATCACGATAAACTCGACTGCAGGCCCCATATCGGGCCCCATTACAGTTCGAGCATTCTTCAATAGCAGCCAAAACCTAAAAGATGACAACCTAGGGTTGTGGGCCTTTCAGCAACCGTCAGAGCGCATAGAAAAGGGGATAATGGGCAGCATCAACTACACCGTTATCGCGAGTACCTGTCCATTGCCCGCTATAGATTTTGATCCGGCCTATGTCTGCCGTGAAGGAGCACAGGAAATAAAACGTTAGTGGAATAGTGGTGCGACTGGCATAGTAGTCAGAAAGCTGGTGAAAGTCGGGGTATTGCCCTGTGAGAATGGAAAATGTAGGTAAAGGCAAGGGGGTCTAAAGAAGCTCTGCCGCTACGTTGCCAGCAAAGGTAGCACTTCTGTTTTAAGCCAGGCAAGGACATGAAGGATCGGGTTAATGCAGCGCGTGACCAATGAGGCATCACGGAATGATGGCTTTTAACTAACCTGGCCGTGAGGTCTGCCGATTATAAGCTTGCTGAGCAAATAGCGTGTTTGTTAGTAAAACAAGAAGCTGTAAAAAAGCTGTACCAGCTATCGCAAAAAGAGAGGCCAGTAAAATTATTATCTTTATAACTTTCATGCTTAGTTATCACATATTTGTTTAATTTGAATACAGATAATCCTCCCGTTAAATTAGAAAAACAAGTTATTTAATAGCAACTTAAATAAAGAACGGTTACAGTTTTAGGTAATTTTTCCGGTGTCACAATAGTCCGTTGCTAGCCTACAACAACCAATTTAGGGTCGACATTTTGTAGTAGGGATGAGCTTGCTATCGGTATCTTATTTCGTCAAACAAACAGATAATTTTTGGCATCCTTCATTTCACGATTTACACTTTGTGCAATTACAAGTCCGATAAGGCCATAAAAAGCAATCCCTTTTCATGTATAAATGAATCAGAAAAACTCTCAATTCATTTTACATTTACGATTTGTATTCATGTCATTAACCAGCACAGCAGATTTCCAATTTCCACTTGAAGAGCCATTAGATGGCAGACTATTTACTCGGCGCAAGGATCTTACCAACAACATCCGATTGCTCATAGGCACTAATGGTCTTCATGCCATATTGAACGGTGCATGGGGAACCATAACTCATCTGGCGGATGAATATGGCATTTCCAGAACTTTCATTTATTCACTGGCAAATAACTTAAAGAAAGCAGGGCAGTTTCTTTTTGAAGAGACTACAGCAACCACGCCTGCATCACTACATCGAGAACACGCCATTGAGTCGATGCTGTCGTATCGACTGGAGGGCGGTAGCAGTATCGGCGGCATCTCAACCATGATGAATCGATTTGATTGTGAATTGTCTTCTACGGGTTCTATCAGCCAAACACTGTCACAGATCGGCGGCTTATTGCCAATGACCGTCGCTACAGAAACGGGCATCATCCGCTATCTGGTCTTTACCAGTGATGAGATTTTTTCAAAATCCGTTCCGATATTGATTACAGTCGATCCATGCAGCAGTGTTATTCTTCGAATGGAGTTAGCCGACAGCCGAAACGCTGACGATTGGAAAAACCATTTTGAGTGCCTTAAGAATAATGGAATAGGCGCTATTTATCTGGTTTCCGATGATGGCCCAGGACTTCTTGCCGGTCATGCTGAGGCAATAGGTGATGTCGTGCGTCAATCAGATACTTATCATGCGATAGCTCATAGACTTGGAAGCTGGGTTGAACGCTTTTTAAATGCTGCCTATGCGGCCATTGAAAAGGAATATGACTGCGAAAGAAAACTAAAATCAGCAAAGAGTAAAGCTGTACAAGAAAAACGGCAAGCGGCTTATATGCAAGCCAAAGCTTGTGCTGAAAATGCGATTACGCTTTACGATGATTTTAGCTATCTTTATCGCTGCGTTATCAATGAGCTCAACGTATTTGATAATGATGGTAATCTGAGGCGTCGAAAACAAGCCGAAGCAGGCGTCATCTGTGGGCTTGCGTTGCTTGAGGATTTAAACCACACGCACATCACCAAAGCCGTGAGCAAAGTGAGACGCGCCTTACCAGATCTGTTTCATTATTTCGACATCGCCACCAAGGTGGTTAACGAGTGTACAGAATTAGGCATCGATGAGGAAGCATTGAAGGCTTATTGTGTCGCGTGGCAATGGGGAAAAGCGGCACGGAAAGCTAAAAAGAGTGGGCGTAAAAAAATAGCGATAGAGCAAGAGCAATTCTGTTTGGAAATAGCCTCAGGTTTGCATCAGCAAGCGTCTGAGGCGGTGGATGGGGCTATTCAGAAAGAGGTCTATTCCAGGTTGGATAAAATCGTTCAGAGTTCAGCTTTGGTAGAATGTATCAATTCAATAATACGGCCCTATTTGAATACCAGCAAGAATCATGTCAATCAAGAGCAGCTAAACCTGATTATGCATTATCACAACCATCGGCGTTATCGTGATGGTGTCAGAAAAGGCAAGACGCCCATGGAGCTTTTGACCGGAAAGGAGCAAACGAAAGATTGGATTGCAATCCTGCTTGAGATAATCAGAGCGAAAAAACCAGAATTACTACTCGCTTCTTGAGTTTAAGGAGCAGGTAGTCATTCAGGTTTATAAATACATTCTGCTGTTTGTTTGCTGGCTACGGTAGCTTGTTGCCGATTTTTTTGACCCTGAAAAGTGTCAACTACTTTTGGGGGGCTATGAAGGATGCCCTGCATTTCACTCAATTTTTTACGTTAACGATCCCCTGTATAGTGAACTTTTTAGTACCCGCAGCCATTATGTACTTTTCGGTTACTAAAGAAACGCCTGCCTTTGCCAAAGAAACACCGGTTTTAAAGCGCGGTAGCAAGCGTGTTATTTTTATATTTATCCTCACCTTCAGCATGACCATTTTATCGAATGTATTTCTTGATATGCCAGCGATAGCAGGAATGATGCTGGGTTTAGCGATATTACAATTCTTTGCATATTATTTAACTAAATCTGAAAAGATGAGTCATTTTTTAATACCTGAAACACAAGAAACTATTGATTCGAAAAAAGGCTTCGATGTTTTCAAGTGTATTGCCGGTGTTGATTGGGATACCTTACTATTTTTCTACGGCGCGATGATGATTGTCGGGGCACTGAGCTTTTTAGGTTATTTAGATGCTATGGCGCATTATTTGTTTACCGTAATCAATCCTACCTTAGCAAATATCTTGATTGGCTTGTCATCCTCGTCTATTGACAACGGCACATTGATGTTTGCCGTGTTAAATATGCACCCCAACCTTCCAGTCGGACAATGGTTATTATTAACCCTGACCTTGGGTGTGGGCGGCAGCTTGTTAGCGATTGGTTCTGCGCCTGCGCTGCATGTATTGGGATTAATGAAAGGCAATATGAAGGAAGGTGAAGGCTATACCTTTACCCTGCATTTACGCTGGATGCCTGCCATTTTATTAGGGTTTTTCGCCAGTATTGTCACGCTCTATTTTATAAACGGCGGCAAATTCTAATGTCCCTACGAAACTGCTTATTAAGCGTTTGCAGTGTTTTGATACTAAGCAACATAGCGAGTGCAGACGACACGCCGACTGGCCTGATCCAGACGCTGTCTGGCAAAGATGCTTCCAGTTGGACAGGACTACAACCTTATGGGGTGACTATCGGCGGTTGGGCGGCTGCCGGTATCAATTACAACACGGCTAACCCCAGTGATCGTAGCAACGGTCCGGTGTCCATGACTGATCGTAGCGGGGAGTTTAATTTGTACCAGTTGGACCTGTTTATCGAAAAAGCCGTCACCAAAGCCTCAAAGTGGGAT
>Ga0097691_1002515_pt1 | contig 12141 bp, 8 predicted proteins | sample NGESurdeep072012_8_FD_72858 | JGI IMG/M metagenome (GOLD analysis project Ga0097691, IMG submission 72858) | Arctic peat soil microbial communities from Barrow, Alaska - NGEE Surface sample 210-1 deep-072012 | ecosystem: Environmental > Terrestrial > Soil > Wetlands > Peat ...
GAACGACGCGCTGCGGAAACTCAGGACGGACATCCATATTGATATTTTATTTACCGACATCGTGATGCCGGGCGGCATCAACGGTTGGGAGCTTGCCGATCTTGCAAAGCAGATACGGCCTGGATTGCCCGTTCTTCTCACCTCCGGCTATGCGTTGGAGACGTTGGTTCAGCAGGGTCGGCTTGAGGCAGGTGCGATGGTTCTCGCCAAACCGTATCGCAGGGACGCCCTCGCTCGTCGCCTGCGTGAAATTGTGTTGGTCGGATCGTTGTCATCATCGTCTGCAAGACCTCTGGCGCCGCAGGCGACCGAGGTCGAGAGCGCAAAACAATGATCTGGCGGGCGCGCCGTTGGATTTGGCGGTTCGAGCGGACCGCGTAAAATGGCCGCCAAGGCACCTTCTAAGAGAGTAGCTGGACGATAGTCCGCCCCGTCCCAACTGCCGTTGCTCCCTCAAATGTCATCTCCGGTCGGCACTTCCCGGATGTCTATGCGGTGCGCCATTTCGTCGGTTCACCGCGGCGGGCGCGTCCGTGGGCCTGGTGGCATGGCTGTACGAGGCCTTGTCACGATGCTGCATGTCTTCGCAGCGCTATGCCTGCCGGTGATCGCGGCGGCGATTATCCTGCCGACGGAGATCAAGATGCCCGCGGCGGGTGCGAACTGATGGCGGTGAGTTTCCGCCGCGTCCTCCAGGCCGTGGACTTACGCAGTCAAAACCCCGAACGGCCTGTTCACAAGTTCAGGCCTATCGCTCTCGCCATTGGCTCCAACTGCATATTACTGCGGTGAACGCAAAATTAATGGATTCTGAAGGTATTGCGCTCACAATCACGCCTGGCCATCGTTCCGCTTTCCTGCCAAACGGCGCCCGATCAACCAGACCGGCATATCCGGTCAACCATTACCCCCGCGCAAAGGACGTTTCATATGCGAGCCTCTCCATTCAACGCGCTTCCTGTTGTGTTGGCTGCCCTCCTCGCGACCGTTGTTCCGGCATCGGCTGAAGATGGTGTCTCCGCTGACAAGATCGTGTTTGGTCAGGCAACTGCGCTCGAAGGCCCGGCCTCGGCTTTGGGCCAAGGCATGAAAATGGGTCTCGAGGCTGCCTTCGCAGAAATTAACAAGGCCGGTGGTGTGAAGGGTCGAAAGCTCGAACTCAAGAGCATCGATGACGGGTACGAACCGACCAAGTCCATTGAAGCGGTCAAGAAGCTGCTTGAGGAAGACAAGGTCTTCGCTATCGCCGGTGCGGTTGGTACGCCAACAGCGGCCGCCACCCAGCCGATCGCGACCGCAGCAGGCGCCCCCTTTATCGGCGCCTTTACCGGCGCCGAGTTCCTGCGCGAGCCCTACAAGCCCCTGGTGATGAATATTCGCGCCAGCTACTTCCAGGAAACCGAAGCCATGGTCGAACATCTGACCAAGGATCTCGGCGCATCCAAGATTGCGATCATGTACCAGGACGATGCTTTCGGCCAGGCAGGCCTTGCCGGCGTCAAGAAGGCGCTTGAGAAGCGGCAGATGCAGCTCGCCGGCGAAGGCACCTTCGAGCGCAACACGGTGGCTGTCAAAGCCGCGCTGCTGGCCGTCAGGAAGGTTGTGCCTGATGCCGTCATCATGATCAGCCCCTACAAGCCTGCGGCCGAATTCATCAAACTGGCCAGGCAGATCAAGCTCGACGCCACCTTTGTGAATATCTCTTTTGTCGGTTCCGACGCGCTGGCAAAGGAACTCGGTCCAGTGGGTGCCGGCGTTGTGATCACGCAGGTCGTTCCTTTTCCGAAAGACGCCGCGATCCCGGTGGTCGGGCGCTACCAGGCTTCGCTCAAGGCGAGCGCCCCCGACGCTCAGCCAGGCTTCGTCTCGCTTGAGGGCTACCTTGTTGGCCGTGCGATCATCGCGGCGCTCGAAAAGGTCAGTGGCGATCCCACCCGGCAAGCCCTGATCGAGGCCGTGCAAAAAGCCGGCAGCTTCGATCTCGGCGGCTTCAAGCTCGCCTACAGCCCCTCCAGCAATCGGGGCTCGGATCAAGTGTTCCTGACCGTGATCCAGGCGGACGGCAGCTTCAAGGCGGTCGATCACCTCGAGAAGTCCGGAACGTAAACACACGAGGCCGCGAAGCACCGAAGCAAAGCCCAGGCTGTTCGCGGCACGATTTCGCAATTGCTACCTGGAGATTGACGATGAAGACAGCGATGTCCTGGTATCACCTCGGCCTTCGCGGTAGATTGTTTATAGCCTTTGGGGTCGTCGCTGCGCTCACCGTGCTGGCGAGCAGCAGCGCGATGATCTCCTACGACGGCCTTGGGCGTTCGCTCGGAGCGATCGCCGACAAGAGCCTGCCGGAGATCACGCGGGCTTCGGAGGTCGTTAGAGCCGCCGGTGAAGTCGCCGCCGCTGCGCCGCGCCTTCTCGCCGCAACAGACGAGGCCGAGCGCGAGCACGCCCTCAAAGTTCTAACTGCTGCGCGTCAGGAACTCACGCAGAGCATCGGCGCACTCGCCGCGGAGGATGCTGCAAGGCTCAACAAGACAGCCGATCGCATCCTGGTGAATCTCGACCGGCTGACGCAATCTGTCACTGAACGCCAGACCATTGCGGCCTCCCGGGCCGCGCTTGTCGCCAGCCTCCGGAAATCGCACCAGAAGCTCGCCGAAAAATTAGCGCCGATGGCCGACGACGCCGGATTCACCTTGACAATCGGCCTGCAGACGGCGGCGGACAATAAGGACTTGGAGGTCGTTCAGAAGACGCTTGCTGCGCTGGCTGATAACGAACTCGCGTCTCTGCAAGCAGTCTTGGACTTGCGCGCCGAATCCAACCTCATACTGGGAATTCTCGTTGAAGCGGCCGACCTGCCGTCTGCCGATCTGCTTCCGCCGGTCAAGGACCGCTTCACAGCGACAGCAGGGCACCTTGCAAAGGCGGCTTCTGCCTTCAAAGATCCCGAGACGTCGAAACTCGTCGATGAATTGGTCAAGACCGGCAAGGATGGCGGCAATATTTTCGATCTCAAACAGAGAGAGCTAATTGCCGCGAAGACCGGCGCCAATGTGGTGACGGAAAATCGCGCGCTCGCCCAGGAGTTCGAAAAGGAAGTCGCAAGCCTGGGAACGCGCAGCGAGGCGGCGGCGGCCACTGCGGTCCGTGAATCCGAGGCGGAGATCCGCCAGGGTCGGATTATCCTGATTTGCCTCGCGCTTGTCAGTCTTGCCACCGCGCTCGTCATTGGCTGGTATTACGTTGGCCGTGGGGTGGTACGTCGCCTTGTGCGTCTCCAGAACAGCATGAAATCCATTGCCGCAGGCGATCTGGGTGCGGAGATCGCGACCGGCGGCTCGGACGAAATCGCCGACATGGCCGAAGCGCTGCAAGTCTTCAAGGACAACATGCTCGAATCCAACCGGCTGCGCGCGGAACGATCAGAAACGGAAAAGCACGCGCGTGCCCAGCGAAGAACGGAAATGCGAAAACTCGCTGACGAATTCGAGGCCGCAGTCGGTGAGATTGTGCAGACGGTATCCTCCGCTTCAACGGAACTGGAAGCCTCGGCGACCAGTTTGACCAGAACCGCCGAGCAGACGCAGCAGCTCTCCGGCAGAGTGGAAGCTGCTTCCGAAGAAGCCTCCTCAAATGTCAGGTCGGTGGCCGCCGCGACGGAAGAGATGACAGCGTCGATTGCCGAGATCAGCCGACAGGTGAAGGAGTCGAACCGGATCGCCGGCGAAGCCGTAAATCAGGCGGAGGTCACCGACGCGCGCATCAACGAGTTGTCGAAGGCCGCGTTACGAATCGGCGATGTGGTCAATCTGATCACGACGATCGCGGAGCAGACCAATTTGCTGGCTCTGAACGCCACCATCGAGGCCGCCCGCGCCGGCGATTCCGGGCGGGGCTTTGCGGTTGTTGCGCAGGAAGTGAAAGCGCTCGCCGCGCAAACTGCCAGCGCAACCCATGAAATCAGCAGCCAGATCGCCGGGATGCAGGTGGCGACCCAGGAATCGGTTCTGGCGATCAAGCAAATCGGGACCACTATCAGCCGGATTTCGGAAATTGCGGCAATGATCGCGACCTCTGTCGACCAGCAAGGCGGCGCAACGCAGGAAATCTCCCGCAACGTCGAGCAGGCGGCACAGGGCACCTCCCAGGTAGCCACCAACATCGTCGATGTGAACAAGGGAGCTCGTCAGACCGGTTCTGCTTCCGCACAGGTTCTCTCTTCGGCGCAGTCCTTGTCCGGGGAAAGCAATCGCCTCAAGCTCGAGGTTGGCAAGTTTCTTGACACGGTTCGCGCGGCCTGAGGGGAAATCGGCCGATCCCGGAGCCGCCCGATAGCGTCTGACCTCGGGCGTTACAGTCGTTGGCACTTCTCGGACATAGCGCGATCACACTTGGGCGGTAAATGGCCGCTGAAGGCTCGACAATAACGGGCCGAGGGGTGGAGGAATTCAATGTCCAATCAATCTTTGCCGCGCATTGCCGGCCTGGTTCTGGGTGTCTCGGTCATGATGGCGGGTGCCGCAAGCGCCGATGCCCTAAAGGACGAAATCGCGCCCTCCGGCAAGCTGCGGGTGGCGATCGCGATCAGTCCGGCCGGCGGAGCGTTCTGGTCCACCAAGAACGAAGCCGGAGGTTATGCGGGAGTGCCGGTCGAGCTCGGCAAGGAGATGGCGGCGCAGCTCGGTGTCCCCGTCGAATATGTCGCGCACCAGAATTCCGGACAGATCGTCGACGCCGTGTCGAAAGGCACCTGGGACGTCAGCTTCCTGCCGAAAGACCCGGAGCGTGAGGCAAGGATGTCGTTCGGGCCGATCTATGAGGTGGCGGATGCGACCTACATCGTCAAGGCGGGCTCCACGGCGACGAATTTTCAGACCCTCGATCAGCCCGGCGTCAAGGTCGCGGCGGTCAATAACACCACCACCATGCGCGGCGCGATCGCGCATCTGAAGAATGCCAAGGTCACGGGCTATCAGACCTATGACGAAATCTTTGGCCTGCTCAAGAACGGCGAGATCGATGCCTTCGCGCTGTCGCGCGACCAGCTCAACGCCATGGCGAAGAAGATCCCGGGAACGCGTGTGCTGGATGAAACCTTCAAGCAGACCGTCACCGGAGTGGCGGTGCCACCCAATTATCCACTGGCGCTGGCGTTCGTGACCAAATTCATGACGGAGGCCACATCGAACGGAACGCTGCGAAAGGTCTACGACAACAACGGCCTGAAGGACACGCCGATCCGGGTGAAATAGCGCGAGCTTTTGAGTTTCGCTAGTTCGTCGCACCCGCCGTTATCGGCTCCATGCCGCTCTTGATGATCGCGGCGCTGGCCGCTGGCGAAGCGAGAAACTTGATCAGCGCCTTGCCGGCGTCGGGCTCCCTGGAGACGGTGGCGATCCCGGCTGAGAACACCGTGATCGTTTGCAACTCGGGCGGCAATTTCCCGACGAGATCGACACCCGGCACCGGAAGCAATTCGGGGATCTGCTGGAAGCCGATCTCGGCATCGCCGCGGGCCACCACGCCGGCGACAGGTTCCGCCGGAATTTTCCTGGCCTTGTCCTTCATCTCGTCGGCAATGCCGAGGCGCTGAAACATTTCGGTTGAGACATAAACGCCGCTGGCGCTGTCGGAATAGGCGATCGATTTCGCCGCCAGCAGGGTGCGCTTGAGCGCGTCCGCAGAGCTGATGTCCGGCTTCGGCGCGCCCGATCGCACCACGATGCCGATCAGCGATTTCGAGAGGTCGACGCGGCTGCCGGCAATCACCTTGCCCTGCTTGATGAGGTCGCCCAGCGCATAGCCCACCATGATCAGGACATCCGCGGGTTCGCCGCGCTCCAGCCGGATCGGAATCGCATTGATGGTGGTCCCCATCGAAGGCCCGTAAGCCGTCAGCACCTTGTGGCCGGTCAAGCGCTCAAACTCCGGGACCAGCACCTTATAGGCTGCGGTCAATCCGCCCGAGATCATCACCCGGACCTCGGCGGCGCTTGCCGGGCCGGCCAGCAGCAGTACGCCGGCGAAGCCGAGCGCCAGCGCGCGGAAATTTGCAGATATCAATTTCATGACCATTCCTCCCGGGACGGCTCTTGAGCGGTCGTCCTCGATTACGGGGGGAAGCGTATCCCGCAAAGCGGGGTTCGCCTAGCACTACAGTTGCCTTTTCTGCAGGTTTCTGAATCCATGGGCAACCATGATTCGAAGATCGTGGACGCGGCCAGCGTCGATTGAAGAGACGCTTGCGCTGTGGGCGGCGTCGCTTCGTGAGATCAAGAAACGGATACGTCCGTTGTTCAATCAAGATCGTGTTGCAACGAATGCAGGCTTGTTTCTGGAAAGTCTGCTCGGAGATGAGCAACGCAAAACCGGTTGGATGCGCGCGGAGGCAGCTGGCGATCCTGGCCCTTGGCGGCAACAGGCGATCCTGGGTCGCAGGGATTGGGATGCTGATGGCCTGCGCGATATCGTCCGCGATTATGTGATCGAGCATTTGGCGGATGACGAAGCGGTCCTCGTGATCGACGAGACCGGCTTTCTGAAGCAGGGCAAGGCGTCGTGCGGCGTGGCGCGGCAATACACTGGTTCGGCGGGCAAGATCACGAACTGCCAGATCGGCGTCTTCGCTGCCTACGTTTCGCGCCACGGTCATGCGTTCATCGATCGTACGCTGTATCTTCCGAAGGAATGGACCGACGATCCAGATCGCCTGGAAGCTGCATATGTGCCTGCCGATGTCGGCTTTGCGACCAAACCAAAGCTTGCGACGAGAATGATCGCCCGCGCCATAGCCGCGTCTGTACCATTCAAGTGGGTTGCCGGTGACACCGTCTACGGTGTTGGCGATATCGAACAGCAACTACGCCAGGCAGGCAAAGGCTATGTACTCGGGGTTAGCAGCGCTCATGTGTTTCAATCCTGGGGCAAGCGGCGATCGGTCGCCGGCAAGGCCGCGGACATCGCCCGGACGCGGCGCCCGTCCGATTGGAAACGCCTGTCGGCAGGGGCCGGAACCAAAGGACCGCGGCTGCATGATTGGTGCTATCTCGAATTGGCCGATCTCGAGGTCGAAGAATTTTACAGCGCAAATCATGGTCTTTGGACGCGAGGTCTGCTGATCCGTCGAAATATCGCTGATGGCGATCTCGCCTTCTTCACCACCTGGTGTCCAGCGGGAACACCCACCGAAACGCTGGTGGCGGTCGAAGGCCATCGATGGGCGATCGAGGACAGTTTTGAGACCGCGAAAAACGAGTTCGGGCTCGATCACAACGAGAGCAGATCCTGGCATGGCTGGCATCGCCACGTTTCCCTGGTGATGCTCGCCTTCGCCATGATGGCGGTGATCCGCCATCGCGCCAATCCGCCGCCGCCAAAAAAAACCAAACGGCGAACCACGGCAAAAACCAAATCATAGCCACGCCGTCATTGATCCGTTGGTCAATCCAGGAAGTCCGCCGCATCGCCATCAGACTCGCTCGAAAGCGGATCCAACCCGCACATATCATCGCATGGTCACTCTGGCGCAGAGCTCACCAGGCTGCCGCTCAGCGCGCGCACTTCAAAACAAATAGGCAACTGTAGTGCTAGGCAAACCATTCGGCCCTAATGGCGGCATGGCGGCGGCCGCGCTCATCGCGTTGGATCAGATCGTATGACCGCCATGAAGAGATTCCAGACTACGGTCGCGCGGCACTTGCTGCTAGATTGCCGGCAACATAGAGACTTGGCCATGAATAAATTTTGCCTCACGCTTTTGATGATGGGCGCCTGGAGTGAGGCCAGTTATGCCCTCGATCACGAGCAGCAACGAGGCAAAGCCCTGCTCGAAACAATGTGCGGACGGTGTCACGCTGTAAGTAAAATGGGCCAAAGCCCCCACATCGACGCACCGCCCTTTCGAACTTTTGGCGATAAGCTTTATGACACTGACTTCGCAGAACGATTACAGGAAGGCCTGACCACCATTCACCCGGACATGCCGACTTTCCGTTTTAACCGACGTGACGCTGAGGCTGCGGTCAACTACCTCAAGCTCATTCAGGGGAACAAAAAACCAAAATAGTTGAATTTGTGCGGCTGGCCAGCGCCGTTTCCATTCGCGTGCGAGTTTCTACCCTTCGGCGATTTGCGCCACTGGCCGGGGATCGAACCTTCTCCGCAGGCCATCGCTACGGAACCTGCTCACACAGCTAAAGCCGGGCTTTCGCAGTTTCTGCCGAATATTTGCCCGAAGCCGGTTTGGAAGCGAATATGGGTGACTGCCCGAATCAGGAATAGACCTGTCATGATCGTTGGCCTCTGCGTGAGCGCAATTGCGCTCATCGCTGGGCCGCCCACTGAGATCCATCAATCCGAGGCGCCGGCCTCGAAGACTGGCCCTCGCAAGTTTTAATCGGACGACCTAAACCACATGCCTGTTCCCGCTATCGCCTCAGTCCGTAACGCTAAATCCGGCATCGCCCCTGACGCTCTCGCCGTCCTGAATTCCGTGTTCGGCCTGCCTGGCTTTCGGGGCGCGCAGGAAGAGATCGTCCGGCATGTCTCTGACGGCGGCAGTTGCCTGGTGCTGATGCCCACCGGCGGCGGCAAGTCGCTGTGCTATCAATTGCCGGCGCTATTGCGCGAAGGCTGCGGCATCGTCGTCTCGCCGCTGATCGCGCTGATGCGCGATCAGGTCGCAGGACTGCTCGAGGCCGGCGTCAAGGCGGCGGTGCTGAATTCCACGCTGTCCTTCAGCGAAGCCTCCGCGGTCGAGGCGCGGCTGCTCGCCGGCGATCTTGATCTGCTCTACATCGCGCCTGAGCGGCTGCTGACACCGCGCTGCCTCGCCATGCTCGGCCGCGTGCAGGTCGCCTTGTTTGCGATCGACGAGGCGCATTGCGTGTCGCAATGGGGGCACGACTTTCGTCCGGAATATATCGGCCTGTCGGTGATCGCCGAGCGTTTTCCTGACGTGCCGCGCATCGCGCTCACCGCCACCGCCGATGACCTCACCCGCCGGGAGATTATCGACCGGCTCGGGCTTGCCGGCACGCCGAGCTTTGTCGCGAGTTTCGATCGCCCGAATATAAGATATGAAATCGTCGACAAGCAAAACGCGCAAACGCAGCTGAAAACCTTCATCACCGAGCGCCACGCCGGCGACGCCGGCATCGTCTATTGCCTGTCGCGCGCCAAGGTCGAAGACACCGCCGCCGCGCTGACCAAGGCCGGCGTAGCGGCGCTGCCCTATCACGCAGGCCTTGACGCCAGTCTGCGCGCCCGCAATCAGGATCGCTTCATCAACGAGGACGGTGTCGTGATCGTCGCCACGGTCGCGTTCGGCATGGGCATCGACAAGCCCGACGTGCGCTTCGTCGCGCATCTCGATTTGCCGAAAAGCATCGAGGCCTATTATCAGGAGACCGGGCGCGCGGGGCGCGACGGCAAGCCGTCCAGCGCCTGGATGGCGTACGGCCTGTCGGACATCGTGCAGCAGCGCCGCATGATCGACGAGTCCAGCGGCGCGGATGCGTTCAAGCGGGTGTCGATCGGCAAGCTCGACGCGCTTGTTGGTCTGGCCGAAACCACCAACTGCCGGCGTACCCGCCTGCTCGGATATTTCGGCGAAACCCCTGGCTCCGCCAAATGCGGCAATTGCGACAACTGCCTGTCGCCGCCGGTCGTTCGCGACGGCAAGGTCATCGCGCAGAAGCTGTTGTCCTGCGCCTACCGCACCGGGCAGCGCTTTGGGGCGATGCACCTGATCGATATTCTCGTTGGCCGCCTGACCGAACGCGTCAAGCAGTTCGGCCATGACAAGATATCGGTGTTCGGCGTCGGCGGCGAACTCAATGAAAAACAGTGGCGCGGCGCCATGCGCCAGCTGGTGGCCATGGGCCATCTGCAGCCCGACTCCGAGGCCTTTGGCGCGTTGAAGCTGACAGACTCGGCGCGCGGCGTGTTGAAAGGCGAAACCGAGGTGATGCTGCGCGAAGAGGCCGCCGGCTCCCGCATTCGCGCCAGCCGAACCAGATCACGGCGCGGCGATCTTGCTCAGCCGTCCACCGGAGCGGGTAAGACCGGCGATGCAACTTTGCTCGCCGCTCTCAGGGCGTGGCGCTCCCAGGTGGCACGCCAGCGCGGCGTGCCTGCCTATGTCGTGCTGCACGACGCCACGATAGACGGCATCGCGATGTCGCGCCCGACGACTCCCGAACAACTCCGTGGCATCTCCGGCATCGGCGACAAAAAGCTCGAACATTACGGCGACGAGCTGATCGCGCTGGTGAAGGCGGCGCAGGGGTGAGCGGCAATCTGGCGAAGAGAGAGGAACCGGGTTCGAACCTTCTCCGCGCAAGCCAGCGTACTCCGGCGGTACTCCAACGGATGCGGTTCCTGGCAAGGGCACTGCCAAGGCCGCCTAAGCGATCGGCGGGCTGGCACCTTTCAAGATCTTATCGACGAACGTGGCAGCGCCAGACCGCCTTCCGCAATCACGAAGATGCAGAAGGACGGATGACCACCTTTCCTTGCTCTCCCAATATGCTCAACAGCACCCGCACCGCGCTCCTGTCCTTTTCCTTCTCATCATCGCTCAGGGCCTCATAGGGCACCAGAGCTGGATGCAGCAACAGGCGATCATCGCGGATTTTGTTATAACGCCAGCCACGGTCGATGCGATCGGCGACCCAGCGGCGATGCTCAACTCTGGCGAGGAATTCGATCTCCGCGCTCGATAATGCAACAGGTTCGACGCCGGGTCCTGCGCTAGCGATCCGAAGCCCGGCAGCGGCAAACAGGATCGGCGCGTGTTCGGCCGAGGCGCGGTTCGCGTCGCGCAGATTTTCCGGCAGGCCGTCCCACGCTTCCAACGCAGCCGGTGAATCCGCCCCAAGCGTCTTCGCCGCATCCAGATAATGGGCATGGAGCGCGCCATCTCATCGCCCTTTCGGTCGAGCACGCGTTCGATGCTCGCAGCACGGACCAGCCCGCCGATGGCGACAAGTCTTGTCATATCGTGATTGCGCACTTCGGCCTCGCCGAGGCGAGACAGCAGCCGGTCCTCTCTGGTTTGATGCACCAGAACGGGGACAGTATCCGTGCCGAGCGCATTTCCAGGTCGACGCAGCGCCAACGAGGTGGCAATCGCCTCTGCATCGTCACGTAGCACAACGGCTAGCTGCGGGGGCGCGTGAGTCTCGCGCCAAGGTTTAACGATAGCGTCCGAGGGCAGCAAGGCGTCCGCCTGCCGTGGCAAGATCGCAATCTCCAAAAAGAGCAATTCTTCCGCCGTGTTTTGCGGACCAGGAGTATTCGGGGGCATTCGGCTTTGTTGCGCATCTGCTTAGCCGTTTCTTCGCGCATGGCGGATCGCCACTAACCGACTATCTCGGCGAAAAACCGCTTGCATCGAGCAGGAACAGTTATTTTTCGGGGGTCAGCTATAAGTCCAGATGACGTACCTCCAAGGTGCATTCCTGCTGCAACCAGGCGCTGGGCCAGGTCTCGAGGGCGGCTCGATGGAGCGACTACCCAATGGAAAGGAGTGCCGAGGCCTCGGTAGGTAGCGATGGTTTGCTGAATGCGTTTGTCGATGTCGCCATCATCAATTTCGCACTTTGCGACCGAGTTTGCCATTAATCCGCGCGACGACCGGGTAATGACCTGAAACCAATGCGGATCCTGGATTATCTCATTGTCCGGACTGAGGCCCAGTTCCTCCCACCAAACCCGGTCGGTAATTTTTGCCTTATCCTGCGGTCCTAGCTTTTCAAAATCGATCGTGCTCATAGGCCGTTCGCATGAACGCAGAGACCAGACGAGGTAAGTTTGCGACCTTTGAAGCGGCTATTCAAGCTGATTCCCGGCGGGCCGGCGTCGCTTTTCGAGCCGAGGGCAAGGCTTGAAGCAGAAATCCCAATCTCAGCACAACAGATTAGTGTGCTTCGCCGTCGCCCCGAAACTGACCTGATCAGGCATTTTAGACCAAGCGTTATGAGAGAAATGTCTTGAAAGAGAGCAGTCACTGTACTGCGGCCCGGTTTTGAGACACCCGGCTGAGCTTATTCAGGCGGCCAATGATAGGTCGGCCGTAGGTGTCTGATCAACCCGAGATTGATTGGCACGCACCTGGGCTGGGGTACGATAGCCGTG
>Ga0097691_1002517_pt1 | contig 12138 bp, 3 predicted proteins | sample NGESurdeep072012_8_FD_72858 | JGI IMG/M metagenome (GOLD analysis project Ga0097691, IMG submission 72858) | Arctic peat soil microbial communities from Barrow, Alaska - NGEE Surface sample 210-1 deep-072012 | ecosystem: Environmental > Terrestrial > Soil > Wetlands > Peat ...
TCGGTTGTTTGCACTGAAGCGTGGCCAAGCAGAAACTGAATCTGTTCGAGTTCGCCTCCACAACTATGGCAGAGCCGGGCGCAAGTGCGACGAAGATCGTGGGGAGCTAGGCTGGTTAGGCCAGCCTGACAAGCACATCGCTTCACGGCATACCAGACTACGTTGGCCGTCACGCCCTCTTCTCGTCGCGTTCCTCCTTTCAAAAGCCTTCTGAAAACTCTTCCCTCGCTCACGCCCGAATGGCGGACCCAGGCATCGAGCAGCTCCTTGCACCACGACGGCACCGGTACTGTACGTAACCGTCTTCCTTTGCCGACCAAATCAACGATGACCCAGTGGCCTTCCCTCGATTGCAGCTGGTCAAGTCTCAAACCCACGACTTCCGAGCGCCGCAATCCACATCCCAATAGCAATCCAAGCATTGCTCCATCTCTCCTACCGCGCAGAGTGTTTTGCGAAGCGGCATTCAATAGCTCTTGTGCCTGATTGCCAGTCAGCCAATTGCCAATCTTCCGCCCAAGCCGCTTGACTCCCTTAACTCGCCGGATGCCAGTCACCAGCTCCGGGCTCAGCCAACCGCTCTCAGTAGACTCATCGGCCAGCCGCCGGATCGCGGTGAGATGTAAGTTGATCGTAGCGGCTGACAGGGAAAGACTCTCCAGGAACGACCGATAGCGCACCACGACGGACCGGTTAAACCCTAATCGAGGCTCGCCGCAATACCAAACGATGAACCTTTCGATAGCGTACCCATAGCTTCGCCGCGAGTGTGGAGAAGTAAGCGTATTGAGCACGGCGGCTTTGGATTGTTCCAGTTCAGGGATTGTAAGGGCCGCAGAACGACTGACAGATTTGCGTTGCTGTCTCTTGGACATAGGAAACGGCTCCTTTCAGCCGCCTCCAGAGTTTCGTGCTCGCACAAGCCAAGCACGAATGCGCCGTGCCGGCACCGAGTCCCATTTCCCTTGGATAAAAAGTCAGATGGTTGATGCGAATGTATTTTGTCGGGTTAGAAAGTCAAGCAGTCAAGCAGGAGAATGAACATTGACAGGCACGGATAGAGACCTCGCTCCGCGTCTTCGACCGCACGCGAGCCGTTACTTCCCAGATACCCGTTTCTGGGGCACTTCTCCGGTTTGCCGACTACACGTCCAAGTGACTTCCCCGAAGAAGACTTCTGGCCCGCGTCGCCGGGAGTCTGCTCTGGCATCTAAGATGGCTTTTCACGTCGAACTCATCTGGATTCACGTGAAGGCGATTCTTTGCCGGTTGACGTTAACGAAGCTCAGGTTACGGCGGCGATGCAGCCAAGATCGTCATGTCTCTTGCCAACATGCTCAATCGGGAATCATTTCCTGAACTATCGAGGGCATGCAGTTGCAGTCCGAATGGGCAGCACCGTGCGCGGAAAGCAGCCGTGCTCCCACGGGCGCCTGTGCGGTGTGAGATGCGCCACCCCGAACACCGAAAATAGGCCCGGTCTGCTGACCGTCTTGCGATGGTGAAAAAAGATTACGTCATCCAGCCGTCGTTTGCCGTAGGACTTAACAGATTTCAGGAGCAGCCACGAGCGGCGACGTCCGCAGAATCCTGTATTGGCCCAGTTGTTGAGACAGTGGACGAACCGACGTGTCGGGCGCATTCCCGAAGAAGATGTACTGGTCGTAGCGGGGCATCATCTCTACCGCCAGCACGCTCAAGCCGGTAGTTCGGGCCAGGTTGAACTGGTCCAAGAGTTGCTCGATCTCGGTTTCGGACCAACCCACAGTCCCGATAGCCGGCGCGTCAAGGGTCACATCAAGGCTGTTGGCGGACCGGGCCGGCATTTCAGACCGTCTGGCCAGGAAGGAAGCAATGTTCCACTGCTTCGACTCGACATACTGCCCCTTGGCCTCGGCCAGCAGGATGTTGCGATTGTGCGCGGCATCGGCCTGCTTGACCTGGGCGTAGAGCATGCACCAGATCTCGGTCTTGGGAGGCTTGCTGGTGACGTTTCTTCCGCCGAAGAGTGCCTGAGCGTATTGCGCCGTGACCGAAAGTCCAGCCGGGGTGCGATCTACCAGGCACTTCAGCGGCGGCGCCGGATGCTGCACGCCGTTCAGCCGGGTGGGATGACCAAAGCGGCCCTGGGCGGTGCACCAGATCCGGTCGGTGTGTCCCACCCGCAATTCGTAAACGAAGAACCCAAACAGTTCGGGCGACTCATTGTGCAGCCCGGGAGGCAGCGGCAGCAGATAGTGTAACGGCGAAAGCTCTACCATCGGTTGCTCGGGATTGGCGGTTTCCGCATCCATGGGCTGCATGGCGTCGATGCCGGCATTGTCATTGCCATGGCCCTTGGTGATGACGCGAATGAGCTCCGGATCGATTGCCAGAGGAGGATCGTCCTGACGCACCAGAACTTGATCGGGATTGGCGAAGCTGAGCAGCGGATCGGGAGCGTAGGTGAGCACGCGTGCGAAGCAGGTATCGTTCGGGTCCTGCACCGGTTCGGAAAATTCCAGCCACAAATAACGCTGGCGGACGGCGGTCTGCGAATAGTTAGCGTCGTGCTGATACGGAGAAAGTGCAATGCCCGCAGCGACCACTTTGAGCACCTGCGACGGAATCGTGACGACCGGCACCTGCAAATCGCAGGTTGCAGTTTCGTTGACCGACGATGCAGGGTCGACGCTGGCAATGAAGTGCGGAACTAGGTCGTATGCCAGGTCGATGGTGTTGGGAAAAGGATGCGCGAGGGTGGCGGGAGCACCCAGATCTTTCTTGGGTTCGACCGCATCGATGAAATCGATTCGGGTGTGACTGCGGTCAGGGTTGGTGGTCGCCACCCGGCTGGCGCTCTTCTTAAGCTGCACATAACCGACCGTCTCTTCTTGCAGCGTTGTGGCTTCACCGGTGAACTGCTTCTTTCGCCGGATCTCGATGCCTGTCTCGCTAAGTCCGTCCCAGGTCCAATCGCGTTCGACTTCAAACGACAACACGCACAGCCAGTGATTCAACAGCTCGCCCTGCGTTGCAAAGGTGAGGGACGAGTTGTCGGGCGCCAGGGTGTTGCGGATGCGGCTGCTGCAACCGAACTGGGTGCGTTCTCCCGGCTTGCCAATCAAGCTTAAGCCCTTGAAGTCGAGGTCCAGTTGCGCGGCGAGCCGCTGCATGAGCGTGCTTTGTCCCAGCTCTTTGCCCTCCACGGTGAAGGCCACAAGAGTCAACGGATTGTTGAGCTGCGGCGGATCGGGTTGCAGGTAGATACCCAGCAGTTGCTTCGACTCAAGTTCCTTGCGGAAGAACTGTTGCTCCTCGACCGCATCCTGCCTCACGAAGAACTGCACCGGCTCGCCCGTGAGTACGAGTTGCCCGGCCAACAGGGATTTCGCGAACCCAAAGTATTCCGGCTTGTCCGCTTTGTCTGAGGCAACCGGCAACAGCGTGATGCGCACATCGCGTGAAGTGGGCAGGACGAGGCTGTCGCCGTTGTCGATGTCGGTCTGCGAAAGATTCAGGTCGCCCAGGTCGATCTTGTTGCCAAACTGAATGACGTTGGCGTCGCGATATTCCACTTGCAGATTGAATGGCGCCGCCGGATCGCCGGGAAAATCGCGAAAGGTCGTATACAGCGGAATAAACGCTTCCCGCTGGTTCAGCGAGGCAAGGTTGTCGAGCAGCAGGGTTTTCACTTCGACAATTACGAATATGCGATCGACGTCGGGATCGAAGTAGCTGACTTCGCGCTGTTCCTTGATCGTCTCGGGGGGTACCTTGCCGGTGTGCAGAAACGCCTTGTCGTCGAGGAGCTTCTGAAAGGCGTCAGCGGTGTCCATCTCCGTAAACAGCAGGGCGGGATAGCCAAGGCGGGGACGCGAAACAGCGAAGCCGTCGCCCACGTAAAAGATGGTCGTGTTGGACACAGGCTGCGGGGATTGCGGAACCACCTTGAGCTGCTTGGGAGCCACATAGCGCTGGAAGATGATGGAAGCGCTGGTGGCGGGCGCGTCATTCAGTTCAGCTTCGCCGGCAACCGGCCCGCCTCCCGAGAGGTCGCCCAGCCTGACGCGAAATTCATACTCGTTGCCGTACTTCAGCTCAACGTTGTCCGGCAGGATGGGCTCGTACAGGCCGCCTTTTTGATCGGGCCGGGCGGGTATTTTCGCATCGTGATAACTGCCGGGATTGGCCAGTGCGCCAGTCTCGTCCAACTCCGCGGCGCGCGTGTCCGGAAGCACCAGCGAAGGGCCATACCATTGCGTAAAGTAACTGGGCAACCAGTAAGCCGTCGTCAGGCCCGCATTGATCTTGACAGGAAAGACCTGCACGCCAGTCTCCTGCGGAGTCAGGGCAGGACTGACGGATTGGCCGGCCAGTGTGAGTTCCTGGCGGTTGCGAATGGAAACCAGCGAGCCCCAGCCAGGCTGGTCCTTCTCGCGAACATCGACCCGATAGCTGAATACGCCCAGGGGAGCATCGATGCGCGCCCCAGGCGTGGCGGGATCGGCCAGCACTTGCCGGTTTTGCCAGATAATGAGCTGCTCATCGTCCCATCCCAGGCGGATGCCCATGTCCTTCTGCACATGGATTCCGTCGGGCTCTTCCGAGAGGACGTTGGCGCTCACGGGCTGCACCGCATGCACGATCTTGGCGAAGCCATCGTCATAATCCGAGGCTTCGATCTTCAGCGTGTCGAAGCCGCCGTTAGGCTGCGCCGGTCCGGGAACGACGGGGAAGAGCAGGGCGGCGAACAACTGCCGCGGTGCGGCGATGGGCGGAATCCGGGCTGCGTATTGCTTCAGCTCCGGTGCCGTAATCCCGAAATCTGCTGTCGACAAAAGATTGAAGTAAACCCAGCCGCCCGGTTGGAAATAGTCCTTTGTCGGCAAGGTAAGCGTGAGCCGGTAGAGCAAGCCGATGCGTTCGGCCAGCAGCGGCTGACGTAAACAGAAGGCGATAATACGGCCCCAGGTCACGTCGTCCGAAGACTGCTTGAACGTGGGGTCGGGACTGGGCGACTTCTGGATCGCGCAGTGATAGCTGTCGTCGGTCTTCGCGAACTCGGTGCGGGGCAGCGTGAAATTGAAGGCCGTCCGATAGGACAACGGCAGATATTTGCGGATGCCGTCACTGTCTGCCCACGGGGTCCCCGCACCCTTGTTGGTTCCTGCGACCGAAGTGTCGAGCTTGAATTGCGACGCCAGCCCTTCATACAATGCCGGAAGTTCCGATGGGAAGGCAGCCGGGGTCCCCAGCGTTTCCACCGTCACGCCCTCGGCGGTCAGCACAGAGAGGTCGGAGAACGGGTAGGTGCTCAGCCCCTTCAGCGCCTTGAGTTCCAGCTTCAGGTTCGCGGCGATGAAGTTAGGCAGCTGCACCGTGGTGCCGGGCTTCAACTGGCTGGGAAACGGCGCCAGCGTGTTCAGCAAGTTCTGCGTCGGCAGCAGAAGCGCGTTGATCTCCAGCTGATCGCCGGCGATACGTTGCGGAAACGTCAGGATTCGGAGTTTTTCTGGTGCAAGCGGCATACGATTTACCTTCGTCGGTCAACGACCGTGCTAAGCGATCTGGCGCGATTCCTGCCATGAATCGGACTCGTGGATATCAATGACCCAGAGCAGCGTGACATCGATGGAGAACGTGACCTGTGCAATGCAGTCGGTCTCGCCCTTCACCAGGTCACGATGGATGGACCCGCCGGCTTCAATCTGAATGCAGATGGACACCAGCCCGCCAAGGATTTCGGCTGAGCCGCGGAACAGCATCATCGCCCCCACATCGAGCGTCGTGCTGCTGATCCCCACGTCCACCTCCACCATATAAAGGACGGAGACGTTGGCCACTACCGGAAGTCCGACCACCAGCTCGACACCGAAGCCGAACTTCATGTGCAGCGAAATCCCTGCCTTGGTGTCGGCCGCGATTCCCAACTCAACCTGGCCTACGGCATAAATGCTCGCCACTTGCAGCGAGAAACACATCACGTGCAGGCCGCCGGTGAAGTCGACATACGCGCCGCACGCCGGCACCAGTTGCTTCAAGTCCGTGGGAATCGACAAAACTTCGTTGAAGTAGAAACCGACCTTCAAGCCGGCATCCAGCTTCAGGGGCGGTGTGGGATCGATGGTTAGCTCCTCCGGGCTGGGGAACTGGATCACCGGTATTTCTTTGGAGCAATTGAACTTGTACTCCCAGTTGTCCGGGGAATTGCTCATCCCCACGTCCATCCCCTTGTCAAAATCGTTGCCCGTCAAGGTGGCTAGGATCTGTAGGATGTCGATGACTGGCTGCAGGATCGGCCCGAATTGCAGGTTGGGAACGTCGTACTTGGCATCCGCGCCGCTGGAGGCGTTGAAATTACCGTCCACCCACATCAATTCCTTGAATGGGCCCAGGTCGACGATCACCCGGATATTCGACTGCGCCGCCTTCCACTGGTTGGCCAGGGCGGCGGTCGAATCGATGCCCAGCTTCAGCTTGCCGCTGGCGCCGCTCGTGCTCTTGTACTGCGCATACACCCGCAGAATGTTCGGCTCATCGATGAACGAGTACTCATAGCTGCTGGGCAGCAGGGTGCCAAGATCGATGTCCCGGTCCGGCATTTTCATCAGTCCCTCGCCCAGGATCGCGACCTCTTTTTCGGCATTGGTTAGTTGCAGCGCGTTGGTAATGTTGGGGAACACGCTCTTGGAATTCAACAACTTATACGCGTCCGCAAAATACGTCTGGTCGCTTTTTAGTTTGGCTTGGCCGGGAGAGAACTGCGGAATTTGGAAGAGGAGTTTCTGCGTGCCCGTCGATTGCAGCACACCGAAGTTGATCTTCGACGTGGTCGCCACCACCACGTCGGCGGGATTGGCGATCTTGAAGTTGGTGTTGCCGTTCGGCTTGATGAGCGGAACGCTTTGCCCTTCTTCCACCGGCTTCACGTCCCCCGTATCGGCTAGCTGTTTCACCACCGACCACGATCCGTCCTTCGGCAACAGCAGCGAACCACGGGCAGCGGTCGCAAAGATGTGTCTGCCGCTGCCGTCCAGGGCGGGATTCACGTCCACCCGGCCAATGCGCATCCTCTGCTTGGAATCGGCAATGTCAACAATGCAGTCGACCGGGCCTCCCAGCGAGCCATTTTGGAAGTTCAGCAGATCAGCGAAAACATGCGATGGCACCAGGATGGACGACGGAGCAACCTGCACGTACCCCAGCATCTTCCGCGACTGCACCTTGAAATCCCCAGAGGCGGGATCTTTGGTTCCCCCACTGGTTACGCTGTCGAGATGCACATCCGCATCGAAAACGACAGCTTGCATCTGGACCTGCAGTGTGTCGCTTTTGCTGGTTACCTTGGCGAAGATCTTCTGCAGGTCCGCCAGGGAGAGCCCAGTCACCTCCGGCGGAAGTTCCGGATCGTTGAGCTGGAAGGCTGAGCTGAACATGCCCGCATCAGGGTTGTCTTTTATCTCGCGCACATTCGAGACCCCCTTTACCGGTTGTTTGTGCACGACGTAGGGGTCGTTCACCTGAATAGGATTGTTGGGATCGATGGCAATCCTGTAGCTGAAGTCGTAGAACCCGTCACTTTCCGCTTTCCATCCTGAATCCGAGCGGAATACGTAGCCGTTGGACGAACGCATCAACGTGATGGTCCGCACCACGTGCACGGCGAAGGGATACAGGATGCTCCGGACCTGGATGACTTCGTGCGCGGTGCGCCCGACCATGACCTCGAAAGTGGCCTGGCTTACCGCCGCCACCACGGCATCTCCGTCAATCCAGTTGCTGAAGATGGAAGCCCCGTACCCCGAGATTTCCATCTGTTCCAGCGGCACCTTCGGCCGGTCGCCCGAGAATGAGAACTCGTTGTTGAAAATCGTCTTGACTGTGTTGCCCAGCGTGCTGCCTGTAATCGAGACGCCGAAGAGTCCCCACTTGAGGTTGCTGTCCACCTGAATGGTCCAGCCGCTGAAAGCCGGTCGCTGGGTTGGGGCTGAAACTGCCGGTGCTTGTGCCTTGATCTGCAAGCCGCCGCGTAGCTGGGCAAAGTGCGGCCGGTTGAAGTGGATTCTGCAGCCCTCTTCCGGGGTCTGTTTGAGGCTCCGGGTGAAGTTGGCCTCCGCCACCAGCGCAAAGGGCAGCGTGAAAGCCGAGTACATCTGTCTCGGCACGTGCTTGTCGTTGAACTCCTTCAAGAAGTGCCCGGTCACCGGAAGCGGCGAAATTGGTACCTGGTACGGGCTCTCCGAGGCGATGCGGGTTGGAATCCCGTCGTTGTCGTAGACCACCAGTCCGGGGGTCACCGTAATCAGGTCTGCAGGATCGGGCCCGCCTTCAATCGCCAGCGGAATGTTGATGATCGGCTCCCAGGATACTTGCGGAAGGGTGACGGCGCGCAGGTTGAGCGCGCTGACCACCACGTCCATGTTCGTTATCTGGAATTGCAGGTCATTCACGCCGGTTGGGCTGGTAAGCTTCGCACCGACGGTCCGCAGCCGGGCGTCGCCCAGCGAGTCCCGCTCGACCTCGATGGCATTGCCCAGGCTGACGCCCATCTGGTCGGCGTTGCTCGAAACGTCCAGCAGCAGGAACAGGTCGGGCCCAAACAGTCCCCCGCGATTGTAGGTCGAGCTGAGGCGGCTGGGCGTCTGCGAATCGCTCATTCCGGTGGCCGCCACGAATGCGTCCGACCGTGACGCTGACTGTTCAACGCTGAATGCGGCGTCTAGCGTCTGATTCACCAGCAGCTTCTTGTCGTCAATGTGACGCAGCAGCGGATTTGCCTCGAGCCCAGCGACAGCCGAGGCAATGTCGCTTGCCTGGATCGATGCCTGCCGGCCGGCCAGGCTGACGCTTTCCGTAGATCGAGCGACGCTGGTCTGCGCCATCGTCGCGGTGGCTGCGAGGGGCATCGATATCTTGGCGCTTGTGCTCAGGTCGGCGTTGAAGGTGCGCACCCCGGTCTGGAAATTCCGCGGCGCTTGTGCCACCGCCGCGCTCCGTCCCGAAAATTGGGGTTGTGTCTCTTGCGGTCCGGCTTCCAGGGTTCCCACCACCGCCGACTGGCTCAAGGGTGCCAGCCTGAAATAGACATAAGCCGGATCGTCAGGCTGCTCCGCATCGGCGAACGGCTTCTCGGCCGGGTTGGGCCACTTCACAAAACCTGCGAGAGCTGACGTCAGTTGGCCGAAGCCGCGCGCCGCCCGCTCGCCGAAGAAAGCGGTGTAGCTGGCCACGTACGGGTCGGGCAAGGTGGGAAGATACTGGTAAATCCCAAACATCAGAGCCACCACGCCCTTGGTGATTTCGTTGCCGTTCTCCAGCGTGCCAAACAGGAACAGGCTGTAGGGGCGGCTTACCGAGAAAAGCGCGTTACGCAGGGCAAGCGAATGGCGCTCGAACGCCCCAGGCTTGTTGGGATTCCCGTCGAACAACAGGTCATTGTCCTGCAGCAGCGCCCGGAAGTCCTTGCCGGTTTGCAGCATCGCCGCCAAAGCAATCGTAGACTCGATGCGGAACGGCGAGCCGTTGGCATCGACTGGCCGGTCCAGCGACGCTTTGTGGCCGCAGAAACAGAAAATCGCTTCGCTGTTCTGCGACGAGATCACAAAGATAAAGGGAAAGGCCGGGCCAAACGTGAGTGTGATATCGGAGTGATGTCTACTGCCGGCATTTCTCCACAAAGTCCATTTCTGCTTGCCATAGACGTTGCTGGCGAAGAAATCCACCACCGTAATCAGTCCGGGTTCGACCACGATGGCGGGGTGGACAAGCGTGGTGTTGGCCCCGGTGAGGCCCACCCATTGCGCAGAAATCCCTGGTGCCAGACTGATGCACAGCGAGCCCGTTCCTGCCGCCTGCCCCAGTTGCAGCGGGTCGATCATGGCGGCCGGCAGCAGCCACCCGTTCGCTGCGTCAAACTTCGCGCTCCCCGAAAGCGGGCAAAGTTTCGATTCCGACGTGACGATGTCAAAGCTGTCCGGCGTTGCACACACAGAATGCACGGAATACGGAACCAGGATCTGACCGATCGCGCCGATCCAGACCGGCGCTGCCTTCTTGAATTCAAAATCGACTTCCGAACCAAAAACTGTGCAGGAAGCGTTTCCCGCAGTCACCCCGCTGCCCGCGTTCGAGAATTTGAGGTCCAACGTGTCGGGCAGTTGAATCACCGCGTCCTTCGCGTCCAGGCCCGCGTCCACTGCCGTCGCCGGGACAGCATTCTGGTCCAGATCGAGATGCAGGGCCGCTGTGCTGTTAGCGGGTATGACGATCTTCCCCGAGCTAACCGTGGTCGCCTTGGAAATATCGAGCGAGCCACCCTTGATTTTCAGGCCGGTGTAATACCCGTTCAGGGCCGGGTCCTTGGCAATCAGGCCGGAGGCGATCCAGGCGCTCCCGGCTTCGATGCGGTACGACTTCCCTCCGGTGAGCGCGCCCCACAGCGGCACCAGAAGAACGGGCGTGGAACTGCCCTGCGGAACCACCTGCACCAGCCGCGTCGGATAAAAGAAATCAAACCACACCTGCAGGCCGTGCTCATCGACGAAGGGTCCGAAGGTTTTGGTGGGAGCCATTCCCGATCCCCACTGGGGAACTGAGTTGCCCAGCAGGTTGCTGCTGAAACTGGTCTCGCGCCGGAATACCAGCGGAGCCGGGGCGGTAGCCTGAGCAGCAGGCGTTACCGTCAACAGGTCCGAAACGTGGCTGAATCGCGCCGTCAGATCGACCGCAGCTTCCACCTGCGCGGTCTCGTGCTGCCGGCCGCTTCCCGAGACACTGAATCCGGGGTCTGCCGCGAGCTGTTCGGCCAAAATTCGTTGCAGGGTTGAGAGCTCGTCCGCACTGGTTCCCGGCGCTGGCTTCAGACTGCCCGTGAGCTGCTGCAGCTGGCCCAGAATGACGGTTTTATCCATGTGGCACTTCCTATCGTAAAGCCGGACAAAACGGCATCGCTGGCGGTGCCGCTAACAAAGATTCCTAAGGCCAGGACTTGGGATCCTTAATCTCAGTGGCGTGGAAGGTGGGATTCGATTCGAACTAATTGAGCAATCGAATTTGAGAACTGTACCACAGTTTCCCCCTCCGAGAGCATGTCGCAGAAGATTTACTGATTACCGCCTGAATCTCGAACAGCCCTTGACCGTCCAATTGCGTCCCGGACGGCAGTGAAGCTACGAAGGGCCCCATTTACTTCTTCGTTGTAGGAGGATTGGTAACGTAACGATAAGTAGGCCAGTGTCTACGAATCTGTCCGCTCCTGCCGGTATGCGGTCTCCTTAGTAATACCACTTGACGAGAACAGGGCTTTGCATGAACTGGCGGCGTGTCGTCAAGATGAGAGAACACCGGAGCTGAATGTGGATACGGGGTCCGCAATCCCGATGTTGGCCCCAAACCGGCATGTGGGAGATTTCTCCCGCGAAGTCGGCCAGCATCCGGTGACGGCACGGCACGCCAACTTGACGTAAAACGCCCGACCCGGTGAAGTGACGCGAGCCGGGCCCGATGTCGGCTTCGAGGAAATCGCCATGAATTCGTCTGTTAGGAGCGCTGGCGCTTGTCTCGCGCGAGCCGAGGGCGCAAGTTGGTGGCGAGAGCAGCGGGCCCTGTGTAGCTTTCGACCGGCGGCGTTATACTCTGCCGACACTCAAGCATGGTCCGGAGGAGGTGAGTATGCGCAAGGGGCTGGCATTGATTCTTCTAAGTTGCGTTCTGTGCTTGGCGGCCACGGCACAACAACCAGCGCTCACTGTGGGAACCGCGACAACAGTCACCGGGAACACCGTCACCGGATTCATCGAAGTGTCGGCGGGGAGCGACGTGGGCACGAATATCCCGGTGGCGGTAATTCGCGGCCCGAAACCCGGGCCGACTCTCGCCCTGGTGGCCGGCGCACATGGCACCGAGTATGCGTCCATCATTGCGCTCGAAAAGCTTATACAGGAACTCAATCCCGCGGATATTTCCGGGACGGTCATCATCGTCCCATTGGTGAACATCGCGTCATTTGAACAGAAGGTGCCGCATGTGAACCCGGTGGACGGCAAGAGCATGAACCGTTTCTATCCGGGCAATCCCAACGGAACGCAGACCGAGCGCGCGTCGTGGGCGATGACGAAGCAGGTCGTGGAACAATCCGACTACCTGATTGACCTGCAC
>Ga0097691_1002518_pt1 | contig 12136 bp, 9 predicted proteins | sample NGESurdeep072012_8_FD_72858 | JGI IMG/M metagenome (GOLD analysis project Ga0097691, IMG submission 72858) | Arctic peat soil microbial communities from Barrow, Alaska - NGEE Surface sample 210-1 deep-072012 | ecosystem: Environmental > Terrestrial > Soil > Wetlands > Peat ...
CAATTTGGTGGTGCCGCTGGTGTAGGTATATTCCGGCGGGAAGATGATCACCGGGTCGACGGCCAAGCCCAGCTGCACCAGATCGCAATTACGGCAATGCAGCAGGTTGGTCGAAAACCACGGCTGCTGGCGCGGCACTTGGCCGATCGGCACCATCTGGTTGACCGGCGGCATGTAGCCGAGCGAGAGCACGTCATCGAGCGGCGCGTGGCCGCAGACCTGACAGCTTTCGACCGGAACGCTGGCGCCGGTGCCGGCGGCGCGCGCGACTTTGGTGGGGCGCAAGGGCTTACGTCTCCTTTAGCGGCGGAATGCGGGCTTATATTGCTTGCGCATGATTTTTTCCGAAAACCGGTTCCCACTTTTCGGGATCATGCGCTAGGCCTTTGGCGCCAGCTCGGTATGGCTCCAGTACCAATCGAGTGTCGGGCCTAGGCCGTCGCTGAGCGGCACACGCGGCTTATAGCCCAGCTTTGCGAGTTTCGAAATGTCGGGGCAGCGCCGCGCGGTGCCGCCCGGAGCCGGCTTGCCGGCAATGATCTCGATCTCGCGGCCGGCAAAGCCGGCGATGCGCTGCGCCAGCTCGGCGATGGCAACCTCCTCGGCGGTGCCGACGTGATAGATGCCGAGATGCTCGCCGTTCGCGCGCATCAGCATGACGCCGGCCACCAGGTCGTCGATGAAGCAGAAGCTGCGCGTCTCCTGCCCGGTGCCCTGGATCGCGAAGCGCAGCCGGCCTTCCGGCTGCTGCTTGCTCGCGGCCTGGATGCGCAGCGCGAATTGCGGCACCACGTGCTCCCAGCCCATGTCGGGGCCGTAGACATTGTGCGGGCGGAAGATCAGCACGCGCTCGAAATATTTGCGGCCGAAATTGATCGCCATCACTTCGCTGATCAGCTTGCCGGCGCCGTAGGAATAGCGTGGGTTCAGCGGATCGGGCACCACCAGCGGCGCGGACTCATCAGTCGGGATGTGCGGCGGCGTCTGATAGACCTCGGAGCTGGAAGCCAGAATTAGCGTGCCGACATTTTGCTTGCGGCAGGCGTCGATCACATTGACCATGCCGCGCACGCCGACATCGAGCACCAGATCGGGCGCGCTGTAGAAGAATTCGGTGCCGTTGACGAAGGCGAGGTGATGCACTTCGTCCATGCCAAGCGCCGCCCGCTCGACCGCTTGCGCATCGCGAATATCGCCGGCGATGAACTCGATGTCCTTTTCGACTTGCGTGAGCCGGCGCGGGCTGCCGCGCGAATTGTCGTCGAGCACGCGCACGCTGCATCCGGCATGCACCAGGGCTTTCACCAAGCCAGAGCCGATGAAACCGCTGCCGCCGGTGACGAGGACTTTGGAGCCGCTCACGCCGTGCTCTCCTGGTTGGCATCCTCGGCGGCGAAATCGATCCAAACCCCTTGCTGGTACGATCGGCGCGCGGCGTCCATCTGGCGCTGCACGCGATAGCCTTCGGCAAATCCCGGCGCCGGCGTGACGCCGCTTTCAATGGCATCGAAGAACATCTTGGCGAGCCGCGACACCGGTGCGATGCGGCCATCGGGATATTGCGCGTCGATCGGATCGCTGACCGCGATGCGTTCGAGCGCTCCCGGCCGCTTGGCGTAAAACAGTTCGAAGCCGCGCATGTAGTCGGCGCCTGGATTGTGCAAGACCAATGTGCCGCCCTCGCCGAAGAATTCGATCCGGTGACCGGCCCCGAGATAAGAGGCGCAGCTCATGCTCAGGCTGCATAGCGGGCCGGCCTGGAATTCCATCGCCATCGCCACCGTGGTTTCCAATTCGCCGTCATCCGGCAAGCCGCCAATGCGCGCCGACATGCCGGCGATCGGGCCGCAGAACCATTCCAGATAATGGAAGCAGTGGCTGATGAAATTGCCCAGCACGCCGCCGCCGTCGTCGCCGACGGTCTTCCAATTACGCATGCGCAATTGCAGAGTGCGGCTCTCCACGTGCCAATGCACCGTGACGTGGCGCAGCGCGCCGATCGCGCCGGCGTCGAGCATCGCCTTGGCGCGCTGCCAGCTCATGATTTGATGGAAGTTGAAATCGATCATGGTCGGCCGCCGGCTCAGCGTCGCCTGCCGCAGCATGGCGCGCGCGCTCGCCAAATCGCTGGCCATCGGCTTCTCGGCGAACACCGGCTTGCCGAGTTCGAGCGCGCGGATGGCGATTTGCGCCTGCAGGCTCGGCAGCGTGGCGATGGCGACCGCTTGCACGTCCGCGTCCTCGACCAGCGCGCGCCAATCGCTATAGCCCTTCGGGATGCCGGCGGCACGGGCGAGCTCGGCCGTGCGCGCGGCGTCGCTGCCGGCAAGCGCGACCACCTGGCAGCGCGGATCGGCGCGGAACGCATGCAACTGGACGGTGCGTCCGTAGTTGCTGCCGACGATGCCGAGACGGACCACGGTCATAAAGCCCTGTACGAATTAACGGAATAACCGATTGGCGCGGCATGGATTTGAGCTAAATCGACATGCTACGCAAGGGCAAGTTGAGGCTTTGGCATCCATGACAGCGACGTGCGACGATGCACTGCTTGCGGGCGCCGGTTGGCGCAAGCTGGCGGCGCTTGTCTTAGTGGTCGCCGCGGTCGGCCTGCCGGTTAACGATGTGGCCGGCTATGCGCTGCTGCTGGTCCTGACGGTGGTCATTTTCAGCGGCGAGGTCCGCGCGCAAGGACGTGCCTGGTTTGCCGCAGCGGCAATCGTTGCCGTCGCCATTGCCGGGCAATTTCTGCTGGCGCCGCCGCGCATCGACGAAGGCCATAACGTGTTCCTGCCGGTCGGGCCGAACAATGCGCTGGTGCGTGAATTGCCGGCGGAAGTCTATCGCCACATGGCGGATGAGTTCGACACGCTCTATCCGCCGGCGCAGCGCTGCGGACTGGCCGTGGCGGGCTGCTGGCAAAGCGGCGGCTTGTTCGATCGCGCCTTCGCATTTTCGGCCGATGGGATTTTTCACAAGTCAGCATTGTCGCGCTCGGTCACCGGCATCGATTTTTCCGATCCGGTGTGGCTGCGTCTCGGCTTCGTCAATGAGGTCCGCTACAATTGGTATACGGCCGCCCCCGACGTTCATCGCGCCGATCGCGACCGGCGTTTCTGGATGGGCCTGCAGCGCTGGCATCTCGCCATGCCGTGGTTCGAGATGATCCGGCTGCCGACGGCGATGGTGGGCGGCGAGTTGTGCTGGCGCGGCGAGCTGATGTGGGAAAGCGCGGGCGAGCACTTTGCCCTGTGGCCCGGCGACGGCTGCCGCACGATTGAAGCCGCCGACGCCGGCCGGCGCATTGTCGGCATCGCCATTAAGCCCGACACGCTGGCGATGCGTCTGACGCCGCCGTGGTCGGTGTGGTGGTTGCAACTCGCAAGCGGGGCGCTGGTGCTGGCGGCGGCGTTCGGGCTGATCGTGGCACTGGTCAGGGTGCGAGCGCGGCGCACGATGCTGCCGTTCGTGCTGATCGTGTTGGCGGTGGCGGTCGTCGCCATCGACGATGGCAGCTTCCTCGGCGGTGTACGGCCGTTCGACGGTGGCGACGATGGGCTGTTCTACGACGGTTACGGACGGCTGATTCTGCAGAAGCTCTTGGCCGGGGACATCTCCGGCGCGCTCGCGGGCGGCGAAAAAGTGTTTTATTATGGGGGCCCTGGCCTGCGGTATTTTCGCGCGCTCGAGCACATCGTGTTCGGCGAAAGCTATCTCGGCTATCTGTCGCTCATCCTTCTGCTGCCGTTTCTGGCCTTTGGCTTGTTTCTCCGGTTGCTGCCGGAGCGCTGGGCGCTCGCGCTCATTTTGATCTTTGTCGCGATCCCGCTCGGCATGATTTCCGGCACGAGCTTCGCCAATTACGTCAAATGGGCGGGGCGGGGATTTGCCGATCCCGCGGCCTATACTCTGTTCATCGCCGGGATGCTTGCGATCGTCGGCGCGAAGTCGCTGGAATCGAACGGAAAATTCGCGCCAGCTTTTTTTGGCGCGCTGCTGCTGGCGCTGGGAATATGCATGAAGCCGATCATCGCGCCTGCCGCCGTAGTACTGCTGGCAGGGGCCGGAATAACCGCTTTATGGCGCCGGCAATATGCGGGAATTTCCGGTCTCTGCATCGGTTTTCTTCCGGTGTTCTCCATGGCACTGCACAATTGGTATTTTGGTCACGTGTTCGTGCTGTTCAGCGCGAATGCGGGCGATGCCGATCTTCTAGTGATGCCGCCGTCGGCCTATCTCGCGGCCGCGCGTGAACTTGTGACCCTGCACTTCAATGGCGGCTATCTCGTCCGCGCGTTCATGCAGATAGCGAACTGGCTGAGCGGCCCCGCGGAATCCTACGCCACCGTCCCGTTGAATGCTGCCGGCGTCGCCGTCCTCATCTATGTCGTGGTGCGCGGCCGCCGGTTCGACCGGTGGCTCAGGCTGATCGGCGCGGCGGCGCTGGCCCAGCATGCGGTCGCGCTCTTCTATAATGCCGCCATCGCCCGCTATCATTATCTGACCTGGTTTCTCACCATGCTGGTGGTCATGGCCTGGCTGCACGAGCTCGGAATTGACTGGCTGCGGCGGCGCTATCCGGTTATGTCGGAAAGCATTGCTACCCATCCCTGGTCGCTGCGGCTTGTATCCAGCCTGTCGCGGCTGCAGAAAGTGTCCTCATGAACGAACGTCCTACCGGCATCGGGCACGGTCTCACCAATTACGGCGACCCGGATTTTTCTCTCTATCTGCGGCGCTCGTTCGCCAAGTCGATGGGCTATTCCCGCGCCATGCTGGCGAAGCCCGTGGTCGGCATCGCCTATACGCCGTCCGGCTTCAACAATTGCCACCGGCATTTTCCCGAACTGCTGGACGCGGTGAAGCGCGGGGTGCTGGCGGCCGGCGCGCTGCCGATGGAATTCCCCACCATCTCGCTCGGCGAAGTGTTCCTGTCGCCGACCAGTATGAAATTCCGCAACTTGATGTCGATGGATACCGAGGAAATGGTGCGCGCGCAGCCCATGGATGCGGTGGTGCTAATGGCCGGCTGCGACAAGACCGTGCCGGCGCAGCTCATGGGCGCGGTGTCGGCCGGCCGGCCGGCGGTCATGCTGGTGGGCGGGCCGATGATGACCGGGCGCCACCGCGGCGAGCGGTTGGGCGCCTGCACCGATTGCCGCCGGTTCTGGGCGCAGTACCGCGCCGGCAAGATCGACGATAAGGAAATTGCCGAGGTGGAAGGCCGCCTCGCCACCACCGCCGGCACCTGCGCGGTGATGGGCACGGCCTCGACCATGGCCTGCCTGGTCGAGGCACTCGGCATGATCCTGCCCGGCACCGCCGCTATTCCAGCGGTGCATGCCGACCGGTTGCGCGCGGCGGAAGCGACCGGTGCCGCGGCCGTGAAGCTGATCGGATCCAAGCTCACGCCTGACGTCATCATCAACAGCAAGTCGATGGAGAATGCGCTGCGCGTGCTGCTCGCGATCGGCGGCTCCACCAACGGGATCATTCATTTGACCGCGATCGCCGGCCGCGCCGGCGTGCCGGTGTCGCTGCAGCGGCTCAATGAATTGTCCGACACCACGCCGGTGCTGGTGAATCTGAAGCCGGTCGGCAACGGCTACATGGAGGATCTCTTCGCCGCCGGCGGCATGGGCGCGCTGATGCGGGAGTTGAAGGACCTGCTCCATCTCGACGCCATGACGGTGACCGGCGAGACCCTGGGCGAACGGCTTGCGCATGACAGCGAGACGTGGGTCGACCGCACGATCATCGCGGAACGCAAGACGCCGCTGGAGCCGCAGGGCGGGCTGGTCGCGCTGTTCGGAAATCTTGCCCCGCAGGGCGCAATCCTCAAACGCTCGGCAGCCGACTCCAATCTGTTCGAGCTCGAGGGCAGGGCGGTGGTGTTTTCCTCGCTTGCCGATCTGGCCGCGCGCATCGACGATCCAAATCTCGATGTCGAGGCCAACGATATTTTGGTGCTGCAAAATGCCGGACCGCATTCGGAGTCGGCGATGCCGGAAGCAGGCTATCTGCCAATTCCGAAAAAGCTCGCGATCAAAGGTGTCAAGGACATGGTACGGGTGTCGGATGCGCGCATGAGCGGCACCGCGTTCGGCACCGTCGTGCTGCATGTGACGCCGGACAGTGCCTCCGGCGGCCCACTCGGCCTCGTGCGCAACGGCGACCGCATCCGGCTCTCAGTCAAACAGCGCCGCATCGACCTCTTGGTCGACGACGCGGAACTTAAGCGCCGCACTGCGGTCGCCAAGCCTTCGGCTGAAACGCCTTCACGCGGCTATGCCCGGCTTTATGCTCAGGAGATCCTCGGCGCGGATCAGGGCTGCGATTTCGCGTTTCTCAAGCCGCGCTAGCGCATGATCCCGAAAAGTGGGAACCGGTTTTCGGACAAGATCATGCGCAAGCAAAAGCCACCGGCTACCGCGCTTATTCACGCACTTTGTCGCGATTTTGTTTACGCCTGCGTAGCGCTTACAAGATCGAATTTTTGCAGGTTCGCGGCTGAAATAGGCGCGTCTTCCAGGAGATGAAGACGAGAGCGAGTAGTGAAAGAGTGAGCGTGAAATACGATTAGTGTTGCCTATCTTATCAATCGATTCCGCGACTTTTGGCCTCAAAACGGCATCTTTGACCTAATCTTCGCAATCTTTGGGAGATCAAAGCGAAAATCTCGACGACAGATTCACGATAACAATTTGAATAACACCGTGTCCTCGAGAAGCTTACCTCGACGACAAGAGCCTCAGCCCTTTTGGAGGCCGCAAAACGATAATGTGTAAAATACTTCGCAAGATCGCGAACGCGCCAACGCAAACTTAAATCATCCGTCAGCACTAGCATCCTTAGGAGGATCGATGGGGTTAAAAACCAGGATATCAGCTTTCATTGGTAATCAGCGGTACAGATGTATTGGGACCAAAAAATACATAACGGAGGACGACCGAAAGGTTCAGTTGCTTATAATGAAAAGCTACTGCCCGGATTGCGGAAAACAATTTCAACAACTGAGCACAAAACAAGCACTCATAAACGGATCTTTGAATCGGCGCTGCTCAAAATGCAAACGGCCAGGACTTCCCATATCCGCTACTCGCGTTAACATCTTCGGTATTTGATACACCGCTCAACGCGTATCGTGCCATACCTAAACTTCGTGATCGCCTCGGGCGACTGGGCATTTTGTGTGTTATTTATCGCTAATTAGTTTAGGCAAAAATGCTAATTTAATTTCGAGCAAGTTGCTGCGCTTGCGATCTGCATGAGATCAACCGGCAACATAGACTCCAAATGAAATATCGTATGGATAAAACTCTCAAATTTTGGATCAAATGTGAATATGAAATGACCAAGCATCTGCACCGTGGCGTGGATAACGACGAAATGTTGGTATCAATTTTGCGGGAATTTGAAGTGGCCGGCGACGCAATGCGGTACCGAGATATAGACGGAAACATTGTGTGGAAGGCAACGCCGAAAATGCTTGAGAATCTGGCGGACGCAGAATTGGAAGCTGAGGACGAGCTTGAGGATGATTTGTAAACCCAGACTCATTTAATTTGTTGCGGCCAAGTAAGTGACGGAACAGGAAACAGGCCATGCTTCAATCTATAACTTCAAGCTGCACAACAGAGAAATCTCATGGCGTACCGAGCATCGGTTATTCCAGCGAGGCGCTGCGGCAAGATCTGGAACGAGTGACGAAGATTTGGCGCAACTTTCAGTCCAGCCGAGCTCGCGACGCGGTCTATTCGTATTTGGCTGCGATCTTCGCGTTGGTGGAGTGGTGGGCAATTGACAAGCGGGCAATTAGTCGGGCGCGACTCGCTCTGCGATTACGGAGCATTGAAGTCTCCGAGGAGATCGAGCCATTTGCTGCGGTGATCGTCGCCACGTCTCACCCTGCAAAACTCGACAAACGCATGATCAGCAAATGGTCGAGGGTGTTGCGGTACGCAGCAGAATACAAAACTAAATCCGAGCCGCTGCAGCAGTTCATTAAGCGCAAGGGCGGCCTCAACGCATGTGCGGCGCGATATGCCCGTTGCCTGGGGCGGTGGGCCGCGTAACTCAGTAGAAAAGGCTAACTTTGCGTCGAGTCTCGTGACTGCATCGAAAACATAGACGCCAGCCTCGAATATGCCGGGAGACCGGCAAGAAGTAGATCGTGCGAGTCCATCAAGATGAAGAAGTAGCGAACCGCCTTTTCCAATTCCGCGATCGGCCCAGCGAGCGTCGTTATTGTGTCGTCGACCATCTGCTTGACCGGCAGAGCTCTGTAGGTCGGCACTAGGGTCTGCGCGGCGATCTGATAGGCGGCTAATTCCCAGTTGCCACCTCGCCGGCGAGCCACAGCTTGGCGTGGTTGGCCCGGACCACGCCCATGAATTGATCGAGACCCGGCAGTTGGATGCGTCTCAACGTGTCCGGTTTCGCCACCGCCGGCGACTGCGCGAGCGCAACGACCGGAAACAGGACGAGTGCCGCAGCAAAAACCTTTATGCGCATGATGACGGCCTCAGGTATTTTCGTTGGATGGTTGCGCGCAACGGCGCGCCTCGCAAAGTATCACCATCCTTCACCGCATGCACTACCAAAGCAGTGAAGTCACCGCGAAAACGAGGTTGCCTCAGTTGGCGCCTCTTCATTTTCAGTCCGGACCGCGATTTTGATAGAGTCTGTTCCCGGGTGCATGCCTTTTTCCCTGATCACCGCCGCCGCCTCCGGCGTGTGCAGGAAATTGACCAGCGCCTTGGCTGCCTCGGCGTTCTTGGCGCCGGCCATGATTGCCGCCGAAAAGACAAGGGTCTCCTGAAGTTCAACCGACAGCGGACCGACGAGCTCGATGCCGGCGATCGACACAAGTACCTGGAATTGGGCCACACCGATCTCGGCTGTACCGTTTGCAACCAAGATCCCAACATCTTTCGCGGTTTTGGCGAGAACCGTCTTTGCTTTCATCTCGTTGGCGATCCCCAGGCGCTCGATCTGGTCGGCAACATGGATGCCGCTTTCGCTGCCCAACGCTGGATCAATATAGGTGATCGACTTTGCGGCGAGCAGCGTGCGCTTCAAGGCTTCGAGCGACCAGATATCGGGCTTGGGGGCGCCCTTGCGAACGGCCACGGCGATTTCTCCGTGGGCAATGACTGTTACATTGCCCGCAGCAACGTTGCCGTCCTTCACGAAGTTGTTGATCCCCTCCCGGGGAATGATGACGACGTCGGCGGTTTCGCCATCCTGAACACGCTTTACAACCACGCCCAGGGTGGCGAACGTGATCGCAAGTTTGTGTCCGCTCACTCGTTCGAATTTGGGCCCGAGGTTTTCCATGACCTCTTGTAGCCCGTTGGCGCTCATCACCTTGATCTCAGCGGCGTTGACGACTCCCGCTTGCGACAACAGCATCGTGGCAGCAAATCCTGCGGCGGCTAGCATGATCGAATTTTTCATGACGCCTCTCCTTGGTTAGACACACTCCGCTCGTCGTGATGACGCTAACGTGAGTCAATTTATCAAACTGTAAGAGGACGTTTCGAAACCCGGCGTGATTGCTTGCCAAAGCAGCGGATTCTTTGGTGAACTTCGGTCCACCCACCGGTAGAACAGCTTGCGCCAGTAAACAACATTCGCACGCAAATTATCGAGTACGTAGTCTCCTCGATCGGTCACGACGATCAACACGAGATGGTCTTCTCCGCTTGGAATAGTAGCCACCACAAGCAAGAGCGCACTGGAGGGAAATCCAAGGTCCAGTAATTGCGAACGCTTGGCCAGCACGTATTGGACGCAATTGCCGATCTTCGCGTGTTCTCGCCAAGGTAGCTCGCGGCCCGGCGGATTACTCTGTGGGGTGATAGCGCGATTGACAGCGATATTTACTCTGATGAGCTGTTGTAGCTTATCGTTATCGAGTGTGATTTGTTGAACGTGATCGCTGGACGCGCATCGTTCCGGTTTTCGAAGGCAAAAGGCGGTAAAAGCGTCTGGGGCTAGAGTATTCTCGCCAATGGTCATATGAGCATCGCATGCGGGTGAAAATAGCACGAGAGCCCACATCAGCGTCGTGCATACGATAACGAGACGATCAACTCCTCTGAGTTTCGACGCATCCGGTTTGGCAACCTTGACTGCGGTGACGTCTTCGGCAGCCGACGCCGGGCCCGCGAACGCCGCAGCGAGCAATGCAATTGCATCGGTAGCTATTACAATTCTCTGCATTATACGTACTTCTACTTGACGCACATTGCAGCAACCGCTGATACCGTGGTCCTGCTTGGGTCGGGAGTCGCAAAATTGCCCCGAAATCTTCAGGAAACGTTTCTGAATTGGGCGTAAACTTGCCTGATGACAAACCACACATTCGGCCGGTTTCGCCTCGATGTGACGGCTGCGATCCTGTTCCGCGGTACCGAACCCATTATGCTGGGCCAACGCGGGGTTGCGCTGCTCGGGGCGCTTGTGGAGAACGCAGGAGCTCCGGTCTCTAAGGATGCGCTGATCGAGGCCGCGTGGTCCGGTTTCGCGATCGAGGAAAGCAATCTGACCGTCCAAATCGCAGCGCTCCGTCGGGTCTTTGCGGAAGAAACCGGCGGCGACCGCTGGATCGAGACTTTGCCGCGCCACGGCTACCGGTACGTCGGACCAGTCGTCACGACCGAGACGGATAGCCTATGCACTGCTGCGATTACGCAGCCAGTGCCGACGCTGACGCTTCCCGACACGCCGTCGATCGCCGTTCTGTCGTTCGACAACATTAGCGGCGACTCTGATCAGGGGTATTTCGCAGACGGGATGGCAGAGGACATCATTACGGCGCTGTCGCGGTTCCACTTGTTTCTCGTAATCGCACGCAACTCCAGCTTTATTTACAAGGGACGAAATATCGATGTTCGGCAAATCGGCCGCGAATTAGATGTGCGCTACGTGCTTGAAGGCAGTGTACGTAAGGACGGCGATAAATTGCGCATTACGGCGCAGCTTGTCGAGACAACAAATGGCAGCCATCTGTGGGCCGGGAAATACGACGGAGGCGTCGAGCACGTCTTCGACCTGCAGGATCAGATTGTGGCAGGCGTGGTCAGCGCGATCGCGCCTTCCATCCGACGAGCGGAAATCGAGCGAGCCCAACGAAAGCAGCCGGAAAGTCTCGACGCCCACGACCTCTACCTCCGTGCCCTTCCGCTTGCGTGGGCTTTCTCGCCCAAGGAGACCGCAAAGGCGATCTCACTCCTCGCTGCAGCACTAAGCCTTGATCCAGACTACGCCGCCGCGCACGGCCTCGCCGCCTTTTGCCACCAGCGTGGCTTCGCGTGGGGGTGACCCAAACGAGATCGAGAAGGCGCTGGCGATCCGCCATGCGCGCACCGTCTTATCAATGGATACGGACGACGCCACGGCGCTTGCTTTTTCCGCATACGTTATCGGTTTATTGGGCGATCTTGACACTGCGTGCAGCGCCATTGATAAGGCCCTCGTACTAAATCCGAACAACGCACAGGCGTTTAATCTTGGAGCAGTCGTCAATTCGATCGCAGGCCGCTTCGACACGGTGGTCGATTATGCCCGGCGGTCGTTCCGGCTCAACCCATTTTGCCCTCTGCGCTACCTTGCGCTCACTGCTCTGAGCCGGGCCTATTTTTTGACCGGGCGTTACGAAGAAGCGATCGAAGCGGCGTTACGTGCGACTCAAGCCAATCCACAATTTGTCCCGGCCTACGTTTGGGTCGTGGCCAGCCACGTGCGCCTTGGCCGGATGGCGCAAGCGCTGGAAGCGAAGCGGCGGCTACTACACGTAGACCCGAATTTCCACATCACGCGCTGGGCGAGTTACGTCATCGCGCCCCCTGCGCACAAAGAGGCCATCGCAACCGCCCTTCGGGACGCCGGCGTGCCGGAGTGATCGGCAACTTAGTCATTCGCACCGACGAAGTGATCGAATGAAGTGGCAGAATGTAACCTTGGTTTTGCGGTCCTACTGGTCAGGAATTGAATTAGTCGGAACGTCTGGTTATGGCAGTGCGCCCCGAAGGCGCGGATCACTAGTGGAGGAAGATTCCACCCAGAGAGTTGTCGATTGATCTGGTAGCTGACGAGCGGTTCGGTCGGGTAACCGGCAGGGCTGGAGCCT
>Ga0097691_1002521_pt1 | contig 12126 bp, 11 predicted proteins | sample NGESurdeep072012_8_FD_72858 | JGI IMG/M metagenome (GOLD analysis project Ga0097691, IMG submission 72858) | Arctic peat soil microbial communities from Barrow, Alaska - NGEE Surface sample 210-1 deep-072012 | ecosystem: Environmental > Terrestrial > Soil > Wetlands > Peat ...
CAGATTCAAGTGACTTCACGGCGGTTTTTACTAAAACGGTAACGCCAAGCTTTTCAAGTTCAGATGTAGCTTTGTCGGTGAGGCTTTGATCAAACATAGGAAGTATCCGCGGTCCAGCTTCAACCAGATACACATCGATTTTGGCTGCAGCTTCGGCCTGATCATTGCGAAGCGGTCCCTTAATTAATTCAGCAAGGGCGCCAGACATTTCGACCCCAGTTGGTCCGCCACCGACGATAACGATTTTGAGCCTGGTGTCATCTTGGAAACGACAGAGATCTTCATACCGGCGCATGATTTCAGAGCGGATGGTGAGTGATTCCTGGATCGACTTCATTCCTAAACCAAATTCAGTTACCCCGGGAATATCAAAGTCTGCAGTTACCGAACCTATTGCTACCACGAGGTGATCAAAAGGAATCACCTCGCTACTGTCGAGTTTTACCGTTTTGTTTTTATGGTCAATGGAAATTGGTGAACCCATATGGAAGCGACCGCCTGATTTACGGAGCGCTCCTCGGATGGGATATGCGATATGGTCGGCAGCGATACCCGCCGTTGAAACCTGATAAAGAAGTGGCAAGAAAGTTTGGTAATTATTGCGGTCAACAATGGTGATGTCGGCATCGTGCCCCAAAGCCTCTGCGGTCGCTAGACCGCCAAAGCCTCCGCCGAGAATTACTACGCGAGGTTTGGCCATAAACCCACCTTTTCATCTGTTCGGTTTCATCTCACCAAAGTTATCTTCGAAAGTCTACTGTGTGTCACATGAACGCCACTCCGCCGATCCGTAGAGTTCTTGTGACTGGCGCCTCAGGATATGTGGGTAGTCGATTGGTGACCGCACTTCTCGATCAAGGAATGTTGGTCAGGGTACTAGTTCGGGATCCAGCAAAAGTTGTTGGACAACCATGGTTTTCAAGGGTCGAGGTTGCCATTGGTAACGCAACTAACGATTTGGAAATTCGATCGGCACTCGAAGGGGTGCATACAGTTTTTTATCTACTTCATTCAATTGGGGCGGGATCGAGATTTGATCAGTTAGAACAGAAGATGGCACTTACATTTGGTTTGGCATCCAAGGAATCTGGCGTAGTACAGATTATATACCTGGGAGGAATAGTGAGTTCTGGCAGCCAAAAAGCGAGTCAACACTTAGCTTCCAGAGCAACCACCGGAAAATCTCTAGCGAAATTTGAAGTGCCGGTCTTGCAATTAAGAGCGGGAATCATCATTGGATCTGGTTCAGCTTCATTTGAAATGATCCGACATATGACACATAGGTTGCCCATAATGATTACACCGAAGTGGGTGAATAATCGAACACAACCTATCGCCATCAGAGATGTCCTTTACTACTTGTCAAAAGCGGCTTTGCTTGCCGAACCGCAATCTGGAACCTTCGATATCGGAGGCCCAGATATTTTCACCTATGCCAAATTAATAGAAGAGTTTGCGCTCGTCGCTAAATTACGAAAGCGGATCATCATTAAGGTTCCCTTTTTATCTGTTTGGCTTTCAAGTTTATGGATCGGTTTAGTGACGCCAGTCCCAGTAGCACTTGCTCGACCTTTGGTTGGATCGTTGATCAACGAATCAGTTGTCAACCAAAAACAGTCAATTTCACTACTTATTCCGCCACCGGATACCGGTTTATTATCAGTAGAAAAAGCTTTTGAGTTGGCTCTGTCGCAAGTTGAGCATCATCAAGTCCAATCGCGTTGGTCGGATGCAAGCGTGATTATGCCGCCTTGGCAGAAGACGCAATCTGATCCATCGTGGGCTGGAGCGGCTGAGTATCACGACGAGCAGGTTGTATTTACGGATGCAACACTAACCTCGTTGTGGCAAAGCATTGAACAGATTGGGGGCACCCATGGTTGGTACGGTGCCGATGCGCTCTGGTGGCTCCGAGGATTATTGGATCGATTATTAGGCGGGGTTGGTCTTCGCCGAGGGCGGCGGGATCCAAATTTTTTAAGGCAAGGCGAAAGTTTGGATTTTTGGCGAGTAGAAACCCTGCAAACGAATCATGCATTAATTCTCTCCGCCGAAATGATTCTTCCCGGGAAGGCTTGGTTGCAGTTCACAGTAGATGAGGCCCAACATGAAGGTCGAACTATGCGACGTCTCGTGCAGCGAGCTACTTTTCAACCCAAGGGAATAGGTGGTCATCTTTACTGGGTAGCGGTTCTACCATTTCACAGATTGATTTTTCCCATTATGGCAAAGAACATTCTCAAAGAGGCAATTCGAAAGGATAAATTAGCCAACACTCATTAAATGGTGCAACACGAGTTCGCCAGAAGAGACATTGCACCTCAATTTCCGTATTCAACATTTAGTATGAGCATATGGAGCCAGTTGTGGAATCTCAGGGTGATGGCCGGCAAACAAACCACGGTGGGGGTCTAAGCCTTACCGAGTTGGAACTTCGCATCCTCGATTTTGAAAGGCAGTGGTGGCGCTACGCGGGCGCAAAGGAATCATCGATCAGGGAACTTTTTGACCTAGCACCCCCCGCTTATTACCAACTCCTCAATAATCTCATTGACCGTGAAGCAGCCTTATTAATACAGCCAATGCTGGTCAAGCGCCTGCGCCGCCTCCGTGAGTCCCGAACACAGGCCCGCGCCGCCGGCTTTCGTCTCTAATTTCACCTTTAATTCCTCTGCCGTAGCCCTACCAGCCCCACCGCCGTTTGGCGGCCTTCCATGCCTTTCGCTAGAGTTTGGTTAGCACTCTCGCCCTTACTCTGCTAATCGGCAGGGAACCCCGCGAATAGTGGAATTCTTCGAACTACTGAGTAAAAAGGAGCACATCATGGCCGTTGCCATTAAGCCACTTGAAGATCGTATTGTCGTTAAGGCCAATGAGGCCGAACAGACCACAGCATCAGGTCTTGTTATTCCAGATACTGCCAAAGAGAAGCCACAAGAAGGCACTGTTGTTGCTGTAGGCCCAGGTCGATTTGATGATGGTGTGCGCACACCAATGGATGTCAAAGTCGGAGATCTTGTTCTTTATAGCAAGTACGGCGGAACTGAAGTGAAGTACAACAACGAGGAGTATCTCGTTCTCTCTGCCCGCGATGTATTAGCAATTATTGAGAAGTAAGCGACATGGGTAAAACTATATCTTTCGACGAGAGCGCTCGTCGTGCGATGGAACGCGGCGTTAACATTCTCGCTGATACCGTCAAAGTAACACTTGGACCTCGTGGTCGTAATGTTGTTCTCTCTAAGAGTTACGGTGCACCGCTCATCACTAACGATGGCGTCACAATTGCAAAAGAGATCGAACTCGAAGATCCTGCCGAAAACATGGGCGCACAACTCGTCAAGCAGGTTGCCGAGAAAACTAATGATGTCGCCGGTGACGGAACGACAACCGCAACAGTATTAGCGCAAGCGATGGTCAAGGAAGGTCTTCGTAACCTCGCTGCTGGCGCACAGCCAATGGAAATCAAGTTTGGAATTGAAGCTGCCGTTAAAGCGATTTCAGAAGAGCTTGCCAAGAATTCAACACCTGTATCTGGAAAGACTCAGATCGCAGATGTTGCAACGATTTCTGCTCAAGATAAGGCGATTGGCGATTTGATCGCTGAGGCAATGGATAAGGTCGGCAAGGATGGCGTTATCACCGTTGAAGAGTCATCGACTACAGGTCTAGAACTTGAATTCACTGAGGGAATGCAATTCGACAAAGGTTACATTTCACCATACTTCGTAACCGATGCCGATCGCATGGAAACTGTTCTGGAAGATGCTTATATTTTAATTTCTGGTCAGAAGATTTCATCACTTTCAGATATCTTGCCAGTTCTTGAAAAAGTAGCGGCGGCTAATAAGCCACTCTTGATTATTGCCGAAGATGTTGAGGGCGAAGCACTTTCTACACTCGTGGTCAATCGGATGCGTGGCACCTTTACCTCAGCGGCTGTAAAGGCCCCGGGTTTTGGTGATCGTCGCAAGGCGATGTTGCAAGATATTGCGATCCTTACCGGCGGACAGGTAATTACCTCTGAAGTTGGCTTGAAACTCGATCAAGTTACCCTGGACCTGCTTGGCAAGGCACGTCGCGTTGTCATCACAAAGGACGCCACAACGATCGTTGATGGCGGCGGGGATAAGAACGAAGTTGCAAGTCGCGTAAATGAGATTCGTAACGAACTTGCCAATACCGATTCTGATTGGGATCGCGATAAGTTGCAAGAGCGAGTTGCAAAACTTGCTGGTGGCGTCTGCGTCATCAAAGTCGGAGCGCATACTGAAGTTGAACTCAAAGAAAAGAAGCACCGCCTCGAAGATGCAATTTCTGCTACCCGCGCGGCAGTAGAAGAAGGCATTGTTGTTGGCGGCGGCGCTGCTCTTGTTCATGCAGCTGCAGCACTTGAAGGTGATCTGGGCTTCGAAGGCGATCGTGCAGTCGGAGTTCGTCTAGTTCGCAAGGCTTGCGACGAACCACTTCGTTGGATCGCTGAGAATGCTGGACATGAAGGCTATGTTGTAGTTGCAAAGGTTCGCACCTTGCCGCAGAATGATGGCTTCAATGCTGCAACTGATGTTTACGAAGATCTAGTCAAAGTTGGCATTATCGATCCTGTAAAGGTAACTCGGTCGGCTCTCGCAAACGCTGCATCAATCGCTGCAATGTTCATAACTACTGAAGTCCTCGTATTCGAGACCCCTGAAGCTGAAAAGAGCGAACAGGCTGCCGGACATGGTCACTCACATGGGCCTGGCGGGCACAATCACTAGTTAAACAAATAAAAAATCCCCGCACCACATCGTGCGGGGATTTTTTGTTTCCTTTTTATGAAGCTGGGCTCAGAACCACATCGCGGCGGGCTACACCCTCGCCTTGCTCAATGATCGTAAGTCGATCATCCTCAGAGAGGCCGCCCCAAATGCCATATGGCTCTTGTACCGAAAGAGCGTGTTGGCGGCAGGCTTCAATTACTGGGCAGGTGGCGCAGATAGCTTTGGCAACGGCATCTCGATTGGCCCGGCGTGGTCCACGTTCACCGTCTGGGTGGAAAAACATCTCAGTAGGTAGTTCGCGGCACGCACCTTGGTATTGCCACTCCCAAACGGAGGCGACGGGACGCGGAAGTCTTGAAATCTCAGCCATAGTGCCCTCTTTCTAACTTAGGCTCAAACTATACAATCGTTTCATAGGTTGTTCAACAGTGAATTCCTGTGATTTGAGAGATAACCCTTAGTTTCTCCAACGCTTCAACTGGCAGAAATAGTCCCGTTCGGCGACTATTAGCGCATGTTTCCTCCGACACATTCTGATGCCTCGGAAACCAACCCGCCAGGGGTCTCTAGGCTCACCGTGGCGGCAGTTGCCCGGCGACTAGGGATTTCTCCCGGCACCTTGCGAACCTGGGACAGACGGTACGGCCTAGGACCGACAGAGCGTTGTATCGGGGAGCACCGTAAGTACAGCGACGCTGATTTAGCGCGCTTGTTGTATATGCACAAATTGGTTATTTCTGGCACTACCCCGGCCGAGGCTGCTTGCCTGGCAGTCGATTACAAAGGTGAATTAACTCTTACCCAACTCAACTCAATGCAGTGCATGGATGGCTTCCTCATCAAAGCTCTTTATCGCACCGCCCAGGTTTTGGATCGAAAGGGTTTAGAGGAGCAACTAAGAACTGAGATTTCAAAAAATGGTGTTGCCTCCACATGGGCGAATGTTTTAGTTCCACTCCTTTGCATCATCGGAGATGAGTGGGAGCGAACTGGTGAAGGTATCGCAGCAGAGCACATGACCTCCGACATCATTAAAAAACTCTTTGCCGAACGCGCGGTCGTCGAACATCCAAAGAATGTAACTCCTGTATTGCTCGCCTGCGTTGGCGATGAAATGCATTCACTAGCGATCGCTGCGCTCGCAGCTTCTCTCGCTGAAGAGCAGATACAAGTTCAATTCTTGGGAGCTCGAACGCCAGCATCTGCAATTAATGAAGTTGTTCGTCGCTGCGCCCCGCCGGCAATCTTCTTGTGGGCGCAACTACCCGAAAACGCATCTGTCAAAATCGTGGCCGAACTTCCCGCAATCCGGCCTGCGCCTCGTGTCATCTTGGGTGGTCCAGGGTGGGCTGGTCGTGCGTGTGACGGTGCATATGTGGCAGCGGATCTCAGCGCTGCGTGCCGGGAGATTACTCACGCCTGCGGTCTTTAACTTCTTTAACCACAATTGCAATTTAAATTCAATCAGTTGAAGCCCCTAGACTGAGCCAATGATGGATAAGACTCGCGAAAAAGTTATCCTCTTGGGTTTGACCTATGACGATGTCTTATTACTTCCAGACGCCTCAGATGTAGTTCCTAGTGAAGTCGATACCAGGACTCGTTTGACGCGCAACATTTCGCTCTCCATTCCAGTTATCTCATCAGCTATGGATACCGTCACTGAATCTGCGATGGCGATCGCCATGGCCAAGGCCGGTGGAATCGGAATTTTGCACCGAAATCTTTCAATCGAGGATCAGGTTAAGCAGGTTAAATTGGCTAAAGAGCAAGGCATTGTGGGCGCTGCAGTTGGCGTTGGCCCCGACGGATATGCCCGCGCAGCTGCACTTATTGAAGCCGGCGTCGATGTAGTTGTAGTTGACACCGCACATGGTCACCACCGTGCTGTATTGGATGCGGTTGCTCGAATTAAAAAAGAGTTTGGTCATGTTGATGTTATCGGCGGAAATGTTGCTACTCGCGCTGGCGCGCAAGCGTTGATCAATGCAGGTGTCGATGCGGTCAAGGTCGGCGTTGGACCGGGATCTATTTGTACGACTCGAATCGTTGCCGGCGTTGGTGTCCCACAACTCACCGCAATTATGGAAGCGCATAAGGCCTGCGTTACCGCAGATATTCCTCTCATTGCCGATGGCGGCTTGCAACATTCTGGAGATATAGCCAAAGCAATTGTTGCTGGCGCGGATACGGTGATGCTTGGCTCATTATTAGCTGGTTGCGATGAATCACCTGCCGACTTAATTGAAATAAACGGCAGGAAATTTAAGGGTTACCGTGGCATGGGCTCACTTGGTGCGATGCAATCGCGTGGTGAGCAAAAGTCGTATTCCAAGGATCGCTATATGCAAGATGATGTTTTAGCTGAAGATAAGTTGGTCCCAGAAGGAATCGAAGGCAAAGTTAATTACAGTGGTTCGGTGGCAGAAGTTGTACATCAGTTGGTTGGCGGATTGCGATCGGGAATGGGTTATGCAGGCGCCGCTGATATTTCAATACTTAAGAGCAAGGGTCAATTGATCCAAATCACGGCGGCCGGCTTGCAAGAGAGCCATCCGCACGACATCTTCGATGTCGCAGATGCGCCTAATTATCGCGGCGGAAAGTAACGAGGGAGCATCATGAACGAGATTGAAATCGGCCCAGGAAAACGCGCTCATATCGCATACTCATTTGACGATATCGCGATCGTTCCGAGTCGCCGAACTCGCGATCCAGAAGAGGTCTCAATCCAGTGGCAGATCGATGCTTATAAGTTCGAACTCCCTATGCTTGCAGCCCCTATGGATTCAGTGGTTTCGCCAGAAACGGCGATTGCTATCGGAAAACTTGGCGGAGTAGGTGTGCTTAATCTTGAAGGATTATGGACTCGCCATGATGATCCTCGAATTCCGCTCGGCGAAATTGCTTCGTTGCCTCAAGAGCAAGCTATCGCTCGGATGCAAGAGTTATATGCGGCGCCGATACAACCTGAGTTAATTAAGGCACGCATCGCCGAAATTAGGGCCTCAGGTGTAACTGTCGCCGCAGCTCTCTCACCACAACGGACCGCCGAACTGCATGAGGTCGTCGTTAAAGCAGGCGTTGACCTCTTTGTTATTCGCGGAACAACTGTTAGCGCAGAACATGTCTCGTCGAAGACAGAGCCACTCAACCTCAAAAAATTTATTTATGAACTAGATGTCCCCGTAATTGTTGGTGGTTGTGCAACTGCAACCGGAGCCCTGCATTTGATGCGGGCAGGTGCTGCTGGTGTATTAGTTGGATTTGGAGGCGGAGCCGCTCACACGACGCGCACGGTTCTTGGCATTGCTGTACCAATGGCTTCAGCTGTAGCAGAAGTTGCATCTGCCCGGCGCGATTACATGGACGAATCTGGCGGACGTTATGTTCATGTCATCGCTGATGGCTCGGTTGGTCGCAGTGGTGATATCGCAAAGGCAATTGCTTGCGGCGCCGATGCAGTCATGATGGGAAGTCCACTCGCTCGCGCGGTGGAAGCACCAGGAAAAGGTTGGCATTGGGGTTCTGAAGCTCATCACTCCGAACTACCTCGTGGCGATAGAGTCCATGTCGGAACCGTTGGCACCCTTAAAGAAATTTTGGTTGGACCTTCGCATACCTCTGATGGATCAATGAATTTATTCGGCGCACTTCGCCGCGGAATGGCGACCTCGGGTTACTCCGATCTCAAAGAGTTCCAGCGGGTAGAAGTCGTTGTTGATCGTGTCTGATCTCGTTCTTGTTGTAGATTTTGGGGCCCAGTACGCGCAACTTATTGCTCGTCGTGTTCGGCAAGCAAATGTTTACTCCGAAATTGTGCCATCGACAATGTCAGTGGCGGATTTGATGGCGAAGAAACCAACCGCAATTATCTTGAGCGGCGGACCTTCTAGTGTTTATTCTCCTGGCGCTCCAAAAGTTGATCCAACGTTATTTGATCAGAAGATTCCAACCTTTGGGATTTGCTACGGATTTCAAGCAATGGCCGAGGCGCTCGGCGGGGTAGTAACCCAGACTGGCAAATCCGAATTCGGTCGTACAACAATGAAGCATTCAGATAGCTCCAAATTGCTTTCTGGATTTGATATTGAGTCACGAGTCTGGATGAGTCATGGTGATTCCGTCACAGCGGCACCTGTCGGATTCACTGCGATTGCGCGTTCTGAAGACACCCCGATCATCGCCTTTGAAAATAGTGATGCAACTCTTGCAGGTGTTCAATTCCATCCTGAAGTTTTGCATTCTGAAAATGGTCAAGAAATTTTGCGTCGTTGGTTAATTGATATCGTTGGATGCAAACCCACATGGACCAGCGAGAATATCGTCGCCACTGAAGTTGCGAAGATTCAAGAACTTGTCGGTGACAAGCATGTGATTTGTGGTTTGTCTGGCGGCGTTGATTCTGCGGTTGCCGCTGCAATTGTTCAGAAAGCGATTGGTTCCCAACTCACATGCGTCTTTGTTGATCACGGACTATTGCGCGAGGATGAAGCCGAGCAAGTTGAAAAAGATTTTGTCGCTGCAACTGGTGTGGACCTTAAGGTGGTGGATGCCAAGGCAATATTTTTAGATGCGCTGGCCGGCGTCACTGATCCTGAAACAAAAAGGAAAATTATTGGAGCCGAATTTATTCGTGCCTTTGAGGCAGCCGCCCGGGAAATTTCTTCACATGAAAGCGTCGATTTCTTGGTCCAAGGTACGTTGTATCCTGATGTAGTCGAATCAGGTGGTGGAAGCGGCACAGCAAATATTAAGTCTCACCACAACGTTGGTGGCCTTCCAGATGACTTGCAATTTACATTGATCGAACCGTTACGCACTCTTTTTAAAGATGAGGTGCGTGAAGTTGGCTTAGAACTGGGAATTCCCAGTGAAATTGTTTGGCGTCAGCCATTTCCTGGCCCCGGTCTTGCAATTCGTATCATCGGCGCGGTTACTGAGAATCGTCTTAGCATTTTGCGGAAAGCCGATTATATTGCTCGCGAGGAGTTAAAATTGGCAGGTTTAGATCGCGAGATCTGGCAATGTCCAGTTGTATTACTTGCTGATGTACGAAGTGTTGGTGTCCAAGGAGATGGTCGTACATATGGTCATCCAATTGTTCTGCGTCCGGTATCAAGTGAAGATGCAATGACAGCGGACTGGAGTCGTTTACCGTATGACGTGTTAGAGAAAATCTCGACACGCATTACAAATGAGGTGCGAGAAGTGAACCGAGTGACGCTGGATATAACCAGCAAGCCACCGGGAACTATTGAGTGGGAGTAAATGTGAATCGGAACAAGAGGTTAGTTGCAAAACTATCTTCTCTTATTGTTTTCGCTTTAGGGATTACTTTCTTTTCGATTCCTGAATCGAGTTATGCAAGCAAACCTAGCGGATTAATTTGTGCCAATACTAATGCGGTAGCACACAATGCACTTAGGGTTGCCGCTCCCAATGCCAAGGCTGCTCAAGTTGATCGAATTTTTACCTTAAATACAAATTGCGGAAAAATTGTTTTTAAGGCATTTGGTCATAAAGCTCCATTGACTGTAATTGCGATGACGGCGCTTGCTAAAGCTGGTTATTTTGATAACTCGTTATGTCATCGGATAACTACGTCTGGCCTCTATGTTCTTCAGTGTGGTGATCCAACTGCAAGTGGTTCCGGGGGACCGATATTCTCTTACCGAGATGAAAATCTTCCTACAACAACTACCAACGATTATCCAGCAGGAACTATAGCTATGGCCAATTCGGGTCCGAATACAAATGGTAGTCAATTTTTTATCGTGTATAAAAACACTACGCTTCCACCAAATTATTCTTGTTGGGGAGTCGTCATTAAGGGCCTAAATATTGTTAAAGCAGTTGCTGACGCTGGGGTAGTTGGCGGCGGGACAGATGGCACGCCAATGCAGACAATTGCCATTGAATCGGTAGTTGTTAAGTAATTACTGAAGCGAAACGATCTTAAAAGTTTCCGCCAATCGTCCATCGGTAAGACCTACTGATGAACCATTTCTGGTTCCCCATTCTCGAATTCGCTCCTCAAAACCTGCCATATGTGATGTTTGACTTGCGTGCGCGGCGAGTGCCTGCATTTTAAGCGCGAAGGTATCGGTGATATCGACATGGTGGTCATTTCCTTCGGCCATCATCACCCAAGCTTCCTTAATTTCCCACGGTTCTAAATGTTCATCATGGAGCAAATCTTCGAAGGCAAAGCGGTTTCCCGAATCTGGATATATGGCCTGAATCGCAGCTTCACCAGCGGCTAGATGGTCGGGATGGCTAGCGCCAAGTCGATTCCAATTTCGTTCCGGGCTTTGGATCAACATTCGTTGTGGCCTAACTTTGCGAATCACTCGAACGATATCTTTGCGAAGTTCGATGGTCGGAACCAACCAACCATCGCGGTAATCCAAAAAGTGAATGTCGGTAACACCAAAAACTTTTCCAGCATTTGTTTGTTCTTGGCGGCGAATTCTTTTCATCTCATCGCGAGAAATTGATGGATCGACTCCACCTTGGTCGCCATTCGTGCAGATGCAATATGAGACTGTGATTCCCTTAGCAGTCCACTGCGCAATTGTTCCGCCGGCGCCAAAATCCAGATCATCGGGATGGGCGGTAACAACGAGAATGCGTTCGACTTCACTATCGACCATAGGTTCCATGCGGCAATCTTACTGAGCACCCCGTGTCTTGCCAGATGAAGGCAATAGATAGACTTCCGATCATGTCTTTACTTGAGGGCCTCAATCCACAGCAACGTGAAGCAGTGGTTCATCAAGGCTCACCTCTCTTGGTAGTTGCTGGAGCAGGATCTGGCAAGACCCGGGTATTGACCCGTCGCATCGCCTATCTCTTAGCCGAGCGTGGTATCGCGCCATATGAAGTACTCGCAATTACCTTCACCAACAAAGCTGCAGCCGAGATGAAAGAGCGGGTTGCAGAACTTGTCGGTGATCGTGCAAAAGCCATGTGGGTTTCAACTTTTCACTCCGCATGTGTTCGAATCCTGCGCCAAGAGGCTTCAAGGCTTGGGTACTCCAACTCGTTTACGATCTATGACTCGAGCGACAGCAAGAGGCTATTAACAGTCATTATTCGTGAACTCAATCTGGATTCCAAGCAATATGTTGCTCGCGCAATTCAAGGAATTATTTCGGCTGCTAAAAATGAACTTATTGGCCCGGCGGATTACGCTAATAAAACTGACAATCATTTTGAAGAGATTATTGCCGAAATATTTGCGTTGTATCAAAAACGACTTAGTGCATCTAACGCGATGGATTTTGATGACCTCATTGGTAAGGCGGTTGAGGTCTTGCAGCGCTTCCCCGAAGCTAGGGCTCGCTACAGATCGCGCTTT
>Ga0097691_1002522_pt1 | contig 12125 bp, 9 predicted proteins | sample NGESurdeep072012_8_FD_72858 | JGI IMG/M metagenome (GOLD analysis project Ga0097691, IMG submission 72858) | Arctic peat soil microbial communities from Barrow, Alaska - NGEE Surface sample 210-1 deep-072012 | ecosystem: Environmental > Terrestrial > Soil > Wetlands > Peat ...
AAATACCAACGGGCTGGACGATGTCTCGCTGGTGGCGGCCCCGCAACCGCCTAGCTGCCGCTGAGCGGGCTGGGCGGGCTAGTCGTGCTGTGCTGTCATCGCACAGTGAAAGTGGACGCCGCTTAGGTTTACCGCTCGGCCACGCACGAGAGACCCGGCCACGCGCTGGGCTTTTCATCTGCGCGAACCCAGAATGATTCGCGTAACCACAATTGGTGCCGCATCGCCCGATACCAGTCATTCGCCAAGGACTGCTCCGGGTCGATCACCGTCGGTGAAAATCTCTGCTGTCGTTCGGACGTATCCGTGGAAAGTATGTGAATCGAAGGTAGGAAATCGCGTTCGTCGGTGACGTTGGGGGGATGCTCTTAGATACCCCCAGAGATAGCGCTGCCAGAGGAGCGGCAAACAGGAGTCTGTACAGGTCGATCTTCTGTGGGGTTGGAGTGTCAATAATTTACACTAATAAAAGATTATAACTTATTGAAAAATAAGGCGATGGCTCCCCGGGACGGATTCGAACCGCCGACCAACGGATTAACAGTCCGTCGCTCTACCACTGAGCTACCGGGGAATGCGGAGGAGGCGCGGATTGTCGGGAAGCCGGGCCTCTAAGTCAAGAAATCGCCGACAAGAACATGCGGTGCGAACGCGATTATACGTGACCGACCACTTCATGAGGCACGTAGGGCGCCTCCAGTTGTGCGATCTCGGTGTCGGTCAGCGCGAGCTCGAGCGCGGCCACTGCATCGTCGAGATGTTGCACTTTCGAGGCGCCGACGATGGGTGCGGTCACAACAGGCTTATGCAACAACCAGGCGAGAGCGATCTGTGCCCTCGGTACAGCGCGAGCTTCGGCAATCGCCGTGACCTGCTCGACGACCTTTCGATCCGACTCTTCGGTGGCGGAGAATAGACTGTTGCCGTAGGAGTCGGTGCGGATGCGCGCGGTCTCGGTGCCCCAGTCGCGGGTCAGGCGCCCGCGGGCGAGGGGACTCCACGGCAACACCGCAATTCCCGCGTCGGCGCACAGCGGCAGCATTTCCCGCTCTTCTTCGCGATACAGCAGGTTGTAAAAGTTCTGCATGCTGTGGAAGGGTGTCAGGCCCAGCCGGCGAGCTAGCGAGAGCGCCTTGCTGAACTGCCAGGCGTACATCGACGAGGCGCCGAGGTAGCGCGCCTTGCCGGCCTTGACCACGTCGTGCAGCGCTTCGACCGTCTCCTCGATCGGCGTGGCGGAGTCCCAGCGATGAATCTGATACAAATCCACGTAGTCGGTGCCGAGACGGCGAAGACTCGCATCGATTGCCGTGAAAACCGCCTTGCGCGAGAGGCCGCCGCCGTTCGGACCGACGCTCATCGGGAAGAAGACCTTGGTGGCGATGACCACCTCATCGCGGCGTGTGAAATCCTTCAACGCCTGGCCGAGGATTTCCTCAGAGGTTCCGTCGGAATACGCATTGGCGGTGTCGAAAAAATTGATGCCCAGGTCGACGGCCTTGCGGATCAGCGGACGGCTTTGGCTTTCGGGCAAAGTCCACGGGTGATCGCCGCGCTCGGGAACGCCAAAGCTCATGCACCCCAGACAAAGCGGGGAGACTTTGAGTCCTGTGTTTCCTAGTGTTTTATATTTCAAATCAATATCTTATCAACAATTTCTAAACTAGATTCCGCCAGCATTCGGCGCGCAAACCGCGCACAGGCGGGACACCCGAGGCGCTGACCGGCGCCATACGCCCCGCCAAAGATCAGGCGCGCTTCGCCACCGCGGTGCCGACCGCGCGCTCGATTCGCCGCAGCGCGTCCTGCAAGGTTTTCATGCTGCATGCGAACGAAATCCGCATGTGTCCCGGCGCCCCGAATCCCGATCCGGGCACCACGGCGACGCCGGCTTCAACCAGCAAATATTCGGCGAACTCATTGTCATCCTTGAGGCCGAGCGCGCGCATCGCGCCCTGGATGTCGGCAAACGCATAGAAGGTTCCCGCGCCGGATCGGCAGGAGATCCCGGGTATGGCGTTCAGGCCCGCGACCACGAAATCATGGCGCTCTTTGAACGCCTTGTTCATCTCGGCCACACGGGCCTGGCTGCCGTTCAAGGCGACCGTCGCCGCGCGCTGCGAAATGCTCGACGCATTCGAGGTGGACTGGCCTTGGATGGTGCTCATCGCAGTTACGATTTCCTTCGGGCCGCCGCAATAGCCGATGCGCCAGCCGGTCATCGCGTAGGCCTTCGATACGCCGTTGATGGTGACCGTACGCGAGTAGAGCCGCGGATTTGCCTGCGCAAAGCTCAGATACGGTTCCGATCCCCAGTAAATGTGCTCATACATTTCATCGGCGGCGATCACCACGTGCGGGTGCCGCTCGAGGACCGCGCCGAGAGCCTTCAGTTCCGAGCCGCTATAGGCGGCGCCGGTGGGATTGCTCGGACTGTTGATAAAGAACAGTTTGGTTCGGGACGTGATGGCAGCGCCCAATTGCGCCGGCGTGATCTTGTAACCCTGCTCGGCGCCCCCATGGATGATCACCGGGTTGCCGTCGGCCAACAGGACCATGTCGGGATAGGAAACCCAATACGGTGCCGGTATCACGCATTCGTCGCCCGGATCCAAGATCGCCGCACACAGGTTGAAGCAGGTTTGCTTGGCGCCGGAGGACACCAGAATCTGGCTGCGATCGTAGGTGAGTCCGTTCTCGCGCTTGAATTTGGCGATGATGGCGTCCTTCAGTTCGGCGGTACCGTCAACCGCGGTGTAGCGAGTCAGGCCGGTGCGAATCGCTTCGACGCCCGCATCCGCGATATGTAATGGCGTATCGAAATCCGGTTCGCCGGCGCCCAAGCCGATGATGTCCTTGCCTTCGGCTTTGAGTTTGGCGGCGCGCGCGGTCACCGCGAGAGTGGGCGAGGGGTTAACCTTCTGAACGCGCTTGGAAAGTGACACGGCCAAGGGGATGTTTCCTATGCAATTAAGGGCGGCCGAGTTTACGAAAAACCGCGCGCCGACGCCACATCGAGAGACGGGCGCCAGGCGCAGGGTTTGCCGCCGGTCCGAGGCTCTTGGCCCCGGGCGGGTGCCCGCTCACCGGCAACGTGAGAGAATATCAATATGCGTTTCGAGTTGTATTCGGACTACCTTCCGGCGGGGGATCAGCCTCAAGCCATTGAAAAACTGGTGGAAGGGCTCACCAGCGGGCTTGCCCACCAGACCCTGCTGGGCGTTACCGGCTCCGGCAAGACCTTCACGATCGCCAACGTGATCCAGCAGCTGCAGCGGCCGACGCTCGTGCTCGCTCACAACAAGACCCTCGCCGCGCAACTGTACGGCGAGTTCAAGGCGTTCTTTCCCAAGAATGCCGTCGAGTACTTCGTGTCCTACTACGACTACTACCAGCCGGAGGCCTACGTGCCGGCGTCCGACACCTTCATCGAGAAGGACGCCTCGATCAACGAGCACATCGAGCAGATGCGCTTATCTGCGACCAAGGCGCTGCTCGAACGGCCCGACGCCATCATCGTTGCGACGGTGTCGGCGATTTACGGCCTTGGGGATCCGCAAGCTTACCTGAGCATGGTGCTGCACATGTCGCGCGGCGACGTCCTCGAGCAGCGCAAGCTGCTGCGGCGTCTTGCCGACATGCAGTACACGCGCAACGAGATCGACTTGCAGCAGGGCACCTACCGGGTTCGCGGCGATGTCATCGATATCTTCCCCGCGGAGTCGGAGCGCGAGGCGGTGCGGGTCGAATTGTTCGACGAGAAGATCGAGGCGCTGAGCTTCTTCGATCCGCTCACCGGCGAGGTGCTGCGCCGGGTGCCGCGCCTCACCGTGTACCCATCGACCCATTACGTGACGCCGAAGGAGCGGGGGCGCGAGGCGGTCGAGGAGATACGCGGCGAATTGCGCATGCGGCTTCGGGAATTGAACGCGGCGAGCAAGCTTGTCGAGGCGCAGCGCCTGCAGCAGCGCACCCTGTTCGATCTCGAAATGATGAACGAAGTGGGCTATTGCGCGGGAATCGAAAATTACTCGCGCTATCTGTCGGGCCGCTTGCCCGGCGAACCGCCGCCGTGTTTGTTCGATTACCTGCCGAAGGACGCGCTGCTCGTGATCGACGAGAGCCACCAGACGGTGCCGCAGCTCGGCGCGATGTACAAGGGCGATCGATCGCGCAAGGAGACCCTGGTCGAGTACGGATTTCGGCTGCCCTCGGCGCTCGACAACCGGCCATTGCGTTTCGAGGAGTTCGAGCGCTTGGCGCCGCAGACCATCTATGTATCGGCGACTCCGAGGCCTCATGAAAAGCGAGTTTCCGGCCAGATCGTCGAGCAGGTGGTGCGTCCCACGGGCCTGATCGACCCGGTCGTTGAGGTGCGTCCGGCGCGAGCGCAGGTCGACGATTTGCTGTCGGAGATCCGACTGCGCTCTCAGGCAGGCGAACGCGTGCTGGTCACTACTCTCACCAAGCGAATGGCGGAGGACCTGACCGAATATCTCGACGAACACGGCGTGAAGGTTCGCTACCTGCATTCGGATATCGAGACCGTGGAGCGCTCGGAAATCGTCCGCGATCTGCGCTTGGGGAAGTTCGACGTCATTGTCGGCATCAATTTGTTGCGCGAGGGGCTCGACATGCCCGAAGTGTCCCTGGTCGCCATCCTCGATGCCGACAAAGAGGGGTTCCTGCGCTCCGAGGGCTCGTTGATTCAGACGATCGGCCGCGCTGCGCGCAATGTGCGTGGCAAGGCCATTCTGTACGCGGACCTGCGAACCGGGTCGATCGAGCGGGCGATCGCGGAAACCGATCGACGCCGCAACAAGCAGATCGAATTCAATGCGCAGCACGGGATCACGCCGCGTACGATCGTCAAGGCGGTGAGCGACGTGATGGAGGGTGCACGGGCCGTGCAGGGCGCCGAAGTGCGCGAGTCGAACGCGGATTATGCGCTGCTGCCGCCCGAGCAGGCGCTCAAGCGGATCAAGAAGCTGGAAGCCGAGATGATGAAGCTTGCGCGAAATCTTGAATTCGAACAGGCGGCGCGTCTGCGCGACGAGATTCAAAGGTTGCGCCACTCGGCGTTCGGCGTGCCGAGCACACTCGCCGGCTAAAGCCAAGGAGAGCCAATGGCGGCGGACAACACTCACTTCGAGGAAAGCGAACTCGATCGGACCGACAAGCTGCCGATCCTCGAGGGTACGATCGCCGATCAGGATGTGCAGGATGACTCGGTGCCGCTCGATCATGCGGCGCTGCCCGCGGGGCCGCCCGCTACGGCGAACCGGACGGCGCTCTCTGATTTCGCGCGCCCGCCGCGGGTCGACCTGCCATCGCTCGCCGAAAACGTGCGTTCGATCGAAGAGCGAATTGCCCGGCAAAGCGCCGAGTACGATGCGCTCAGCCGATTGTACGAGAAGATTCGCGACGCGGAGGCCGCCGCGGTGGCACGCGCCAACGCGCTCGCAGCCGACCTGGCGGCGGCGCAGGCGGCGGTGGCTGGGGAGCAGCGTCGAACTCGCGACTTGGATCTGGCGCTGGCCGAGAAGAAAGCGGCCGCGGAAGCCTCTCGCGCCCGCGTCGATGAGATTCTGCGCGACTGGGAGCGCCACCAAAGCGAGATGCGCACCCTGCGCGATTCGCTCGCGGCACGCGACGCCACGATCGTGCAGGTGCTGCATTCGCTCGGCGAGCGCGACGCACAGTTGTACGCACTGCAGCGGGAGCACGCCAAAGTGGTTCCCGCTCTCGAGGCGCGCTCGCAAGCGAGCGCGCAGTTGGAAGCGCAGATACAAGATCTGCGAAGCGGCGCCGAGGCGAGCGCGCTCGAGTTGCAGGAGGCGCGGCGATCCTTGAGTGCGCTCGCGGAGCAGATCAAGCGAGGCGAACACGAACTGAACGTGACGCGGCAGGAATTAAGCGCCGTATCGAGGCAGGCGGGCTCTTATCTGGAAATTCTGCGCACGCGCGAATGGCGCCGCGGCTTCGATCAGAACAGGTTCCTCGAGTGGGACGCGAAGATGAGTGCGCTGCGCGCGGGACATGGGGTGCTGCTGGCGGAGCGCGATCGGCTCAAACAGACGGCCGCCGCGCTGAGCGGCAAACTCATCGAGCAGGAAGAAGCGATCGCGAATCTGCGCAGCGCGGCCGCCACCGATGCGGCAGCGATCGCCAAGAGCGCGCAAGAGTTCAAGGAGAGGGCCCACGCTCGCGAGGAGCTTGCGGCCCGTAGCGAAGCGCTCAAGGCCGAATGCGAGCGCTTGCGCGCCGAGATCGGTGCACGCGATCAGGCGCTCGCACAGGCGCGCACGTTGAGCGCTCAGGAGGCGCAACAGATCGCACGGTTCAAAGCGGAGGCCGAAACGCACGAGCAGGAATGGACGGCGCTCATGGCGCATTTGAACGAGGCACGCCGGCCGGTTCAGTCGATCCAGGCGGACCTCAAGCGCGCGAATGACGAATTGGCGCTCAAGGCCGCGGGCGTCGAGCAACTCAGCGAAGAAAATCGCAACCTGCGCGCCACCCTGGAACGAACTCGTGGCGCTCTGGAGGAGCGCGAATTCTTGATTCGCCGCTTGGAGCGCAGCGAGAGCAACAATGCCAACGCGCTGGGGCGCATTCAGACCAGCATCGAAAGACTGGGCGCCACGCCGGTGCCTGGCGCGGGTCCCGCCGTGAGCGCGGATTGGCCGGCCCAATTGGTCCGGATCGACGCCGGGCACGAGGCTACCTACACCTTGGGGCACCGAACCCGCATCGGACGCGCTCCGGACTGCGAATTGCACATCGATTCCCAATCGGTGAGCCGGTATCATGCCTTACTGCTCAAGGGCCTGCGTGACCTCATTATCGAGGACTTGAACAGCACCAATGGGGTCATGGTGAATGGCCGGAAGGTTTCCCGCCTGTTCTTGAGCGACGGCGATGTGATGACGATCGGGGAAATTCAATTCCGGTGTGTCCTGAATCCCGCAAAGAGTACGTCCGAGGCGCCGCCCGGGCCGCCCTTCGCCGGCCCGCAAGCGGCGGACCCTTAGATGAATTTAGGGCAATTCAGTCCCTTGCTCTTTATCGGCGCCGCCGAATCCGGTATCTTTCGCGCCCTTCGAGCGCGCTTAGCTCAGCGGTAGAGCATCACCTTGACATGGTGGGGGTCAGTGGTTCGATCCCACTAGCGCGCACCACCTGCTCGAAGGGCGCAGGCCTTAAGGCGGCCGGCGTTTGCTAAAATGAATCTATGCCCGTAATTACACTTCCCGACGGCAGCCAAAGGCACTTCGATCACCCCATTAGCGTGGCGGAGGTCGCGGCGGGCATTGGTCCGGGACTTGCCAAAGCGGCGTTGGCCGGCAAGCTTGCCGGCGTCCTGGTGGATACCTCGACGCTGATCGAGCACGACGCCGCGCTCAGTATCGTCACCGATCGGGATCCCGAGGGCCTCGAAATCATTCGCCATTCGACGGCGCACCTTCTGGCGAACGCGGTCCAGGAGTTGTATCCGGAGGCGCAGGTCACCATTGGTCCGGTGATCGAGGATGGCTTTTATTACGATTTCGCGTACAAGAGGCCGTTTTCGACCGAGGACTTGATCGCCATCGAAAAGCGCATGGCCGAGATCTCGGCCAAGGATCTCAAGGTGCATCGCCGCGTTCTGCCGCGCGACGCCGCCGTCGAACACTTCAAGAAGCTCGGCGAGCACTACAAGGCCGAAATCATCGCGGCCATTCCCTCGAACGAGCCTATCAGCCTGTACGGTCAGGGAGCTTGGGAGGATCTGTGCCGCGGACCGCACGTGCCGAGCACCGGCAAGCTGAAGGCCTTCAAACTCATGAAAGTGGCCGGGGCCTATTGGCGCGGCGATTCGCGCAACGAGATGCTGCAGCGTATTTACGGCACCGCCTGGGCCAATGAGAAGCAGCTCAAGGAGTACTTGACGCGCTTGGAGGAGGCGGAGAAGCGCGATCACCGCCGCATCGGCAAGGAATTGGATCTGTTCCATTTGCAGGAGGAGGCGCCCGGCGCGGTATTTTGGCACCCCAAGGGCTGGACGCTGTTTCAGCAGCTGATCACCTACATGCGCGAGCGCCAGACCGAGGCCGGTTATCTGGAAGTCAACACGCCGGAAATCATGGATCGGGAGCTGTGGGTGCAGTCCGGCCACATCGCGAATTTCGGCGACAACATGTTCATGACCAAGACGCCGGATGAGCGCACGTTCGCGATCAAACCGATGAACTGTCCCGGGCACATCCAAGTGTTCAAGCAGGGATTGCGCAGCTATCGTGAACTCCCGCTGCGCATTGCCGAATTCGGCAAAGTGCACCGCTATGAGCCCTCCGGGGCCCTGCATGGACTGATGCGGGTGCGCGCCTTTACCCAAGACGATGCCCACATATTTTGCACCACCGATCAAATCACCGATGAATCGGTGCGGGTGACCCAGCTGATTCTGAGCATCTACCGCGATTTCGGCTTCGAGGACGTGCGGATCAAATTCTCCGATCGGCCGGCCAAACGGGTCGGGTCCGATGAAATCTGGGATATTTACGAGGGAGCGCTTAAGCAGGCAGCTGCAGCCGCCGGTATCGAAACCACGCTCAACCCGGGCGAGGGCGCCTTTTACGGGCCGAAACTGGAGTTCGTGTTACGGGACGCCATCGGACGCGAATGGCAGTGCGGCACCCTCCAGGTGGACCCGAACCTGCCTTCCCGACTCGGGGCGAGCTACATCGGTGAGGACAGTCAGCGTCATACCCCGGTGATGCTGCATCGGGCCATGTTCGGGTCGTTGGAGCGCTTTATCGGCATTTTGATCGAGCACCATGCCGGAAAGCTGCCCACCTGGCTCTCGCCGGTCCAGGCCGTGATCATGGGAATTACCAACGCGCAAGACAAATATTGCGAAGAAGTTGCAGAAAACCTGAAAAATCAGGGGCTTCGGGTAGAAACGGACTTGAGGTATGAGAAGCTAGGCTTTAAAATCCGCGAGCACACACTAAAGCGTGTCCCTTACCTCTTGGTCGCCGGCGACCGGGAAGTCGAGGGGCATACCCTGGCCGTACGCACGCGCGGTGGCAAAGACTTAGGCAGCTTGGGGCTTAGCGAGCTCAGCGCCTTGCTTTGCGACGAAGTCGCGAGCCGCGGCCGTCTTGTTTTGGAGGATCGCGTATCGCAACGTCGAAGCGCGTAAGGCGCAATGAGGAGATCTCCGCACCATCGGTGCGTGTGATCGCAGCGGATGGAAGCCAAGCAGGGGTCATGACGCGCGCGGAAGCGCTACAAATGGCAAGCTCGCAAGCACTGGACCTCGTCGAGGTCTCGCCGATGGCGGAGCCCCCTGTCGTTCGAGTAATGGATTTCGGCAAATTCTTGTTCGAACAAAACAAGAAAGCGCACGCGGCGAAGCGTAAGCAGAAGCAGATTCAAGTAAAGGAAGTGAAGTTTCGTCCCGGGACGGAAGAGGCCGACTACCAGGTCAAACTGCGTAGCATCGTCCGCTTTCTGACCGAGGGTGATAAGGCCAAGGTGACCTTGCGTTACCGCGGCCGTGAGCTCGTGCACCAGGACATCGGTCGGCGTCTCTTGACGCGGATTTCTGAGGATCTCGCCCCCTATTCGGTGGTGGAGCAGAACCCGCTGATGGAAGGCAAACAGATGGTCATGGTGTTCGGGCCCAAAAAGAAGTGAGCGGCAGGCCTTAAGAAAGCCAGCCACCCGCCTGCAGCGGCGCACCGGGGGAATCATGAGGATTCTCCTCGAGCGCTTGCGAACAGGGCTAAAAAAATCAGGAGTCGAACGTGCCTAAGATGAAAACCAAGAAGGCCGCGTCGAAGCGTTTTCGCAAAACAGCGAATGGCTTCAAGCGCGGTCAGTCCCACCGTCGTCATATTCTGACCAAGAAACCGAGCAAGCGTAAGCGTCAGCTGCGTCGCGAGAGCAGCGTGCATGAGACCGACATGAACCGTGTGAAGCAAATGCTTCCATTCGCTTGAGCAGGAGTTAAAGGAATATGGCACGAGTTAAACGCGGTGTCGTCGCAGGTCGACGCCACAAGAAAATCCTCAAGAAGGCGAAGGGTTATTTCAATGCCCGGCGCAAGGTGTTCCGCACGGCCAAGCAGGCCGTCATCAAGGCCGGCCAGTACGCGTATCGCGGACGGCGTGAGAAGAAGCGCGAGTTCCGCGCGTTGTGGATCACGCGCATCAACGCCGCCGCTCGGCTGTGCGGGCTGACCTACAGCACGATGATTGACGGGTTGAGCAAGGCGGGTCTGGCCATCGACCGCAAGGTGCTCGCCGACCTTGCGGTGCACGACATGCCGGCATTCACGGCAATCGCAGAGAAAGCCAAGGACAGCCTCAAGGGCTAGAGACAATCGAGGACTCGGCGGAATTGGCCGTTCGCGGCCAAACCGCACGGGCCTTGAGGCATCGTCATTGGCCACTCAGGAAAACCTCTCCGCACTCGTCGGCCAAGCGCTCGCCGACGCCGCTGCGTCTCGCGACCTCACCGCCTTGGAGGAGGTGCGGGTACGGCTCCTCGGCAAGAAGGGCCTGCTCACCGAGCAGCTCAAGGGCCTGGGAAAACTGCCTGCCGCCGAGCGCCCGGCCGCCGGACAAAAAATCAACGAAGCGAAGGCCGCGATTCACGAGGCCTTGGAGGCGCGCCGCGCAAGCCTGGAGCAGGAGGCGCTGCGCGCCGAGCTTGCCGCAGGCACCATCGATGTGACCTTGCCGGGTCGCGGTCAGGAGCCGGGCAGCCTGCATCCGGTCACTCGAACGCGCCTGCGAATCGAGCGCATCTTCATGCAGGCGGGATTTCAGGTCGCCACCGGCCCGGAAGTCGAGGATGATTTTCATAATTTTGAGGCGCTCAACATTCCGCCGAATCATCCGGCGCGCGCCATGCACGATACGTTCTATTTTCCCGACGGCAGGCTCCTGCGAACGCATACCTCGCCGGTGCAGATCCGCGCCATGCGCGCCCAGAAGCCGCCGCTGGCCCTCATCGCGCCGGGGCGGGTCTATCGCTGCGACTCGGACATGACGCATACGCCCATGTTCCACCAAGTCGAGGGCATCGTCGTCGGTGAGAATGTCAGCTTCGCGAATTTGAAGGCGATGCTGCATACCTTTGTCGAGCATTTCTTCGAGCAGCCGTTGGGAATGCGTTTGAGGCCCTCGTATTTTCCGTTCACCGAACCGTCCGCCGAAGTGGACATCGAGTGCGTGTTCTGCCACGGCGCCGGCTGCCGGGTGTGCAAGCACACCGGGTGGCTCGAGATATTGGGTTGCGGAATGATTCATCCGAATGTGCTCGCGGCCGCCGGGATCGACGATGAACGGTGGCAGGGATATGCATTCGGCATGGGGATCGAGCGGCTGACCATGCTGCGTTACGGCGTGGATGATTTGCGCCTGTTCTTCGAAAACGATTTGCAATTCTTGAAGCAGTTCCCGTGAAGATCACTCATTCCTGGATACGAGAATTCGCACCGCTCGCGGCGACGCCGGCGGAACTCGCCAAGCAGCTCACGCTGGCGGGCCTCGAGGTGGAATCCGTGACACCCGTGGCGCCGCCGTTTACCGGCGTCCTGGTGGGCGAGGTGCTCGAGGTGGGCCGTCATCCGGATGCGGAGAAATTGTCGGTGTGCCAGGTGACCACCGACGGCATCAATCGTCTGCAAATCATCTGCGGCGCCAAAAACGTGCGGACGGGCCTCAAGGTCGCGGTGGCGATGGTGGGCGCGCAATTGCCGGGCAACATCGAGATCAAACGCGCGAAGCTGCGCGGCCTGGAATCGATGGGCATGTTATGTTCGGCGCGCGAGCTCGGCTTGGGCGACGAGCACGACGGAATCCTGGAACTGCCCGAATCGCTCCTGGTCAATCGCGACGTGCGAGCCGCGTTGGATCTCGATGACATGGTGCTCGAAGTGAATGCGACGCCCAACCGCGGCGATTGCATGAGCGTGTTCGGCATTGCACGCGACTACACCGCCGCATGCGAGCGGCGCTATCTCAAGTACCACGTCGCTCCGGTCGCCGCCGGCCATAAGGATGTATTTGCGGTCGGTATCGAAGCGGCGTCGGGTTGTCCGATCTTTGCCTCGAGGGGGATTCGCGGGG
>Ga0097691_1002523_pt1 | contig 12119 bp, 9 predicted proteins | sample NGESurdeep072012_8_FD_72858 | JGI IMG/M metagenome (GOLD analysis project Ga0097691, IMG submission 72858) | Arctic peat soil microbial communities from Barrow, Alaska - NGEE Surface sample 210-1 deep-072012 | ecosystem: Environmental > Terrestrial > Soil > Wetlands > Peat ...
CAGTGCGACGACCACGACCAGCGCCAGGAGGCCGCCGAGCATCCGCGCACCCTTCGAGAGGTGGTACGGGTTGCCCGTCGTCTCCTCGTATGCCCGCGTCTTGCGGTCATGCTCCTGCCGTTCGTTCCTGTCCCGGCCGCTCTCGTCCTGGTTCGCGATCTCGGCATCCCTTTCGTCCGACCTGGCGATATCCCTCCGCTCTCCCACTGTGGCGCCCCAGCAGCGCGCCGTCATGACGCTCCGTCATCGGCGGGTCATACGGGCCGGCGGCCCGGGACGTTGGCGACAGTCGGGTGGTTGACGTAGGGTAGGGGAGACCATGACCACACTCGAGAACCGGCCGAACACGGCACTCCTCGTCATCGACGTGCAGAACAGCGTCGTCGTGGGGGCTCACGAGCGCGACGCGGTCGTCGCGAACGTCGGCAGCCTTGTCGAGAAGGCGCGGCGGGAACGGGTCCCCGTTGTCTGGGTCCAGCACTTCGACGAGCAGCTTGCGAGGGGGAGCGACGACTGGCGGATCGTCCCCGAGCTGACGCCGGGCGACGCCGAGCCGCTTGTCGAGAAGAACTACGGCGACTCCTTCGAGGGCACCACCCTCGAGACCGTGCTGTCGGGCCTCGGAATCGGGCGACTCTTCGTCGTCGGCGCACAGACCGATGCGTGCATCCGGTCCACGCTCCACGGTGCGTTCGTCAGGGGGTACGACGCGACCCTTGTCAGCGACGCCCATACCACCGAGGACCAGACGGCATGGGGGGCGCCGCCGCCGGCCCAGGTCATCGCGCACACGAACCTGTACTGGACATACGAGACGGCGCCGGGGCGGACAGCCGGGACGGTCGCGACCAGGGACGTCGACTTCGGCAGCACGTCCTGAAGCCTGCGTGACGGCTGGCACGGCGCGCTCGCCAGGAGGAATGGATGGGAGCACTCGCAGGCAAGCGCGCGATCGTCACCGGCGGGGCCTCCGGCATCGGTCGCGCCGCGGTCGAGCTGTTCGCCGCGGAGGGCGCCGCCGTCGTGATCGCGGACGTGAACGTGGCGGCCGCGACGTTCCTCGCGGAGGCCATCACCCGGGCCGGCGGACGGGCCATGGCAGTCGAGTGCGACGTCACGCGGTCGGCGGACTGCCGTCGGGCGGTGGAGGCGGCGGTCGGGTCGTTCGGGGGCCTCGACATCCTCTTCAACAACGCCGGGATCATCTGCCGCGCCGACGTGGTCGAGACCACCGAGGAAGAGTGGGCGCACGTGATGGCCGTCAACGTGACGTCGGTCTTCCTGATGTCGAAGCACGCGATCCCGGTCTTGGCGCGGGCCGGGGCGGCGCGATCGTCAACGCGGGCTCCGGTTGGGGCCTCAGGGGCGGCGAGCGCGCATCGAGCTACTGCGCGTCGAAGGGCGCGGTGGTCAACCTCACGCGCGCGATGGCCATCGACCACGGGCCCCAGGGGATCCGCGTGAACTGCATCTGCCCGGGCGACACGGACACCCCGATGCTCCGGGAGGAGGCGCGCCAGCTGGGCCAGCCCGAGGAGGCCTTCCTGGCGGCCTCCGCCGACCGCCCGCTCGCCCGGATCGGGACGCCGGCCGACATCGCCCGGGGCGTGCTCTACCTGGTCTCGGATGCCGCCGCATGGGTGACCGGGACCACGCTCGTGGTCGACGGCGGCGGCCTGGCCTGACCACCCGGGGGCGGGACGCCCGCGAGGGCGGATTGTGGGAGAGTGACGGCGACGGGCGGCGGCCGGCCGCCCGGCAGCTGGAGACGGGGCGGATGACGAAGATCGGCTACGCGGCGATGCTGGAGCAGTTCCATCCCACGGACCTGCTGGAGTGGTGCGAGGCGGCGGAGCGGGCCGGCTTCTCGGCCGGCTTCATGGTCTCCGAGCACATCCAGCCGTGGACGCCGCAGCAGGGGCAGGCCGCCTTCGCCTGGAGCTTCATGGGAGCGCTGGGCCAGCGCACCAGCCTGCGGTTCGGGACCGCCGTGACCTGCCCCGGCTTCCGCTACCACCCGGCGGTGATCGCCCACGCGGCGGCCACCCTGGGGGCCATGTACCCGGGCCGCTTCTGGCTGGGCCTGGGCGCCGGCGAGGCGCTCAACGAGCACATCCTGGGCGGGGCATGGCCGGAGATCGGCGTCCGCAGCGCGATGATGTTCGAGGCGATCGAGGTGATCAACCGGCTCTTCGCCGGCGAGGTCGTGCGGCATCACGGGGAGCACTTCAGGCTGGAGTCGCTGCGGCTCTACACGCGCCCGGAGGCGCCCGTCCCGGTCTACGTCGCGACGGCCGGCCCGCTCAACGCCAGGAAGACGGGGCGGTTCGCGAACGGGATGATCACGGTGGGCGCGGCCGACGAGAAGATCGGGATGCTCTGGGGCAAGTTCGACGAGGGCGCCCGCGAGGCCGGCAAGGACCCCGCCTCGATGCCGAAGCTCCTCCAGGTCCACGTCAGCTGGGCGCGCACCGACGGGGAGGCCCTCGACAACGCGATGCGCGAGTGGCCGAACGGCGGGATGCCCTTCCCCAAGCAGGACATCCGGAACCCGGAGGACTTCGCGGCCATGGCGAAGCTCGTCCGGCCGGAGGACTTCCGCAACCGCGTCCTGATCTCCGCGGACCTGCGGGTCCACGCCGCGAGCCTCCAGCACTATGCGGAGATGGGCTTCGACGAGATCCACGTCCACAACGTCGGGCGCAATCAGGCCGAGTTCATCGAGGCCTACGGCGCCGAGGTCCTGCCGGCGCTTCGGCTGGGCCGCTGAGCCCGACCCATGCCGCCGGCCGTCGTCTTCGAGCGCCCTGCCGATCGCGACGCCGAACTCCGGGGCCGACCTGGCGAGGTCCGGTTCCTTGAGATCCCGCCGATCACCGCCGTGATGATCGACGGCGAAGGCCCGGTGGGCGAGACGAACTTCGCGGCCCGGATGCCCGGCCTCTACGCGACGGCCTACGGGCTCCATTTCGTGCTCAAGCGGCGTGGCGTCGAGCGCCGCGTCGGGATGCTCGAAGGCCTCTACTGGACGGTCGACGGGTCGACGGACCTCGACGCGATCCTCGGGCCCGACCGGGGGACGTGGCGCTGGACGCTCCTGATCTCGCTCCCGCTCGAGGCGGCCGACGACGAGCTCGCGACGGCGCTTTCCGGCGGCCGCGCGAGGCTCGCCGCCGAATACGCGCCCGACCTGCGGATCGCCACGTTCGACGAGGGCCCCGTCGCCCAGGTGCTCCACGTCGGCCCGTACGCCGAGGAGCGGCCGACGATCGAACGGCTCCACGCCGCGATCGCCGCCGCCGGCCTTCGGCCGCGCGGCCGGCACCACGAGCTGTACCTCGGGGACCCGCGGCGGTCCGCGCCCGAACGCCTCCGGACGCTGATCCGGCAACCGGTCGAGCCGGCCTGACCGGGACCCGCGGCGCGGCGCCTCGCGGTCGGCCACGGGTCCGAGCCCGAAATCCTCGCCAACGCGGTCCCCCGCATCACTATCCGAGATGAAGCCGGTCCGGAACGCCTCTACGCAGCCGAAGACCGGCTCGAGCCTCCGAAATCCTCTTCAATGCGGAGGCCACGACCGCGTAACGGAGGAAGTGGCCCCCTGCCAGAGTCGTCGCGTCGTCTCGGATGGGCATGCCTGGCCGCCTTGTCCGGGATAGTGATTGCGGGCGAAGCATTGACGAGGAAACCTGCCCACGACGGCGGCGGCGAGAGACACGACCTCGGCCTCGACGCCACCAGCGTCGCCCCGCCCCTCTCCCCGTTCAGATCCCGAGGAACCGCTCCACGACCCGGTAGCGCCACACCGCGCGGAGCGCCGCCGCCCAGGCCACGACCGCCACCGCGACGATCGCGAGCTCGGGGGCACCGGGAGGCCGGAGGGCGAAGAGGGTGCGCCCCGCCGGCACCGCCAGGAGCGCAAGGTAGAGCACCGCGAGCAGGGCTGCCAGGATCGTCGGCCGCCAATCGGGAGACCGGGGCTCGATGACGGCAAGCCACGCGACGGGCGGCTCCACGAACACCACGAGCACCAGCCCGGCGAAGACCAGGAACGAGGTCAGGGCCGACTGGCCGACCAGGATCGCCGCGTCGAGGGCGGCGACGTCCATCGTGCCTCGTCCGGCGAGCTCGTCGATGCCCCCCAGCTGGAAGACGATGACGCCGAAGAGGACTCCCAACCCGGCAAGGCTCGAGAGCACTGCCGCGGGCACGACGAAGCGGGCAAGCGTACGGCCCAGGGATTCGTGGGCCCGGGCGCCCGGCTGCGCCCAGACGGCCAGGAGCGCCGTCGGGATGCCCACCGTGAACAGCGTGAGCACCGAGCTGTTCCGCAGCTCGATCGGGAAGATCCCGAGGACGAGCGACGTCACGACCAGGAGGCCCACCGTCGTGATCCGGCTCAGGAACAGGCGCAGGATGTCCTGCATCCCGTTGCGGATCCGCTGGCCCTCCTCGACGGCCGGCGCAAGCGAAGCAAACGAGTCGTTGGTGAGCACGATGTCGGCCACGCCGCGCGCCGCCTGGCTGCCGCTCTGCATCGCGATCCCCAGGTTCGCCTTCTTCAGCGAGAGGACGTCGTTCACGCCGTCGCCGATCATCGCCACGTAGCGGCCGCGCGACCGGAGCGCGTCCACCAGGCGCTCCTTCTGGGCCGGCGTGATCCGCCCGAACACTGTCGTGGCGAGCGCGACGGCCGCCAGCTGCTCGTCGTCCATCCCGTCGAGCTCCGGCCCGGCGATCGAGCGAAGGTCCGATCCAAAGCCCGCCTGCCGGGCCAGGGCCACCACGGTCTCCGGGTCGTCGCCGGAGATGACCTTCGGCGTGACGCCAGCGGCGACGAACCTGGCAAGTGTCGCCTGGGCGTCCGGCCGCAGCTCATCGTTCAGGACCACCAGCCCCAGCGGCCGCATCCCCGCCGGGAGCGTCGGGGCGTCGTCCTCGCCCGCCAGGCCGCCGGGGTCGGGATGCGCGGCCACGACCAGCACTCGCAGCCCGCGACCCGTGAAGGGCTCGATCCGGGATCGCAGCGCAGCCCACGCCGCCGCGTCACCGAGGCCACCCTCGAGGGTGGGCCGGAGGGACTCCGCGGCACCCATGGCCACGACGCCGGTCCGCTCGGGTCCGGCGGCCGGGCCGAAGGCAACCGCGCTCCACTTGCGGGCGGAGGAGAAGGGCACGTCGCGCGCCAGCGGCAGGGCCGTGCCCGGGCAGGCCGCGGCGATCGCCTCGGCGGTCTTGTTCCGGACCGCCGCGCTCGCCACCACGTCACCGAGGAGCGCACGAAGGCCCGCCTCCGTGCCGTCCAGCGGGATCACCGCCTCGACGGACAGCCGGTTCGAGGTCAGCGTGCCGGTCTTGTCCAGGCAGAGGACGTCCACGTGGCTGAGCGATTCGATCGCGTTCGCCTGTTGGACCAGGGCCCCGAAACGGACGATCCGGACCGCCCCCAGCGCATAGGCGATCGCGATCGAGACGAACAGCCCGTTCGGCACGAGGCCGACCAGGAGCGCCGCCTCGCCCACGGTCCGGCCGGCCGCGACCAGCCTCAGCGCGTTGTTGAGGACCAGCACGATCTCGAGGTAGACGACCACCGCGAGGGCGATCCGGATCACCAGGTTGATCTCGGCCTGGAGCGGCGTGAGGACCCGCCGGAAGGTCCGCGCGCCGGCCGTGATCCGGTTGGCCAGGCTGTCCGTGCCGACCGCCGTCACCACGAGCCGTCCGCCCCCGTTGACCACGAAGCTCCCGGAGTAGAGGGCATCACCCGGGCGCTTCAGGATGAGGTCCGACTCGCCCGTCAGCTGCGACTCGTCGGCCTCCAGGCGGCCCTCTGCGAGCAGGCCGTCGAGGACAACCTGGTCGCCCGCGCCCACCCGCAGGAGGTCCCCGACGACGAGCTCCTCGGGGCCCGCGGCGCGCTCGACCCCGTCGCGGACCAGCGCGGCCGTCGGGCGCGTGAGGAGGGCGATCCGATCCAGCATCCGCTTCGCGCGCACCTCCTGGACCACGCTGACCGCGATGTTCACGCCGATCACGGCAAGCGAGACCAGGGCGTCGAGCGGACGCCCCACGAGCACCAGGAGGACGCCCAGCACGAAGATCACGTTGTTGATGAACGTGAAGACGTTCTCCCGGACAACCTGGCCGTAGGTCCGGCTGGTGACGAGCGGAGCGGTGTTCCCGTGACCGGCTGCCCGCCGGGATGCTGCGTCCGCCTCGGTCAGGCCCGTGGCCGGGGTCCCCGCCGCGACCGCGTCGGCGGCGGCATCCGCGAATTCGGCGGCCCTGGGATCGTCGAGGCGCGTGGCGGCACTCACGCACGCGAGAGTACGGCGCGGGTCAAGCGCGAGTCGGCCGATTGGCGTCGCCGGCCGCGACGCGCCCGACGCACATGGCGCACGATGCATGGGTGAAGGCTGACGCGCCCGACGCGATCGTGGTGGGGTCAGGACCGAACGGGCTGGCCGCGGCGATCACGCTCGCCCGCGCCGGGCGGTCAGTCGTCGTCCACGAGGCGCGCGACACGGTGGGCGGGGGGATGCGCAGCGCGGCGCTGACCCTTCCAGGGTTTGTCCACGACGTCTGCTCGGCCGTCCAGGGGATGACGACGGCCTCGCCGTTCTTCCGCAGCCTCGACCTGGGGCGGTTCGGGCTGGAGCTCGTCGAGCCGCCGGCGCCGCTCGCCCACCCGCTCGACGGCGGTCGCGTCGCGCTGCTCGAGCGGTCGGTCGCCGAGACGGCTGCCGGGCTCGGGGTGGACCGCGCGGCGTATCGGCGGCTCATGGGGCCCCTCGTGCGCGACGCCGACGCGGTGATGGACCTCGTGCTGGGCCCGATCTTCCGCGTCCCGCGCCACCCGCTGGCGGCGGCCCGATTCGGGTTGCCGGCGCTCCGCTCGGCGGTCGGGCTCGCCCGGGGCAGGTTCAGCGGAGAGGATGCCCGGGCCCTCCTGACCGGCCTCAGCGCCCACTCGATGCTGCGGCTGGACCGGCCGCTCACCGCGTCGTTCGGGCTGGTCCTCGCGATCACCGCCCACGCGTACGGCTGGCCGGTGGTTCGTGGCGGGACCCAGCAGCTGGCGGACGCCCTTGCCGCGGAGCTCCGGTCGCTCGGTGGGGAGATCGTGACCGGCCATCGCATCGCGTCGCTCGCCGAGCTGCCACCCGCGAGGGCGGTGCTCTTCGACACGGCACCCCGGGCGCTCGCGGCGATCGCGGGAGATCGACTTCCCGGCGGGTATCGGCGCCGCCTGGAGGGGTTCCGCTACGGCCCGGGGATCGTGAAGGTCGACTGGGCGCTCAGCGACCCGATCCCGTGGCAGGCGGAAGCGGCCGGCCGGGCCGGCACCGTCCACGTCGGGGGGTCGATGGACGAGATCCGGGCCGCCGAGGCAGAGGTCTCCCGCGGCGGGCACCCGGAGCGGCCCTTCGTGCTGGTCGTCCAGCAGAGCCGCTTCGACTCCAGCCGCGCACCCGTGGGCCGGCAGACCGGCTGGGCGTACTGCCACGTCCCGAACGGCTCGACGGTCGACATGACCGCGCGGATCGAGGCCCAGGTCGAGCGGTTCGCACCCGGCTTCCGGGAGACGATCCTCGCGCGCTCGGTCCGCCTGCCGGCCGATCTCGAGGCCGACAACCCGAACGACGTCGGCGGCGACATCAACGGCGGGATCGAGGACCTGCGCCAGCTCTTCACCCGGCCCGTCGCGCGCCTCGACCCGTACTCGACGCCGACCCGCGGCATCTACCTGTGCTCCTCGTCGACGCCGCCCGGCGGCGGCGTCCATGGGATGTGCGGCGTCTGGGCGGCCCGGTCCGCGCTCCGCCGGGAGTTCGGCCGCCAGGGCTGACCGGTTGAGCGGGACGTTCGCGTCGGCCTGACCGAGGCGGCTCAGGTCGCCACAGGCGACCAGACGGCGCGAACCGATCGGTCGATTGCCGGACGGCCTTGGCTCGCGACAGGTTCGTTCGTTTCCGGCGGACATCGTGGCGGCACACGCCTGGTCCGAGCCTCGGCCTGACCTCCACTCAGGCACTCTGTTCGCCGTGGGCGACACCGGCGGCCCGGGCGACACCGGCGGTCCGGGCGACACCGGCGGTCCGGGCGACATGTCGCGATTGGGCCCGACCCTGCGCCGAATCGGGTCCGCCGGCCATCCACAGGATCCCGTCCCCCGGCCAGGCGGTCCCGTCCTCGAGCGCGCGCCGGAGCTGCTCCGATGGGACCGGGAACGTCGACCGCGCGGTCTCGCCGAGGCTTGCGACCAGCTCACGGTGGTGCCGGGTGGGCGGCAGGCACAGGACGGCATGGACCATGGCCCGGTCGCCGACCGCTTCGCGGATCCGTTCCCGCTTCTCGTGGCATCGCCTGACGACCGCATCCCATGCCCGGATGTGCGTCTCCACCTCGATCGCGACGACCGCCCCGAACGCCTCGAGCCGGACATCGGTCGACCATCGGCCGGGGCCCGGCACGGGGGCCTCGGCACGGGCCCGCCAGCGAGGGTGGCGCCCGCCGAGCAAGCGCTCGATCAGACGAGCGTGCGCCACGTCGTGAAGCAGCGGCGTCGCGCCCGGATAGACGTTGACTCGCAGGTCGGCGCCAACGGCGACCGCCGCTCGCCGGCGGATCTCGAGTCCCACGGTCGGGTCTCCCGCCTCCAGCTCGTAGATGACCGACCTGCTCACGCCGAGCCCCAGCCGAAGCTCCCGCAGCGCCTGGCCGGTTCGAACGGCGTCGAGGCGTGACAGGCGGACGGCTTCACGCTGGACGATCCGCCGCGAGCGGGCGAGCTGGTCGGGACTGGGCATGCGAGCCTCCCTGGCGAGCCGAGTGGTGAGCAGGCGAGGGTGCGCCCTGTCTCCTCAGGAGAACAGATGGCCCTTATCCCGCGGTTATCGAGCCACCCGCTGGTCTGGTCCGCGGCTCTCGGTCGCCCGGCGCGAACAAGCTCGCCGTCCCGTCAACGCGCCGACGCCGGGCCCTGTCCATTCGCGTGATCTGTTCGCCAGGGGCGATCCCCTGCAGCGAGCGCGCGGGAGCGGGCCGCGCGGACACGGTTGCCGGCGACCTGGCGCGCAGGGACCGCCCCGCCGCGTCCTACCGCCAGCCGCGGACCTCGTCCGGGTAGAGGCGGACCCGCCGGTAGGGCTCGCGTCCCCGCGAGCGCGAGACGAGGTTCGCCCGCTCGGCCATCTGGTGCTGCAGCCGCCGGATGTAGGCGCTCTGCGGCGCCAGCTCCACGGCCTGCGACTCGCGCACCACCATCCCGATCGCCTCCTCGGTCTCGAGGAGCGCCGCCTCGCGCGGATCCACCTCGAGGCTGAAGACCGAGGTGAGGCTGGCCTGCATCTGGATCGTCGTGTTCGCCTTCAGGACGTAGACCGGGAGTGCCCGGCTCTCGGCGTCCCGGATCGTCGGGCCCTTCTGGCGATACTCGCTGCGGAGCGTCATGACGACGTCCGCCTCGTCGATGTCGCGGGCGATGATGACCGGCAGCTGGAGCTCGCGGATCGCCTGCTCCAGCCGCTTCCGGCTGATGCCGAACGGGAAGACCCGGAGCGTCGGGAGGATGCCGTGCTCCACGTGGAGCGCCGGGCCATCCTCGTCGCGGGCCGCATCAATCGCACGGTCGGCGAGCGCTTCGTCATCGGCGACGAGGTCGGCCGCGTTGACCGGCCCGGTCCCCTCCTCCGCCTTGAACGCCTCGAGCGCGCGGCTGGCCTGGTCGCGCCATTCGCGGTGTCGATCGAGCTCGCGAGCCTCGCGGGCCCGGACCTCGGCCGCCGCGACGGCAGTCCCCGCCCGCTCGAGCGGCCCGCGGTCTGCGATCTCCCCGGCCACGAACGGGACGTCCGAGAACCGCATTCCCGTGATCGCGAAACGGCTCGGCGCGGGGATGCCGGGATCACCGTCTACGGCCCGACCTGGCGAGGCTCCGGCCGGACCGATGGGCGAGCCGCCGTTCACGGCGTTCCCGCCGATCCTGCCGTTCCCGCCGCCCGGACCCCGGCCCGCGGGGCCTGGCTCCTCGTGGCGGGCAATCCGTTCGCCGGGCATCGTCCGGCCGGGGTCCGCGCCCGGCGACGATCGATCGGGGCCCGTCGCGGGCCGGGCGCCGGCTCCCGCGGATCGATCCGGGCCCGTCGCGGGCCTGCTGCCCCGCGTCTCACGCCAGCCGCCGCTGGCGCCGGGGCGAAACGCCGGCGGCCGGGCCGCCGCGGAGCGATCACCTTCCCACGTGGCGCTCCGGTAGCTACTGTCGCCGCGCCAGCCCGGCTCCTGCCGCCAGCCGGCGCCGCCCGCGCCCACCAGGCCGGCGAACCGTTCGCGACCCAGCTGCTCACGCGGCGACGGGCGCGGCCGCGCCTGCGTCCGGTGGACGCCGCCCTCGTCCTTCCAGCGCAGCTCGGGCGCGACCTGGTCGCCGCGGAGCATCGCGTCGATGGTCTCTCCGACGTCGGCATGGACCATGACCCGCTCGCGGTCCTGGATCTCCACGATCACGTCGAACGTCGGCGGCGCCTTGCGCTCGAGGACGCTCTTCTGGGTCCGGCGGCGGCGCGCCTCCTCGTCGCCCAGCGTCACGCTCTGGATGCCGCCGATCAGGTCGGAGAGCGTCGGGTTCAGCATCAGGTTGTCCAGGTTGTTGCCGTGGGCCGTGCCGATCAGCTGGACGCCGCGCTCGGCGATCGTCCGGGCGGCCACGGCCTCCAGCTCCGTCCCGATCTCGTCGATCACGATGACCTGGGGCATGTGATTCTCCACCGCCTCGATCATCACCTCGTGCTGGAGCGACGGCGTGCGGACCTGCATCCGGCGCGCCTTCCCGATCGCCGGGTGAGGAATGTCACCGTCGCCCGCGATCTCGTTCGACGTGTCCACCACCACGACGCGCTTGCCCAGGTCGTCGGCCAGGACGCGCGCCGCCTCGCGCAGCATCGTCGTCTTGCCGATGCCCGGGCGCCCCATGATGAGGATCGACTTCCCGGACTCCACGAAGTCGCCGATGATCTCGATCGTGCCGTAGACGGCGCGCCCGATCCGGCAGGTCAGCCCGACGATCTTGCCGGCCCGGTTCCGGATGGCGCTGATCCGGTGGAGCGTCCGCTCGATGCCGGCCCGGTTGTCGTCGCCGAACGAGCCGATCTTGTCGACCACCAGCGCGATGTCGGCCTCGGTCACCTCGCGGTCCAGCAGGATGACCTCGGTGTCGGGGAAGCGCGCCTCCGGGACGCGGCCCAGGTCCAGCACGACCTCGATGAGCCCGCTCGAGTCCGGCAGGGCATGGATCGCCGCCACGATCTCCGGCGGCAGCGCGCCGAGCAGCGCGTCGAGGTCGTCGATCATCTCGCGGGTCGGATGCTGAGCCATGCCCTCCCCTTCTAGCGGACAGCCGGCACGAGGGCCGGCTCGGCGACGCGGACGAGTGTCTCCTTCATCAGGAGCGTGACGGTCGCGACGTTGGTGAACCCCTCCTCCTCGAGGCGGTGCTCGACCGGGGATTCGTAGGTCCGGATCGGGCAGATGACGCCGTGGTCGTGGCCGTGATCCCGCTTCTCGGCGCGGGTGCCGATCACGCCCAGGCCGAACCGGATGAGCGGCGTGGCATCGATCCCGGGCCTGACCAGGATCCGCAGGTAGTGCGGCTGGTCCTCCTTGGCGACGCCCACCTGGACGAAGCCCTGGATCTGGGTCGGGTCCGCCGAACCCTCCGGGGCCTCCTGGGCGAATGAGTCGACGTCGGCGAACCGGAGGATGGGCGTCAGGCTGGAGCGTGGCATGAGCGACCCGGAGCCGTGGCGCTCCCAGTCGGCGATGCGGTTCATCTCCAGGCGCGCCACGGGCGCGGGCGTCACGGCGTTGTAGAGACGGAAGAGGGCGACCGCGTCCGTTGCGCCCACGGGGCGGATTCCCAGCGCACCGGCCGCGTCCTCGGTGAACGGCTCGGGGAACGGCAGGCTGGACGGCCGGAAGCAGACCAGCTCGTCGCCGTAGCGCATGAAGCCGGCCTGCATGAACAGCTCCACGTTGCCGTCGACGTCGGCGCAGGCGACATGAAAGCGGGCCGCCCCGCGCTTGGCGCCATCACGAAGGCAGGACTGCACCATCCGGTACCG
>Ga0097691_1002525_pt1 | contig 12116 bp, 12 predicted proteins | sample NGESurdeep072012_8_FD_72858 | JGI IMG/M metagenome (GOLD analysis project Ga0097691, IMG submission 72858) | Arctic peat soil microbial communities from Barrow, Alaska - NGEE Surface sample 210-1 deep-072012 | ecosystem: Environmental > Terrestrial > Soil > Wetlands > Peat ...
TGCCGATGCCGGGCTACGCCATCGACATCGTCGACGAGGCCTGCAAGCCGCAGCCGGTGAACAAGATCGGCTCGATCGTGGTGAAGCTGCCGCTGCCGCCGGGAAATTTTCCGACGCTGTGGCAGCAGGACGAGCGCTTCAAGGAAAGCTATCTCGCCGAATTCCCCGGCTACTACAAGACCGCCGACGCCGGCTACAAGGACGAGGACGGCTACGTCTATGTGATGAGCCGCACCGACGACATCATCAACGTCGCCGGCCACCGGCTGTCCACCGGCGGCATGGAGGAGGTGCTGGCTTCGCACCCGGACGTGGCGGAATGCGCCGTGCTCGGCATCAAGGACGAACTTAAAGGCGAGGTGCCCTGCGGCTTCATCGTGTTGAAAGCCGGCGTCAACCGCCCGCACGCGGCGATCGAGAAGGAGATCGTGGTGCTGGTGCGCGACAAGATCGGGCCGGTGGCGGCGTTCAAGCTCGCCATCACGGTGGCGCGCCTGCCGAAGACGCGCTCCGGCAAGATCCTGCGCGGCACCATCAAGAAGATCGCCGACGGCGAGGTGTGGACCATGCCGGCCACCATCGACGACCCGGCGATTTTGGACGAGATCAAGGGCGCGATGAAGACGCACGGGGTGGGGGATTAGTCTTCGCTGCTGCTGCACTCTCCGCCGCGCTGCGACTGAGGTGGCCCAGACCATGACAAACCTCGAACCCCCGCCGCGGCGTTTACGGCGGTCTGGCAGGGGTCAGTCATAAAACCGGCATAGGCGATGAGGCCAATGATGGCGCAGAACACGGCCGCGATCAGGACGCTGCGCGGGCTTTCGTTGATCTCATCCATCGGATGACTGTGCGGTGCCCGGTTAGCGGGATCAAATCGCAGTTGATTCAAACTGACCCACTACCGCCGCTTGACGCGACTTAAATCCTATGTATATAGTCCTATCGTCCGCTCGTGCGGGGCGCTTCTAGAGGCGTTCGCGAAGTGGGGCAGGTGCGGCGGCCCGCGGGCGGGGGACGAAACGCCCCCAGCTCCCGGGCGGCGCCGGGGCGCCGCCCGGGAGCATTAGGACCCCTGCCAGGAGCTGGCTGATGGCGGGCTCAGGTCTTGCCCGCGGCGCGAAGGCGCGGCTGCCCAATAGGGGCCGTGGTCTGCGGGCCAACGGTGAGGCGATGCAGCCGCCAGAAGCGCGGCCCGGACGCCGTCAGACGCCGTGATGGAGCGCCGCCGCGAGGCGGAAGGACTGATGGTTGCGCCACTCGGCGCTCCATTCCCCTCAGCTTTCGCGGGGGGGAAAGGGATGACGGCGTACCCGGCGCCGCAAACAATACGGGCGGCGAAGCGTTGCTTTCACCTCTCCCCGCATTGCGGGGAGAGGGAAAGAAGCAGCGATTTGCAAACGCGCGCCGAACAATCAAAATGCGGCCCGAAAGTCTTTCGTCATTCCGGGGCACGGCCGAAGGCCGTGAGCCCGGAATCCATAACCCCGGTCTGTGATTATGGATTCCGGGCCCGGCGCTAACGCGCCGTCCCGGAATGACAGGGGAGAAAACGGGGAGAGGGAAAATTTAAATATACGCTGCTAAACCCTCTCGCATGGCCGGATTTATTGACATTCTGCGCACTGGCGCCTGGCTGACCCGCGAGCGGATGCGGCTGGTCGCGCTCGCTCTGCTCGCCGCCTTCGTGCTCGGCGCCGGCTTCCTGATCGCCACCTCGAACGGCCTCAACGACCGCTTCGGCCGCCCCCTTGGGACTGACTTCTCCAATGTCTACGCCGCCGGCAGCTATGTGCTCGAAGGCCAGCCGACCGCGCCGTTCGACCCCGCCAAGCAATTCGCCCGCGAGCAGGCGATCTTCGGCCAGGCCACGCAATTCTACGGCTGGCATTACCCGCCGTTCTTCCTCGGCCTGGCCGGCCTGCTGGCGCTGATGCCCTATTGGCTGGCCCTGATTGCATGGCAGGGCGTGACGCTGTTGCTTTATCTCTTGGCCATACGCGCGATCGTGTCGCCTCACCCGGAGGTCACGAGCGAACGCCTTTGGCTCCTGCTCGCGCTGGCATTCCCTGCCGTCTTTATAAATCTCGGGCAGGCCCACAATGGTTTCCTGACCGCGGCGCTGATCGGCGCCGCGCTTTGCCAACTCGACCGCCGGCCGATCCTCGCCGGCGTCCTGATCGGTTGTCTGACGTACAAGCCGCAGTTCGGGCTGTTGATCCCGCTGGTGCTGATCGCGACCGGCCGCTGGCGCGTGTTCGCCACCGCTGCCGTTACGGTGGCGGTCATGGCGCTCGCGGTCACGTTCGCCTTCGGGGTTGATGTGTGGAGCGCGTTCCTCGCTACCGGCAAATTCACCCGCACCGTCGTGCTCGAGCAGGGCGGCACCGGCTGGTACAAAATTCAGAGTGTCTTCTCCTGGGTCCGCCTATGGGGCGGCGGCATCGCACTCGCCTACGCGCTGCAAGCCGCGGTCACACTTACGGTTGCCGCCGCGTTGACCTGGCTGTGGCGCAGCCCGGCGGCCTATCCGCTCAAAGCCGCAGGCCTGCTGATCGGCAGCGCGCTGGCGACGCCCTACAGCCTCGACTACGACCTGATGCTGCTGGCGCCGGCCATCGCCTATCTCGCGCTCGACGGATTCGCGCGCGGCTTCGCGCCTTGGGAAAAAACCGTGCTGGCGGCGCTGTGGATCGTGCCGCTGGTCGCCCGCTCGATTCCGCAGGCCACGCTGATTCCGCTGGCGGTTCCAACCCTATTGCTGGCCTTCACCCTGTTGTTGCGCCGCGCCATGAACGAATGCGGCGCGCCAAGCCTGTGGCGTTTTGCGGTACGCCGATGAACGGGGCTAACGCGTCTCTGGAATACGCCCGCGCGCACCGGATGGCGGCGGAATAAATTTTTTGGTTCGAAGCGTTTGACGCGCGGCGTTTGCTGCGGTGCGCCACAAATGTGGCAATGCATTATCGCCACGCATGGTGGCCTTGTAATTGCCGGACTTTGCTCCCCATATCGGGGCGAGCGATCGCTCCGGGGCCTTCTAGCGCATGATCCCGAAAAGTGGGTACCGGTTTTCGGATAAGATCATGCGCAAACGAAATAGAATCTAAATGTACACGCTCTATTCGGATCAGCGTTCCGGCAACAGCTACAAGGTCCGCCTGGCGCTGGCCCGGCTCGGCATTCCGTTCAAGCTGGTGGAAGTGGACATCCTGCAAGGCGCCAGCCGCACGCCGGAATTCCTTGCCAAGAATCCGAACGGCCATGTCCCGCTGCTCGAAGTCGCGCCCAATCGCTATCTCGCCGAGTCGAACGCCATTCTCTGGTACGTCGCCGGCGGCACCACGCTGGCGCCAGAGGACCGCATCGACCGCGCCGAGGCCATGCAGTGGATGTTCTTCGAGCAGCACAGCCTGGAGCCCAATATCGGCGCCGCCTATTTCTGGCTTGCGCTGATCAAGGGCGGGCGCGAGTTGCAGCAGCACGCGCTCGAGGATTGGATGGAAAACGGCTATCGCACGCTCGGCGTCATGGAAATGCACCTCGCCGGCCACCGCTTTTTCGCCGCCGACCGCTTCACCATCGCCGACATCGCGCTCTACGCCTACACCCACGTGGCGAACCAGGCCGACTTCGACCTCGCGCGCTTCCCGGCGATCCGCGCCTGGCTTGCCCGCGTCGAGGCGGAACCCGGCCATGTCGCGATGGACTGGCAGCCGGAAGCGCTTACTGCGGTGCAGTAAAGGCGCGTTCACGTTTCGTTAACCATAATCACGAAAACGCCGCGGTTCCCCACCGGCTTTGCCGCAATGGGGCCGAACGGCTGCCCGCTTCCCGCGTCATTGTGGAACCATTGCCCAAGCGATTGCATTGAAGGTTTGTCATGCGCAACGATATCGATAGCCCCGGCTTCACAGCCCCGAACGGCCGCGCGCTCGGCAACGAGCGCCGCACGGTCGCGCTCGCCGAGCTGGTCGCCATCGTCGGGCTCGCGCTGTCCACCATCGTGGCCGCCACCGTGGTGTCGGTCGGCATCGCGCGCGCCAACGTCGTGGGCAATGTCATCGACAATGAAGGCAGCCTGTTCACGGTCGCGCTGCTGCTCGGCCTGATCTTCATCGCCATGGGCGGCCTGACCGCTTTCACGCTGCCGGGCCACAAACCGAAAAAACACTAGGGCGTGGATTCATAAACGGTCGGCCAAATGCCGACGTCGATGCGCCGGCGCATGTCCGTTATCGGTCTTGTGGAGTATTTCCCCTAAGCGATTTGGGAAGGACCTGTGCTTGCAATATATATTCTGTATAAATAAGGTGAAACGGCAGTCGAACAAATAACATATAACGACAAGAAACGCGTGCTGCTAAGGCTGGGGGCGGCCAAGAATGTCAGAATTACGGGATATTGCGGGACGGCCCGCCGGGATTGCACCGCGCAAGCTGGAACCCGTCGAGAACTTGCCGAGCCCGAGCTTCCGCACAAAGGGACTCCCGCGGGAATCCTTCGGCAGCAACAATCCTCTAGTACCGGCATCGAGCCAAGACATCGCCGCTCTGTTCGCCACGCGCGAAGGCGACCGCTACGCGATGCATGCTTCCCACCTGAACGAGCAGATGGTGCGCGTGCTGCGAACGATCGGCTACGACGTCGGCTTCTGTCGCGGCAGCGGCCAATATCTGTTCGATCGCCAGGGGGTCCGCTATCTCGACTTGCTGAGTGGCTTCGGAGTGTTTGCGATCGGGCGCAATCATTCGACACTGAGCGAAACACTAAAGAATGTGCTCAACAGCGAACTCCCGAATCTCGTGCAGTTGGACGTGTCGACGCTTGCTGGCATTCTTGCCGAGCGGCTGCTGGCCTATGTCCCTCATCTTGACAAGGTGTTCTTTACAAACTCAGGCACCGAGGCGGTTGAAGCCGCAATGAAGTTTGCGCGCGCCGCGACGGGCCGATCCGGAATCGTCTATTGCGATCACGCGTTCCATGGGCTCACCTACGGCGCGCTGTCTTTGAATGGGGATGCGAATTTCCGCGATGGCTTCGAGCCGTTGCTGCCAGGCTGTGTGCGCGTCCCGTTCGATGATCTGCCGGCACTTGAACAAGCGTTGTCGACACGCGATGTCGCCGCCTTCATCGTCGAACCGATCCAGGGCAAGGGCGTGAACCTGCCGTCCGACGACTACCTGAAGGACGCGGCAGAGCTTTGCCGCCGTCACGGCACTTTGTTCATCGCCGATGAAATTCAAACCGGGCTGGGGCGCACCGGCCGCTTCCTTGCGGTCGAGCATTGGGGCGTCGAGCCGGACATGGTGCTGATCGCCAAGGCGCTGTCGGGCGGCCATGTGCCGAGCGGTGCGGTACTAACCCGCAAATCGATCTACGATAGGGTGTTCAACCGCATGGACCGGGCGGTGGTGCATGGTTCCACCTTCGCCAAAAACGATCTGGCGATGGCCGCGGGGATCGCCACGCTTGACGTGCTGGAATCCGAAAAGCTGATCAAGAATGCCGCGCGGACGGGAGAACGATTGTTACGCGAGCTGAATAATTTGGTCCCGCGCTACGAGCTGCTCAAGGCGGTGCGCGGCAAGGGCTTGATGATCGGAATCGAATTCGGCGAGCCGAGTTCTTTCAAGCTGAAAGCCTCGTGGAACGTGCTCGAGAGCGCGAGCAAGGGTCTATTCTGTCAGCTGATCACAATTCCACTGTTCAAGGATCACAAGATTCTTTGCCAAGTGGCGGGTCACAACAGTCATACGATCAAGATACTCCCTTCTTTTGTGATTACGGATGACGACTGCGATTGGATCCTCAACGCATTCGATGCGGTCATTGCGAGTGCGCACCGCGTTCCCGGTGCCGTCTGGTCGCTCGGCAAAACGCTGGTCAACAATGCGGTGCGCGCCCACGCCGGCCGTTAGCCGCAGGCCGGTTAGGATTCCTGCGGCCATGTCGCATCAGCCCGTTCATCCGGTACGGACTGTCGGAATCCTCCGCGATCCCGCATAGTTGAGGCGGGGCCGATGGAGACGGGCATGCGTTTGATTCTATTGCTGGCGGCGTTGCTGTTGCCGCCGACGCGCGCCGCAGGAGCGGCGCCGCAAACATTCCCCTCCTCCGCCGGAAATCTTGCGGTCGAGATCATCGCCGGCGGGCTGATGCATCCCTGGTCGCTCGCCTTCCTGCCCGACGGCCGCATGCTGGTGAGCGAGCGGCCCGGCCGCCTGCGCATCGTCACGCGTGCCGGCCAATTGTCGCCGCCGCTCGCCGGCCTGCCGGGGGTTTACGCGCAAAGCCAGGCCGGCCTCATGGACGTGATGCTCGACCGCGACTTCAAACAAAATCGCACGGTCTATTTCTGCTACGCCGAGCCGGCCGAGGGTGGCGGCCGCGTCGCGGTCGCGCATGGGCGGTTGCAGGAGAATGGCAGGACCCCGCGCCTGGTCGCGGTGACCACGATCTTCCGCCAACGCGGCCCCGTCTCGCACGGCTTGAACATCGGCTGCCGCATGGTGCAGGCGGGCGACGGCAATCTGTTCGTCACGCTCGGCGATCATTTTTCCGCCGCCGACATGGCGCAGACGCTCGACAACCATATCGGCAAGATCGTGCGCATTCGTCCCGACGGAACGGCGCCGCCCGACAATCCGTTCGTCGGCAAGCAAGGCGCATTGCCGGAGATCTGGGCCTATGGCCTGCGCAACGCGGAAGGCCTCGCCTTCAATCCGGCCGACGGCAAACTCTGGGAGCAGGAGCACGGCCCGCAAGGCGGCGACGAAATTAATATCATCGAGAAGGGCAAGAATTACGGCTGGCCGAAAGTGAGCTACGGCGTCAATTACGACGGCACGCCGGTCGGCACCGGCAAGTCGCGGATGCCGCGCATGCAGGAGCCGGTCTGGCACTGGACGCCGTCAATCGCGCCGTCCGGCATGGCGTTCTATACCGGCGAGCTGTTTCCCGGCTGGAAGGGCAGCCTGATCAACGGCGCGCTCAAGTTCGAATTGCTGTCGCGGCTCACGCTCAAGGGCGACAGCGCGGTGAAGGAAGAGCGCCTGCTGCAAGGCCTGCGCGAGCGCATCCGCGACGTGCGGCAGGGGCCCGACGGCGCGCTCTATCTGCTCACCGACAATCCGGCCGGCCGCATCCTGCGCGTGAGGCCGGAAAAATAGCGCATGATCCCGAAAAGTGGGAACCGGTTTTCGGAAAAGATCATGCGCAGACGTTAGAAGTCACCACTTGTGGAACACGAAAAACGCGCCGGCCGCGATCAGCGTGAAGCCAAAGCCCTGGCTCCAGGTGATCGGCTCCTTCAGATAGACGAACGAAAAGACCGCGAAGACCAGGAAGGTGATCACCTCCTGCATGGTCTTCAGCTGCGCCGGATTATAGACCGCGCTGCCGTAGCGATTGGCCGGCACCGCCAGGCAATATTCGATGAAGGCGAGCGTCCAGCTGAACAGGATGACGCTGAACAGCGGCACCTGCATATAGCGCAGGTGCCAGTACCAGGCGGTGGTCATGAAAACGTTGGAGCCGACCAACAGCACGATCGGCAGCAGGTAGGGCGACAGTGCGGGCATGGGTTCCTCGGGGCGGGAAACGTTTTGCGGCGCAGCGATACTAAAGAGCGGCCATTCTAATGTCATGGCCGCGTCATATGCCTGCGCTATCCAGAACATGCTTCTGTCGTTTGTTGCGTATCGCGTAATGCCCTTTTTTGCGGTCCCGTGCAGCTGCCCCTGCTCTGCGGGACCGCATTTTTGCCCGCGCCACCCATCCGGCGCAGCGGCCCCGGGTCACGCCGCCATGGCCTTGTGCTAACCTTCCCCGCATGGATGCGGGAAGCAACGCGCTGCGTGCCACTCGTTTGCTATGCGCTTGCGCCGCCCTGCTGATGGCTGGCTTGGCTCCAACAGCCGCACAAAATCGCGCCAAGCCGCCGGCGCCAGCGCCGGCCGCGCCCTACCAGGCGGTGATGATCACGCCGCCGAAGCCGATGACCGATGAGAGCTTCGAGGCCATGCGCAAGCAGCTCGGCGAAGCCGCCCAGCGCAAGGATCGCGCCGCCATGGCGGGCCTGGTGGTCGCGCAGGGGTTCTTCTGGCAGCGCGAGCACCGCAACGCCGCCGACAAGCGCAAATCCGGCTTCGACAATCTGTCGGCCGCGCTCGGCCTCAACAACAAGGAGGGCGCCGGCTGGGAAATCCTGTCCGGCTATGCCGAGGATCCGACCGCGTCGCCCTCGCCCGCGCACAACGGCGCGATGTGCGCGCCGGCCGAGCCGGGCTTCGACGGCAAGGAGCTCGACGGGCTCATCAAGACGACGCATACCGACGTGACGGACTGGGGCTATCCGGTGTCGGCCGGCATCGACGTGCATGTGACCGCGCAAGCCAGCGCGCCGGTGATCGACAGACTCGGCCTGCACTTCGTGCGCATCATGCCGGAGAGCGCATCGAACCCACCGTCCTACCTGCGCATCGCCACGCCGAGCGGCAAAACCGGCTACGTCTCGATCGATTCCATCGCGCCGATCGGCAACGACCAGCTCTGCTACGTCATGGACGGCGGCGCCTGGAAAATCGGCGGCTATGTCGGCGGCGGTGAGCCGCAGTGACACCCCGCAACCGGATCGAACCATGATCGCAGCGACGCCGAACCCGCCCCGTCGCCTCATTTGCGCGCGCTGCGGCACCGCGTTCGAGTGCGGTGCGCCGGGCGACTGCTGGTGCACGGCCGAGCCCTATCGGCTGCCGCTCACGGCCGCTGGCGCAAACGAGGATTGCCTGTGCCCGGCCTGCCTGCGCAAAGCAGCGCTCGCCGACAGCCGGCGCGACATCGACTAGAGCAAAATTGCGAAGCGGCCGCGGATGCGGCGATTTCGCGCAGGCCGCGGCCCGCCCTTGCGGCGCGCGGCCGAACTCTCATAATGCCGCTCCCACTAAATCGGACACCGCCACCATGATCACCGAAATCGCCCAGATCGACGTCAAGCCCGGCATGGAAAACGACTTCGAGGCCGGCGTGAAAAGCGCCGTGCCGCTGTTCAAGCGCGCCAAGGGCTGCAAGAGCATGACGCTGCAGCGCTCGCACGAGAAGCCGGCGCGCTACCGGCTGTTCGTGCAGTGGGACACGCTGGAAAACCACATGATCGACTTTCGCGCCTCGGCCGATTTCCAGGAATGGCGCAAACTGGTCGGCCACTGCTTCGCCACGCCGCCCGTCGTCGAGCACGTGCGCGAGGTGATGAAGGGATTCTGAGAGCGGCCCGCCCTACCCCCAAACAACCTTGCCGGCGTCTCCACCAAAATCCTCCTTCGCGTCGCCTCGTCCGGCGTCCAGGCATAAAACAAATCGAGCAAATGCCCGTCATCCGGCATCACCGCGGTGGCGATCGAAGGGTGCGGCCAGTCGGTGCCCCACAGCAGCCGCTCCGGGTTGGCGCGCAGCAGCGCGTCGTGGAACGGCCGCGCGTCGGCATAATCGGGAAACTGCGTGGAGATGCGGTAGGGCGCCGACAGCTTGACGTGCACGGCGCCCTCGCCGACCAGCTTCACGAGCGCCTGAAAATTCGGTTCGTTCACGCCGCGCGCCGCCTCTACCATCCCATAGTGATCGACGATCACCGGCATCTCGCGCGCAATCGCGCGCAAGGTGGGCGCCACGTCCTGCAGCAGACGCCAGTCGCAAAAAATCTGCATGACCCAGCCGAGTTCGGCCATGGTCTTGCGGAACACCTCGAACACGTCGAGCCCGACGCCGCGCACATAATTCTGCTTTTTCTCGAACAGGTGGAAGCGCAAGCCGCGCATGCCGAGCCTGTGCCAGTCGCGCAGCGTCGCCGGCGCGATGCGCGTGTCGGTGATGGCGACGCCGCGCAGCCGTTGCGGGTAACGCGTGAGCGCGTCGAGCACCACGCGGTTGTCGTAGCCGTGCGCGTTGCCCTGCACCACCACGCCGTGCGAGCAGCCGAGATGATCGAGCAGCGCGACGAAGTTTTCGACCGGCGCGTCGGGCGGCGTATAGCCGCGCCCCGGCGTGTAAGGGAATTTTCCGGCCGGCCCGAACACGTGCGCGTGCGCGTCCCACGCTCCGGGCGGCGGTTTTTCGCGCGGCGCTTTAGGCTGCGGCACCGGGCCGGCGATAAGCGGCGGTTGGGGGGTCAAGGATTTAACCCAAATGGATATTGGCGTCCTTCACCACGCCGCTCCACAGTTTCATCTGCTCCTCGACGAAGCTGTGGAATTCTTCCGGCGTGTTCGGCCGCGACACGATGTTGAGCTGCGCGAAGCGCGCGGAAACTTCCGGCGAGCGCAGCGCCTCGTTGAGCCCGGCGTTGAGCTTCTGCACGATCAGCTTCGGCGTGCCGTGCGGGACGAACACGCCGTTCCATTCATAGGCCTCAAAACCCGGCAGCGTGTCGGACGCCGGCGGAATATCCGGCAGACTTTCGAGCCGGCCCTTGCCGGTGTGGGCGATCGCTTTCACCTTGCCGCCCTTGAGCAGGCCGACCACCGACGAGCCGTTGGAGAAGAAGAATTTCACCTGCCCCGCCATCACGTCGGTGAGCGCCAAGCCGCCGCCGCGATAGGGCACGTGGTTGATCTGGAGGCCGGTCTCGTGGCGGAACATCTCGAGACAAAGATGTTGCAGCGTGCCGTTGCCGGACGACGCCATCTCGATCCCCCCGGGCGAAGCCTTGGCGTAGGCGATGACGTCGGCGAGCGTCGTCACCGGCAGCGACGGCGTGACCACCAGGATGTTGGGCACCAGCGAGACCAGGAACACCGGGTCGAAATCCTTGCGGTAGTCGAACGGCAGGTTCGGATAGAGCGCGCCGTTGACCGAGAACGCGGTGCCGTCGTGCAGCAGCGTGTAGCCGTCGGCGTCGGCCTTGGCGACCACGGTTTCGCCGATGGTGCCGCCGGCGCCGCCGCGGTTTTCGATGACGAATTGCTGGCCGAGCATGTCGCCCGCCTTGGCGTACAAAATACGCGCCGTGGTGTCGGCGCCGCCGGCCGGCGGATAAGGCACGATCACCCGCACGTTGTGGTTGGGCCAGTCGGCCTGCGCGGCGGCGGTGCCGGCGAGCGGCGCGGAGGCCAGGCCCGCCAATAGCGTGCGGCGTGTGAGTTTCCCGGCCATCGTTGCCTCCCTGATTTTTGCCAAGAATAGCACCGGCGCGCGGCCGCGAAAGGCTACCCTTTCCTCGCCCCCGGACTCGCCCCATATTCGTGGCGATGGCGAAGCCTCCCAAAAAGCCGCAAAAAACGAAAAGAGACCCGGCGCGACCCACGCGCGCCAAGGCGGCGCGGCCCAGCGCACCCACGACACCGGCTGCACTCGCCGACCTGCTCAATCCGGCCATCAACAAGGGCACCGCGGGCATGGGTTCGGGCACCGGAGGTTCGTCATTCCGGGGCGCGAGCAAAGCGAGCGAACCCGGAATCCAGAAGCAAACTCCGAACAAGCATCTGGATTCCGGGTCCGGCCCTGCGGGCCGTCCCGGAATGACAGGTGAGAGTGGCTTGCAGCCGCCGCCGGATAATTCGTTCGAGCGCCGCGCCGATTTCTCCGCCGCCCACACGGCGCGCAAGTCGACGCCCAAATTTCCGGAAGAATCGGGTTTCGACGAAGCGCCGCAGCGCGACTACACCGGCTCGCCGATCAGCGGGCTCGATCCGGCGCTGGCGAAGGAATTGGGAATTGGAGATGACGCAAGCGACAACGTCTCTTCACCTCCCCCCTTGAGGGGGAGGTCGGCGAGCGAAGCGAGCCGGGAGGGGGGTAAGCAACAACCGCTTACGTCAGACAATACCCCCCTCCCCAACCCTCCCCCTCAAGGGGGGAGGGAGCAGGCTGTGCTTGGGGAGGTGAAGAAAGACGGGAAATACCGGCTGCCGAAGGCCGACCTGCCGCAGCCGGGCAGCGGGCTGTCGTCGATGGGCGTCGCCGCCACCGCGCAGGCGCTGGAAAATCTGCTGCGCGAGGGCCGCAAGGAATTCGCCACGCAGCCGTGGCTGCCGCACCGGCCGCCGCGCCCGGAAAAATCCGAAGGCGGCAAGCGCTTCGTGATCCAATCCGAGTTCGAGCCGAAGGGCGACCAGCCGGAA
>Ga0097691_1002526_pt1 | contig 12115 bp, 8 predicted proteins | sample NGESurdeep072012_8_FD_72858 | JGI IMG/M metagenome (GOLD analysis project Ga0097691, IMG submission 72858) | Arctic peat soil microbial communities from Barrow, Alaska - NGEE Surface sample 210-1 deep-072012 | ecosystem: Environmental > Terrestrial > Soil > Wetlands > Peat ...
GGCCTCGCCAGTCAAGACCCCAGCGCGGGCTTGAATCGAAGGACCCAGCATTCGAACGGCATCCACGAGCTCGAGCCCTGCCCGGACAGCGCGCTCGGCGTCGTCCTCGTGGGCGGTCGGCGCCCCCCATACCGCCATAACCGCGTCGCCGATGAACTTCTCGACGGTCCCGCCGTACCGACCGATGACATCACGGGAGAGGTCGAAGTAGCGCGTGAGCAGCTCCCGGGTTTCCTCGGCGTCGCGGCCTTCAGCGAGGGTCGTGAAGCCGACGAGATCGGCGAAGAGGATCGAGACAAGCCGACGCTCGGCCACGGGCGCATCGAGCGGTGGAGTCGACGACGGGCGATTCGTCGCTGTGACGGGTGCGCCGCCAGCGATTGACGCTCCGCATTCTCCGCAGAACTTGGCGTCCGCCGCGTTCGGAGCGCCACATGCCGGACAGCTCGTCGCCAGGCGTTTGCCGCATTCCTTGCAGAACTTGCGGTCCGCCTCGTTGTCCGTTGCGCAGCTCGAACAGATCATGTCAGCCCCGAGAACGATATGGCGAATCGAGCGTAGCGGAAGGGAAGCTGCGAGGCCACCACCATCTGCCGTCGGGCCAACACGATGCACGGATCGTGGGCGGTTCGGGCGCGGTCGCGGTGACGTGTGCGGCTGGATCGGCGTGCCTACCTCCGCCTACGAGCCAGCTGCCGCGTGTCCCGGCGCGACGTAGTCAGGCTCGTTGCCCCGTTTCCACTTGATGTTGCAACCGAGGCTAGGGAGTTGGGGCTCGGGCGCGGGCTTGTCGGACAGGACTGCATCGAGGGCGGCACGGAGGTCGTGCCCGCTCACCGGGACGTCGTTGCCCGGGCGGGCGCCGTCGAGCTGGCCCCGATAGGCGAGCCTGCGGTCGGCACTGAAGAGGAAGAAGTCCGGCGTGCATGCGGCGTGATAGGCCTTCGCCACGTCCTGTGCCTCGTCGTACAGGTAGGGGAACGTGGCCCCCATGGCGGCCGCCACCTCGGCCATCTGCGCCGGGCCGTCCTCGGGGTACTGCGCGACGTCGTTGCTGCTGATCGCGACGACCGCCACACCCCGTGCCTGGTACTCCCTGGCAACACGGACCACTTCCTCCGCGACGTGCTTCACGTAGGGGCAGTGGTTGCACAGGAACATGACCAACAGTGCGGGGCGGCCCGCGAAGTCATCCTTCGAGACGAGGCGTCCCGTGGAGTCGGGCAGGTGGAAACCCGGGGTGGTGGTGCCCAGCGGGAGCATTGTCGACGCGGTTGCGGCCATGGCCTTGCCTCACGTTCAAATGCGGCATGGGGCGGTGGTGCCGGCCCCCGAGTGGGTCCGCCTCCGGCTCCGAACTGCTGTTGCCCGGAGACTACCGCACCTGCTCCAAGTGACTCCGAATGACGCAGGCGCCGCTGGTACCGCGCCGATCCTCGAGGATCGTTCAGGGTGAGGTCGGTGGCGGGACCGGTGTGGGTGACGGTGAAGGTGTGGGCGGGGGCGGCGGCAACGGGAACGCGATGTCCAGGAGGGCTGCCGCGAAGAGGTCCGGGCCCACCCGGTCCTGGTTCGTCACGACGGCAATGCTGAACCCCGAGTCCGGCAGGTAGCGCATCGCTGCCCCGGCACCGATGAGCCGCCCGTTGTGGCCCACCGTCCGCCGACCGCCCAGCCAGACCTCCTCCGCCCCCAGGCCGTACGCGACAGCCGACCCGGCGATGAGGCTCTGCGAGACATCGAGCATCGCGACGAGCGAGTCCGGGCGCAGGACTGCCCCGCCATACAGGCGGCGCGCCCAGACGGCGAGGTCGCGCGAGCTCGCCGCGATCGCGCCGGCACTCCCCGCGGCCGTCACGACGGACGTGAACGGCGAGATCGCCGTGCCGTCGGATTGGCTTGCGGTTCGGATGCCCGAACCCAGGCCGAGGACCTGGTACGAGGTCGCCACGGTTCCCCGTCGCGCCTCCTCACCCTGGACGAAGGTCCGGGTCAGGTGCAGCGGCTCGAAGAATCGGCGCCGCAGCTTCTTCGCCACCGAGTTGCCCGTGACCTGCTGCAGGCTTCGCTCGTTGCCCTCCTCAACTCCACCTGGTTTGCCTCCGGTTCTATGCCCAGTTCACCGCGCCAGGAGCCAGCGACCCGCGGAGCGGGAGATACGAGGACGGCTGCTCGATCCTCGTGACACCGGCGACGTTCGACGCGTACTGGGGATCGCCGGCCGCCTACTGGATGCGCCAGAAGGTGCGCGGCGCCGGCCGCGCCGGGTACCGCTTCGCCGCGATCGCGCGGGATGACTTCCTCGACGACATCTACGCGATCAACACGTCGATGCCGGAGCGTCAAGGCCGCCCGATGGCCGAGACATACCGGCATCGACTCGCCCCGCAGCGCCCGCTCCCCGACTTTCCCTGTCCCCGCCACGCGCTGCGTCGGTACGGCGTCCTGCGCGACGGGCACCTGTACGCCTACGCCTGGGTCTACGTGATCGGGGAGATGTGCCTCTTCTCGACCATCCTCGGCCATGGCGAGCACATGAAGGCGGGGATCATGTCGATGCTGGTCGTCGAGGTCGTGCGGGACCTGATGGCGACCGCCGGCCTGCGCTTCGCGATGTACAACCTCCATTCCTCGGGCCTCGACGGGCTCCGCTTCTTCAAGGAGCAGATGGGGTTCCAGCCGTACAACGTGACCTGGACTATGGGCGACGGCACCGACGAGGAGCGCAGGGCGGCGCGCGCTCGCGCGGTGGAGGCCGGCCTGAGCGCGGCTGCGGAGGTCCGCCAGACGGGGGACCGAGCATGGCCGGACGCCCTGCTGCGGCGGCTTGCGCACCGCCTCGGGCGGCTCATCTCCCGAGGCCCAACGAGCCGCACCCGTAGCTGAGCGCCCTGTCGGGGGACGAGGTGAGGCAGGGCCTCGAGCGCGAGCGTCGCGGGATCGGGTCCGCGATGAGAGCCTGTTCCCAGGCCGCCGGCGTCTCGGTCCCGTCGCGCCGGGCATCCAGCCTGAGCCGCGGAGTGCGACCGCGACCTGCCACGCGCACGACGCGCAGGCCCGGACATCCTTCTCCCTGAGCTCATCCTCCGTCTCGCCCGGGAGAACCCCCGATGGGGTTGCGTGCGGATTGAAGGCGAGCTTCGCAAGCTCGGGATCCGCGTGGCAGCGACGACGATCCGGACCCTGCTCCGGACGGCGCGGCTCGGTCCTGCCCCGCGGCGCAGCGGCCCAACCTGGACCTCAGTTCCTCCGGACTCAAGCGCACGGGATCATCGCCTGCGACTTCTTCACCGTCGAGACCGCGGGGCTCCGGACGCTCTCTGTCCTTGTGTTCAGGTGCTCTGCTTGGGCTGGCATCAGAGCCCGACCGATGTCGGCGGCAACGATCAGCAGGGGTCGACTGGCCATCTCGGCGCCCATCGAGTCACCCGTTCCCGCCCTCGAATCGTTCGCTGATCGCCAACTGCGGCTCAGTCAGGTCCACAGGGACGATGAGACGTCGATCCAGGAACCGGTCTACCCGCTCACAGGTCGACTCGGAGGCGAACAGACAAACGCGCTCGGCGACGCTGAACTGCACAGCGACGTTGACTTCATGGTCGTCACCAGGACGAGGTCAGCGCTGTCCAGGAGTCGCAACTTTAGGCCTGAGCGGTGCAGCGCTCACGTCCCGGTGCGGGCGGGTCAGTTCCTCCAGCAGTTCGAGCACGTGGCGGTAGGGCTCACCGGTCGCCCGGGTCATCCCCAGCTCGCAGGTGCGGTTGCACGAGGCGTGCGCCGTGGCACCCATGGCCGCGACGCCGGCCGCCTCGGCCTCGGTCGCGGACGCGGTGAGCTCGGGGTGCAGCATCCCGCGGTCGCCGGCAAAGGCGCAGCAGCCCCAGTTCTCGGGGATCTGCACGCGCTCGGCCACCCCGCGGGCGACCTCCTCCAGGCTGGCGTTGATGCCCATCCGGGTGGACGAGCACGTGGGGTGCAGGGCCAGGGACTCGAGCTTGGCATAGTCGGGCAGCGTGGGCAGGATGTGCGTGAGCGCGAACTCGACCGAGTCGATCACCGTCATCGGCTTCTCGCTCGGGTCGGTCTCGATCGTGTGCCGCAGCCCCTCGGTGCAGGACGACGCGTCGCAGACGATGGGTAGCTCGCCGTCCCGGGTCGCGACGCGCAGCGCCGCGAGAGTCTTGTGCTGCATGGTTGCCTGACCGGCGACTAGGCCCTTGGACGACCACGGCGTGCCGCAGCAGAGTCCGTCGATGCCCGTCGGCACGAGCAGGCTGATGCCGGCGCGTTGGCAGAGCAGCTCGAAGCTCTTCTGGATGCCGGGCGAGGAGTCGACCGCGGGGCCGAACATCGTCCCGACGCAGGCGGGGAAGTAGACGGCCTGCGGCTTGGCGGTCGGCGCCGGGCGCTTGCGAGCGCTGCCGCCGCCGGGTAGATCGGCCGAGTACAGGGGCACGGTGTCGGCCCCGAGCACGGTCCGCGCGAGCTTGTCGGGCGCGAGCACGACGCCGATCGGGACCTTGCGGACCACGTTCAGCGCGAGACCGGCACCCCGGGTGACGATGCCCCATTTCTTCGCCGCAGCGCCCCAGACCCCGTTGATTACCGGGCCCGCGTTGCGGCGGCGGAACCGCTTGACCAGGGTCGCGGTGTTGATGTCGACGGGGCACGCCGTCTGGCACAGTCCGTCGACGGCGCACGTCTGGACGGAGCCGTACTCCCAGTCCTTCTCGAGCTCCGCGGCCAGGACGTGGTCGCCATCGAGCTTGGCCTGTTCGATGGCGCGCAGGGTGACGATCCGCTGGCGCGGGGTGAGGGTGATGTTCCGGCTCGGGCAGACGGGTTCGCAGTACCCACACGAGACGCAGCGGTCCACCTCCTCGGCCACCGGCGGAGCGGTCTTGATGTGGCGCAGGTGCGCTTTCGGGTCATCGTCCATGATGACGCCTGGATTGAGCATGCCCGTAGGATCAAAGAGCCCCTTGACCTGGCGCATGACGTCATACAGCTCATCGCCGTACTGCCGGCGCACGTAGGGGGCCATCACGCGGCCCGTTCCGTGCTCGGCCTTCAGGGAGCCGCCTTCGCCCAGAACCACGTCCACCATGTCCTCGGTGAATGCGCTGTACCGGTCCAGCTCATCCTTGGTAGTGAAGCCGTCGGTGAGCATGAAATGGATGTTGCCGTCCTTGGCGTGGCCGAAGATGACGCTGTTGCGATAGCTGTACTTGTCGAAGAGCTTGATGAGCTCGATGCAGGTGCGTCCGAGCGCGGGCACCGGCACGACGACGTCCTCCAGCAACGCGGTGGTGCCCTGCGCGCGGGCCCCAGCCACGGCGGCGTAGAGCCCCTTGCGCAGGTGCCACAGCTGGGCGCGGGTCGCGGCGTCGGCACTGAAGGCCGAGGGTGCGCTGAGCGGCAGGCGGTCCACCAGGTCGACGCCGACGTGTTGCAACTCGGCCAGCCGCTCCGCGCTGTCCGCGTGGTACTCGACCAGGAGGGCGGCGTGGTCGCGAACCGAGAGATCGAGGATCACCGGTGGTGTGCCCGGCAGTGCCTGGCCTACCTTCAGGGACAGTGCGTCCATCAGTTCCAGGGTGGCCGCCCCGGTCTCCACGAGTGCCGGCAGTGCGGTGTTGGCGGCCTCGAGGTCCGCGAAAACCAGCAGCCCCGTCGTCACGTGGGTGAGCCGCGGGATCGTCCGGAAGACCGCATCCGCCACGAAGCCGAGCGTCCCCTCGCTGCCCACGATGAGGTGGGCCAGGATGTCCGCCGGTCGCTCGAAGTCCAGCAGCGAGTTCACGCCGTAGCCCATGGTGTTCTTCATTGAGAACTGGTGCTCGATGGTCGCCACCGAGGCGGGATTGCCACGCACGCGGCGGGACAGTCGAAGCAGGCCCTCGTGCAGCTCGGGCTCGAGGGTACGCAGGCGTTCGTCGGCGTCCGTCGCTCCGGTGTCAACCACCGTTCCGCTGGGCAGTACCACGGTCAGGGACTCCAGCGTCTTGTACGTGTTGTTCACGGTGCCGCAGGCCATGCCCGACGAGTTGTTGGCGACGACGCCGCCGATGGTGCAGGCACTCTCGCTGGCCGGATCCGGGCCGAACTTGCGGCCGTAGGGGGCAAGCCGGGCGTTGAGTGCCTCCACGGTGACGCCCGGCTGGACGCGGACGCGCGCGCCGTCGTCGAGCACCTCGATGCCCTTGAAGTTGCGGCGGACGTCCACCAGGACCCCGTCCGTGAGGGCCTGGCCGCTCAGGCTGGTGCCACCCGAGCGAAAGGTCAGCGGTACCCCCAGAGCGGCGCTGGCGCGCAGCAGGCGACCCACCTCGTCGGCGTTGCCGGCAACCACCACCGCCTGCGGGATCAGGAGGAAGTGGGAGGCATCGTGGGCGCCCGCGTGGAGATCCAGCGCACGGGTCTTGACCTGTGTCGGATCTGCCACCGCGGCGCGGAACGCGCTCAGCATGGTGTTGGCCGGAGCGGTCACGGCAACATCCAAACGATGAGTGACCACACGATCGAATCGGTGAGTGGCTTGAACACAGGGTCTCCCGTCGGGTTTCTTTCACGTCGTTGTGACAGCGCGCCGAGTATCTCACGCGAGCTTGTTGTCACTCCAAGTCCGGTTGGAAGTCCGAATCGCGCTGTTTGAACGAAGAACCGTAGACAGTTGGGGATTTCTGCACTACGGTCAGCCCAACGATTTGGTCAGACCACATGATCGGAACCCCCGATGATCCTTGCGTGGCGCTGGTGCCAACGTTCGGTCGAGCCACTCGAGTGCCCGAGCGCACTCCGGCGCAGGGCGAACGGCGCGGGACGGATCGGCATGCAGCTCGGCTGTGCCCAACGCGAGTTCTTGCCTGGCGGCAACGCGGCCACGGCACCGGGTGCTGACTGTTGAGGGCTTCGACATGATCGCACCCGCTGCCCAGCCCCAACCCTTCGGCGACGCAACAGGTACCACACCATTCCTTCCAAAGACGAGGTGACCCGTGTATCGCCCAGTTCTCGATGCGGTGTCCGGATCCCTTACTCTCACAGCGCTCGTGGCCATACTTCCCCTGCTCACGCTGTTCGTCCTGCTCGGGGGGCTGCGGATGGCAGCCTGGAAGGCGGCGCTTGCATCGCTGGCGATCTCCCTAGTCGTGGCCATCCTCGCGTACTCGATGCCAGCCGGTCAGGCCCTCATGGCGACCACCGAGGGTGCCGCCTTCGGGTTCTTCCCGATCCTGTGGATCGTCATCCATGGGGTCTGGCTCTACAACATGACCGTGGTGACGGGGCACTTCGACGTCCTGCGGCGGTCATTCGCCAAAGTCAGTGACGACCAACGGATCCAGGCGCTCATCATCGCCTTCTGCTTCGGCGCACTGATCGAGGCGCTGGCTGGCTTCGGCACCCCTGTGGCCATCACCAGCGTCATGCTGATTGCCCTGGGATTCAAGCCGATCAAGGCCGCTGTGCTCGCCTTGGTCGCGAACACCGCACCGGTGGCCTTCGGTTCCCTCGCGGTGCCAATCGTCACGCTCGCCACGGTGACCGGCCTACCCGAGCACACCCTGTCGCAGATCGTGGGTCGGCAGACTCCACTGCTCGCGCTCTTCGTCCCGATGGCCCTCGTCTTCATCATCGACGGGCGGCGCGGCGTCCGGGCGACTCTCCCGGCGACGCTGACCTGTGGTTTCAGTTTCTCGATCGCGCAGTTCGTGTGCTCCAACTTCGTGTCGACCCAGCTCACCGACATCGTCGCCTCGCTGGTGGCGGGGGCTTCGGTGGTGCTGTTGCTGCGGGTATGGCGACCGGCTGGCTCCTACGTGGAGGTGCCCGAGGTCGGCACCGTCGCGACCGAAGTGGACACGTCGGGTGCCTCGCGCCCTGGCGTTGCCCGACCGGCTGGTCCGAGCCGCCGAATGCCGCGCCCTATCTCTGCGGACCGCGCTGTGCCCGCGATCGTCGCCGTCACTGCCGAAGAGCTGGCCGCCCGTGACCGCGACCAGCATGACACCGGCATTGACGTCTTCAAGGCCTACGCGCCGTACCTGATCATCATCCTTGTGTTCAGCATCACCCAGATCCCGGCCATCAAGGCCGCCTTGGCGGCTCCCACGATGTCTTTCCAATGGCCGGGCCTGGATCTGCAGAGCGCGTCGGGCAAACCCTCGACCATCCCGACGTTCAATCTCAACTGGCTCGCGGCGGCCGGCACGCTCATGGTGATCTCCGGACTGATCACCATCCCGGTCATCGGCATCTCGGTGTCCAAGGCCTTCCGGACCTACCTCGACACCTACCGACAGCTCTTCCCCGCGATCATTACGGTCATGGCGGTCCTCGGCCTGGCGTACGTCATGAACGCCTCTGGCCAGACCGCATCGCTGGGCGCCTGGATGGCCGGCGCCGGCGTTGCGTTCGCGATCTTCTCCCCGATCCTGGGCTGGCTGGGCGTGGCGGTCACCGGCTCGGACACCTCGTCGAACTCGCTGTTCGGTGCGTTGCAGGTCTCAGCGGCCAACCAGGTCGGGCTCAGTCCGGCCCTGATGGCGGCAGCCAACTCCTCCGGCGGGGTGCTCGGCAAGATGATCTCGCCCCAGAACCTCGCGATCGCCGCTGGGTGCGTGGGCATGTCCGGCAAGGAGGGCGACATCTTCCGCAAGGTCATCGGGTGGAGTCTGGCCTTCCTGCTGTTGATGTGCGTGATCGTCTATCTGCAGTCAACAGCCATGTCCTGGATGCTGCCCTGACGATCCATGGCCCAGCCCGGCTATCCGGCCCTCGAACCCCGATCGTTGTGCTCGCCGGTCGTCCGAGACCCGAGGGCGCAGTTGCGCCAGCAGGCGAGAGGCAGGGAAGGACCGTTTCGTTTCGGCGAAGGTCGTAGCTCTCCCGACGCCGGCAGCCGTGCTGCTGCCTCCGGGTCCGGGCGGATGGTAGGTTCGGCTTGATCGACGAGCCGACGGCCCGGGCCGCCCTCCACCGCCTCGGGGGGGGGAAGCGTAGCAAAGGCCCCAGCCACCCGGCAGGAGGCCGGGCGACCCGGTGCTAGACTCGCCGCCTGACCGTTAGCTCAGTGGTAGAGCGGGGGACTTAATCCTCTGGTCGTGGGTTCGAATCCCACACGGCCCTCCAGCATTTCACGCTCGTCGTCACTCGCCGGCCTCACCGGGGCTACTGCCTTGGCGGAGTGCAGCACAAGTGCAGCCACAGGCGGCGGACCATGGAAGGATTGGGACGAGGACGCCACCACCGAACAGGGTCCCCGACACCGGCTCCACGGTCAAGTTCGCCCTGGCATGGCGACCCGCACCTGGTCGGAACCCGGAGGTCGAATGGCCAGATCGCTAGAGTTCCGCGACGATCTCCTCCAGGCCTACCCCGACGTCTACGCCTCCGCGGCGCTCTCGGCGCTGGAGGCGCTGGCGCCCTTCAATGACGATCGTCGTCAGGTCATGGCGGCGCGCATCTCCCGGCGGCTCGAGCGGGCTCGAGAAGGCCGGCCCATCGCATTCCTCGCCGCCGACGCCGTGATCCCGCGCACCACCATCCGCGTCCGGGATGCCCGTGACGGCAACTTCGTCGGCAGCGAGATCCCGTCCGACCTGCGACGGCAGTGGATCCAGGGGACCGGCCCGGCCACGAAGCCGCGAGCCTCGGTCGCGAGCGGTCTGCGCAACATCGCCCACGCACTGCTCTCCGGGGCCGACGGTTGGATGTTCGACGGGGAGGACGCCCTCGGCCAGGTGGAGACGATGTCGCTCGACAACCTGCGCAATCTGAAGCTGGCCATCGCCCGGGACCCCGTCTTCCTCGCGGTCGCCGAACAGGTCGCCGAGGAGATGAACGGCTGGGCCCAGGACTTCTTCGGTCGCCCGATCATCGACGACTGGCGCCGGCAGCTTGACGTCACCACCCGGGTCTTCCGCGTCCGAGGCCTGCACCTCGACGACCGTCACGTGCGCGCGGCCGACGGCACGGGATTCGCGGCGTCGATCGTCGACCTCGTGCTGTACGTCGTGAACAATCACGAGTGCCTGCGCGCGGAGGGCCGCTCCATCGTCCTCTACCTGCCGAAGATCCAGACCGCCGAGGAGGCGGCACTGTGGAACGACCTGCTGGTGGCGCTCGAGCGCCATCTGGGCCTGCCGGCGGGTACCATCAAGGTCTACGTGCTGGTCGAGCAGATCGAGGCCTGCTTCCAGTTGATGGAGATCCGGGCCGTCCTCGGCACGCACTTTGTCGGCTACAACACGGGACGCTGGGACTACATCAACAGCGTCGCCGACGCACTGAACTGGGACCCGGGGTTCGTCAACCCCAACATCGACGCGATCGTCATGACCTACGGCTACATGCGCAACTACGAGGATCGCGTCCGCCAGGCGGTGAACACCCCCGACCGCAACGGCGGCTGCGCCCTCTGGCAGGGGGGTATGGAGCCGAACATCCCGGTGGGCTCCGCTGCGGGCGTCGCCGCAGGCATGCGCAAGGCGGTCGCCGGGGGCGAGCGCGAGCAGGGCGAAGGGGCGAGCGGCAAGTGGGTGGCGCACTGGAAGATGGTGCATATCGTGCGGCCGGTCTGGGAGCGGGCCGGCGCCGACAATCAGCTCGGGCGCGAGCTCCCACGGCTCACCTACACCGCGGCGGACGCCGCCGGCCTGATGCTGCTCGAACCGGCGCCGCGGACGTTGCGCGGCGCGCGCGATCTGCTGAGCGTCGCTCTCCAATACGGCAACGCCTTCGCCCAGGGCTTCCAGGCCGCCGCTCTGAAGCCAGGGGACTTCTTCGGGAACGACGACGTGCTCTATCTCATGGAGGACATGGCGACCGGCGAGATCCGCCTCAGCATCCTCTGGGAGTGGCTGCACAAGGGCGCCCGGCTCACCGAGGACGACGCGGAAACCGGCGCCCGGGCCGGCGACACCTTCACCGCCGAGCTCTTCGCGCGACTCCTGGATGAGGAGTACGGCAAGCTCCTCCGGGCGAGCGACCGCGACGTCCACGATGACTCGAAACCGACCACCCTCCCGATCGCTCGCGCCATCGTCGAGGCATATGTCCGCGAGGCGGTCAAACCGCCTTGGTACGTCGATCTGCTGAACCTCAACCTGAACAACCACGACCTCGGCCTCGCCCGAGAACGCGTGGCCAGCTACCTCGCGGCGTTCGAGCGTGACGGCTCGCGTATCACCGAGAACCTCGACTTCGATGGCTAGATCTAGTGGCAGGAGCGCACCCATAACCCCATTCGACCAGGACGTCCTCGCCACCCCAGGACGTCCTCGCCACCCAGGAGTGGTTCGAGGGCCCCCGCTTCGCGGGGATCACGCGTCTCTACTCGGCCCGGCAGGTGGTCGAGCAGCGCGGCACCATCGCCGCGGACTACACGGTGGCGCGCGAGGCTGCCGGGGCGTTCTACGAGCGCCTGCGTCAGCTGTTCGCCGAGCGGAACGGCATGCCGATCGCCGCGGCGAATGGCCACAGCCGGGCCGTCTCCGTCTTTAGCCCCACCATCGACGAGGTCGTCCGCGAAGCACCCTGCGACATCGCCGTCGTCAAGCAGCGTGGCACGACGGAGGTGCACCGCATCCTCGTCCCGGTCCGCGGCGGTCCCCACGCCGAGCTCGCCCTCCGCTTCGCCGACGCGCTGGCCCGCCAGCACGGCGCCCGAGTCGTCGCCCTGCAACTCGTCCCGCCCGGCGTCACGGCCTCCGTCCGGTCCCAGGCGGAGCGGGCCCTTGGCCACGTCCTGAAGCAGCACGTCCAGGGCCACGCCGACGTGCTGGTCAAGGAAGCGACGAACGTCCGCAACACCATCCTCCGCGAGGCCGAGCAGGCGGACCTCGTGATCATGGGGGCCTCAGCTTCGCCCTCCACGAGCGGCGGCGAGACGTATACTGCAGACGCTGCTCCTGGAGGAGCGGGCCGATGGTCCCGTAGACCATCGGCGGATGCCGTTGCGGACGTCCGTGTCGGCCCAGACCACGATGTCGCCGGACGTCTCGTGGCCAGGTGGACTTGGAGCGGCGGGTGCACCGCAACCGGGACCTGGAGGGACTCTCGCGGATGAGCTTCGTCATCCTGCAGGCAGTCACGAAGCGGCTCGAGGAACGGC
>Ga0097691_1002527_pt1 | contig 12108 bp, 10 predicted proteins | sample NGESurdeep072012_8_FD_72858 | JGI IMG/M metagenome (GOLD analysis project Ga0097691, IMG submission 72858) | Arctic peat soil microbial communities from Barrow, Alaska - NGEE Surface sample 210-1 deep-072012 | ecosystem: Environmental > Terrestrial > Soil > Wetlands > Peat ...
CCTCGACGACAACGCCGACTTCCGTCATCCCGAGCACGCGGCGTACCACGAGGCCGCCGACGGCGACCCTCTGGAGGCGCGCGCACGCGAGAAGAACCTCAACTACGTCAAGCTCGACGGATCTGTCGGGGTCATCGGCAACGGTGCCGGCCTCGTGATGAGCACGCTCGACGTCGTCGCGTACGCAGGCGCGGACCTTCCAGGCTCTCCGCGACCGGCGAACTTCCTCGACATCGGGGGCGGCGCTTCGGCGCAGGTCATGGCCGATGGGCTCGACATCATCCTCTCGGACGAGCAGGTGAAGTCGGTCTTCGTCAACGTCTTCGGCGGGATCACGGCCTGCAGCGAGGTCGCGCGCGGCATAGTCCAGGCACTGAAGATGCTGGGGGACAGGGAGACCAAGCCGATCGTTGTCCGACTCGATGGCAACGCCGTGGAGCAGGGCCGGCTGATTCTCGCCGACGCGAATCACCCGCTGGTCACAGTGGTGGACACGATGGACGACGCGGCGAGGGTTGCCGCCGAGCTGGCCGCGGCCAGGTAGAGGGGTACTTTCGCATGGCCATTTTTCTCGACTACACCTCCAAGGTCGTCGTCCAAGGCATGACGGGGGCGGAGGGGCGCAAGCACACGCAGCGGATGATCATGTCCGGAACCCGCGTCGTCGGGGGAGTCACCCCCGGCAAGGGGGGTCAGTCCGTGCGGTTCGAGGAGGACCCCGTACCGGTGTTCGACTCGGTCCACGAGGCGGTCGCCGCGACCGGTGCCGATGTGAGCGTCGTGTTCGTGCCGGCCCCGTACGCCAGGGCTGCGGTGATGGAGGCGATCGATGCTCGCGTGCCGCTCGTGGTGTGCATCACCGAAGGCATCCCCGTCCGCGACACCGCCGAGTTCTTCAGCGCCGCTCAGAAGAGCGGTGGCACGCGCATCATCGGGCCGAACTGTCCGGGGCTGATCTCGCCAGGGCGCTCCAACGCGGGCATCATCCCCGCCAACATCGCCGGGCGCGGCCGTATCGGGCTGGTGTCGAAGTCGGGGACGCTGACCTACCAGATGATGTACGAGCTGGGTGAGTTCGGCTTCTCGACCGCCGTCGGCATCGGCGGTGACCCGATCATCGGTACGACCCACATCGACTGCCTGCGCGAGTTCGAGGCCGATCCCGAGACCCAGGCGATCATGATGATCGGCGAGATCGGTGGCGACGCCGAGGAGCGTGCTGCCGAGTTCATCGCGTCGAACGTCACCAAGCCTGTCGTCGGCTACGTCGCGGGCTTCACCGCCCCTGAGGGTCGCACCATGGGCCACGCCGGGGCCATCGTGTCCGGCTCGGCCGGTACGGCGGAGGCGAAGAAGAACGCCCTCGAAGCCGTCGGCGTGCGCGTCGGGAAGACCCCGAGCGGGGCAGCGGCGCTCATGGCCGACATCATGCGATCGATGCCGCGCAACTGAGCCGTACGGGCGGGTCTGGATCAGCCGCCCTGCGTGGCTCGCTGACCGGCGCGGGCGGTGACTCCCGCCCAGTCGGCGTCGGTGAAGTCGAACGTCGTGGACGGGGTGGCGAGCAGGTAGATCACGCGGGTGCCGACCGTCGCCACGCCGACCCGGAACACAAAGGTCGTCGTAACGTTCGTGGACTGGGTGAGTGTGCGCCAGAAGCCAGTCACGGCCTGGCCGGTCGCGCCCGTCGCTGTGATGTCAGCCGTGTTGCCGAGCTTCGCCGTGGCCGTACGGCTCGGGCACGCGGTGATCGAGGTCTTCAGCTGTGCCGCGAAAGCCGCGGCCGCGTCCGGGGTGTCGAAGTCGAGGAGGATCTCGTCGAGGCCGAAGTCCTTCGGGACCTTGCTGTCCTCGGTGAGCAGGTACGTGCGTTGGCGCCGCTGGTTCGGCCCGGCCACGGTGGCGAACGTCAGGTTCTCGCAGGCGCTGCCCGCGCTGGTGACCGTCGTCTTCGGCGACGTGGCGTTCCAGCGGCCCATGCCGCTCGTGATGCGCGGGAGGTCCGAGACGGTGAGCCAGCCAGGCACAGCGCTGTTCGGCGGCATGCCGACCTTCGCTGCCGGGCTCGCGCTGCAACCGCCACCCGCCGACGAGCACACCGCCGTCACCGTCGTCGCGGCGACCGCGAGGATGCTCTCGTACGTGACGGCAGCGCCGGCCTGCGCGACGTCGTACGTCAGGACCATCGATCCAGTACGGACCAGGATCACCGTGTGGTACTGCGCCGTCTGGTCCTGGATGACCGCCGTGACACCGACGGCGTCGTCGCCCAGTGACGTGATGGTGGCGCCGTTGGTGAGGTAGACCGGGATGTTGCTGCACTGGCCCAGCTGGGTGAGCCGTTGCGCGTACACCTGGCTGGCCTCGGCGGATGTCCCGTAACTGGTGATGCGGTGGAGGAGCGAGGCGCCGGTCGCACTGAGCTTGCGCTGCGCCTGGGCCGTCGGGGTCGGCAGATCGGGCGACGCCACGAAGCAGAGAGGTGCGGGAGAGTCCTGGGTCACCGTCGACTCGGTCTTCTGCTCGGTCCACTGGCCCGGTCCGACACCGCTCAGCTGGCTCGGTGCGACGAGCCGCTCGACGAGCGCTGCGGCGGTCTGGCTGCTCGCTGCGGCGCTGGGCTTGTCCCGGTTCACCCAAACCAAGAAGCTCGCCACGATCGCGATGACGAGCACCAACGCGGCGGCACCGATCTGGATCGGGCGGCGCTGCCAGAGGCGGCGACCGGTCGACGAGCCGGAGCGTGCGGGGACGGCCTCCGTTGGAATCGCGGGGGCCTCGGCGGGTGCGGTGGCGAACGCTGTCGTGGTAGCAGGCAGTAGGGCGCCGGGCGCGGGCGTCACGGGTGGGGCGACGAACGACGGAGTCGCCGCGGCCGGTGGAGGTGTGACAGGGGTCGTCACCAACGACACGGAGGTGTTGGCCGAGATCGGAGTGGGAATGCCGGCTGGGGCCGGTTCTGCTCCCGGAGCCGGCTCTGCCGCACGCGACGAGGGCCGGCGAGACAGCCAGACGGTGTCCTCGTCCTTGTCCTTGTCCTCGTCCTCGTCGTCCGGGCGGGTGTAGGCACGGTGCGTGACCGGCGCATCGCCCTCTTGTACGGCGATGGGCGTCGGCGCTTGTCCCACCGCAGGAGGCGGCACGGCCGACGCGGGCAACGGCGCATCGGTCCAGTCGTCCGCGGGCACGGACCCTGGGGCCACCGAACGCGTGGCGCGCTCGCGAGCGATCAACGCCTCGCGTCGCTCCTCCGGGGACTTCGGTGGAGGAGTCGTGGGGAGCGCAGGCGCCTCGCGACGCCGCTTCTCGGTCAGTGTCGGGCTCTGGGCGGCGCGGGACGCTCCGGGAACCGGCTCCACAGGGATCGCGTGCCAGGCTCCCGCCGGTGCCGCCGGTGCCGCCGGTGCCGCGGGGTCGGCGCGGGGAGGCTCTGGCTCGATGACCGTTTGTTCCAGCGTCGTATCGGGCGATCCGATCGCGCCCTGCTCGTCACAGGCGTGACGGGCACGTCCGGGCGGCGCAGTGGGCGCTGGCGCAGGCTCGTCGGCCACAGGGGTCGGGGTGGGCCATGCCGAAGCGTCGGACTTGTGGGCCGCAGGAGACTGAGCCGGCCACGCGGGAATCGCGGCCGCGTCGGCGGAGAACCTGCCCTGTACGGCGATCGGTGTCTGAGGACCCTGCGGAGCTGACTTGTCGGCATCGGCCGCGAACCGACCGCCACGAACCGGAGTCGACTCATCCGTGTCGGTGTCGGTGTCGGTGTGGGGGGTGTCTGAGGAGGAGGCGTCCCAGTCGTCCCAGTCGGGCGTCATGAACCGTTTCGGGCGCGAGGGAACTGCATCCTCGGCGGGCTCAGCTGCGCGTCTGGCGCGCGTGCCATCCTCGTCGGCCATGTCACCTCCCCCCGGTCGACGTGCGTTCACATAATCTTGTCATCGTCGTCCCCTGACCCCGCAACTTTACCGGGCTACAGCGTGTCCATCTGCCAGGAGCCGCGAGTCGAGGCGAGGATGCTGGGATGGCCCGCTCTCGTCAGACGTCTGCACGCGGCAAGACGCGTCGCCTCGAAGTGCGGGGCCTGGGTACCCAAAGCGAGGGCGTCGAGGTGCGTGCACCAGCCCTTCCATGGCCCCTCGCCGTGGTGCTGGCCGCGGTCGGTGCCGCAGCGGCGGGCTGGATCATCGTTGCCGCGCCCGTCGTCGTCGCCTCGCTGACCGGACCGCCGCGGTCTGTCGCGGGCGGACTCAAGCTGTCGACGGAGTTCTGGTTGCTCGGCCACGGTGCCGGCGCCGTGATCGGCGCGACCACGATCACGCTCATGCCGTTGGGACTGACCGCGATCCTGCTCCTCATCCTGTCGGGCCTGTCCGGGGTGGCGGCGCGTCAGGCCGTGCTCGCGCACGAGTCCGACGACCTGCCGCTGGAGACGCGGCAACGGCTTCTTGTCCGGCTCGTCCTGTCGTTCACCGGGACGTACGTGCTGGCGGTCGGCATCGTCGCGTTCCTGCTCACCACCCCGGTTCAGGTGGCCAAGTCGCTCGTCGGTGCCGCCATCCTCGCTGGTCTGTCGAGCCTCGTCAGCATCGCCAAGGTCGTCGGCTGGGACGCGATGCGTACCTGGCCCTCGTGGGCCAAGCGCGTCCCGATGGCGGCCGGGGCGGGAGTGGCGACGGTCGTCGTGGGCGGCAGTGTGGCCCTCCTGGCCGCGCTGTACCAGGGTCGTGGCCGGATCACCGAGCTGTCGACCTCGCTGGGGGCCGATCCGGCGGGCGGCTTGGTCCTGATGCTCGGCGAGATCGCGTACCTGCCGAACCTCGTGCTGTGGGGTGCCTCGTGGGTGATCGGCGCGGGCATCAGTTTGGGAGACGGGTCCGTGATCTCGCCGACGATGACGCAGCTGGGCCTGCTGCCGGCCGTACCGGTCTTCGGTGCCGTACCGACCGGGCCCAGCGGACGCTGGACCCTGGTCGCGTGGCTCCTCGTCGGCGTGGCCGCGGGGATCATGGCGGCGTGGACGGCAGTCGCGCCGCGGCGACGCGCCCGGTTCGACGAGACCTCGCTGATCGGTGGGCTTTCCGGGGTCGTCGCTGGGCTCGCGGTGACGGTGGTGGCTGTCGTCTCGCGGGGCAACCTCGGCATGTCCCGCCTCGTCGGAATGGGGCCGCGCCCCTTCGAGCTGTTCGTCATGTCGTGCTCGCTGCTGGGGATCTCGGGGATGGCCGCGGGGCTCGTGATCGGCCTGCTGTCGCGCTCCGGCCGTACGAAGTGGATCGCCGCGACGGGCGGCTCGGACGGCCGCATCGACGACGCCGAGGCCGCGACGGGTGGAGGTCCTGACGAGGAGACCGCGCCGGTAGGGTAGGGCCGTGCCGAAGCCCCGACCCTTGAGTGTGGTCGTCCTGCTGTCCGGATCCGGCACGCTTCTGCAGGCCGTGCTCGACGCTGTGGCGGCTGGGACCCTGGACGCTGAGATCGTGGCCGTCGGCTCCGACAGGGCAGGTGCGTACGGGCTGGAACGTGCTCGAGCCGCTGGCGTACCTACGTTCGTCCACCCGCTGGGCAAGGGCGACGACCGTGTCGCTTGGGATGTCGGACTGGCCGATCTCGTGGACTCGTACCACCCCGATCTGGTCGTCTCCGCCGGCTTCATGAAGCTCGTCGGCGCGGCATTCCTGGCACGTTTCGGCGACCGCTTCATCAACACTCATCCGGCGCTGCTGCCCGCGTTCCCCGGCGCACATGCCGTGCGCGACACGCTCGCCTACGGGGTCAAGGTCACCGGTTGTACGGTCTTCGTGGTCGACGCCGGCATCGACACGGGCCGCATCATCGCCCAGGAGCCGATCGCGGTCGAGCCTGGAGACACCGAGGACACGCTTCACGAACGCATCAAGGTCGTCGAGCGGCGCATGCTCGTCGACGCCATCGACCGTTTCGCCACCGAGAGGACACTATGACCGACCTCATCCCCATCCGCCGTGCGCTGGTCTCCGTGTACGACAAGAGCGGCCTGGCCGAGCTCGGCGCGGCGTTCGCCGCCCACGGTGTGACGGTCGTCTCCACCGGCAACACCGCGGCACAGTTGCGTGACGCGGGCTGCGACGTCACCGAGGTGGCCGACCTCACGGGCTTCCCCGAGTGCCTCGACGGGCGGGTCAAGACGCTCCACCCGAAGGTTCACGCGGGCATCCTCGCCGACCGTCGCCTCGAGTCGCACGTGGCCCAGCTCGCCGAGCTCGGCATCGAGCCGTTCGACCTCGTGGTGAGCAACCTGTACCCGTTCACCCAGACCGTCGCGAGCGGAGCGAGCATCGACGAGTGCGTCGAGCAGATCGACATCGGCGGGCCGTCCATGGTGCGTGCGGCCGCGAAGAACCACCCGTCGGTGGCGATCGTCACCTCGCCCGACCAGTACGACGCACTGTACGAGGCGCTCGACCACGGCGGGTACACATTTGCGCAGCGTCAGGCGTTGGCGACCGAGGCGTTCGTACACACGGCGACGTACGACGTGGCTGTGGCGACCTGGATGAGCAGCACGCTGAGCGACACCTCGGGCGGCGACGGATTCGCGGCGTGGATAGGGCGCACCTGGCGCAAGCAGGGGGCCCTGCGCTACGGCGAGAACTCCCACCAGGCTGCCGCGCTGTACACGAGCGTGGGCGCTTCGGGTCTCGCGCAGGCGACACAGCTCCACGGCAAGGAGATGTCGTACAACAACTACACCGACGGCGACGCGGCCTACCGGGCGGCGTACGACTTCGACGAGCCGGCGGTCGCGATCATCAAGCACGCCAACCCGTGCGGCATCGCGGTCGGAGGCGACATCGCCGAGGCGCACCGCAGGGCGCACGCGTGCGACCCCGTGTCGGCGTACGGCGGCGTGATCGCCACGAACCGTCCGGTGAGCGCGGAGATGGCCAAGCAGGTGGCGCCGGTGTTCACCGAGGTCGTCATCGCTCCCGGCTTCGACGACGAGGCGCTGAAGATCCTGAGCAAGAAGAAGAACCTACGGCTGCTCGTGGCCCGGCCGTACCCGGCCGGCAACGTCGAGCTCCGACCCGTGAGTGGCGGCGCGCTGCTGCAGGCCGCTGACCAGATCGACGCCCCCGGCGACGATCCGTCCTCGTGGCAGCTCATCGCCGGTGAGGCGGTCGACGCGGCCACGATGGCCGATCTCGTCTTCGCGTGGCGCGCGTGCCGGTCGGTGAAGTCGAACGCGATCCTGCTGGCGGTCGGCGGTGCGTCCGTCGGTGTCGGCATGGGCCAGGTCAACCGGGTCGACTCATGCAAGCTGGCCGTCGAGCGTGCGGGTGATCGCGCGGTCGGCGCAGTCGCGGCCTCGGATGCGTTCTTCCCGTTCGCTGACGGCCCGGGCATCCTCATCGCCGCGGGGGTGAAGGCCATCGTCGAGCCTGGTGGCTCGATCCACGACGACGAGACCATCGCGGCCTGCGAGGCGGCGGGGATCCCGCTGTACTTCACAGGCACAAGGCATTTCGCCCACTGACGTGATGACGTGGGGAAGTCGCACACCGCTGACTGAGCACCGAGGGCTGCTCGGGATGGTGCGGCGCCAATGGGCATGGTTCGTGACCGTGGCGATCTTCGGCGTCGGCGCGCTGTACGCGATGCTGCCGACGGGTCACTGGCGCCGAGGCAGCGCGATCATGGGCTTCGCCCTGCTCGTCGGCGCGGGGCTGCGGCTCCTGCTCGGTGACAAGGCCGGGCTACTGGTCGTACGGGCCCGGTGGCTGGACGTCTCGGTGATGCTCGTGATCGGCGTCGGGATCACCGTTCTCGCGTTCTGGGTGCCCGCCGTGCGTCAGGCTACGACACCCTGACACAGCAAAGGCCCGGCACGAGGCCGGGCCAACGCTGGTGCGGACTCAGATGAGCCCGAGCTCCGTCACGGCGTTCTTCTCGTCGAGCAGCTCGGCGACCGACGCGTCGATCTTCGAACGGGAGAAGTCGTCGATCTCCAGACCCTGGACGATCTCGTACGCGCCGTCCTTCGTGCGGACCGGGAACGACGAGATGATCCCCTCGGGGACGCCGTACGAGCCGTCGGACGGCACCGCCTGCGAGACCCAGCTGTCCGCCGGGGTGCCGAGCAGCCAGTCACGCATGTGCTCGACGGTCGCGTTGGCGGCCGAGGCTGCCGAGGACGAGCCACGGGCAGCGATGATCGCGGCGCCACGCTTGGCGACCGTGGGGATGAAGTCGTTCTCGATCCAGGCCTGGTCGTTCACGGCCTCGGCGGCGTTCTGGCCGTTGACGGTCGCGTGGAACAGGTCGGGGTACTGGGTCGCGCTGTGGTTGCCCCAGATGGCGATGTCCTTGATCGCCGTGACCGGCACGCCGAGCTTCGCGGCGAGCTGAGCCGTGGCGCGGTTGTGGTCGAGGCGGGTGAGCGCGTTGAAGCGCTCCTTGGGGATGTCGGGAGCGTTGCTCATGGCGATCAGCGCGTTGGTGTTGGCCGGGTTGCCGGTCACCAGGACGTGGATGTCGGCGGCCGCGTGAGCGTTGAGCGCCTTGCCCTGCGCGGTGAAGATCGCGCCGTTGGCGCTGAGCAGGTCGCCGCGCTCCATACCGGCGGTACGGGGACGGGCGCCGACGAGCAGGGCGACGTTGACGCCGTCGAGCACGGTGTTGGCGTCATCGCCGATCTCGACCTTGCTCAACAGGGGGAAGGCGCAGTCTTCGAGCTCCATGACGACGCCCTCGAGGGCCTTGAGTGCGGGTGTGATCTCGAGCAGACGCAGCTCGACAGGCTGGTCGGGGCCCAGCAGCGCGCCGCTCGCGATGCGGAACAGCAGGCTGTAGCAGATCTGGCCGGCGGCGCCGGTGACGGCGACCTTCACGGGGCTCTTGGACACGGTTATGGTGCTCCTCTCGCAGGGACTTTTCTCACGTTAGCAGTCCACGGCGTGTCCATGAGAGGCGAGCGTCTGTCACAACGCTGAACCCTTCGACGGCCACCCAGCGGGCTCAAGTAAGGTCGAGCCGTGCGGCTCATTCTCATTCGCCATGGGCAGACCCAGTCAAACGTCGACCACCTCCTCGACACCGGCCACCCCGGTGCTCCGCTGACAGATGCGGGGCACCAACAGGCGGTCACCTTGGTCGATCGGCTGGCGTCCGAACCGATCGGTGCGATCTACACCTCCGACCTGACCCGCGCACGGCAGACGGCCGAGCCCTTGGCCGCGTCGAAGGGCTTGGGCGTGACGGAGCATGCCGGACTCCGTGAGATCTTCGCCGGGGAGCACGACATGAGCCAGGACTGGGTGCCGTACGTGTCCGTGCTGGACACCTGGCACGCCGACCCGGAGAACAAGCTCCCCGACGGTGAGAACTGGCCCGAGTTCCAGGAGCGCTTCGAAGCCGCGATCGCGGAGATCGCAGAGACCGGGGCAGAGGTCGCCGCGCTGGTGAGCCATGGTGCCGCGCTCCGCGTCTGGATCCCCTTCGTGTGTGCGAACACCACTGCGGGAGACGCTCGCCATTGGCGGCTCGACAACACCGACTACGTCGTGATCGAGGGCGATCGCGGCGGCTGGAACCTCGTCACGTGGGCGGACGAGGACCTGTCCGCGCTACACCACCCCACCGGCGCGGTCTGAGCCTTCCCCAACAGCAAACCGCACAGGCGTCCGTGACGCCTGTGCGGTTGCGTGTGGAGATCGATCAGTGGATCGACGCCTTCTCGGCGCCGGCTCCGGTGAGCGAACGGACTTCCATCTCCGCCTGCTTCTCGGGGTTGGTCTCCTTGCTCGTGAGCGTGCCGATGACGCCGAGGAGGAACCCGACCGGGACCGAGATGATCGCCGGGTTGTCGAGCGGGAACCAGCCCCAGTGGAGGTCGGGCAGCATCGCCGTGGCGAGAGGCTTGGTCGAGCCGACCGGGGCCATCACGGCGGGGGAGAAGAAGATCAGCACGAGGGCCGAGATGAGGCCGCCGTAGATCGAGAGCACCGTGCCGCGCGTGTTGAACCGCTTCCAGTACAGCGAGAAGAGGATCGACGGCAGGTTCGCCGACGCCGCGACGGCGAAGGCGAGCGACACGAGGAACGCGATGTTCAGCGACCTCGCCGCGATGCCACCGAAGATGGCCAGCACACCGATGACGACCACCGTCGCGCGAGCCACCTTCACCTCGGACGTCGGATCCGCCTTCCCGTCCTTGATCACCGCGTTGTAGATGTCGTGGGCGAACGATGCCGACGCGGTGATCGCCAGACCGGCGACCACGGCGAGGATCGTCGCGAACGCGACACCGGCGATGACGGCGAGGAACACGGTTCCCGCGGTCCCTGCGCCGGGCAGGTAGAACGCGAGCGCCGGAGCAGCCGCGTTGGACTTGCCGGGCAGTGTGTTGATCGTCTTCTGGCCCACGATCGCTGCGGCGCCGAAGCCGAGGACGAGCGTGAACAGGTAGAACGCGCCGATGAGCGAGATCGCCCAGCTCACCGAGCGACGCGCCTCCTTGGCCGAAGGCACCGTGTAGAAGCGCATCAGGACGTGAGGAAGACCTGCCGTACCGAGCACCAGCGCGATCGACAACGAGATGAAGCCGAGCTTGTTGGTGCCGTACTTGCTCATCGCGTGGAGCAGCTTGTCGCCGGATCCTGCCACCTCGCTGTTGCCCTTCGCCGCGGCCGCTCCCATGAGGTCGGACAGGTTGAAGCCGAACCTGCCGAGCACCCAGAAGAAGAGGATTCCGGCGCCGATGATGAGCAGGACGGCCTTGATCATCTGGACCCAGGTGGTGCCCTTCATGCCGCCGATGAGCACGTACGCGATCATCAGCAGGCCCACGATCGCGATGACGCCCATCTGGGCGAAGTCCGCCGAGATACCGAGGAGCAGCGCCACGAGCGTGCCGGCGCCGGCCATCTGCGCGAGCAGGTAGAAGAAGGAGACGGCGAGGGTGGAGATCGCCGCGGCCGTACGGACCGGCTTGTTCTGCATCCGGAAGCTGAGGACGTCAGCCATCGTGTACTTGCCCGTGTTGCGCAGCGGCTCGGCAACGAGCAGCAGGGCGACGAGCCACGCAACGAGGAAGCCGATCGAGTACAGCAGGCCGTCGTAGCCGTAGAAGGCCACAGCGCCGGCGATGCCGAGGAACGACGCCGCCGAGAGGTAGTCGCCGGCGATCGCGATCCCGTTCTGGCGGCCGCTGAACGATCCGCCGCCGGTGTAGAAGTCCTTGCCCTTGCGGCCACCCCGGGATACCCGGATGACGATCACGAGGGTGATGAGGACGAAGACGGCGAAGATCGTGATGTTGAGCCACGGCGTGCCGAGGGTGGTCTGGAGAGCAGTCATCGCGCGTCACCTTCCAGCTTCTCGCGCAGGCTCGCGGCGAGCGGGTCGAGATTCTTTCCTGCGTGGCGGATGTAGAGCCACGTGATGAGGAACGTCGTCACGAACTGCATGAGGCCCAGGAGGATGCCGAGGCTCACGTTGCCGAACACGCGGATGTTCATGAAGCTCTCCGCGTAGGTGGAGAGCAGGACGTACGCGAAGTACCAGATGAGGAACGCCGCGGTCATCGGGAACGCGAACCGGCGGAAGCGGCTACGAAGCTCAGCGAACTCCGGCGAGGCCTGAACCTCTTGGAACGCTGAGGCGCTGGGGCCGGTCGGCTGGTCGCCGCCGAGTGCCGGGAGTGGGTTATGGTCCGTCGGCAGGTGCCGTTCGGGATCGTCGGCGGGGGTCATGTCATGGCTCGCCATGGGGGCTCCTTCCATCGGGACGCGTCGTCGCGTCACCGGTGGCGGCGGCCTGTAACGGCAAGTACCCGGTACTTTCCCGCAAACCGATAAAATGCCGGCCGAAAAGTTTCGGGGGCAAAGATACCCCCTGGGGCATCTGGGGTACGAAGGTGGCGGTCAGTCGAAGATGATCGTGCGGCTGCCGTCGAGCAGCACCCGATGCTGCGCGAACAACTTCACTGCGCTCACAAGGGTTCGCGACTCGATGTCCTGGCCGAGTTCGACGAGCTCGGGCACGGAGCGAGAGTGGCTCACCCGGGTGACGTTCTGCTCGATGATCGGGCCTTCGTCGAGCTCGGTCGTGACGAAGTGCGCGGTGGCGCCGATG
>Ga0097691_1002528_pt1 | contig 12108 bp, 10 predicted proteins | sample NGESurdeep072012_8_FD_72858 | JGI IMG/M metagenome (GOLD analysis project Ga0097691, IMG submission 72858) | Arctic peat soil microbial communities from Barrow, Alaska - NGEE Surface sample 210-1 deep-072012 | ecosystem: Environmental > Terrestrial > Soil > Wetlands > Peat ...
GCACCTGCGCCGCTCGATCTCGCGGACTCGGACCGCGCGCCAAGCTGGCTGGCATCGGCGCCGGGATCGGCCTGTACTTCGGGGAGACGTTCGCGGGGATCTTCCTGCCCGATATCGTGAAGTACCTTCCCTTCAACGTTGCCACGGCGTCGGTCGCGACCGGGACGGCGACGGGCGGTGGGTTCGGGGGCGGGGCGCGGATCGCCTCGGTCGATGCGAACACCGCCATCGTCCTGGTCGGGTTGTGGCTCATCGGCGCGCTGGCGGTCGCGGCGCTGTTCACGGAGCGCGCGGAGATCAGCGGGTAGCGCCACGGAGGGCCGCATCGTGCGCTCCGCCCGGCACCGAACCCGTCGGCATCCTCGTGCCCCAGGAAGTTGACGTACTCGCCGGCCATCGCGTGCGCGCCAAGAGGCGACCTCTCACCGCGGGGAAGCGCCCGCCGTCGGCCACTCACAGCACGGGCAGAAGCTGGTCGAAGGCTGGTTCCCGTCGAGAGAACGAGGGGAACCCGCCGCAAGGGTTGGCGTTCGGACCGGGTGCCTAGCCCTGGCCCTCGACCGTCCAGTACTCGGTGCGCCCGGAGACGGTCAGGGCGTGCGTAGCTGCCAGCGAGGCCGCCATCGCCTGGCGGAAGGCCGCCGACCCGAAGAGGCGGGCTCGCAGGCCTTCCCACTCGGTCAGGCTCGCCACCTCGACCTCCATGACGACCGTGTCGAACGGGCCGGAAAGGTCCGACATCACCTTCCACCGGTGGTCGCCGCCGAGCTCGGCGATGAACTGCTTCGCAGCGGCCGTCTGCGCGGCCGCCAGCTCGCCGCCCTTGCCGTATGAGCCCTGGAAGACCGTTCGCACGATGATCATCTCGTCTCCTTCGGGGACGCCCGGAGGGCCTTGGCTGGGACGCCGACCCTCTCGGAGACCGCGAGTATGAGCGAGGGCGGACTTTGTGCCCACGAGCGGGCCCGCGAGGCCCCGCTCCGACTCAAGATCATCTCGGTGCCGGTGAACTGACCGGGGAGCGGGTCCGAACTCGCATCCAGGGCTGCGGCGGGTCTTGGGGGACGAGCAGGCCTACGGCCGCAAGGTCCCAAAGAAGACCTGCCAGGCCAGCAGCGACTTGGCGATCAAGCTGAAGAGCATGTAGGCCCGCTCGCCATACAGATAGTCGCGCCAGCGACCGATCTTGCGGTATTGCAGGACCATGTTGATCGCGAAGACATTGAAGGCGATGAACAGTGAGACGAAGATCCCGATCACGAATCCCGGGACCGGTGCCGAGCCAGGTTCCGTGGCGGAGATCAAAAGCGTCACGAAGATGACGATCCACGGAACGGCGCCCGCGAGGCACCCGAAGAGGTAGTGGAGCCACTGTGGCCGGTCGCGCCCTTCGTTGGCGATCTCCATGCTCCAGCCGAACAGGATCATCGCCGCGTTGACACCGAAGATCGCGATCAACGCGCCGACGTCCTGGACGCCGGCGAGGGCGGCGATGACGACGATCATCACGCTCGAGGAGCACGAGTACTCGATCCAGCGGATCGGGTTCTGGCCACGGGCGAGATGCGCCTCGTACCAGCGGCGCGCAGGGAGGGCCATGGCGAAATGGGCCACGGCGCTCATGAGGAAGAACAGGGCGACGGCCGGGCCGATCGGCAGATCCCAGATGGAGCGCTGGGCGGTGACCAGGTGACGGGTCGACTCGTCAAAGCGCAGGTACGTGCCAACCACCGGCGCAGTCACCAACGGGTTCTTCGCGAACGAGAGGGCCAGGATGGCCACGAACTGGACGAAGTGGAGGACGCTTAGGACGGCGTTCCAGCGAAACAGGCCGGTGGATCGGTCGACCGGGATCGCAGCCACAGCACGTGTTGACATGGGCCCTCCGATGGATGAGGACGAACTCGCGACGCGTCAAGGATAGGCCGAGGCGCAGCCGCCTCAGGCGACCACGACGACCGGCGGGACCTCCCGGATCGACATCAAGGACAAGCTCTTCAACATCCGCGCCACCAACGGCGTCATCCACGTCACCACCGCGGTCCTGATCCCCGAGATCCAGGCCGCGCCGCCCCGGCGGCTTGCCCGAGGCCGGGTTTCAGTGGAGCGTCGCCTTCGTCTCGAAGCCCAAGGGCGGGACGTACCGGAAGCCGCGAATCGGTCCCAGGTGAACGAGCCCCCCCGTTAGGATGTGAAGGCGATGAAGACCAGCGGCACGGGGTCATCCCGCCGGTGACCGCCCACGTCGAGAAGTAGCCCCCGCCGGCGGCGGAGCGTCGCTACGGGCGGCCAAGAGCGAAGAACGGAGCCCCGACCTACATCAGGCCGGGGCTCCTTCGTGTCGGTCACCGCCTGGTCCGAAGGTGTTGCGACCCGAAGAACGGGAGGACGTCCACTTGGTCAGGCCCCGCCCTCGACCCTCTCGGACGGTCGCATGAATGGATAGGCGGTCCGACCCGCGTCTTTGTTGTTCTGGCGCGCCCGGAGCGCATCGGACGCGCGCGGACAACACGCACGGCGACGACCCGCTTGACGGCTGGAATCTCATTCGCGTGGCAACGACACGCTCACCCGGCACCGGGGACGTGCAGCTGGCGCTCATCGAGGTGGCTGCGACCCGCCCACCCAAGGTATCGAGTCGGCCGAATGCGGACTGCCACCGAGTACGTCGCCAGAAACTCCTCTTGGCTTAGCCCAATGGCGGCCATTCGGTCCGAGTAGGCGTCGAAGAAGGCCGCCGGAGCGAGATCGCGCCCCGGCGGGTCCAACACGGTGGCCAGGCCCTCGATGAGAAGCACGTCGAAGTCCGCGCCGGGATCGCCGAGGGCGAGCATCACCGCCGGATTCGAGCGGAGGTTCCGGACCTTCGTGGCCGCGGGCTTGGAGAAGATGAGGAACGTCCGCCCGTCCCAGCCGAACCAGATCGGGACGATGTGCGGCCGTCCGCCGGCCGAGACGGTCGTGAGCCAGACGATCGACTCGGCCCGGATCCGGGAATCCACCGCGGCGCTCGGCGGCGCGACCGGCCCGGCCGGTGTCGCGTGCCGGACACGCCCCGCGGGCGCGCTGCCCGCCGGGACCGCGATCACGGCTCTGCGTCCTGTCAGTGCGGAGGCGGAGTGAGCTTGTAGCGAGCGATCACGTCGGGCAGCCAGTCGGGCTCCGCGAACGGCAGCTGGTACTGCTCCGCAAGCGCAGCGATGGAGGCCGGGTCCGGCGCTCCAGTTGCCGTCATGTCGGAGAGCTCGCGGAAGAACCGCTCGAATCCGGCCGGCGAGATGACCTCGATCATCCGGGCGGGTGTGGAGCCCGCATTCCACATCGCGTGGACCTCGCCCCGCGGCTTGACGATGTACCCACCGGGGCCCAGGACGACCTCCTCATCGTTCGACCGGAACCCGATCTCGCCCTCGAGCACGATCGAGTATTCCTCCTCGAGATGGTGCACGTGGGGAGGCACGAGGGCGCCGACTGCGAACGGATGCTCGACGATCGAGAGGGCGCCGCCGCTGTCCTCGCCGTCGATCTTGAAGATGACCCCGACGCCGGGGACGAGACCACCGGCACGACCTGCGCCGGGCTGGACGACCTTCAACCGGGCCGCCGTCGCCATGGATCCGAGTGCTGCCATTTCCGACGCCCCCCTTGCCCTATCGAGTGAACAGGGATGTATAATCAACCCACGGAGGTCGGATGTCAATATCGAGTGAACGGATACGTTCTACCAAATCGCGGCCGTACCGCATGCGGCGACGCGCCGAGCAGGTGGACGAGACTCGCCAGCGCATCACCGAGGCCGCCGTTCGACTGCACACCACGGTCGGGCCGGCCCATTCGTCGATCGCAGCGATCGCCGACGAAGCGGGCGTCACGCGCCTTACCGTGTATCGGCATTTCGACGACCTCGACGCCCTGTTCGCGGCCTGCACGGCGCACTGGTACGCGCGGAACCCTCGTCCTGACGCCACCGCCTGGCCGCTGATCGCGGACCTGGAAGAGCGGGCGCGACGTGCCTTCGGGGAGCTCTACGGCTGGTATCGCGACCATGGCGATGAGCTGTACCCGATCTATCGGGACGCTACAGCGATGCCCCTCTCCGCTCAGCGGGCAATGGAGGCCGGGACCCAGATGCTGGCGGACGCGCTGATCGCCGAGCCGACCGGCGATGACACCGGCGCCGACGGGCAGGAACGGCTCCGTCGCGCGGTCGCCCGCCACCTCGTCGACTTCTGGACGTGGCACTCGCTCGTGGCGCTGCAGGGTCTCGGCGATCAGGAAGCCGTGACGGTGGCGGTCCTGCTCCTGACATCCGTGTGGGACGGAGGGTCCCGAGCAACGGACGCCTGACGTCGGCGCCTATCGAGCCATCCGGACCGGCCCTCCGCACGCGACGGGTCGGTCCTCAGGGCTGACCGCCACATGCGGCAGCTCCAGATCCGACGTGGCCTTCCGGGGTGGCTTTGTTGTTCTGGCGCGCCCGGAGGGCATCGGACGCGGGCGGACAACAAGTGTGATTGGGGGAGTGGAGAGTTCGTCGACGCACTCTGAGCCGCACGAAGTCTGGGATAGGAGGAGACGTCCGGCGCGGGGACATCTGGTCGGTGCGAGAGGACTCGCGCCGACGCTTTCCAACTGTTCGTCCGGATCGACCGAGGGAACGTTCAGGGGGGCCTTCGGCGAGCGACGGAGATCGCCTGACCACCCGCGTTCACGGCTGGACATGCGATAGTCCGCTCGCGACTGATCGCAGACGGAGGCGTAGTGTTGGAACCGAGAGATGTCGTGCAGGCAGCGATCGACGCCTACCACGACCACGATCTCGATCAGTGCCTCGGCTACTACGCTCCCGACGTGGTCGTAAGAGACGCCGACGGCAACCTCCTGATGGACGGTGCCGAGGCGGTGCGGACTCGATACGCCAAGTCGATGAGCGACAACCCCCAGCTCCACTACGACATCCCCAACCGCATCGCGCTCGGCGAGTGGGTGATCGATGAGGAGCGCGTGACCGGCTTCACGAAGCTCGGCTCGCCGGACGTGGCGCGAGCGGTGCTCATCTATCGGTTCTCGGGCGAGCTGATCCGCGAGATCGTCATCCTCTCCTGACCGTCGGCCGGGAGTGGACGAGCAGGGCCATGTTCAGGCCCAGGGCAGAGTCGTCATCACGATGTGAGGCGCCGAGCGCCGCTCTTCCAGCGGAACGGGCCCGGCCGCTCTCGGGGTTGCCACTCCCTGGCGCGATGGACCCGATGCGCGTACGCTCCGTCGGCTCATCTGTCGCGCAATCGGGGGGAACTCGTGAATAGTCGGACTCGCGCGCTCGTGCTCGCCATCAGCCTGCTGACCGCCGCCTGCGGCGGCAGTGCAACTGCCTCAGCACAGACCGGTAGCCCGCCTCCAGCAGCGTCGACCGCACCCGCGCCCGCCAGCCCCTCGACCGCCTCCACGTCCCCGTCGGCGGCAAGCGGTGGCGACGGAGCGGCCCTGTGTGCGTTTCTCACGTCGGAGATCCCGAAGATGCAGGCCGCTGGGTCGACAGGCGGGGCGGTCGTGCAGCTGGCCGGCGACTATTTGAACTGGACCACGGCGGACTCATCTCGCGCCCTACCCGATGCGGCCGCGATGGATACCCTGACCGAAGCCTCCTGCCCCGAGATCCGGACGAACGTCCTCAAGATCATCGGAAGTGACAGTTTCGCGAACGGCCTCTGAGGGCGGTCGACCCGAAGGTTCGCCCTCTTGGTTGCGCGATTGACGTGTCAGCAGCCCCGTGTCCATCAACTCGCCGGACGGTGATCTCGGGTGGAGCATTGCCGCCACGGGCTTCAAGCGCTCGCGAGCCCGCGACCGACGGTGATCTCATCAATGATCGCGCCGTAGAGCGACGGGGTCGTGTCGGCTAGCGTTCGTCGAATTCAGTCGTCCGGTCGGGCGACCGTCGACGGGTGGCTGGCGAGGCCGAGACGGTGGGCGACGGCCGCCGCTTCAGTGCGCCCGTGGACGTCAAGCTTGGCCAGGATGTTCGACACGTGGACGCCGGCAGTCTTCTCGGTGATGAAGAGCTCAGTGGCGATCTGGCGGTTCGTCCGGCCGGACGCGACAAGCTCCAGCACCTCGCGCTCGCGCGTCGTGAGCCCGAGTGAGGCGAGCGCGTCCGGGGCAGGGCGCGGCTTGGCCTGTATGGCGCCCAGATCCAGCCGCCCGCGCACGGCAAGGCGTTCGATCTCCAGGCGAAGCGGCGTCGCACTGAGGCCGGCGGTGATTGCATGTGCCTCGCGCAGAGGCTCAGCGGCCGCCGACCGGGCAGCAGCCTTCACGAGGATGGCCTCAGCCTGGCGCCAGAGCGCGTAGGCACGCGGATATGCCATCGGGATCGCGTTGAACGCGTCGGCCGCCGTCGCCCAGAGCTGCGGGTCGGTCCTGCCGTCGAGGCGCGCGGCCTCAGCCTGGCAGGTCGACCAGAACGCTTCAGCCTGGGACACGAAGTTGGGCAGGCCGCGCGCGACCCTGTCACGGAGCGACCGGATCGCGGCGAGATACTGCTCCGCGATCGCCCACGACTCTCCGAGCTCATCCTCCGCACGACGGGCCCTGGCCAGCGCCGCCACATCGGCCTCCGCCCTCAGGCCAAGCGCATACAGCGGCCCGGTCCGAGAGACATACCCGGGCGTGTCGGTCGGTAGCCGCCGGAATGCATCCCGGATTTCCGCTCGAGCTTCGAGGGGTCGCCCGTTCCAGATCGCCAGTTCGGCGCCGGCTTCGGCCAGTGGCGCGATCCATTGCGCTTCGACGGTGTGCTCGATGAGAGAGCGTAGCCGTTCAAGCCGCCGTGCCGCGTCCGCGTGCCTTCCCTGGGCGACGTCGAGCAACGCAAGTCGCTCCTGCGTGAAGATCTCCGGGTTGCCGGGCACCTCGAATCGCCGGGCCTGTTCGAGAAGGGCCGCGGCATCGCCCCAGCGTCCCATCCGCTGGAGCGCGGAAGCCCCTTCGCAGAGGCAGGCGACGCCGTACCGGCGGGCCAGTCCGTGATCCTGCGCGTAGGCGAAGCCCTCGTCCGCGAATGCGCCGGCGTCCACGAAGTGCGCACTGTTGTTCATGACATCGACGAGGTTTGCGTAGGCGCGGGCCACATCATCGACACTGTTCGCCCGCCGCCCGATCTCCAGGGCGTCGCGCAGATCCCTGGCGCCGCCGTCCAAGTCGCCGAGGTAGTGGACCGTCGTTCCGAGCGAGTTGAGCGCATGGCTCTCGATCTCGAGAGAACCAACTCGCCGGGCGACCGCGACCGCCTCTTCGCAAACCGGCTTCGCCTCCTCCCAGAAGGCCTCGATCATCAGGATCTGGCCGAGGCTGGCCGTGACCCTCGCTCGCGCCAGGGTCGGGGGGTCCGACGGCACAAGCCGGACCGCCTCCCGGCAGGTCTCGAGGGCTGTGAACCCCTCGCCGGCATTCCACAAGTAGCGGCCTAACCGCTCATTGAGCAAACCTAGCCGTGTCGGATCTGCTGCATTCCTCGCCTGGCTGACGGCCTCGCGCATCAGGGCAACCGCCCTCGGCGGCATCGTCTCAGCAGCTGCCCGAGCCGTGCGCTCGAGCAGCTCGATCCGGTCGAGCCCGGTCCGTTGTGAAGCGTCGGGCACCCGATCCCAGAGCTCGAGCGCCCGTTCAAACTGTGCATGCGCATCGGCAAGTGCGTACATGCGTTCGGCCTCTCCGCCCGCCCGAACCGATGCTTCGAGAGCCCGCGGCAAGTCATGCGACGCGTACCAGTGGTAGGCGAGCTCCGCTGCGTCCTGATCCTTCATCCCATGATTGGCGTCCGCGAGAGCGTCCGCGAACCGCCCGTGGAGGCGGGCCCGTTCTCCCGGCAGAAGCTCGCCGTAGATGGCCTCCTGGAGGAGCGAGTGGCGGAAGATGAACGCCTCCTCGGCGCCGGTATCGACCGGAACGAGGATGTGGCGTTCGACTGCCTCGCGGAGAATCGAGACGAGATCTGCTTCGTCGCGTTCGGCGACGCGCGCGAGGAGACGAGTCGACACCCGCGGCCCGGATGCGGAGGCCTGCCGCAGCAGTTCCTGGGTCGGCTCGCTCAGGGCGGCCATGCGGGCGAGCAGAACGTCACGCAACACGGCCGGAAGTGCATGTCCCGGCGTCTCGACGGCAAGCAGCTCCTCGACGAAGAACGGGTTCCCGCCCGACCGCCCGAAGACGGCCTCGAGCAGATCGGGGTCGGCAGGGCTGTCGCGGATGGCGCCGATCTGGGCGGAAAGCTCCGTCCGGTCGAAACGGACCAAGTCGATCCGTTGCATGGCGCGGCCGCGTTCGAGCTCCGCCAGGTACGGCAACAGGGGGTGCCGTCGGTGGAGCTCGTCAGTTCGGAAGGTGGCGAGCACGACGATCCCCGCGTCATGGCTGTTGCGAGCAAGGTAGGCGAGCAAGTCAAGGGTCGATGGGTCGGCCCAATGGGCATCCTCGACCACGAACAGGAGCCCGCAGCCACGCGCCAGCCGCATGAACAGACCGAGAAGGGCCTCGAACAGCCGTGCCTGCCCAGAATCGCGGCCCACGTGATTGCGCTCGACTGGCTCGGTGGGTCGACCCAGGTCGGGCAGGAACCGGGCGAGTTCCGCGCGGGCCGTGCCCAGGAGCTCGTTCAGTTCGTCCGGAGAACGTCCGATTGCGAGCATTCGCAGCGCCTCGGTGAGCGGTGCAAAAGGCAGGCCCGGCCCACCGAGTTCGACGCAGGCTCCGACGAGCGCAATCTGGCCACTCTCGCGAGCTCGGCGGACGACCTCCTCGACGAAACGGGTCTTGCCGACGCCGGCCTCGCCGGCGACGAGGAGGAGCCCTGACCGACCAGCGACAGCGTCCTCGATGACAGCCGCTGCCCGAGCGAGTTCGGACCGGCGGCCGACGAAGACGGGGCTCGAGACCCGGCTGACCACCGGGCCATTATGGGACGCATCGGTTCGGTGACCAGCCAGAACGCTGGCCTCGGCCTGTCGGTTGCGTCCACCGCGACCTAGGCTCGGCGCGGGCTGGTCGCTCGACCGCTGACGGGCGAGTCCTTGGCGCCCCGCGGTTGGTGCACTGAACGTGAGATCAGCGCCACGATGGCGTGCCCGAGCCGCCCGATGAGACCCCCGACACGCCACACCCGTGATTGGCCGACGCTTGGCCGGCCCAGCGGGTTGGCGCTCTGTGCGAGGCGATCGGCGTGGGCCTCTCTCGCAAACTGATCGTGCCGTTGACGCGCCAGCTGCTCGGTCGCGTAGCTGTTCATGTCTCGGTCCTCGTTTCGCTGAACAGGCAGCGGATTCCGTAACGAGGACCACACTGGCGCTAAGGCGCCACGTCGCGCATCCGGAGGAGTCTCTAGATCGCGGTGGCGTGCATCCCCACCGTCTGTACAAGGGCTGGTCGGCTGCGAGGGTGTCGCTGTTGCACGGCGTGAGGACGTCTGCAGCCGGCGGCCCGCAGATCACCGAGGAGCTCAAGCGGGCGGGCACACCACGATGCCGTGCTGCGAGGGTCGGGCTCGTGTCCGCGAGCCAGGCCCCTGGCCCCACTACCGCCCTCGCTTGTCATCGGACGTGGACACGGATAGGGACGGCGACATCTACACGACTCTTGCCCCGTCATCCCAGGCGACGCCGACCGCGGCGGCATGGCCGAGAAGCAATTGGCGAGGTGAAGGTTGAGCCGACACGTCGGTGGGGATACACGCCACCGCGATCTAGAGACTTCTCCCAATGCGCGCTGCGGCGTCTTGCCACCAGTCTGGGGTGCATCTCGCGGATCCACCAACAGGACGGCCACCCGACCGCCGGGGTCCATGAGCTCACAGTCGAGGTGAACTGAGATGGACATCACACCGTCGCGCAGGGCCAATGGCGAGACCGACCTCGGCCGGAGGGGGGTAGTGCTCATGGTGCGCCGACTTATGAAGAGATTCGGGGTTGCGGTCTCCGTGGCCGCCGTTGTCCTGACCCTAAGCGCGAGTGCCGCTTTCGCTGGTGAGGTGAAGGGTCCTCCCGGCACTATCGACAACACCAACGACACCGCAGCCCCAGCACACGCCAACTCGGCCTGCGCCTTCTCGGGACTGAATGACTTTCACAACGGGCAGACGGTTTCGCAGGTTCAGACGGCGGCGGACTCTTGGAAGTACTACGGCCTTCCGAAAGGCTCCCCCGGCACGCTCGGACTCTGTCAGGGCGGAACCAACTAGGTTCGCGAGAAGCAGTTGAGTCTCCATGGTTGGCCCCAACGCTGGTGACGGGGCCAACCTTACGCTCCACCAACCATCGTAATGGAGGGGGTAGAGGAGTTGGTGGAGGCACGCTCCGTTGACGGCGTTAGATTCCTGAAGTCGCCGAAGTGCGTCGTGGCGGCGGCCACGGCTTGCAGGTGCTCGTGAAGGTCGGAATCATCGAGCTGGTGCGCGATGACAGGGTCGTCGGAGCGAAGCTCGCCCGCGAGGAGTACCTGCCACTCATCGCGTCAGCAACGGCGCGGGCGCAGGTTGGTGTGGCGCGCCCCAAGGGCGCGCCCGGAGGGCATTGGGCGCGCGCGGACAACAAGCGCGGCGCCGATCACGTCCCATTCGCCATGCGCTCGGGGCTCGTAGCGTTCACGCGCCAAGTCGGTCGGGCACGAGCGTGGCCTCCGTGTCCTCCCTTGCGAACCGTCAGCCTGGACGCCCCGACACGGCTCGGCCGTGTCTGTCCCCGGCCAGCGGGGCGTCTTTCGTCTCCCGCGCCGCGGCTGCGTCGAGGCGCTCCAGATAAGGCCGCGCCTTCACGCGCTCGAAGATCGCCCGCGCCTCCGCGGCCGCCTCACGCGTCGCCGGATGGTCGCCGAGGAGCATGACGAAGTCGATGGCAAGGCGTGCGAGGTTGAACTCCGCGTTGACCGATCGAAGCTGCGCCATGGCATGGCGGAAGTCGCCGATGGCGTCATCGACGCGACCCTCGAGGGCGGCGACACCGGCCCGCGCGGCGACGCGAGCGGCGTCCACGTCGAGGCCCGTCTGCGGGATGGTCTCCAACCGTCCGAGGACCTCGCGGGCACGCTCCAGGTCGTGGCCCCAGAGGGTCGCGCGCATCGCATCCGCCAGGTAGTAGGCGGCGAGTTCCTCGTCCTCGGCGGCCAGCAGTGCCTCATCCACCGCCCGGTCGTAGGCACCCCGCTGGAACGCCTGGTCCGAACGGATCGAGTGCACCACGGCCGTGGCGAACGGGTCGGAAATCTCCGTCGAGAGGACCTCGAGGCGCGCCAGGTGGGCGTCGACGGGCGCGCCGCGGGCGAGCAGGAACACCGTCGAGATCCCGATCCTGCGCACCTCGTCCATCTGGCTGCCGGTCGCTCCGGCGCCCTCGTCGACGGCCGGCTCGAGCGCGGCATCCCATCCCTCCGCGAGTTCGAAGGCTTGGTACCGCGCGGCCTCGGCCGACCAGTTGGCGAGGTTGCGATTACCGACGCGAAGAGCCAGCTCTTCGGCGGCACGATGTGCATCGCGGGCCTCTCGGCGGTCTGCCGTGCTGGCACCGAGGTTGTTCATGGCCCGGATCTCGGCCGCCACGAAACCGTCGGCATGAGCGACCTGGATGGAGGCACGCAGCAGTGCCGTCCCCTCCCGCCGCCGCCCGAGCTGCCCAAGCGAGGAGCCCTTGTTGTTGAACGTCTCGGCGACGATGCGCTCGAGTCCCAGGTGCTCGGCGAGGTCGAGGGCCAGGTCGGCCGCCTCGATCGCCTTGTCGGGCTGGCTGAGGCGCATGCGAGCGCGGGAGAGGTTGGCCAGGATGGCCGCCCGAACTGCGCCGCTGCCTGTGTCCGGGAAGTCCGCCAGGGCTGCCTCGAGGATCTCCGCTGCCTCCGTGGGCTTCCCGGTGTCGATGAGGATCTCGCCCAGCAGGGCCTGGCCCGCGCCGACTACCTGAGGGTCGCCGGTCGTCACCGCCAGGTCGATCCCCGCCGTGACAAGCGCCTGGGCATCGGCGTGGCGCGCGGCAACGTTGGCGGACGTCGCGGCTCGCAGATGGAGCGCGGCCCGTTCGCGCGGGTCGGCGGTTATGGCGATGGCCTGGCGAAGGTACGAGACGGCCT
>Ga0097691_1002529_pt1 | contig 12107 bp, 14 predicted proteins | sample NGESurdeep072012_8_FD_72858 | JGI IMG/M metagenome (GOLD analysis project Ga0097691, IMG submission 72858) | Arctic peat soil microbial communities from Barrow, Alaska - NGEE Surface sample 210-1 deep-072012 | ecosystem: Environmental > Terrestrial > Soil > Wetlands > Peat ...
TGGTCCGCCAGGGGCGATCGTCGGCGGCATCGCAGGTGCTGCCCTTGGAGGTATTGCCGCCAAGAAGACTGTCGAGGGTGCGCCGCCTGGAGACCAGCGCCCGGCGAAGCCGTCCACCTGCGGCGACGAATAGCCGGAGCACCGAAGCCCACCAGGCTCACCCCGACGCGCGATCCCGGCACCGGCCACCTGCCGAGCGGTTGGCGCTGCACCGGAGCTACGGGCTCGTGCCGGACCTTCCGGGGGCCCGCCCCTCCAGTAGTAGCATCGGCAACGGCCCTCGGCTCCGCACCGGGCGCTCCGCTCTCCTAAAGCCTGCGCCAGTTCGGCTTCGTGCAGCCGGTCGTCGCGCTGCGCGCGCAGGTATGTGAACCCTGACGACCGACCCCTGCTCTGCATCGTCAAGTTCGGGACAGGTGACCTCGGACACCTGGGCTCACAAGCACATCAGCAGTTGCTATGTGGCGCGACGAGAGTGACCTCGCAGAGCAGGCGGTGGCGATGAAGCTTGCGGTGAGGATGAGGGCCGCGAGGGTGCGGATCGCGACAGGGCTGAACGGCCGCGTTCAGGAGCGCAGCGTCCCGTTGAACACGGTCGCCGAGGACTCCCAGGCTTTCCCAGGCTTCAGCGATGACGCGCGACGCTGCCATCGCGGCCACTCGATCAGGGCGCTGCTGGGCTAGTCGAAACTGCAGCAGGACAAGATTGCGCAGAACCCGGTTAGCCTCGTATCGCCATCGGAAGTCTGGCGACGTGCCGAGAACCTCTGTCAGGGTAGCTTTGGCGCGAAGCTGAGCGAGCTCTTGAAGTAGGGCAGGGTCTTGGGCAAGGCCAAGTCCGTCCCGATCGCCCTGGTCAATCATCGCCAGCTACCAGGTCGACACCGGCTGCCCCGCAGACGGCGTCAATCAGCTCCCGGAGCTCAGAGACGCGACCAGCGCGCGTCGACAGGGGGATGAGCAGATCGTCTCGAGCCGCCAGCTCCTCGATTACCTCCTCACGCCACACCTCGGTCTCGAACGTCAGGAACACCCCGTACGTCGATAGGTCCGCGTCCCGTGAGTTCAGGTAGCTCTCCAAAGCCCCCAGATGGGGGGACGCCTCCACGTACATGCGTTGAAGGACAAACGTCAGGATCGAGTCAAAACCGCGCTTCTCGTCCTCGACGAGCTGGTCATGCGCGGCAACCGCAGCGTTCTTGTCGTACGTCGTCCTCAGCTTGCTCTCGGCGAAAAGAACTTCGGTCGCACCTTCGTCTGTGAGCCGCAGCCCGAACAGGTCGGTTCCCGGAAGCGTCTGCTCGGGGTCGATCTGATATCGGAGCTTCGACACTGGAAACTGCCAGCCCTCGAACGTTTCCGCGATCGCCTGGGCGAGCACCTCGCCGAACTCGCCGCGTCGTATCCCGGGACGGCCTCGAGCGAGGCGCGCGGCAATCGGTCCCCAACCAAGCGCCGCACCCATCCTGTCGATGTAGCGGGGATCGAGCTTCGCGTCGCGCAGCCGCCGCCCGAGTTGGTCAGTGACATCCTCCGGCCGAGGGTGGATCTCCTCGACGTCAATGACAGTGAACGCCGGGTCACCAGGCCGTGGTTCGTAGACGAGCCAATCCCGGAGCGTCACGCGATCACCAGTCTCATCTCCTCGTCGGCCTCGCCCCGGACTCGAACAAACACCCGTTGAGATTAGCGGACACGTTCCAGATGCCGACAGTTGCGGACCCGCCATGCGCTCGAGGGCCGGACTTGCACTTCAAGCCGTCACCTCGTGCGGTCCGGGCGGGGATAGTGGTGCTCCAGCTCGGTGGCGAGGATGGACCGCCGGAGAAGGCCGTCGGGATCAAGGTCTGGTTCGTCCGGGATCAGGCGCAAGGCGAGTGACATGTCCAAGGCCCACTGAAGTGACGCGATATGCGCCTTGGCGAAGGCCCAACGCTCGTCGGGCGGAAGGTCAGCCAACCTCTCGGGCTCTGACTGCGTTGAGGCGAAGCGGGCCCAATCCGCGTCGATCTGATCGTCAGTCAGCACCGGCTGAGACTCGAAGTGCCCGAGGAGGGAGGTCACCTCGTCGTCCTCCTTCAGGAACGAGGCCAGGGCGTCAGCGTGGCGGAACCCAAGCCCATCACGGACGGACGCCGACGTGATCTCGTCTGCGTACAGGCCCATCGGTCCGGCGAACGCGAAGCGGCGTCGAGCATCGACCGGAAACAGCGTCATCGGGAAGCGAAGGACGAGGAGCGTCAACATGCGGTGAACGGCCATGCCGAGGAACGTGAGCCAGAAGACGAGCTCTGGGTAGGTCGCCACGGCCCGGTTCCCGTCCCGCATATGGAGAAGACCTTCGTCCGGGGTCTGGACATGAGCTCCACTCGACGCGGAACCATAGAGTGCCTCCACCTGTTGCCGGAAGCTCGCAACTGCGGCAAAGCGCGGCTCGTCGAAGATCGCGTCGAGCATCTGCCGGTATCGAGGGCGATGCCCATCGCCCTCGAGGTAGCGGAGGTAGTCCCGCAAGCGGTGGCCCTCGGGGTCGCCGTGGATCCAGACCTCGGCCAAGGCGCACTCGATGAAGGACCGGAGCATGGCTAGGGCGGCCCGGGGATAGCCCGCAAGCCCAGCCGAAAGCGAGTCGCCGAGCGCCAAAGTCGCCTCGAAGTAGGTGTGGTGTTGCATCTCGATGAATGCCGGGTCCGACGCCCTACGAGGCCCGCGCAGCTCGCCTTCCGGAATCAGGATCGGCATCGGCAGGGCCGGGACGTAGTCGACCCATGCGCCGACGGCTCGGACGGCGAGCAGGTACAACTCGTCCGGCTCGGAGTCCCAGCGTTCGACCACTGTCGTGCCGAACTCGTCGAGGTCGAACCCGAAGTACGGGAGGACGGCTCGCATCGATCGGCGTGATACGTGGCGGCCAGCTGCGGGATACCCGTAGCCACCCGTCGGCAGGTGGAACGGACTGCGCCCTTCCGTCCTGTCAGGCACCGATCGCCGGCAGTCGCGGTTTCCTCACTTCGTCAGACTACGGCCGCCGTCCACGGCCCGCCGCCGCGGGTGCGCACAGGGGACCACTGCCGGCAGGGGCGCTCTCGTCGCCAAGCCAGCCAGGGTGGCCCGCCGGGCGCCTCAGGGTGCCGCAAGGGCGTCGCCGGCGAACCGGAGTGGGAGGCACCGACACAATGTTGCCATCGTGGCGAGGCTCACTCACGTCGAGCGGACCGACGTCGATTCCCTCGCGACCGCCGCACCGAACTCCGCCCCAGAGTCCACCGGGACTCCCTCGAGCTCGATGCGGGTGCCGTAGTCCGCGATGACCTGCCCGGCGATGGCGGGGTCGGACTCGAGCAAGAGCGCGGGCCCGAGCACGTCAGCTCGACTGGTTGGGTCGGAGCTCGACTTGCGCGACGTCGGTCGTCGCGGCCTTCGTCGTGTCTCCCGGTTGGCCAGCCCCCGTCACACCGTGTCGCACACGGCTTTGGCGTCGAGGCGACCTACGTGTCGCCCGTGGGGTACGCCCTGACGCGCGCCGTTCTCCCAGACCCGGGCTGATCCCGCACCGTGGGGCAGAACGGCCGCCACACGATGAGCGGCGGATGGGAGCGGAGCGGGGGCCCCGCCGTCCCGGAAGGGCCCGGCGGATGTGATGCGTGGGCTCGCGTGCCGGGCGAGCGCCCGGTTACAACCGGGGAGTACCATCCCGCTGCGGAGCCCGTCTGGAATGCCCAGCATCCGGCCATGCAGCCGCGGGCGCCCCAGTCCGCGGCCTCACGCGACAGGAGGCCTGCGTGACGGTCCGACTCCCGGCGACACGCTCAGCCGGTCAACGACCGCCATGGCGGCCGGGCGGCGCGGCATGACCCCCACCCAGCCCGACCGCCGCGTCACGGAGCGCCGCGTGGCCGAGCGCCGCGTGACCATTGACCCTGACGCACAGGCCCGCGTTGCGCGGCGGCTGCGGGAGATTGACCCTGACGCACAGACCCGCGTTGCGCGGCGGCTGCGGGAGTTCGTGGCGCTCGTGAGAGCGTGGCGTGACCGCCACGCTGGCCGATGACGCGGCGGCTCGGAGCAGGTCGATGACCTCTGCCTGGCGGTGACTGGCCTACGGTGGGTCAGGCCGCACTGACGGCCTTCTGGCTCTGGGCACGAGCATGCTCACGCCCAGACCGCTTGCCCTCACCAATGGCGTTTCGGCGACGGTTGAACTCGGCGTCGGTCTCAGGGACGGGCGGAGCGGGGGTGGACGTAGAGTGACGTTCGGTGCTTAGCTGCGACTCAACTGGGAGGGGCGATGCGCAGACTCACGCTGATCCTGGGGTATCGCTTCGTCCGTTCCCGGGCCAGGACGAAAGTAGAACGAACTCACGGTCACGCTGACCGTCGAGGGTGTTTCAGCGATGTTTGTGATGCGCGTCCACGCGCCCGGGCCCTCGCCGATCCGGACGGCCAGCGTGCGGTCGTCAACGACGCGGTACGAGTCGATCGACAGCGTGCTGTCGAGAGCGCGGACGGACAGGGCGACGAGGACAACGACGATCGCCAGGGCGACCCGGCGTCGGCGCAATCGCGGGAGCCTCATTGGTCACCCTCTGACGCGAGCTGGCCTTTCCGAGCCTAGTCGCTCTCTGCGCATCATGTAGCCGCGTCGTCGCTCCCCGGACATTGAGCGCCCGGAGCCGTCGCTCATCACACGATCCGATCATGGTGTTCGGTAGCGCAACCAGCCAAACGGGACATGAGGGCTGGAGGTCTAGGCTGTCCATGGCCCCCGCCCCGCACGTCGAGGGCGATCCCCCTATAGCCTTTGGCCAGATCGCGCCGACCGGGGGCCCCTGCGGGGCGCCCCAGGATGGCTCCGCCTGAAGTGTCTGGCCATCATGGCGGCCGGGTGGAACGTCCCATTTCCGCAGCAGCCGCCCCCTCGCCGTCTCATCAAGAGCGCACGGCCTGTCTCACGGGCACCTCAGCCTGTCCACCGGCGAGACGCAGAACGCTCGGCCGACCGCCACGGTTCAGGTCCGAGGGCGGTGGTGCCGGCGCCGGAGTCGCCAGCACGGCCTCGACGTGGCCCGCGACGAGCAGTTCCGCTGTGTCGCCGGCTGGCAGGGGTCGGCCGAACAGGAAGCCCTGGGCGTACACGCAGCCCATGCGCGCCAGGGCCGTCGCCTGGGCCTGGGTCTCGACCCCCTCGGCGACGGCCGAGATGCCGAAGTCACGCGCCATGTGGACCATCGCCTCGGCCAGCCTGGTCCGCGGCCCCGGGTCGGTGTCGAGCGCGGACACGAAGGCCCCGTCGATCTTGATCCCATCCACGGGGAAGTCCGCAAGGTAGGTCATCGAGGCGTAGGCGGTCCCGAAGTCATCGATGACGACCCGCACACCGGCCCGCCGCAGCGCCTCGATAGTTCGCGCGACCTGCGCAGCGTCACGCACGAGGTCCGTCTCGGTGAGCTCGATCGCGATGCTGCCAGGTCCCAGGCCCGAGCCGGCCAAGTCCGCGGCGACTTCGCGCAGGAAGCCGGGCGCCTCGAGTTGTCGCACCGACACGTTGATGTTCAGGACCTGGGGCCGTCGCAGCGTGCCGGTGCGCTGCCATTCGATCGCCTGCCCGATCGCGGTTCGGAGCACCCAGCGCTCGAGGGGGCCCATCAAGTCGCTCGCCACGGCTACCGGCAGGAACGCACCCGGCAGCAGCAGGCCGCGGACCGGATGAAGCCAGCGGACCAGGGCCTCGAGACCGGTGATCTTCCCTGTGGCGAGCTCGACGATGGGTTGGTAGTAGAGATGCAGCTCGCCGCGCGCGAGCGCCAGGCGCAGGTCCGCCTCGAGCCCCTGCCGCTCGCGCAGCGCCGCGTCGTGGTGCGGCGAGTACAGGGCGTGCGCCGCCCCGCCGTCGGACTTGGCCTGGTACATCGCCTGGTCGGCGCGGCGCAGCAACTGGTCGGCGCGTTCGCCGTCGGCCGCAGCGGCCATCCCGACGCTCGCCGTCACAAAGCAGGGGCTGCCCTCCACGACCACAGGCGCCGCCAGGAGGTCGTTGATCCGTACCGCGATGCTGCGGGCGGCTTCCTCATCCTCTCCATCGAGCAGCACCGCAAACTCGTCCCCGCCGAGGCGCCCGACTGAAGTGGCCGCTCGGATCCCACTCCGCAGACGCAGGCCCACGGCGGTCAGGACGGCATCGCCGACGGCGTGTCCGAGCAAGTCGTTGACTGCTTTGAGGCGATCGAGGTCGATGTACAGGATGGTGACGACGTTCCCCGTGCGCGGCCGGCGTTCCAGCGCGCGCTCGAGTTGCTCGATGAAGGCGGACCGGTTCTCCAGCCTGGTGAGCGGGTCGTGCGAGGCCTGGTACTGGAGCGCAACCGCCAGCCGGGCGCCCTCCACTGTCAGCTCCCGCTGCTCGCGCAGGCTGAGCACGACCCGGTAGATCACGAGCAGATACAGCGCGGCGGATCCCAGCAGCACCGAGGGGACGTCGAGCGTCGCACCGCGCACGGAGGCCCCGAAGGCCGTAGCCGGCGCGGCCACGGCACCACACGCGAGCAGCGCGATCCGTAGGCGAGGCATCCCATCCGGCAGGGCGGGGGTCTCGACGGAACGCTCGCCGGCCAGGGCCATCGCCGGATGGAGCGCCGCGGCGCCCAACGCGAGGTAGCCGATCAGCCAGCCGGCATCGACCAGCTGACCGACCTGGTAGGTGCCGTCGATCGACAGGAAGATGAACCAGATGTCAGCGAGGAGGTTGGCTCCGAATGCGAGCGCGAGCAAGGCAAGGCTGACGTGGGCCCGCCGGCTGACAAGCAGGAGATGGGTGGTCACGGCCAGGAGAAGGAGGTCAGCGAACGGATACGCCGAGGACACCACGAGCCCAAGGGGCGACAGCGTCGGATCTGCCAGATATGGATCGAACACGAGGGTCCAGGCCACGACGGCGGCCGCGCCCGCGACGATCAGCGCGTCGACCCAGGCGGCCCGATCATCGGACCTCCCGCCCCGTCCCGCGAGCTGCACCAGGCCGGCTGCGAGCGCGATGTATCCGCCGAGGTACATCGCGTCGGCCACGGATGGGAAGGGCTCGGTCCCGGACCCGGCACCCAACAACGAGAGGGTCAGGTCGCCGGCGGCCTGAAGGGCCACGCCGAGCGCGAGGGCGAACCAGGCCGCGCGGCGGGCCGGCCGATGCACGCGCACCCCCACGAGGATCGCAACCACTGCGCCAAGCCCGTAGAGGTCGTATCCGAGGTCCTGCTGGTGCTGGGTGGCCAGGAGGAAGTAGACACCGAGGCCCAGGAGGCCCAACAGGCCATAGGCGGTCCATGTGGAGGCTCGCCAGTCCGCCAGGCGCCCGCCGCGCTCGGCCGCCACAGGTCCAAATGCCTGTGCAGGCACGAGATCACTGGCTCGGGCCATTCAGCCGACTCCGCCGACGCGACAAATTCTCGCGCCGTTCGGGAGGCGGACGGCGGCGAAGAAGGGCACGCTTCTTCCTCGGTTCGTGACGGGGGGTGCAGTGTCGGGACGCCCAGAATGCTGCGCGCCCTCATGGTCCCCGGCCATGGCGCGATCGTTCCGGGCGCGTAGTACCCGGCGGCGTCCGTCGTTCGCCACGCAGGCAGCTGGGGCCGCGCGTCGCCACGTGCCGACACGATGGGTTCATGGTGTAGGGGCACGCAGCCCGTTGCGAAACGCGTCGAACTTGTGCGCCAACGCCGGTCGGTAGATCGCGGCCTTGCGGGTTCCTCCGGAGTCCACGGTGGCTCTGTCGAGGACGCCCTCGAGCCATTTCGTCCCAGCGACCCTTGACGCACCGATCGCTCACATCCACGCTCGATCCATGGACAGCGCGACCCTTACCGAGCTCGACGGGACGCCGATCGTCCGACGGCCCCGCAGGCCGATCGGCATCGGTCGCACCGCCGTGCTCGCGATGTGCGCCATGGCGATCGCGGTCGACCTGGCACTGCGGCTGCTGTTCGTCCTGCCAATCTGGTCGGACTTCGCGTCCGAAGGCGTGCTCTCGATGACGCTCACGAGCATGGTCGCCGGAGTCGTGACGTTCCTTGTTCCAGCCGCATTCCTGCTGCGTTCGCCCGACGCCTGGCGGGTTCGCCGGATGCTCCTCGTCGGCGCCCTGCTCGGGGCCGGAGCCGAGCTCGCGCGCTCGGCTGGGGCAGCGGTCAGCGGGCTGGCCGTCCTGCAGTTCAACGCCGGAGCGGACACGACCTGGCGCTCGTTCATGCCGGCCGCGGACGTTGTGAACCAGCTGGGGTCTCTCGGAGGCGTGGTCGGGACACTCCTTTTCGCGGTCGGTCTCGCTCGCCTCCGCGAGCGATCTGCCGCCCGATTCTCACGCGTTGTCGTGGCCGTGGCGCTCGTCGGCGTCGGCCTCCTCTGGCTTTGGGGACTACTCCGGGTGTTCGTGTCGCCGCCAGCCGGGGTCCAGGTGGCGGATTGGGCGTGGACGGTCCCGGCCGTGCTCGCGGCAGGCATCCTCGCCGCGCTCTACCGGGCCTGGGTCATCCTCACGAGCTGGTCGGCCGGCGAGGCCCCCCGCCGGGCCTGGACATGGGCCGCAGCGGCGACGTCCATCGGGCTCGCGACCCTTGCCATCGGCAACCTGCTGACTCTCGGGGTGATCGGCCTCGACGCCGGCCTCTCCTTCACCGTGCTCGGCGTGGTCGGGATCGGGGGAGGCCTTCTCTTCGTGGCGGCCGTCGCGGACGGACTCGGAGCCTCACCCGCCCGGGAATAGCCCACCATGCCAACCCGGAACTCCACCCAGTCCGGCAGGAGGTGTCGGTGGCGGTGACTTGGATTGGCGCCGGGTCGGCTTGGACTGCGCGGACCGGGTTCGCGGTCCCGTCGGCACGAATAGGCTGCGCTCCATGAGGCGGCTCCCACACGACGTCCAGCGCGACATGACGTTCTATCGAGCCGTCGTCGACTTCCGGAACGCGGTCGAGCGAATGATGGTCAGTCGGGGCAGGCCGCTTGATGTCGACCACGTGTGGTGGGGGTTCGGCTATACCGGCTGGCAGCCCCATCGTCCGACAGGCGACGGGGGCCTCGCCGGATCGCGGGTCCCCAGACAACCGCATGGAGGCGCGGGCGACGCCCGGGTTCAGATCGACGAGCCCATCGAGAGCGACTCCGGGTGATCGGCCTCGACGCCAGCTTCTCTGCTTTCACCGTTCTCGGCGTCGTCGGCGGAGGTCTTCTCTTCGTGGCGGCCGTCGCGGACGGACTCGGAGCCTTACGCGCCTGGGAATAGCCCACCGAGCCAACCCGGAACTCCACCCAGTCCGGCAGGAGGTGCTGATGGTGGTGGGTTTCGCGGGCAGATCGGACATACCGCCAAATAACCTGGATCGGTCCATCCCGTCGGCAGTGTGAGGCCGCCCGGCCTCCGTCGATCGCCCTGTTCAGAGCGCCGCTCGGAACTCCCAAGGACCTTCGATCGCCGCGCTCGGCAGCCGGGGTCGCTGGATCAGGGAATCTGGCGGTTGCCAGGGATACAGCCGGACGATCGAGATCCGCAGTTCCGATGCGGCTGCCGGGGGCGCTGGCCGGAAGATGAACTCAGCCCGACTGGGCATCGCACCCCGATGCCAGGGGCCGGCCGCGGCCTCGTAGATGGTTCCGGCATCGTCCTCGATCGTGATCGTCGCGAGGAACGAGCCTCCGGCTGCCTGGTTGTCCGAGCCCGCGTCGAGTCGGAGGGTCCCGCGACCGCCCTCTTCGCGGATCTCGATCGCGAGCAACTCCGCTGTCACTCCGCTCGCCGTCACCTTGGCGCCGATCTCGGCCACGCGCAGAAACCGGCTGCTGGCGACCGTCCGTTGCACCTCCATCGCGGCGATCACGGGGCGCAGCCCGGCAGCCTCCTCGGGTGGAAGGGAGTCGATGCCCACGCCAAGCAAACCGCCCGTGCCGACGCGGATGTCGCTGCTCAGGACGACGAAGCGAGGCGGCTTCTCTCGCTGCCCGCTCACGGTTTGGCGTCTTCCACGGCGCAACGATACCGGGCAGGTCCATGGTGCGGCTCCATTCGCCACGCCGGGTCGTGACGGCCTCAGCACGAAACCCACCACCATCAGCACCCTGTACGGCAGGAACTGGAGATTTCGGTGACATGACTGGACCCCACCGGGACCGGTCAGGAACACCAACCGCCACGATTCCGAACACGGGGAACCACCCAGAACGACCGGCCCGGCGTCGCCCCCGACAATGCTCGTCAACAACGGGATGCCGCTCGAAGAAGTGAGCCGCTATCTCGGGCACTCCTCAACGGACGTCACCCGCCGCTATGCCCAGCAGACCCCTGACGCGCTCGGGCGCCGCGCCGCCGAGGCGCTTGAGCGGGCAGGGCTCGTCGCGAGCTGAATTGCATGAGCGGCCCTTGCCGCACATTCCTGCTTTTGGCCGCAACGCCGCCGGAACCCAACCACCAGACTCTCCTTCGAATCCAGGATGGTTCAAGGATTGGGCGGAATAGCGACAGCGCGAGCGGTCAATCGCGAGCTCGTCGGCAGCGTCGATGTCCTGCTAGGCAACGAAGAGGATCTTGCAGCAGCCCTTGGCTACGAGGTGGAAGGGCTCGGACCGAACCTCACTGACCTCGATCCAGCGAACTTCGCCCGGATGATCGACCGCGTCGTCGAGGACTATCCGAACCTCCGCGTCGTCGCCACGACCCTCCGAGGAGTCACGTCGGCGAGCCGCAACGACTGGGGGGCGATCCTTTGGGCCGACGGGGCCTTCCACCAGACCGCTCGTGTTCATTGAGACCGAGAATACGCTCGATCGACGAAACCGCCGGGCTGTTCAGGCGGTGACCACCGGTGCGATCGGGTACGGGACCAGGACCTCGCCGCCGGCGGGCGTCACCCGGTAGACGTCCTCGTGGCGCACCCCGCCGAAACCCGGAATCGCGAGGATCGTGTGGCCGATCGTCACGGTCATGCCATCGCGCAACGGAATGTTGCGGTGTGGAGGGATGATCGTGGAGGCCGGTGTCTCCTCGAAGCGAAGGCCGATGCCATGCCCGATCCGGTTCACCTGGTACTCAGCCAGGCAGCGAGCATCGCGAAGTAGACAAGACCGAAGGCCACCGCGAAGACGCCGAGGACGAAGGCCGGTCGGCGGATGATGCGGGCGAGCGCCGCGGCGAGACCCGCGAGGTCGGATCGAAGGGCTGGATCCGACCGAAGCACCCCGGCCACGAGACTCGCCCCGAGGGCGGTCCCGACGGCCGGCAGCGGGAGGAGCAGCAGGACGAGCCCGGCGATCGAGAGGCGGGTGAACCAGTCGGAGACCGACTGGAAGGTCGCCGCCGGCTCGAACACGGCCGGCTGGAGTTGCCGACCGACCGCGGCAATCAGGAGAGTCGCCGCCGGCAGCAGGCAGGCGATCGCGACGATCGCGATCGGGAGCCGCCGCGCCTCGCGGAGGTTGATGCATTGTTCGGTCCTTGACCAGACCGGCGTAAAGGGTCCGCCGGCCACGTGCATTCGACGGTCCAGCGGTCGCCGCTGCGACGCTGAGGGATCGCCCGAGGTCACCGGGCCAACAGGAACGCTCATGAGGTCCGGTTGACGGCCACCTCGCCCAAGTCCCACGCCGGGGATGATCGATGCCGGCATGCTCATCCTCCTCCTCTTGGTCGGCAGTCCGGGCGCGTGCCGACGACCGCCTCGTGGATGAGGGCAGCGCACGTGGTCGACGTCATAACGCCGGGGTGACGTGTCGCCACGCAGGCGTTCGCGGAGTACCCTCGAGAGCCGCCGGCACCGTCACCCGGAGCCCGTTGGTGCGGACGCCCCGGATCGCGCAGATCTTGGCGAGAGCACGGCAAGAAAGATCGCTCGACCAACCTTCGAGGAGTGACCGATGGCCAAGAATCAGACGCACAAGATCGATGCCGACGACGTTGTCGACGACGTTCCGGATCGAGCCGATATGGGCCCGTTCGCCGATACTCTCGTTGACCGCGGCCGCGCGGTCCTCGATCAGTTCCCGACCGTCGCGGACAGCGCGCGCGATGCACTCGCCGGTGCCCAGGATCAGGTCAACGGATTGTCCGACATGGGCATCGTTGCAGCGTC
>Ga0097691_1002530_pt1 | contig 12106 bp, 10 predicted proteins | sample NGESurdeep072012_8_FD_72858 | JGI IMG/M metagenome (GOLD analysis project Ga0097691, IMG submission 72858) | Arctic peat soil microbial communities from Barrow, Alaska - NGEE Surface sample 210-1 deep-072012 | ecosystem: Environmental > Terrestrial > Soil > Wetlands > Peat ...
CAGTTGGGGGCCGAAAGAGGCTGACGCGATCATCGCTTCAGACGGCCGTTGGCACAACCCCAGACTCAAGGAGGCATCCGGATGATGGGCCTGCCACGGCGGTGCTTCCGCTCGGCCTAATCGCAGCCGGCCACTCGGGCCACCCCAATGCCACACCGTTGTGTCCAAGGAGAGAAATGATGAAAGCGACCCAACAGCTCCACGAAACGGGCCAGAGCCTCTGGCTCGACAACATCACCCGCGGTCTGCTGACCAGCGGCACGCTCCGCCGCTACATTCAGGAGTTCTCGGTCACCGGGCTTACCTCGAACCCCACAATCTTCGACCACGCCATGAAGAACAGTCACGACTACGATGACGGCATCCGCCAGAAATTGAAGCAAGGCAAGTCGGGCGAGGAGCTGTTCTTCGAGCTCGCGATCGAAGACCTGACGGGCGCCGCCGATCTCTTCCGTCCGATCCACGAGGCGACCAACCGGGTCGACGGCTGGGTGTCGCTCGAGGTCTCACCCAAGCTGGCCTACGACACCAAGCGCACAATCGCGGCGGCGCAGGAGCTCCACACGCGGGCGGCCCGGCCCAACCTCTTCATCAAGATTCCCGGTACCCGCGAGGGCCTCGCGGCCATCGAGGAGTCGATCTTCGCAGGCGTAGCCGTCAACGTGACGCTGCTCTTCTCGCGCGAGCAATGCGTGGCGGCGGCCGAGGCGTACATCCGCGGCATCGAACGACGCATCGCCGCAGGCTTGAATCCACAGGTAGCGTCCGTCGCCTCGCTGTTCGTCAGCCGCTGGGACGTGGCCGTAGCGGCGAAGGTCCCCGCAAGCCTCGAAAACCAACTCGGTATCGCCGTGGCCAAGCGCACCTACAAAGCGTACCGCGATCTGCTTGCTTCCGATCGCTGGCTGCGTCTCCTCAATCTCGGCGCACGCGCGCAGCGCATGTTATGGGCGAGCACCGGCACCAAGGATCCGAAAGCATCGGACCTCCTATACGTCAAGTCGCTGGCGGCGCCGTACTCGGTGAACACCATGCCGGAAAAGACCTTGCAGGCGCTCGCCGACCACGGCGACATCGGCACGACGATACCGCCCGACGGTGGCGACGCCGAGCAAGTCCTCGAGCGGTTCACGCAGGCGGGTATCGACCTCTACGCTCTGGCGGAACAACTGCAGCGCGAGGGAGCGGCGTCGTTCGTCAAGTCCTGGGACGACCTTCTCGCCGGCATCGCGCAGAAGAGCGCTCAGCTCAGGAGCTAGCCATGAGCACGAAGATTAGCCTGCTGGCAGGAAAGCTGGCCCCGCTCTCGATGCTGGTGAATGTTCCGAGACTGGTGACTGCGTACTACGCGGACCAACCGGATCCGTCGATCGCCGCGCTGGCGGCGCCCACGCAGCAGCCGGAGACTGCGTCCAGGACAAATTTGGAGGGGAGGCGGCTGTGAGCGAACAAGCACGGGTCAGTCACCCGAAGGAGCCTCTCTTATCCACGGACGTAGAGGGATTCGATTCCCTTTCCGAGCTTGCCCTGGACATGCGTTCGTCGTGGAATCATGCCACCGACCCAGTGTGGCGGCAGCTGGATCCTGCGCTGTGGGAGCTCACGCATAACCCTTGGGTCGTCCTACAGACGGTCTCGCGGGAGAAACTCCAGCGTGTTTTAGCCGATCCCGCTTTCCACAAAAACGTTGACGATCAGGTGCAAGCCAGGCGGGATGCTGCGGAGGTGCCCGCGTGGTTTCAGCAAACCTACCCGCAATCTCCGCTGAGCTGTGTTGCATATTTCAGTATGGAATTCATGTTGAGCGAAGCGTTGCCCATTTACTCGGGCGGCCTGGGCAACGTGGCCGGCGATCAACTCAAGGCCGCCAGCGATTTGGGCGTTCCAGTCATCGGCGTGGGGCTGCTCTACCAGCAAGGCTATTTTCGCCAGGTGATCGACAAGGACGGAGCGCAACAGGCCCTCTTCCCATATAACGACCCCGGACAATTGCCGATCACACCGTTGCGTAAACCGAACGGAGAGTGGTTGCGGCTGGAGATCGCGTTACCCGGTTACTCGGTCTGGCTGCGCGTCTGGCAGGTTCAGGTCGGTCGCGTAAAGCTGTACCTGCTGGACAGCAATGACGCAGCGAATTACCCCGCGCATCGAGGCATTACCAGTGAGCTTTACGGAGGCGGCCCGGAGTTGCGCCTCAAACAGGAAATGCTGCTCGGGATTGGCGGATGGCGATTGCTCGTGGCGCTCGGCATCAAGCCGGAAGTCTGCCACTTGAATGAAGGGCATGCGGCCTTCGCGGTGCTGGAACGCGCCCGAAGCTTCATGGAGGAAACCGGGCGGAGTTTCGAGGTCGCGCTGGCCGTCACCAGGGCGGGCAATCTTTTCACCACCCACACGGCCGTGGCTGCCGGCTTCGATCGTTTTGCTCCGGCGCTCATCGAGCAATACGGCGCTGGTTATGCACGGACGCAGCTCGGTATATCCCTCCACGATTTGCTGGCCTTGGGCCGCCAGAACCCGAACGACTCATCGGAACCTTTCAACATGGCCTATCTGGCGGTTCGCGGGAGCGGGGCGGTCAATGGCGTGAGTCGCTTGCACGGGGAGGTGAGCCGGCACATCTTTCTGCCTCTCTTTCCGCACTGGCCGCAGGACGAAATCCCGGTCGGACATGTCACTAACGGAGTCCACATGCCGACCTGGGACTCAGCGGCAGCCGACAATCTTTGGACCGAGGCCTGTGGAAAGGACCGCTGGCTGGGCACGGTCGAGACCCTGAAGCAGGACATTCGCCGCATCTCCGACGCCGATCTCTGGCGATTTCGCGCCGCCGCCCGCAAGTCTCTTGTTGAGTACGCTCGCGAACGATTGTCCCGGCAATTGGCTGTATCCGGCGGGTCGCCCGAGATGGTTGATGGTGCGAAGCATCTGTTTGACAGCAATACGTTGACGCTGGGTTTTGCACGCCGTTTTGCAACCTACAAAAGACCGAACCTGCTGCTGCACGACCCGGATCGACTGCTGCGTTTATTGAACAACCCTCAGCGCCCGGTACAGCTCGTCATGGCCGGCAAGGCTCATCCGGCGGATCGGGCCGGGCAGGCCTTGATTCAGGAATGGATGCATTTCATCTGTCGGCCCGAGGCACGCCCCCATGTGGTCTTCCTCAGTGACTACGACATGCTTTTGACCGAGCAGTTGGTGCATGGAGTGGATGTCTGGCTCAACACGCCGCGACGCCCCTGGGAAGCGTGTGGAACGAGCGGCATGAAAGTACTGGTCAATGGCGGCATCAATCTGTCTGAATTGGACGGTTGGTGGGCGGAAGCCTATACACCTGAAGTTGGGTGGGCGTTGGGGGATGGCGAGGAACATGGCGACGATCTGGCCTGGGACGCGGCCGAAGCCGAGGCGCTCTATGACTTGCTTGAACGCAAGGTGATCCCCGAGTTCTATACTCGCGACGAACAAGGTATCCCCAGCGCCTGGGTGACCCGGATGCGGGAAAGCATGGCGCGATTGACGCCGCGCTTTTCCACCAACCGCGCGGTGCGCGAATACATCGAGCAATACTACTTCCCGGCGGCTAGAGCCTACCGTGAGCGGGCTGCCGACAAAGGCGCAATCGGCCTGCAGGTAGTTAATTGGCAGCACGCGCTGGAACAGAAATGGGCCGCGCTACGCTTCGGCGAAGTGACGTTTGAGACTCATAGCGAGCAGCACGTATTTGAAGCGCAGGTGTATCTCGATGACCTCGACCCCAAGGCGGTGCGGGTAGAGCTTTACGCCGACGGCGTCATGGGCAGCGCTCCCGTGCGGCAGGAGATGAAGCGCGTTCGCCAACTGGCCGGCGCGTCGGGCGGCTACGCTTACAGCGCGGCTGTATCTGCGGCCCGCCCGCCAGCGGACTATACGGCGCGAGTGATACCGTACCGCGACGGCGTTGCGATCCCGCTGGAAGACCCACGAATCCTGTGGCAGCGATGATCCGATCGATGGAAGAAACGGAAGAAAAGGCGATGAAGAAAGCGACTGCAATCACCTGCGTGTTTCTGGATATCGGCGGTGTCCTGCTCACCAACGGGTGGGATCATAATGCCCGCAAACGGGCGGCGGCGAACTTCAAGCTGGAGTTGGCCGAGATGGAGGATCGGCATCACCTGACCTTCGACACCTACGAAGAGGGAAAGCTCACGCTGGAAGAATATTTGGGTCGGGTGGTGTTCTATCAAAAGCGACCGTTCACCCGTGCTCAGTTTCGGCGCTTCATGTTCGCGCAATCGAAACCTTACCCCGACATGATCGAGCTGATCGCTCAGCTCAAGGTCCGGCACGGGCTCAAGATCGCCGTTCCAGTGCTTCGGCTTTCAAAGAGATTTTACAACGGACCTTGAAGTCTATTTTACTGTTTTACCGAGCTTTTTGTTTGCCTTGGCGTCAATTTTCTTTTTTTCCGATTCCGATAGCTTGCCTTTCTTCACCATCTGAGCGGCGCGAGCTTTTGCATTAGCAGCATGAGCCTTGTCCGGCATTGGGTACGCATGCTTTTTCGGCTCACCAAACTCTTTGGCAGGATCTCGACTCGGTTCAGTGTCAATTCTGTGCAATAACGCCGGAGTGGCCGGAGACCAGCACGTTACGCGCCTGACTTACGAATATTGGGACTGGGTAATCGGAATTAACCTGACTGGAGTGATCAATGGAGTCCAGACTTTCCTACCGCGGATGCTCAAACGAGGCGGTGGCGGGCATATAGTCAACACAGCTTCGGGTGCGGGACTCGCCGCCACGTCCAGCGGTCTCTTATACACAACCTCGAAATTCGCGGTGGTGGGTCTTTCGGAATCCCTGCGGCTCGCGCTCGAACCGTTCAAGATTGGTGTCAGCGTATTGTGCCCCGGTCCAGTCAATACGAAGATCATATCGAACAGCAACGACACGCGGCCCTCATCGTCGGTGACCGTTGAGGAAACGAAAATGTGGGAAGCCGCAATCACGCAAGCCAACGCCTTTCTAGCCGCGGGCGCCGATCCTAACGAGGTTGGCGAAATGGTCCTCGCCGCCGTAAAGACCGATCGCCTCTATATCCATACTGATCGAATCATGGCAGGACTGATCGAGGCGCGGGCCAAGGCCCTGCTCGATGCAATGCCACCAGCGAAATAGCAACCAGCTCCTAAGGCCGCGACGCGCGCGGACGACTCACGGCCTGAAGTCATCCGCATCTGTAGCGACGGCCAAATTTCCGCCTAGAGGGGGGCACTGATGCACATGCAGCCAAGCCTATCTCGCGGAGATCTAGGAATTGAGGCGAATCTTCGGCGATGAGATTCTCTCCAGCTCCGCTGCTTTAATCTTGGCTCGAATACCTCGCCAAATCCGCGGACAATCTTCCGAACAAAACCGATTGAGGGGCCGTTAGTTCAAATCCAGCTTGGACCACCATCCAGTCCCGTGGTTTTCGGACATCTCGGAGAATCGATCGAAATCCGCGCGTGTGCGCGCGATTCGCGATCGCGCGCGGACCCGGAGAACGTCTCCTGCGGCGCGAATCGGGGAAATTCGGCAAAACCTATCCGCGCCCGATTTTGCTAGGTCCGCGGAACATCGCCTTAGATTCGCCTGCGGACGGGGCATGCCAAGAGTCTCCGTCCGCCCTGCTGGCGAGCCTGCGCGCCGCGCCCGAGGTGCCGGTGAACCCGCACGTCGACAGCCCATTGGTTCGCAACGCCACGTGCCGTGCGGTCGCCCGCGCCGGCTTCGATCCAGATACGCTGCGGCTGTGAGCCGACAACCAAAATGTGACCAATCACATCCGAGAGCGCTGCAAAAAGTTGAGTCGAATTACTCAGTTGGAAATTAGCGATCTGATGCCTTCGACCTGTGATGACTGTGGGTATGCCTCTTATCGTGGCGGCACTGATCGGAATGGAGGGCGCGCCCAAGGTCCGAGTCTTACTTCACGACTTCGGCACGACCCGGCCATATAATTCGAACGACACTGTAGGCTGGTATTACAATTGGCTTGTCAGCCGATGCGGATTTGATCTGGACGGGACGCCGTCCTGTATCGCTCAGATCGTCGCCGCCAATTATTTCTATGCTGCTCGGGTTTGACAGGCGGCCGCCGTCAGTGGCGTCCAACGCGCGAGCGTGAGCGGCCGCATTCTGGAGTATAAGAGTTGTCCCGCTTGTATTGTTGAAAACGCCGCCCTCGATCTCACGATAGGAGTCGCGCATCGGATCCGCCGCAGGCGAGATTGGGGCGGCGCCTTTTTCCACCACCCGGCGGAAGGTTGCCCCTTCGTTTGCCGCTCGATCGAACCATCCGAGAATTTGCGCTTCAGCCATCGGGCGATATGAGCCATCTGGCACTTTCACGAAGTGGCCATACTGTGGCGGAACCTCGAAATTCAGCGTGAAAAATAGTTCTCGGGTCACTTCCGGATGCCTCATGAAAGCCAACATCTCGCGCGCGACGGCCTGCGCCGTCATCGCCGGTGTGACGGGATTGCCGGTTGCCCAACTGTTTCCGCCGTGCGGCGCCCATTCAGTGATCCATATTTCCTTACCGGGAACGCGCGACGCGATATCGCGAATCGTCCGGTCAACGCCCGCGTCGCATCGCGACATCAGATAACGAAAAAGACCATCCGCAGTGTTCCCGCCCGGGTATCGCTGCATCTGGTCGACGAGTGGATAGAGGTGGATCGTGACCGCATCGAACCAGCTTTCCGAATGCAGGCTCTCGTCCCAGTTCAAGAGACGTCTCGCGATAGGGCCGGCGGCGCCGGGCGTGAGCCAAAACGTATGACCTGATGCTTGCACGGCAAATTTGGCGCCGGCCGCCGCGAGAGGCCGTAGTGCCTGCTCGTACTTGTGCATTTCTTCCATGCTCGACGTCTCATCCGGCCAGCGCTGCATGCTCGCCGGATCGAAAGCCATCGCAATCCAGAACTCATTGCCGAGCTCGATGGAATCAGGGGCAATACCTTCGCTCTTGAGCTGCTGGAACCACTGCTTTTGGCCTTCCAGGGTCGAAGTTTCGAGGTTGGCGACCAGTATCGGGTCGGCGCCAAGCTCTCGCGCGAACTTTGCGAATTCCTCGAAATGCACTCCGCCCGGAAATGTGAGTGCGATCTTTTTCGCAACCCCATCCCAGAATTTGATGTACGGCGAGCTTGTAGGATCCGCATGAAAATCGAGGAGTCCGGACTTCCAATCGTAGAAGTTGGATTGCGATCCGCCGGGAAATCGCAGCCACGCCGGCAAAAGCTCCTTCAACGCCGCCGCTTTCGCGTTGTCACCGATCAGACGCTCAATCATCGGTTCTGACGATGAGCCGCACATACTCGTGGGAAGCTGGCGAGCCGGACCTTCCACGGCAAGCGTAACAGGTGCAGCCGTGGCGGAAGACTCCGCGGCGGCGGATGTGTCAGCCATAAGTAGAATCACCAAAGCGAGGATCAATCCTGATACTTTCACCCGGTTCGACATTGTGCCCTGCTTTATCCGGGATTTCCTCTTTGACTTCCATTCACGCGAGACATAGCCCCGCGCCGAACCCAGCGTCAACTCGCGGCCCGGCTGACGGATCGTTGTCGTCCGGAACACGTCGATGTCGAGTGACTTCGATTGCGACGAAACCAAGCCTGTCACGAAGTCGCAATGTGGAACATTTGGCTGTCGTCTGGCAGACGAGAAACGGGGCTGAAAGTTCAAATCCTGTTCGCTCCAGCAGCCAGTCCGCGATTTTCGGCGATTCTCCAAGGCCCGCCTCCTATCGGAATACGAGGTTAGTCGTCGATGAGTTAGAACGGGTTGACGGCGGGAAAATGAATCTTCAGCTTATAGCAAATGAAGAGAACCGAGCTTTGAGATTCACCGCCGTAATGTGGCCGGCACGCTCGTGCGTTCGATAGTTTCTATTGTTACTCGCCGGTTGGATGCTCTCCCCGGGAAGCCTCCGGTTTCTTGCCGCCCAGCCTCACGATTGACCGCCATTTGATAGCGACATAGGCGGGAATTCGACCCCGTATATGCGTGGACAAATTTGTGTTTGCCGAAGGCGCGCGGCCTGTGACATATCTGGCTCGAAGCGTCGCGAAACGGACTCCCCCGCGTACCAGAATAGACCCGGCAACACGAAGTTTCCGGCCCGGCGCTGCCGGACAGAACTGACGGAAGAGAGAGACCTATGGAGCAACGTTGGAACCACTACATTGACGGGAGATCTGTTTTACCGAAGAGCGGCAGGTATCTTGACGACTATAATCCGGTAACTGCCGAGAAGATCAGCGAGGTCGCCCGCGGCGACGCGGCTGACATCGATACCGCGGTGGTGGCGGCAAAAGCGGCGCTGGATGAGTGGCGCAATCGGCGCCCAATCGAGCGAGGACGTGTGCTGCTCGAGGTCGCTCGCCAGATTCGTGCGCATGCAGATCGGCTCGCAGAGCTTGAGCGCCTCGAAACCGGCAAGCCCGCTGCGCAGGTTCTGTCGGAGATTGAGGTCTCGGCGCAATATTTCGAACTCTACGGCGGCCTCGTCAATGCGATTCACGGCGAGACGATCGATCTTGGCGTCAGATATCATTCGTATACCCGTCGGGAACCTTGGGGTGTGGTTGGCGTGATCCTGCCCTGGAATGCTCCGCTAAATCAGGCGGCGCGTGCCGCGGCCCCGGCGCTCGCAGCTGGCAACACGGTTGTCGCGAAGCCGTCCGAGTTTACCTCCGCGACGCTACTTGAGACTGCGCGAATGGCAGTCGAACAGTGTGGGCTACCGGGTGGAGTTCTGAACGTCGTGACCGGCACTGGCGATGAAGCCGGCGCCGCTCTGGTCGCGCATCATGATGTGCGCAAGGTTGCCTTCACCGGCTCGGTGCGAGCAGGTCGCGAAGTAGGGAAGATCGCGGCCGAACGCATCATTCCTTTGACGCTTGAACTCGGCGGCAAGTCGCCGAACATTGTGTTCGGTGATGCCGACCTGAGACTGGCTGTTCCCGGTTCGCTCCGCGCATTTATTGCCAACGCCGGTCAGGTGTGCCTGGCTGGTACGCGCATTCTTGTAGAAAGAGCGATTCACGACGAGTTCACTGCGGCTTTAGCGCAAGCGGTTCGCGGTATTCGCGTTGGATCTGATGATAAAGCGGTCGTCGGACCGATGACGACGCGCGCCCAGTACGAGAAGGTCCAAGAATACTACCAGATTGGGCCATCCGAAGGGGCGGTAGCGATCGTGGGGGGAGCCCTTCCAGACGACGCGGAACTACGCAAAGGATGGTTTGTTTTGCCGACTGTTTACACCAACGTGCGCAACGACATGCGGATCGCCCGCGAGGAGATTTTTGGACCCGTCGCGTGCGTGATTCCCTTCAACGGAGAAGACGAAGCGGTCAGCATCGCCAACGATACCGAATATGGCCTGGCGGCTGGCATCTGGACGCGCGATTTGGCGCGCGCTCATCGCGTAGCCGCAAGACTCGAGGCGGGGCAAATTTATGTCAATGAATACATGGCCGGCGGCGTAGAAACACCGCTAGGCGGCTACAAGATGAGCGGCTACGGTCGCGAGAAAGGACTAGAGGCGCTGCATCATTACACCCAGCTCAAGTGCGTTACGATTAAACTCTGAGGTGAGAATATGAGATTTGAAAATAAAGTCGCGATCGTCACCGGGGCGGCATCGGGCTTCGGCGAAGCCATCTCGCGGCGGCTCGGCGTCGAGGGTGCCACCGTCGTAGCGGCAGATGTTAACGAGGAAGGGGCCAAACGCGTCGCTGCATCTATCGAGGACCATGGCGGCCGAGCTATGCCCCTTCGGGTGGACGTCTCGCGCGCTGCGCAGGTCGAAGCGATGATCTCTGCGGTAACCTCCCGATTCGGCGGACTCGACATTATCTTCAACAACGCTGGCTTCTCGCACAGATCGATGCCGTTTTGGGAGCTGCCCGAGTCTGAGTTCGACCGCGTCTATGCCACGAACGTTAAGGGCGTCTTTCTTGGAGCTAAGTACGCCATTCCGGCGCTTCGGGCCCGCGGCGGCGGGGTCATCATCAATACTGCATCCATTGGCGGCGTACGTCCTCGACCTGGAGTGACAGTTTACAACTCAACGAAAGGCGCGGTAATCACGATGACGCGGAGCCTGGCCATCGAGTTGGCGCCATTCAAGATTCGCGTCAATGCGGTTAACCCTGTTGTCGCCGAGACCGGTTTCATAAAGGGCGCCACCGGTGCGGACGTACTCACCGACGAGGCCCGTCAAGCTCTGATGGCAACGATACCCCTGGGGCGGCTGACGGAGCCCTCGGACGTAGCTGCTGCGGTCTGCTTTTTGGCATCAGACGATGCGAAGTTTCTCACTGGTGTATGCCTGGATGTCGATGGCGGCCGCAGCATTTAGCGATTCGGACCACGTACCCACGTGTGCCAGGACCGGGTGACATAGCGCATGGCGATTCTCGACACGCAAAGAGCTTTGACCGCGGCGCCTGGAGACGGCGAGTTCAAGATCGCAGCCAGGCATTGGAATGCCGACCTCCGACTGGAAGCGGGCGATGAGAAGTATCTCCTGCGCGTCCGCAACGGACTGCTCCTCGAATTTCGGGAGCTCCAAGCAATTGAACTCGAATCGCTTCGACCAGCCGCGACGATATCGGCGTCGCGTGACGATTGGATAGAACTATTGAAGCCGGTGCCGAGACCGTTCTTTCAGGATCTGATGGCTGCACAGACCCGACAGGGGTTCAAGGTCGAAGCCGACGATCCGATCTCTTTTCATCCATACTACCGCGCGATCAACAGACTATTTGAGTTGATGCGTGCCGAAAGTACCGCTCGGGAGAAATGAACCCATATGCCCCGCTTCGATTGTTTAGTCGGCAAATATCTCTACCTCACAGTGGGTGGAACTGAGTATCGCGTTTATTTTGAGGAGAGCGGAAGTGGCATTCCGATCCTTCTGCAGCACACTGCGGGCTCGGACGGTCGACAGTGGCGGCATCTACTGGAAGATCGCGCGTTTCAGCGCGAGTTCCGCATGATTGCCTATGATCTTCCGTATCATGGAAAATCGCTCCCGCCGACCGATATTGAATGGTGGCGGACTGAGTATCGATTGACCAGGCAATTCCTGATTGAATTCGTCGTCTCATTCAGTCGAGAGCTGGGTCTGGATCGGCCGGTATATATGGGAAGTTCGATCGGCGGCCATCTCGCCACCGATCTCGCGCTCAGCGTCCCAGCCGAGTTCCGCGCGATCACTGGACTCGAGGCCGCGATCCAGACACCGGGCGGGTATGATGACCAGTGGTTTCATCCGCGGATCAGCAACGAGTACAAAGCGAGCGTCATGTACGGCTTGATGTCTCCCACGAGCCCGGAGAAGTATCGGCGCGAGACCATATGGTGCTACAGCCAGGGCGCCCCGCCGGTCTTCAAAGGCGATCTTTACTATTACTCCGTTGATCATGATCTCAGTGAATCTGCCGGCAAGATTGATGCTAAGCGCACCCCGCTCTATCTGCTGACTGGCGAATACGACTGGGCAAGCACACCAGCGATGTCGGAAGATCTCGCAAGACGTATAAGCGGCGCCAACTATCAGACCATGGCGGAACTCGGGCATTTCCCAATGAGTGAGAATCCGGAACGTTTCCGCAGCTACATTGCGCCAGTGCTGGGAGAGATTTCCGCGGCGGACAAACAATTCTCAGCATCGGGCTGATCGATCCGGAATGCCTTGATCTCAAGACGGTACGCGAACACGTCAAAGCAAACGTGGCGGGTTGGCGGCGCGCCTGCGCGCGCTACGGTTTGACCGCGGTTGCCCAGCCGAGCGAACCTTCGAGAAACGCCTCGGCCTTCTCCACGCGAAAGCCTGCCGCCTCCAGGTACTACCCAAGGGACCCCGTGGAGGGAAGGGAGCACCGGAACATGGGAACGTTCGAGGGGAATATGGCGGGGACACCGAGCTCCACAACCTGTGTGTGGCGAATTGCTAATTCTGGCACAGGACGGTCGCGAAGCGCAGGCTTGCGAATCGGTGGGAGAGCGTTAAACTCCGGCGCCGCATGACGTTGTGGTTCAGGCTGATTGCTCACCT
>Ga0097691_1002532_pt1 | contig 12102 bp, 8 predicted proteins | sample NGESurdeep072012_8_FD_72858 | JGI IMG/M metagenome (GOLD analysis project Ga0097691, IMG submission 72858) | Arctic peat soil microbial communities from Barrow, Alaska - NGEE Surface sample 210-1 deep-072012 | ecosystem: Environmental > Terrestrial > Soil > Wetlands > Peat ...
GCAGGCGAACGCCATAGCCCGACCCCCAACTCTGATTGATGTCGGATTTCGGCGCCCCCATCGCCGTTCCCGCGATATCGAGGTGCGCCCACGGCGTGTCGTCGACGAAGCGCTGCAGGAACTGCGCGGCGGTGATCGAACCGCCGTGGCGGGTGCCGGTATTTTTCATATCCGCGAACTGCGAATCGATCTGCTTGTCGTATTCGGGGCCGAGCGGCATGCGCCAGACCCGCTCCCCCGTCGCAAGCCCGACCTTGGTCAACCGCTCGGCCAATTCATCGTTGTTGGAGAACAAGCCTGCGTATTCGGTGCCGAGCGCCACCATGATCGCGCCGGTCAGTGTGGCGAGATCGACCATGAATTTGGGCTTGAACTTCTTCGCCACGTACCAGAGCACATCGGCAAGCACCAACCGGCCTTCGGCGTCGGTGTTGATGATCTCGATGGTCTGGCCTGACATCGACTTCACGATATCGCCGGGGCGTTGGGCGTTGCCATCGGGCATGTTCTCGACAAGGCCGATGGCGCCGACCACATTGACCTTCGCCTTCCGCGCCGCCAGCGCATGCATCAGTCCAACGACGCAGGCGGCGCCGCCCATGTCGCCCTTCATGTCCTCCATGCTTCCGGCCGCCTTGATCGAGATGCCGCCGGTATCGAAACAAACGCCCTTGCCGATGAAAGCAACCGGCTGATCGCCGCGCTTGCCGCCATTCCAGCGCATGATCACGGTGCGGCCGGGCCGCGTCGAACCTTGGGCGACGCCGAGCAGCGCGCCCATTCCGAGTTTCGTCATGGTCTTGACGTCGAGCACCTCGATGCCAACGCCGAGTTTGCGCAGCTTACTGGCACGGCGCGCGAATTCTTCCGGATAGAGGACGTTGGGCGGTTCGTTGACGAGGTCGCGCGCGGCGATGACGCCATCGACGATGTGAGCGTTCGGGACGAACGCCTTTCGCGCAGCCGCCACGTCACCGACGGCGAGCGAAACATCGGCGCCGAAGGCGGCGTCCTCATCATCCTTCTTTTTGGTCTTGTAGCGGTCGAATTTATAGGCGCGCAGCCGCACGCCCGATGCGAGCGCGGCAGCGCGCTCCGGCTTCATGGCCCCGTCGGGCAATTCCGCGATGATCGTCACCGTATCTTTGCCGGCGCGGAGCTTGCCGGCGGCCACGCCGCCAAGCTTGAAAAAATCGTTGTCCTTGATGGCCGAGAGCTTGCCGGCGCCGACCACGAGCAGGCGCGAGGCCTTGAGACCCTCGGGCGCCAGAATATCGAGAGTGGACCCGCTCTTTCCCTTGAACTGGTTGGTCGCCGCGGCCCGCGCCACCAGATTGGCTGCCGCACCGAGCGCCTTGCGCGTCGCCGCGCCGAACTTCAGCGTATCGTCGCAAAAAATCACCAGAATGCCGCGCGGGGCGGTGGAAAACGGAACGAAGCCGACCTTGACGGCGTCGGGCATAGGTAAATCCTCCAAAATCTGGGCTGTCGCTGGTCGGGAACCCGCCGGCCGGTGCTCGGAATGTTCTCTTGGACCGCGATTCACGTCCAAGAGCATGCTCCGGCACACTATGACCTGTCGGCGGCTGTGCTGCCAAGCGTGGTCGTGGCCGGAAGGTCACATAGCCCGAATTATTAACCATATCTCGAGGGTGCCATGGCGCAGCCATTTTGTTGACGGATCAAAGGGATGGTAGTGAGAGAGTGAGCCGGCTGGACGAATGGCGGCGCGACCACAGGGGATCCCGATTTCGGGATTGGTCGCTCGCGGCGAGTCCGGTTGGCAGGGCGGGAACGTGCGGTAACGATGGGGTCGATCGACAAGTATATTTTTCGCACGACGCTCGCGTCGTTTGCGCTGGTTCTGGTCAGCCTGACAGGGGTGATCTGGATTACGCAGGCGTTGCGCGGCATCGACCTGATGACCAGCCAGGGTCAGACGATCGTCACCTTTCTCGGCATCACCAGTCTGGTCATTCCGGCGCTGGTGCTGATCATCTCGCCGATCGCGCTGATGATCGCGATCTCCCACACCCTCAACAAGCTCGCAACCGACTCAGAGATCATCGTGATGAATGCGGCCGGCTTTTCGCCGTTCCGGCTGTTCCGACCGTTTTTCTATGCCACCTGCGTGGTGGCGCTCATGGTTGCCTTCATCGCCGCCTATCTTGCACCCGACGGCATGCGCCGCATCAAGCAATGGGACGCCGAAATCACCGCCGATGTGCTGGCCAACATCCTGCAGCCCGGCCGCTTCGCTCAGCTCGATCAGAACCTGACCATCCGTATTCGAGAGCGGCAACCGGGCGGCGTACTTGTCGGCATCTTCGTCGATGACCGCCGCGACCCCAAGGAACGCGTCACCATTATCGCCGACCATGGAACGGTCCTGAAAAATGGCGCCGGTTCGTTTCTGATTCTCGAGGACGGCAATCTCGAACGCTTCGAAACCGGCAAGCACGATCCCGCGCTGGTGGCATTCGGCCGTTACGCGTTCGACATGTCGAAATTTTCGAATCAGGGCCGCGACGTCACGCTGGGGATTCGCGAACGCTACCTCTGGGAGTTGCTCTCGCCGCCATCGAATGACCCGGTCTATCAGCAGTTGCCCGGACAGTTTCGCGCCGAGCTGCATGACCGCATCATGTCGCCGATCTATCCCTTCGCATTCGCCGCGCTGACCTTTGCGTTTCTCGGTGCCCCGCGTACCACGCGTCAGAGCCGCAATTTTTCCATCGGCGGCTCGATCTTCGCCGTGTTTGGCCTGCGCATAGCCGGATTCGCCTGCTCCGTCCTGACGGTGAAGTCGCCGCTTGCGGCGGTCATTCAATACCTGATGTTGCTGGCATCCATCGGCATCGGCCTCTGGATCATCATCTGGGGCGTCGTGGTGGAACCGCCGGCTGCGCTGCTGGAAGCGATCAACCGATCGAACGAGCGTCTCTTGCGGCTTTTTGGGCGGCCCGCCACAGCATGAGCATGATGACCAACACGCTTGGGCGATATTTTGCCGGCCGCTTCGTGGTCTCGGCGATCGGCGTGTTCATCAGCATCTTCATCCTGCTGGTGCTGGTGGACTACATCGAAATGGTCAGGAAGACGTCCGGGCTGGTCTCGGCGTCCGCCCTCATGGTCGCAGAGACCTCGCTGTTCCGCGTGCCGCAACTGCTCGAAAAGATGATGCCGTTTTGCATCCTGATCGGGGCGATGACCTGCTATCTCGCGCTGTCGCGGCGGCTGGAGCTCGTGGTCGCCCGCGCTGCCGGCGTCTCCGCGTGGCAGTTCATCGCACCGGCGCTGGCCAGCGCGATCGTGCTCGGAATTCTGGCAACGACCGCCTACAATCCGATGTCCGCCAATTTGCGCGAACTCTCCAAGCGGATGGAGGCAGAACTGTTCGGTTCGGCTCCCGGCGGCGGCATCCAGGACGCCTCCGGTTTCTGGCTCAATCAGGTCAATAGCGAGGGCCAATGGATTATCAACGCCGCTCGCAGCGAACAACAGGGCGTCCGGCTGACCGGGCTGACCGTGTTCCGGTTCGATCCCGACCTCCAGTTCAAGGAGCGAATCGAAGCGCGCGAGGCAACCCTCGAAGAGGGGCGCTGGCTGATCAAATCCGCCCGCCGCTACTCCCTCGACGGCCCCCCCGTGGACCAGGACAGCTTTGTGCTCCCAACCAGCCTGACGCCCGCCCAAGTCCGCAACAGTTTCTCCACGCCGGAGACTGTGTCTTTTTGGCAACTCCCGAGCTATATCCGGTCGTCTGAGAGTTCCGGATTTGCGACCGCAGGCTACCGGCTGCAGTACCACAAGCTTCTCGCACAGCCGTTTTTGCTGGCTGCGATGGTGATGCTGGCGGCGGCCGTCTCCTTGCGGTTCTTCCGTTTCGGCGGCGTCCAGAAGATGGTTTTGAGTGGCGTGGGTGCAGGCTTTCTGCTCTACGTTTTGTCGAAAGTAACTGAGGATTTGAGCAAGGCTGAGTTGATGCATCCGATCGCTTCGGCGTGGCTGCCCGTGTTCGTGGGCGGCCTCACCGGCTTTTTGGCCTTGCTGTACCAGGAGGACGGGTAGTGGCTATTGTCGCCGCCCGCCAGAGACTGTCGCCTGCGTTCGGGCGGCGCACCCCTGTGCGCCGTTATCGTGCTCGCTTGACCGCCGTCCGCGGATCCGTTCTGGCCCTGGTCTTCGGATTGGTTCTCGCCGGCGCCTTCGGCATGGCGGCGACCCCCGCCTCGGCGCAAGGCTTTGGCTATAATACCAGGCCAGCCCGGCCGGTACCCCCTCGTCCCGCCAATGACGGACAGATGCTCGTCCAGGCGGTCGAGGTGGATTACGATTACAACAATTCACGGGTCTCGGCGGTCGGCAACGTGCAGATGTTCTACAACGGAACAAGCATCGAGGCCGACAAGGTCATCTACGACCAGAAGACCAAGCGCCTGCATGCCGAAGGCAACATCCGCCTGACGGATGTCGAAGGCAAAATCACCTACGCCAATATCATGGATCTGAGCGACGACTTCCGCGATGGGTTCGTCGATTCGTTGCGCGTCGACACCGCCGACAATACGCGGATGGCCGCGACGCGGTCCGACCGCTCGAGCGGCAACTACACCGTCTTCGAAAACGGCGTCTATACCGCCTGCGCACCCTGCAAGGACGACCCCAGGAAGCCGCCGCTGTGGCAGGTCAAGGGCGCGCGCATCATTCACGACCAGACCGAAAAGATGCTGTACTTCGAGAACGCGCAGCTGGAGTTCTTCGGCGTTCCTATGGCGTACATACCGTATTTCTCGACGCCAGATCCGACCGTGAAGCGCAAGACCGGGTTCCTGATGCCGAGTTTCTCCACGGTTACGACCTATGGGTATGGCGTTGAAACCCCGTTCTACTGGGCTATCGCTCCCGATTACGACGCCACCTTCAACCCGCGCTTCACAACCAGGCAGGGCGTGCTGCTGCAGGGCGAATTCCGCCAGCGCCTGCTGAACGGATCGTATCAAATCCGCGCCTATGGCATCGACCAGTTGGACCCGAAAGCGTTTGCCGGCCAGCCCGGAGACCGTCAGTTCCGCGGCGGCGTCGAAAGCAAGGGCCAGTTCGCGCTGAACGATAAATGGGTATGGGGCTGGGACGGCGTCCTGCTCTCCGACTACTACTTCATGTCGGACTACAGGCTGGCCCAGTACAAGGATCCGCTGGGCTCCTTCCTGAGCCTGCCGACCGAAGCGATCTCCCAGCTTTATCTGACCGGCGTCGGCAACCGCAGCTACTTCGACGCGCGCACGATCTATTATCTCAGCTTTTCGGGTTTCCAGGAGAAGGTCCCCGTCATTCACCCGGTCGTCGATTATTCGAACGTGATCAACAATCCGATCTTCGGCGGAGAATTCAGCTACAAGACGAATTTCACGAGCCTGACGCGGGATGCCGCAGCCTTCGACCCGATCACCACATTGGCCAACACCAACAGCCTGTGTGTAACGGCGTCGGCCGATCCGCTGGCACGGTTGCCGTCGCAATGCCTGCTTCGCGGCATGCCGGGAACCTACACGCGATTGACGGCTGAGGCGCAGTGGCGGCGATCGTTCACGGATTCCGCGGGCCAAATCTGGACGCCGTTTGCGAGCGTCCGCGCCGATGCGGTCGATGCCTCGATCTCTAATCAGCCGGGAGTTTCGAATTTCCTCCCGGTCGGCGACACCCAGGCCCTGCGCGTGATGCCCACGGTCGGCCTCGAATATCGCTATCCCTTCATCAACGTTCAGCCTTGGGGCACCACGACGATCGAGCCGGTCGCGCAGGTCATCATTCGTCCCAACGAAACCTATGCGGGCAAGCTTCCCAACGAAGACGCACAGAGCATGGTGTTCGACGCCAGCAATCTGTTCAGCGTCGACAAATTCTCGGGCTACGATCGCGTCGAAGGCGGTGGCCGCGCCAATGTCGGCGTACAGGCGACAACGCAATTCGACCGCGGCGGCTCCATCAATGTGCTGTTCGGGCAGTCCTATCAGCTGTTCGGCATGAATTCATTCGCGGTCGCCGATGTGACCAATACCGGGGTCGATTCCGGCCTGCAGAATACGCGCTCCGATTATGTCGCGCGCGTCAACTATTCACCGAACCGAACCTATACCTTCAGCGTGCGCTCGCGCATGGACGAAGCGACGCTGAATGTTAATCGTTTCGAGGCTGAAGGCCGCGCGAGCTTCGACCGCTGGTCGGTCAGCCTGATGTACGGCAATTATGCCCCACAGCCGGAACTGGGATATCTGACCCGCCGCGAAGGGCTGCTGGGAGGCGCGTCGATCAAGGTGGCGTCGAACTGGGTGGTGTCGGGAAACGCCCGATGGGATCTTGAAGCCAACAAGATCAATCAGTACATCATCGGCGCCGGCTATGTGGACGATTGCTTCGTGTTGGCGGCCAACTATGTGACGTCCTACAGCTACTCCGCGGGCACCACCCCGCCCGTGCTCAGTCACGCCTTCATGCTGCAGATCGGGCTGCGGACCCTCGCTACCACGGCGACGACAGCCAGCGGAGCCAGCGGCGGTCTCGGCGGCATCCAGTAGAACCGCTGCCGGAACGGATCCCCCGGTGTGTCGTGGTTCCCATTCGAATCGGTTGATATAGCGAATATGATCATGACGACCACATTCTCTCATCGCCTTTCGCCGCTCATCCTGGGCTGTGCCGCGGCGCTCGTCCTGCTGGGTTGCGCGTCGCCGCTCCGGGCGCAAACCGTCGCCGTCATGGTCAACGGCGAACCCATCACCAACTACGATATCGAGCAGCGCAGCAAGCTGACCTTCCTGACGACTCACAAGCCTGCCGACCGGCAGCAAGTGATCAACGAATTGATCGATGAAAAGGTGAAGATCAAGGAAGGCAAGAAATTCGGCGTCGATCCGACCGCTTCCGACGTCGAACAGTCGTACGCCGGGATGAGCTTGCGGATGCGAATCACGCCGGAGCAACTGACAAAATCTCTCGAAAGCCAGGGCATTCGGCCCGACACGCTGAAGGCCCGTATCAAGGCCGAGATAGTTTGGACCAGCCTGGTCCGCGGACGATACAAGGAAAGCCTCCAGGTCGGCGAGAAGGACGTCGCCGCCGCCGTCCAGGTCAGCGGCGGCGACGAGAAGCAGGCGGCCGAGTCATTCGAATACAAGATGCAGCCGATCGTCCTGATCGTCCCGCGGGGATCTGCGCCCGCCGCGATCGAAGCAAGGCAAAAAGAGGCCGAAGCCCTGCGCAGCCGCGTGCAGACCTGCGCCGAGGCGAACGCTTTCTTCAAGTCCATGCAAAATGCCGCGATACGCGAGATCGTGACCAAGACCTCGGCCGACATACCGGCTGTCCTTCGCGAATTGCTCGACAAAACTCCGATCGGCCATTTGACCCCGCCCGAGGTAACCAAGCAGGGCGTGGAGATGGTTGCGCTGTGCGCAAGGAATCCGACCACCGTCGACACGCCCAAGAAGAAGGAAATTCGGGACAAGATGTATGTCGAAAAATACGAGGCGAAGTCGAAAGCGTACCTGCAGGAAGTCCGCAAAGCCGCGATGATCGAATATCGTTGACGCATGGCAAAGCCCCTCGCGCTGACCTCAGGCGAACCAGCGGGTATCGGGCCCGATGTCACCATCAAAGCGTGGCTTAAGCGCAATGAGCTGAAGCTGCCGGCATTCTACCTGCTCGGCGACCGCGAGTTCCTCGCTCACCGGGCGAAGGCTCTCGGGCTCAACGTCAGGCTCGCCGACGTTCGCGCCGAGGATGCAGCCGGTGCCTTCGCGGATGCATTGCCGGTCGTGGCCACCGGCCAGTCCGCGACGGCGCAGCCTGGCCGCCCGGACACTACCAGCGCGCAGGCAGCCATAGCCTCGATTCGTCAGGCGGTTTCCGACGTCGTCACTGGGCGGGCCAGTGCGGTCGTCACCAATCCGATTGCCAAGAGCGTGCTCTATCGCGCCGGCTTCCGGCATCCCGGCCATACCGAATTTCTTGCCGAACTTGCGGCGGCCGGGGGCCATACGCCACAGCCGGTCATGATGCTGTGGTCCCCTGCCCTCGCCGTCGTGCCCGTGACCATCCATCTTTCGCTGCGTGACGCGATCGCGCAGCTGACGAGCGAGCTGATCGTCACGACAGCGCGTATCGTGGTGACGGATTTGAAAGCCCGCTTCGGCCTCGCCAATCCGCGCCTCGCGGTATCCGGCCTCAATCCCCATGCCGGCGAAGACGGCTCGCTCGGCACCGAGGACCAGACCGTGGTGGCGCCCGCTGTCGAAATCCTGCGCGGCGAAGGCATTGAGGTCAGGGGACCGCTGCCGGCGGACACCATGTTCCATGACGCCGCGCGCAAGACCTATGACTGCGCGATCTGCATGTATCACGATCAGGCGCTGATCCCCATCAAGACGCTGGCCTTCGACGACGCCGTCAACGTCACGCTGGGATTGCCGTTCATTCGCACGTCGCCGGACCACGGTACGGCCTTCGACATCGCCGGCACCGGAGCGGCCAATCCGTCCAGCCTGATCGCGGCATTGCGGCTGGCCGCCCGCATGGCGGCGACCCAGCCGGCATGACCGCGATCGACGACCTTCCGCCGCTTCGCGAGGTCATTCGCCAGCACGCCCTTTCGGCCCGCAAATCGCTCGGCCAGAACTTCTTGCTCGATCTCAATCTCACCGCACGAATCGCGCGCGCCGCGGGGCCGCTCGAGGATGCGACTGTTATCGAGATCGGCCCCGGTCCCGGCGGGCTGACGCGCGCGTTGCTGGCGCTCGGCGCGCGCCGCGTCATCGCCGTGGAGCGGGACGAGCGCGCATTGCCGCCGCTCGAGGAAATTTCAAGGCGATATCCGGGACGGCTGGAAATCGTTTGCGCCGACGCCCTGCATTTCGATCCACGACCGCTGCTCGGCGATACCAAGGCGAAAATCGTCGCCAACCTGCCCTACAACATTGCGACCGCGCTGCTGGTCGACTGGCTGTCGATCGAGCCGTGGCCGCCCTGGTACGACATGATGGTGCTGATGTTTCAGCGCGAAGTGGCCGAGCGTATCGTCGCGCGCGAGAATGACGAAGCCTATGGGCGGCTCGCCGTGCTCGCCAACTGGCGCGCCGAGACCAAGATCCTGTTCGACATTTCTCCCGCCGCCTTCGTGCCGCAGCCCAAGATCACCTCATCCGTGGTGCGATTGGTGCCCCGCGGCACGCCGGAGCCGTGCGACCGCCGCACGCTCGAGCAGGTTGCGGCGGCGGCGTTCGGGCAGCGGCGAAAAATGCTGCGGCAAAGCCTCAAATCGCTGGCGGTCGACCCGGCGCGGCTGGCGGCGGCGGCGCATGTCGATCCGACGCGGCGCGCCGAGACCATTCCGGTCAGCGGCTTTGTTGCCATGGCCCGCGAATTGATCGATATACGGAACACGAAATTGAACCTGCCTTAGGGAGAGACGCGCCATGGCGCTGATGCGACGCCAATCACTGGTCAAGTTCGACGCGCCACTGTGTGAAACCATTGTCGAGACGCCGAAGCCGCAGGGCAAGGAAGTGCTCGTCCGGATCGAGCGCTGCGGGCTGTGCCATTCCGACCTGCATATCCAGGACGGCTACGCCGATCTCGGCGGCGGCAAGCGGCTCGATACCACCCGCGGCATGACGCTGCCGTTCACGCTGGGCCACGAGATCGCCGGGGTTGTCGAGGAAGTCGGCCCCGATGTTTCAAAGGACCTGATCGGGACCCGGAAAGCGGTTTTCCCGTGGATCGGCTGCGGCCAGTGCCGCGACTGCGGCAATGGCGACGAGAATCTCTGCGTCAAGCAGCGCTTCCTCGGCGTCGCCATCGACGGCGGTTTCGCCAGCCATGTGCTGGTGCCGGACGCCAAATACCTCCTGGATTACGACCCGCTGCCGGTCAATCAGGCGGCGACCCTGATGTGCTCCGGCGTCACCGCCTATGGCGCGCTGAAGCGGCTGGTCGACCGGCCGCGGCAGCGCAATCTGCTGCTGATCGGCCTCGGCGGCGTCGGCATGATGGGTCTGGCTTTCGCGCAGGCCATGTTCAAGCAGAAGATCTCGGTCGCGGATTTGAGCCCCGCCGCCCGCGCGGCGGCGCTGAGCAACGGCGCCGACGTCGCCTACGATCCCTCGGAAGCGGACGTGGTCAAACGCATCATCCGGGAAACCGAGGGCGGATTCGACGAGATCGTCGATTTTGCCGGCAACGAGAAATCGATGGCCTTCGCGGTCGCCGTGGTCGCCCGCGGCGGCAAGATCGTGGTGTCCGGATTGATGGGCGGCAATTTCAGCCTGCCTATGGTACAGTGGATCTACAAGCGCCTGACGATCGAGGGCTTCATGGTCGGAACGCTGGCCGAGGCGCATGAACTGATGGCGCTGGCGCGCGCCGGCAAGATCAAGCCGACGCCCATGAAGGAAGAGCCGATGGGCGACGTTCAGAAATGGATCGACGAATTGCGGGCCGGAAAAGTCGTTGGGCGCATCGTGCTGAAGAACTGAGGCAGCGCATCTTATAAGCCTCGCCAAAAGAGGCGGAGTGCCGTGTAGCCTCGCTTGAACAGGGAGGACTCTTATGGCTTGGAGGAATCGTTCTATTGTTGCCGCCTTGGCGGCCGCGACCCTTGCCCTGGCCGCGATGCCGGCCCTGGCGCAGAAGCAGTACAGTCCCGGCGCCACCGACACCGAAATCAAGATCGGGACCACCACGCCTTACAGCGGTCCGGCGTCGGCCTATTCGGCCGGCGCGGTCTCCGCTACCGCCTATTTCGCGATGATCAACGACCAGGGCGGCGTGAACGGCCGCAAGATCGATTTCATCAGCCTCGACGACGCCTACAGCCCGCCCAAAACGGTGGAACAGATCAGACGCCTCATCGAAAGCGACGAGGTGCTGTTCCTGCTCAATCCGGTGGGCACGGCAACCAATATGTCTGTGGTCAAATACATCAACCAGAAACAGGTGCCGCATCTGTTCATCGGCTCGGGCGCGACCGTCTTCAACGACCCCGAGCATTATCCGTGGACCATGAGCTGGACACCGCATTATGCCTCGGAAGGCGAGATCTACGCCAAATACATTCTTTCGGTAAAGCCCGACGCCAAGATCGGTATTCTCGCGCAGAACGACGATCTCGGCCGCGACTATCTCCTGGGCTTCAGGCGCGGGCTCGGCGACAAGGCGTCGACCATGATCGTGTCGACGCAGGCCTATAACACCACCGACCCGACCGTCGATTCTCAGGTGGTTTCGCTGAAGGCTTCGGGCGCGGATGTCTTCTTCATCGTCACGATCCCCAAATTCTCCGCGCAGGCGATCCGCAAGGCCTACGACATCGACTGGCACCCGCAGGAAATCGTGGTCAGCATCGGCTCGTCGATCGCGGGTGCGATCAAGCCGGCCGGGTTTGACGCGGCAAAGGGCATCATCTCCGCGGCCTATCAAAAGGATCCGGCCGACCCGCAGTGGCGAGACGATCCGGAGATGAAAGCCTGGAACGTGTGGATGGACAAGTACAACCCGCGCATCAGCAAGAGCGACTACTACGCGCCCTATGGCTACAACATCGGTTACGCCGTGGTGCAGCTGCTCAAGCAGTGCGGCGACAACCTGACCCGCGAAAACATCATGAAGCAGGCCTCGCATCTGGACATGGAGCTGCCGTTGCTGCTGCCCGGAATCCGTCTCAAGACCAGCCCGACCGATCTGCGCCCGATCAAACAGATGCGGCTGGTGCGTTTCGACGGGTCGCGCTACGTGCTGTTCAGCGACGTGCTCGCGAGCGAGTAGCCTCGCCCGGGCAAAACGCGGCGGCGTCTTTTGGCGCCGCCGCCAATGCCCATTTTTCAGGCCAGTGCCAAGGGAGACGACCGGGGGGCCTAAATTAAGCCCTATGCGCTCCGGAATTGCGGCTCATTGCCACCCAAGTCTTTGCGCAAATTGGGGGTGTGAAGTGTCGCGTATCGTCACCGGAGATGCAGATGTCAAACCGAACCGCGAAGTTCCTGTCAGCGATCCTCGCCAGTCTTCTCGCGGGCGCTGCCCTTGCAACCATGTCGCACAGCCCGAAGC
>Ga0097691_1002533_pt1 | contig 12101 bp, 9 predicted proteins | sample NGESurdeep072012_8_FD_72858 | JGI IMG/M metagenome (GOLD analysis project Ga0097691, IMG submission 72858) | Arctic peat soil microbial communities from Barrow, Alaska - NGEE Surface sample 210-1 deep-072012 | ecosystem: Environmental > Terrestrial > Soil > Wetlands > Peat ...
CCCGCGGGGTCTTCACCTCGGTCAAGGACTTGGCCCGCAAGCTCATGCGCTACATCCGTCACTACAACCGCGCTCCCAAGCCCATCAAGTGGACCTATCGCGACCCCAACCATCGCATCAGCGTTGATACCACTTCATCTGTTACAGGCCACTAGTGGCGGTCCAATTTCAAGACACGCTCTATTGGGCGGTTGCGGGCTTTGCCTTCTCGTCAAGGACGGGCGCCGGAGTTCCGGGCGCGGACTGAAATCCGTCGGGCAAATCCCGCGTCGGCGAAATTCGAATGACGACTATCTGGCCTGAATCCAGCTTGGCGCGAGTGGGACGCGCATAGCCGATTCGCGCGAGCAGATATTTCTTGGGATAACCCGCGATCACATCGTCCTGCAGCGTCTTGTTCTCGACGATTTCCGCCTTGCCGATGAACGCCGGCCCGGTGGGCGAGCCAATCCATATGAGCGCCGGGCTGCCGCGCCTGATTCTCTTGGCCTTCCAGCTGGTCGGCGAAGTTTCGATCAGGACCTGGTTGTCGCCGGTCGTAATGAACCAAACCGGCACGGCTCTGCTCTGGTTGCCGTCTTTGCGAACCGTTGCAATATAGATGTAGGTGGACTTGGCAAGCGCGCCGGCGTCGCGAGGTGACGTAGCAGAGATCGCGGTCGCAGCGGGAGTGGCGAGGGCGGCCAGAAGAACGGCTGCGGCCATGAGATGAGAAAGATTGGCAGCGGAAATTTTCATGAAGCGCTCCATCGTCAATCGCCGAGATAGCGGCGACGCACAAACACTTCTCCCAGGAACAGCATGATCGCAAGGGGAATCAGCCACGGATCCGCGCTGCGGCGAAATGCCACGGTCTGACCGCTATGGTGGGCAATTGTCGCGGCCGGCGCGTCGAACGCGCCGTGTGTCGCGGTTGATAGCCGGCGCAGCAGTTCGAGATTGGGCGGCTTGATGCGCAGCTCGGCGCTGTCGGCCGGAATCGATCCGGCGGCGGCGAATTCGCGCTGCTCGAGGATTTTTTCGGAATCGCCCACCTTGAACATCAGCGTCGCGGCGTACTTGCCGCGTGGCAGCGGCCCGACTTCGCCCCGATAGATCGAGGCGTCGGCCTCGGTCATCGCAACGTCGATGGCGCGTCCCGGCCCGGTGATTCGGCACACCAGGTTGCTGACGGGATTGGGATCGGCCCTTTCAGCCTCGACCGTGATCGATCCGTCAGGCGCGCCGTGGACGCGCATCGTGAACATCCCGGAGTCGCCCTGGCGCATCGTCCAACCCACCAACTGCGACCAGAATTCCGCGTAGCGGTTCCATCGAATCCAGCTCAGCGTGGCGAGTGAATCGGGTTCGGCGGCGAAAATCGCGGTGCGACCGAGTCCATATTGCCACGCCGCGAGCAGTGGCGCAGATTTGTCGGCGCGCACGACTTTGAGCGTGACTTGCGCACCGTCCTTGGGCGCGGCGGCGGCGAAAAAATCTATCGGCGGAATCTCCTTGATGCTGATGCCGGAGAGCATCGCGGTTGCCTCCCCGGCTTCGACGGTGGTGCGATCCGGCTTGCGCCGGTTCATCGCCTCGCGCGTCAATCCGACCAGCAGCAGCGGCAGCTTCTCGATATCCTGCACGCGATAGAAGATGCCGCCGGTCGCATCCGCGAAGTCCTGCAGCAAGCGCAGATTGGCGAGGTCGGGGCCGATGCGGATGGTCGAGACCGGAATATGCTGGCGGGCAAATTCGGCGATCAGAGCGTCGTGGTCCTGATACTGGCGGTTGGTGTCGCCGTCGGTGAGCAGAATCACCTGGCGCACCGGGATGGCGCTGCGCAGAATCTCTCGTTCCGCGATTTCGAGCGCGTCCTTGAAGTCGGTGCCGCCGCCGGGTTGCAGGCGGTCGATGCGGTTTTCGAGTCCGCCGCGATCTTCGCCGAGCGGCTGTAGATGCGCGAGCACGTACGGTTGCGAATCGAACGCGATCACGCCGGCGAAATCAGTATCGTCGAGCTGGCGCAGCAGCGCGATCGCGGCTTGCTTGGCGTAGCGAATTCGCTCGCCGTCGCGCACCGCCGGATAGCGCGAGTCGTAACTCATCGAGTTCGAGCGATCGATGCAGAGGTAAACGGCAATCGGCTCGCGCGACGGCGGCGGCGGTTGCGGCACAAACTTTACCGGCAAGGCCTTTTCCAGCTCGCCGCCGGCCAGTTTCTCCTCGCGCAATGTGTCGCCCGTCGCGACCAGCCCGCCGCCGTAGTCGGCGACGTAGCGATTGAGCGCGTGCTGCGCCGCGGGCGTCAGCGATCCCTCGGGCACATCGTCGAGGATGACCAGTTGATAGGGCAGGTAATCCACCGGGTGTTCGCTCAGGCTGCGTGGCGACACGAAATCAATCTCGTAGTTGCGCATCTTGAGCGCGGTCACGAGGCTTTCCGGCGCCGTAGCCGAGGCGATCAGAATTCGCGGCGCTCCGGTCACCGAAATCGCGGCCTCGACCCGCGGATTCAACGCCACCCGCGGCGGAGCAATCGAGACTTCCGCGCTCATCAAGTATGCACCCGCGCGCTCCAGCCGATACGGCAGCTCGAAGCGGTTCAACCCCGGCTTCAGCGTAATCGATTCCCCGCCGACTGCGGCGCCGTCGCGGTAGAGTTTGAGCGCGGCTGCGACCGGAGACTGCGATTCGCTGTCAACGTCGATTCTGAATGCAAAGCGCTGATCGGCGCGGACCGTGTCCGGGGAATAGAAATTGGTGACCGCAATTCTCTCGGTCGCCGACGGTGGCGGCGCGGCGGCGAAAATTCGCACACCGTCCTCGAGTATCGCGGGAACCTCCGTCATCGCGGAATCCTCGGTTTCGTTGCCGTCGCTCAGCAGCACGATTCGTTTGTCCATTTCCGGCGCGAACAGGCTTTCAGCCGCGGTCAGCGCACCGGCTATATTGGTGGCCCCCCCATCGGCGCCATCGCCGAAAATTCCCAGCCGCCGGGGATCGGTCAGCGGTGCAAGCAGCCGCGCGTCGCGGCCAAAACCGACAATGCCGAGCTGGTCGGTCGGAGCCATCGCGGACTTCAACTGTTCGACCTGGCCGCGCATCCAATCCTGCTGATCGGGCGACACTGAGCGCGACTCATCGAGCGCCACGACCACCGCGACGCTTTGCGCGGCGATACGCCCCGGAATGCGCAGCCCCGCGAGCATCGCGACGAGAGCTACCACGCACAGCGCGCGAAGTGTCGCAGCCGCAGCGCCCGCCAGCCGCATTCCGCCGCTCATCGCGAGAATTCCCGGCGCCACGGCCACCGCCGCGAGCACCAGCAGCCACAGCAGATGCGGCCGATCAAACATGGCGCATCCCCCAGCGGCCGGCGTGGCCAATCAGCATCGCGGATTCAATCGTCAGCGCGAGCAACGCCAGCGCGATCAAAATGAAAACCAGCGGCTGCACCTCCCCGGCGGATTGCGCATTCGATGCGGCGGCGGCCTTTTCCGCCGGCGCGTTCGCTTCGGCCTGCGGCTTGGCGCCAAGGTCGGACTCGGCCGCGTCGTAATAGTTGGCGAACACCTGCGTCGTCGCGCCCCCCGACTCGACGCTGTAGCGCCCGGCTTGCAGCGGACGGATTCGCACGCGGCCCCATTTGTCGGCCGTGACGATCCGCGCGCTTGCGTCGGGCTCGGTGACGTGCGCGGTTCCGGATGCGGGTACGCTCACATCAGCGCCGGTCGGCACGATCAAAATATCGCGCGGTGCGATCAGTTGTTTGATCAGATCAACCGTCAGCACCAGCGCGTCGAGATGATCGGGGGCGAGCAGAAGATGATCGCGGACGTCGAATGCGAGTACCCCGACGGGACCGCCCGCCCCGCGCCCGATCGCGGCCAGGGGGATCGACGAATGAGCGGGGCCGGTCGCGGTCGCAATCAGATCCATCCATTCGGGGATCGCGACGATTCGCGTCGCGCCCAGCGCCAGGGATTCGATCCCGGGCGCTTCGCCCATCGCATCGCTGCGAATGTCCGCGCTCGCCAGCGTTCCCCGGACGGAGATTCCGATTGCAGCCGCGTACGGCCAGTTCTTCGCGGCTTGCGGCGGATATATGAGCAGCGTCGACGCCGCCCCAGCTATAGGCACATAGCAATCGTGCATGACAACCAGTTCGAGCGGCTTCGCGCTCGGGCTGGATGCGTTCGCATCCGCAAGATACTTGCCGGGATCGGCGGTCTCGATCTGAAAATTCGCGTTGACTGCGAGCAGCACGCGCGCGATATCGTCGTGCACCGCGGCGTCGGGCGAGAGGACCAGGACCTGCGCCGCACCATCGGATGGCGCGTACGCGTAGCGGTTGTTGTCTGCGTCGATCGCATCGGGAGTCAGGATTCGCGCGTGCAGCACACCTCCCGTCTTGAGCGGTCCGAACGGGACCACGACCTGTTCGCGCGGCGCGAGCATCAGGGTCTGATGAAACTCCCCGCGGTTGCCGAGATCGATCGCCAGTTCGCAGGGATAAGGCCGCGCGGAGAAATTGCGAATCACGGCGCGCCCTCGCGTCGAGCCCGGGATGCCGGGATCCAGCGAGACGATCGCCAGATTGGAGTCGCCGGAACCGACCAGGTGGAAATTTACGCGCGCCGTCGAGGCGGCGTCGGCAAGAATCGCGGGCGCGGGCGGCCGATCGGCGAACAAATCGATTTCCGAGGCGCCGCGCGCGCGAATCAGCGCCGCTCGCAGAGCCGCCGTGCGTGCGGGCACCGCCATGGGAACCAGATCGCCGAGCGCCTTGCGCAGGTCAGCCAGGTTCGCGGTCTGCGGATGGTGCGCATCCGCCTCGAGTGCGTATGCGATGACGCTGAACTCGTCTCCGGCCGGCGCTTGATTGATTATTTCCAGCGCATCCCGGCGGGCCTGATCCAGTCTCGTGCCGGAGCCTTCGCGCGCACTCATCCCGGCGCCGAGATCGAACACCAGCGCATGGATCCGGCCGTGACCGGGCGTGCGAGGCCTCATCACGTACAATCCCGCGATCGCCAGCGTCAGGGCAGTCAGCGTCGCCATCTCGAGCCAGAACAGCGGGTCGATCCGCACGTGACGGACGCTCGCAACCAGCGCGGGCGCTTCGTCGAAAAGCATCAGGCTCGACACTTCGATGGTCGGACGCGAGCGCGAGCGCAGATAAATCAGCACCAACAGCGCCAGACTGAGTCCATAGACGATGTTCTGCGGATTCAGGAGACCCACGATTATCTCACAATTCCGAGCCGCGGGAGTTCGCGCTCCATAATGCTTTCCAGATTGCCCGCTCCGAACGCCTGCGCATAAGTAATCGCGTGCGTCGTGCAGATCTCACGAATGCGCGCGGCTATCTTTTCGACCTTGCGCCGGATCGCGGCGGCCGTCGCCGGGCCCAGCACGGTCTCGCGGACTTCGCCGGTCTCCGCGTCGCGCACGCGCAGCAGTCCTGATGGATACGAAGCGGCGCTCTCCTGCTCGCCCATCACGTGGACAACTTTTACCTCGTGGCGCGCCGCCACCAGCCGCTTGAGCGCGTCTTCGACGTCGCTTTCATTCACCAGAAAATCCGAGATGACGACGACAATCCCTGCCGGCCGGCGCTGCAGCAGCAATTGATCGACGGCCGCGCCCAGGCGGGTCTCGCCGCCCGCTTTCACCGACATCACGAACGGCCTGAAATTGAGATACGACTCGCGGCGGCGATGAAACGGCGTTGCGTCGAGCTTCATCGCCCCACGGCGCATCGAGAACGCGCCGATTCGAACCGCGTCGTTGTCCGCCATCCCGATGTACGCGAGCGACGCGCCGATCGCCAACGCGAGCCCCAGCTTGTCGTCGCGCTCGGGCAATCCCATCGACGCACTCGCGTCCACCAGCGCGGTAACCTCGACCTGGCGATCGACGCGGTAGGTTCGCAGCATCAACTTGTCAAACCGCGCGAACGCGTTCCAATCGAGGAAGCGCAAATCGTCGCCGGGCGCGTACGCCTTGAAATTTTCCGGTTCGATTCCGAGCCCCTGAATTCTGCCCAACGCGCGCTGGCCCACGCGCACGGTGCGTGCACGCTTGATACCCAGCACCAGGTGGTCGAGCTTGCGCAAGAATTCCGGCTCGAAAGCGCGTGCTTCGAGCATTGTCGACTGCCTATGGTTTCCCGGCGCGAACCGACTTGATCACGCGCTCGACAATGTGCGCGGCGTCGATTCCGTCGGAAAGCGCGGCGTAGTTAAGCATGATGCGATGGGCGAGTGCGGCAACTGCCACGTGCTCGATATCTTCACGCGCGATATTGGCGCGCCCGTCGAGCAGCGCACGCACCTTGGCGCCCAGAATAAGCGCCTGCGCACCGCGTGGGCTCGAGCCGAACATCACGTAGCGATTGACCATATCGTCATGCACGGCCCTGGCTTCGTCGGTCACGAAGCGCGAGTTCTGCGGCTGCGTGGCTCGCACCAGTCGCGCCGCGTATGTCTCCATCGCCGGCGCCGCCATCACTTCGCGCACCAGCCTTTTCAGCGCCTCGATTCGCTCGGGCGCTTCGGTGGCGTGGAAAACCGCCTCGATCCCCGCTTCTTCGGGCCCGGTCGTCGACGAGATGATTCGAGTCAGTTCGCCTTCGTCGGGATAGTTCAAACGGACTTTGAACAGGAAGCGATCGAGTTGCGCCTCAGGCAGCGGATAGGTGCCCTCCATCTCGATCGGATTGAGCGTCGCCATCACGAAGTACGGCGGTTTGAGGCGGTAGGTGGTGCCCGATACCGTCACCTGCAACTCGGCCATCGCCTCGAGCAGGGCGGACTGCGTCTTGGGCGTCGCGCGATTGATTTCGTCACCGAGCAGGATATGGCAAAACACCGGTCCCGGCGCAAAGGTGAACTCGCGCCGCCCGTCGTCGCCCGACAAAATCACGCGCGTGCCGGTAATATCGGCCGGCATCAGATCCACTGTGAATTGAATTCGGTTGAAGCTCAGATTGAGCGCCAGCCCCAGCGTTTTGACCAGGGTCGTTTTGCCCGTGCCGGGAACGCCTTCGATCAGCACGTGGCCGCCGGCGAACAGCGCCGACAGCAACTCCTCGACGGCCTGCTCGTGTCCGATGATCAGCTTGTGGATCTCGGCCTGAATACGCCGGAAGGTCCGGACGAAATCCGCCACGGTTGGCGTTTCCGCCTGCACGTCGCTCATCTTTCGAATACCCGCTTGATAGTAGTTCGATCTTCGGCCGGCACCGCGGCGCGCGCCACCGGCTCGTCCGGCTTCTGGTTCAGGCTGAGCGGCGCGCGCACTTTGGGCGCAACGTAGGCGTGACCGGCGCCCTTCGCACCGTGATCGACGGGCCGCGCTTCGATTGCGATCTCGAAACCCTCGGTGCCGAGCTTCGACGGCGCAGGTGCGCCGAACAGGCTGTCGGGATCAGCGCCGGTTCCGTGCGCCGCGCCGCCATTGCTGCCATTCTCGCCGCTTTGCTGAATCCTGCGATCGGTCGCGCTGTTGTCGTGATTGCCGGGGTTGTCCGTGCCGGAGTTGGCTTCCGCGCCCGACTCGCCATCGCCGCCGGGCGAAGGCTCGGAATTCGGCTGGCGCGAATCGTCTTCCCTCGGCAGATCGATCTCGCGGTTGGATTTTGGCTGGTCCTGTTTGAACTGTCCCGCGACGTCGCTGTGCCGATTCTTCTGCGTCTCAGGAGCGCGATGAATTTCGTTTTGAGCCTGATCGCCGCCCGCGTCGGCCAGGCGCAGGTTGAGGCGCTGCTTCGAGGCCGTCTGCTGTCCTGTCAGCTTGCTCTGTAAATGCCCGGCCATGTCGCGCGCGCGATTTACCAGCTGGTTCAGCGAATTGCCGCCTGCCTCGCCGTTCGCCGCACTCTCCCGAGCCAATTTGTCCTCGAGCCTGCGCATGGTCGCGGCGTCTGCCGTGACCTGCATCCCCGATTCGTCGCCCGGATCGGCCGGCCGCAGATGCAGATCGTCCAGATCGACCGTCAGGTCGTCCTGCCCACTGCCCGGAGCGATCTGCGGCGGGTGCTTGATTTTTGAAATCGGGATCGCGAACGCCGCCAGCACGATTGCTCCGGCCAGCGGATAGATCGCGCGCGACACGCGGCGCCGCTCGATCCGCGCGGCCGCGAATCGGTCCTGATAGCCGAGTGTGTCTTCAACCAGGTACGCCCACAGCGAGCCGCGGGTCTGGTGATTCGCGAGCGCGACGATCGTCGAGAGGCGCCCTTTCAGCTCGGCCCGATCGTCGGCAATCGCGGCGGCGCGCACCGCGCTGACGCGCATCCGCCACGCAGCGCCCACTGCGCGCGCGATACCGGCGCAGCTGATAATCACCAGCGCCGAAGCGCCAAGCAGGAAAGCAAGCGGCGACAGCAGATATGCGCCGGCCAAAATCGCAGCGCCGCCCGCGATCGCGATCGCGAGCGTGTAGAAAATCGCGTGCTGCAGCGCAAGCCGGTTGAGTCGCGTGCGAACGGAACCTACCCGGCCCAGGATTTGCCCGAGTTTCTCGTCAGCTCGCCTGTCTTGTGAGGAAAACGACATCGAAAGTGCCAAGCGCGTGAATCGAGGATAGTTTAGCCCGACTAGTCACGCAACGATGAATCTCCGGCCCCACTGCTTCCTGCCCCGGCAGCGGCTGGAACGTCCAGCCAACAATCGATTTCAGAAATACCCCGTTGCTGGCGCGAGTCTCGCAAAAATATTCCTTAGCGCGATTCCTTGAGTCCGGCGTCGTCGGCCGCTCCCAGAGCGATCGCGGACCAGTCCAGGCCGGCGCGTCCCTTGGCTATCGCCGAGATAAATCGATCGCGCAGCAGGCTCGCCGTCGGCATCGGCACGTTCGCCACGCCTGCGGTCTGCAGCACCAAGTCAATATCCTTGAGTCCGAGCGGCAGCCGAAAACCCGCCGGGGTGAACACCCCATGAGCTATGACCGCGCCGTAACCCTGGTACACCGGCGCCGCAAAGATCGTTTTGGCCAGCATCTCGAGCGCCGCCGCCGGATCGACACCGCTCTTGCGCATCATCGCGACTGCCTCACCCATCGCCTCGATCGCCGCCGCGATCATGAAGTTGCCCGCGAGCTTCACCACATTCGCTGCGCCGGGATTGTCGCCAAAGTCGAATATTTCCTGGCCCATCGCCTCGATGATCGGCTTCACCTTGGCCCTGGCGTCAGCAGGCCCCGAAACGCAGAACCACAACTGCTTCGCCTGTGCGGAGTTCGGCCGTCCAAACACTGGCGCCGCAACCATCACGCTCCCGCGCATCGCGTGATATGCGGCAAGTTCCCGCGTGGTCGCCGGCGATACCGTGCTCATCGAGATGTGAATTCCATCCGGCGCAAGATGCTCGGCGAGCGCATCCTCGCCCGTCACGAGCGCCTTGACCGAGGCGTCATCGGCAAGCATCGAGACCACGATTCCCCCCGGATGCGCGACGTCGCCGGCGCGGTCCGCGCGATGCGCACCCTTGGCAAGGAGAGGCTCAGCCTTCGACGCGGTGCGGTTGTAAACCGTCAGATGGTATCCCGCGGTGAGCAAGTTCGCCGCCATCGGCAGACCCATCGCGCCCAGTCCGACAAACCCGATTTTCTGTGTCATCGGCTGAGCCTACCACTCCGGTCGAATGTCGCAATGAATTCGACTCCGCTGCTTTCAGCGCGAGTGCACGACTCCGATCCGCGGGCATAGCGCCGCGATTTTGCATCGCGAGCACCACGGCGACGTCGGATGGCAAATTGTCTGGCCGAACGCGACCAGGATCCTGTTGTACTCAATCCAATGCCGTAAGGGCAGCACTTCGCGCAGCGCAATCTCGGTGTTGTCGGGAGTCTTCGTGCGCACAAGGCCCCATCGATTCGATATGCGATGCACGTGAGTATCGACGCAGATGCCCGGCTTCGCATACGCCTCGGTCACGACCAGATTTGCGGTCTTGCGCCCCACGCCTTTGAGCGTCAGCAGCGCGTCGATCTCGTCGGGCACGCGTCCCTCGAATTTTTCGATCAGGTCGCGGGATATTCCGCGGATGACGCGCGCCTTGGTGCGATAGAAGCCCACCGGATAGATAAGCCGCTCGACAGTTTTCGGCGACAGCGCGAGTATCGCCTCGGGCGTATGCGCGCGTGCAAACAATCGACTCGACGCGGCAGCAGTAGTCGCATCCTTGGTGCGCAAACTCAGGATGCACGAGATCAGAGTGCGGAACGGATCGCCATGCTGCACGGCGATGAAACTAACAATCGGCGCATTCCACCCAGCCGCCTCCCGCCGAAGCACCGCCAGCACGCGGCTGACGCCGCGCGCATCGAGCGGCGCCCGCCGCACCGCCGCACCGCGCGCCGTTTCAGTTTTCTCAACCGATGCCATTTCTCGATCTATCGAGCCGATCTATCACGCACACGCTATATTGTGGTATCAGTCGCGCGCTGTTAGCTGTCTGACCTCAATGGCGGCCCGCCGCTGCCCTTGACCAGCGGGTTGCCTGGACCTACGGCGGCCTGGGATTGTCTCGATCGCAAAACAGATCTTTCCAACACTTTCGACGGAGGGCATCTGAGGGTGAAGGCCTACGGCGTGCAAACTGCGGACGTTGGGAAACCGCCGCGCAAGGACGTATTCGAGAGCTTAATCGGGGCAACTCGATCGAAACCAATTGCCCGACTCGGTTGGTCTTATCGGGATGAATTGGATCTGAGAAAGCTCTCCACAGCACGCCACGAAGGGGCTTGGGAAAAGGGCCGGTTGAAGAAGGAGTGGGACAAAGCATGGCGTGGTCACGGGTTTTACGACAAGGTGAAGCAACGAGATTTGCTATTCTACAGAAATCTCCCCGCCCACGGCCGCTTCACCGTCGTACAGGTGACAGGTGAATATGGTTACCTGAAAACCGACGGTGACTTTCGCTCATACCTGCCGTGCAAGCCTATCGCAGAGGATATTCCGCTGTCGGACGGCGTTGTCGGAACCGGCCTCAGGACGTCTCTGCAGCGGCCGCGGGGGAGGCTTTACGCGATTCCTACTGATTTGGCGGACGGGTTTCTGAATCGTTTAAAATCACGGTCCCGAAGCAGCCAACCCGGGAAGACCGACGGAAGCGGCGGCAAACGAGGACGCGTTAGGCGCCCCGCTGATCTTGACGAACTGAAAGACCGCTTCTCTTACGTGATTGGTCGGCAAAAGAGAACGGTCAATAGAGTTCATCAAAAATACCAAATCCAACTGCGTGATTTCCTAAGGGAACGAGGCCTCAAAGCCGACTTCGAAGGGGACTTCATAGATGTTTCGTTTTCACTCGACGGTAACGATTACATAGGGGAAGTAAAAGTCACGAACTGGCTATCGATGCCTGAAGCCTTTCGAATTGCCTTGGGTCAAATTCTCGACTATGGAAGCCCTTCCAAATCTGACAGCCCAAGACTGATAATTTTCCTAGATAAGGAAGTAGATGCGCGGCGGATCAAGCTTGCCGGCACACTTGGAATCGTGGTCGTCGTTTCAAACCAAAAGAAGGGCTTCGCTGTGAAAAATCCGAACATTGATCCAGCATTAGACCGCTTGTTTGCAAGTCGATAGTCGCCGCTCCTGCCTTCAAGTCTGCACCACCGGAGCGTAGCCCTTCCTCCGTCGGCCGAAACTCCATGCAGCAGCTTCATGAGCTGTTTCGACTTCCGGCGGCACTCTTAGAAGATGGTGCCTTACTGAGCCGTCTGGCTCGGGAGTAGCGTTCGTCACTTCGACCAGTAGTATAGGCTCGTAGTCATGGAAGGGAATTCGATAGAGCCTGCCGAAGACATCCTGCTGTATAAGTCTCGCTCTAGCCGCCGCGAGAAACCGCTCGTGACCTAGCAGCCCGTGGTGAAAGTCGGTGACGATTGGATGGATCGCCAGAATGGATTGGCTGTACTACACTGTGGCGCATGGCAATGGGAACCCGACAGAGTGAGCAAGCGTCGTTGTGGGTCGCGACCGCGGAGCTGCCGAAGTCGCCGGGGCATCCGTTCTACACGCGGCTGAATGCGCTGCTGGACGCCGACGACTTCGATCGGTTTGTCGAAGGCAAGTGCACCAAGTTCTACGCGCCGGTCATGGGACGGCC
>Ga0097691_1002534_pt1 | contig 12094 bp, 7 predicted proteins | sample NGESurdeep072012_8_FD_72858 | JGI IMG/M metagenome (GOLD analysis project Ga0097691, IMG submission 72858) | Arctic peat soil microbial communities from Barrow, Alaska - NGEE Surface sample 210-1 deep-072012 | ecosystem: Environmental > Terrestrial > Soil > Wetlands > Peat ...
CGCTCGGCCTGCTTAGTACCGGCACCGCCAACAGCGCCGAGCCGGTGAAGATCCGCATGTCGTGGGTGGCCCCGATCGCCAACTGGGGCTCGATCGTTCTCGAGAAGAAGGATCTCGCCCAGCACTTGGGCAAGTCCTATACGCTCGAGTCGATCCATTACCAGGGCACGCCGCAAACGATCACGGCGATCGCCAACAACGAGCTGGAGGTCGCCAGCCTGGCCTATTCCTCGCTCGCCATCGCCATCGAAAACGCCGGGCTCGACGACATCCGCGTCATTGCCGATGAATTTCAGGACGGCGTGCCCGGCTACTACAGCGGGCAGTTTTACGTGCGCAAGGACAGCGGCATCAACAAGGTCGAGGACCTCAAGGGCAAGGTGATCGGCACCAATGGCGGCGGCAGCGCCATCGACGTCGCCATCCGCGCCATGCTGCACAAACACGGCCTCGAGGAGAAGCGCGACTACACCATGCTCGAAGGCCCGCTGCCGGCGATGCCGGCCATGCTGCTGGAGAAGAAGGTGGACCTCATTCCGGCGGTGCTACCGTTCTCGTTCAATCCCAAGCTCAGGGAAGAAGGCAAGGTCCTGTTTGAGCAACGCGACGTGCTGGGCGTCACCCAGATGATCATGTTTACCGCGCGCAAGTCGTTCATCGACAAGAACCGCGCCGCCATGGTCGATTTCATGGAGGACATGCTGCGCATCGTGCACTGGTACCTCGATCCGAAAAACCACGACGAGGTCGCCCAGATCGCCTCCAAGATCACCAAGGCGCCGCCGGAGCGGTTCGGCTGGCTGTTCAGCAAGGCCGACACCTACCGCGATCCGAACCTGATCCCGAACGTCGAGGCACTGCAGCGCAACGTCGATACCACCCAGGACCTCGGCTTCGTGAAGAAGAAGATCGACATCAAAAAGTACGTCGATTTGAGTTTGGCGCAGGAAGCGGCCAAGCGTCTCAAATAGAAACCAGGCAAGATAAAGCCGCCTCGCCGGGAAACTGGCGGGGCGGCTTTTAATTGGGCGCTGAATTTTCGGCTGCGCGTTTTAGCTGCGCATGATCTTATCCGAAAACCGGTACCCACTTTTCGGGATCATGCGCTAGAGCCGCTTGATCGGAATGGCGCCCAGGAAGTCGCGCTTGCCGAGCTCCACGCCGCAATGGCGCACGATGGCGTAGGCAGCGGTGAGGTGGAAATAGAAATTCGGCAGCACGAAATGATTGAGGAAGTCGCCGCCCTTCATCTGGCCCTTGGTCGGCCCGAGCGGGAAGGTGATTTCGCGGTCGGCTGAGGCGTCGATCGCCTTGGCATCGAGCGTCTTGATATAGGTCACGGTCCTGGCGATGCGCTGCTTGAGCTGGTCGAGGCTCGTTTCGGTGTCCTCGAATTTCGGCGGCTCGGCGCCGGCCAGGCGGGCGGCGCCGTTCTTGGCCTGGTCGCAGGCGACCTGCACCTGGCGGGCGAGCGCGAACATGTCGGGCGCCAAGCGCCAGCCGAGCAGCACCGCGGGATCGACTTTCTTCGCCGCAGCGTATGCCGCGGCCTTGTCGAGCACGCCCGACAGCGCATTGAGACCGATCTCGAAGACCGGCAGAGAAGCCTGAGACATTGAAAACGGCATGGGGATAGGGTCCTTATGAGGCTAAAGGCTTGCCCGGCGGATGCCCGGGCTGCGGACCTTGGCATGGCCTTGGCCCGCGGTTCAACGGGATGACGCTCTGGCACCGCAAAGCTACAATTGCGGGCAGGCCCGACAGAGGCGGCAGTGCTGGAATGAGCGAGAGTCCCAAGATGCCGGCCCTTGTGATCGCAGTGGATGAATCGGCCATAAACGCCACGCGCGACATCGTCGCGCTGCGGCGCTGGCCGGAGACGCTGCGCTGGGGCGGCTGTCTGGCGTTGGCGCTCGGCATCCATGCGGCCGGCGCAGCGGTGCTGCTGGGCTGGGGCGAGGATCGCGATCTGGTGGCAAACGCGCCGCTGATCATGATCGAGCTCGCAGCCTTGCCGGTCGCGCCCGACATCACGCCGACCGAAATCCCGCCCGGTCCGCAACAGACGCAAACGCAGCCGGAGCCCGAGCAACAAAAGCCGGTCGAGAAGACCGTCGAGCTACCGGTCGAGCCGCAGGCCGAACTGCGGCTGGCCGTCACGCCGCCCCCGAAACAGGTGGAAAAGCCGGTCGAAAAGAAACTCCGGCAAAAGCATGCCAGCGTCGCCAGCGCGCCGAGCACCGCCGAAAACAAAGCCGAGCGTGCCGCGGCGCCGATGCCAGGCGCCTCCTCGCGCAATCCCGACGCGCTGCCGAACTGGAAATCACAATTGGTCGCCCGGCTCGAACGCTACAAGCGCTATCCGTCGCAAGCGCAGTCGCGCGACGAGCAAGGCGTGGCGCAACTGGCCTTCAGCGTCGATCGCAGCGGCGGCGTGCACAACGCACGCATCGTGCGCAGCTCCGGTTCCAGCCTGCTCGACCGCGAGACCTTGGCGCTGGTGGAACGCGCCGCGCCATTGCCGCCGCCGCCGCCGGAGATTTCCGGCGCGCAGATCGCGATCGTCGTGCCGATCCGTTACAATATGCGTTGACGCCGGCGCTTCAGCCGGCTTTCTGATCCGCGCGCGCAACATTCTGCGCGCCGGCCTGTTCGCTGAACACGCGTCCCAGCATCACCAGCAGCGGGCCCGGCAGCGCGGCTTGCGCGAGGCGGGCCGGCAATTCGCCGATCGGGGCTGCAACCACGGCTTGGTCGGGCCGCGTGGCGCGCGCGATGGCCAACGCGGGCGTTAGCGGATCGAGGCCTTGCTCGACCGCCTTGGCGACTAGAGCCGCCAAAGTTTTCGTTGGCATGTAGATCGCCGTGGTGGTGGCTGGATCGGCGAGGCTCTGCCAATCGAGATCCATCGGCAGCGCGCCATCCTTGGCGTGGCCGGTGACATATTGCAGCCGGCGCGCATGCTTGCGGTCGGTGAGCGGCAGGGCGAGCTTGGCGGCAGCGCCCTGCGCGGCGGTGATGCCGGGCACCACGTCGACCGCGATGTTGCCCGCCTTGCAGGCCGCCATCTCCTCGGCCGCGCGGCCGAAGATCAGCGGATCGCCGCCCTTCAAGCGCACCACGCGCTTGCCCTGCTTGGCGAGGCTCACCATCAGCGAATTGATGTCGTCTTGTTTACAGGACGGCCCGAAGCCGGTCTTGCCGACCAGCATCTTGCGCGCCTCGCGGCGGGCGAAGTCGAGTACGTCGCGCGACACCAGATCGTCGAACAGGATCACGTCGGCCGATTGCAGCGCGCGCACGGCGCGCAGCGTCAGCAGTTCGGGATCGCCGGGACCGGCGCCGACCAGGGTCACCGAGCCGTTCTCGGTGGCGGCGCCCAGGCCTTTCACCTCGGCGACAAAGCGTTCGAAATCATTCTGCGTCGGTTCACTGTCGGGATTGCTGATCGCGTGCGCCGTGAACAGCTGCCAGAATTTGCGCCGGCCGGAGAACGGCAGGCCGGATGCCTTCAGCGCCGAGCGCCAGCGTGCGGCGGCGGCGGCCCAATCGGCAAATACCTTCGGCAGCAGCGCTTCCAGCTTGGCCCGGATCGCCTGCGCGAATACCGGCGCGGCGCCGTCGGTCGAAATGCCGATGACTAAGGGAGAACGATTGACGATGGCGCCGAAGGCGAAGTCGCAAAACGCCGGCTTGTCGATCACATTGACCGGAACTCCCCAAGTGCGCGCAGCCTCGGCGAACATCGCGGCACTTTCGTCGTCGTCGAAAGCGCCAATCGCGACCGCCGCGCCGGCCAAGTCCTCCGCCGTCCAGGCGCGCCGGTTCACCGCGATCGCACCGCGCGGAGGATCGCCGGCAATCTGCAACAGCTCATCGGACGGCGTTTCGGCATAGACCTCCACGCGCGCGCCGGCGGCCGACAACAGCTCCGCCTTCCAGGCCGCAGCAGGACTGCCGCCGGCGACCACCGCACGCTTACCCTCAAGCGCCAGGAACACCGGCAGCCGCGCCAGCGGCGCCATTCGCCCGGGGCGTGTTTCGGAAGGGGTGCGTATCATGTCCACGGCTTCGATCCTTTTACGTTGCGCATGGTCTTTTCCGAAAACCGGTACCCACTTTTCGGGACCATGCGTTAGTAAACGTCTGTTTGATAGCGGTCTTGCTTCTTCATCTCGGCGAGGAAACTGGCGGCCTCGGCGGGCGTGCGCGCACCATGTTCGGCGATCACATCGACCAGCGTGCGTTCGACATCCTTCGCCATGCGGGTGGCATCGCCGCAGATATAGACATGCGCGCCGTCGGCGAGCCACGACCACAAGTCGCGGCCGACCTCGCGCATGCGGTGCTGCACATAGGTCTTCTCCTCGGCGTCGCGCGACCAGGCGAGCGTGAGGCGGGTGAGCAGGCCGGCCGAGCGCATGGCCACCAGCTCGTCCTCGTAGAAGAAATCGTAGTTGCTGCGCTGATGGCCGAAGAACAGCCAATTGCGGCCGGGCGCCTTGGTCGCCATGCGCTCCTGCAGGAAGGCGCGGAATGGCGCCACGCCGGTGCCGGGGCCGATCATGATGATCGGCACTTTCGGATCGGCGGGCAGCGCGAAATGCTGCGCCTTCTGCACATAGACCCTGATCTTGTCGCCGGGCGAAACGCGCCCCGCCAGGAAGGTCGAGGCAACACCGAGCCGCGTGCGCTTTTCCACCTCGTAGCGCACCGCATCGACGGTGAGCGCGACGCGGCCGCGATTGCATTTGAGCGACGACGAAATCGAATAGACGCGCGGCTGCAAGGCATCGAGCGACTCGATGAAGGCTTCCGGGTCGGGCCGGATGCCGGGAAACTTTTGCAACGCCGCCAGCACGTCGAGCGTCGCCGCATCGCCGTCCGGGTCTTCGCCGGCGGCCAGCGCCTTGGCCTTCTGGCGGCGATCGCCGCCGGTGAGATAGGAAATGAGCTGGAACAGCATATCCGGCGCCGGCGACAGCGATACGCCGTCGGTGAGCGCTTCGCGCAAGGTCCGTCCGCCGATCGGAAAATCCGGCGGCGCATCGAGCGCGCTGAGTACCGCTTCGACCAGCGCGGCATCATTGGCGGGATAAATACCGAAACTATCGCCAACCACATAGTCGAGCCCGCATTCGGCGAGATCGAACTCGATATGCCAAGTTTCCTTTTGCGAGCCCGGCTTGTTGAGACGCCGACGCGAGAGGAAGGTTGCGTAGACCGGATTGTCGCGCGAGCGGCCGGGCGCGGACTGCGCTGCGGCCGGCGCCGGCGCGGCATCGGCCTTCGCCGCGGGCGGCGCCTGCCCAAGTTCGGCATAGAGATTCTTCAGCATGCGGGCGGTGTCCTTGCCGCCCGGCACACACAGGTTCAGCCGCTCTTCCTTCTTCGTGAACAACGCGTCGGCGTAGTCCTTGCAGTTATAGCCGCACTGGCTGCAATCCTGCTGCGCCATCGCCGCCATCATCCGCCGCGGCAGCGGCTTGCCGTCGGCGAGCTTCATGCGGTCGGAGAGCGGCATGGCGGGGTCGTGCCAGGGCGCGCCATCGTCGGCTTCCGCGGGCGCGCCGCGATCGAGCAGGTCCGGCAACAGCTTGGCCGCCTGCTCGTTGGACAGCGGCGTCACGCTCTCTTCCAGCGAGATCATGCCGGCGAACAAACCGTTCAGCCAGGTGCGCTGTTCGGGCGTAAACGGCGCGGATTCCGGGATCAGCGATGGGATCGGCGGGCGGGGCGCGATGCTCATTCGGCCGCCTCCAATTCGACCATGGCCTTGAGCGCGTCGATTTCATGCCGGCGCGCAAAGGCGATGAAGGTCTCCTCGCGCGATTCACGGTGCGCCAGATAGGTCTTGAGGACGCGCTCGACCGTCTTCGGCGTATCGTCCGCCTTGATGTCGCGATAGAGCTCGCGGCCGAGCGCGGCATAAGGGCCGAAGCCGCCGCCGATCAGCAAGTGATAGCCCTCGATCGGGTCGCCGTCCTCCGTCTCCTGTATCTTGCAAGCGAGCAGGCCGATCTCACTGACAAAATGCTGCGCGCAGGAATGATGACAGCCGGTGAGATGAATATTGACCGGCGTGTCGAGCGCGACGCGCGTCTCGCACCAGCGCGCGATCTCCTCGGCATGCCGCTTGGTATCGGAGGCGGCGAATTTGCAGCCGGTATTGCCGGTGCAGGCGACCAGCCCGGCGCGGATCGCATTGGTTTCGATCGCCAGACCGAGCGCTTCGATCTTGGCCTGCACAGCCTCCAGCTTTTCGGACGGCACACCGGAAAGCAGCAGGTTTTGCCAGACCGTGAGCCGGATATCGCCGTCACCAATGTCACGCGCGATTTCAGCCAGCCCCTTCATCTGCGCCACCGTCAGGCGGCCGACCGGCACGACCACGCCGATCCAATGCAGGCCGTCCTGCTTCTGCGCGTGAATGCCGAGATGCGCGGTGCGCGAGAACGGCGGCCGCGGCGCCAGCGCGCCCGGCACGGCGCGATCGAGCTTGCGGCCGAGCTTTTCCTCCATCAGGCCGATGAATTTCTCGACCCCCATCTTATCGAGCACATATTTCAGCCGCGCCTTGGTGCGGTCGGTGCGGTCGCCGTGATCGATGTACACGCGCACCACCGCGTCGGCCACCAGGGTGGCGTCGGCAAGCTTGACCACCACGCCGGTGTCGCCCGCAAAACTCTTGTGGCCGGTGAGCCCGCCCAGGCAAAGCCTAAACCAGACGCCGGGTTCGAGCCCGAAGCCGTCGTTCACGGCGACCGCCTGGAAGCCGATGTCGTTGGTGTCCTCCAGCACCGGAATGATCCCGGCGCCGTCGAAACCGACATTGAACTTGCGCGGCAGGCCGTAGAGCGAGCGATCGTTGAGAATGTGGAAGTGCCACTCGCGCGTATAGGGGCGCGTATCGATCAGCTCTTGGCGGTCGATGCCGGCGGTCGGCGTGCCGGTGACGTTGCGGATATTGTCGGCGCCGGAGCCGCGCGAGCACAGGCCGAGGTCCTGCACCGCTTCGATCATATTGACCGCGTTCTTGGCCTCGATCTCGCGGATCTGCAGATTGGCGCGGGTGGTGACGTGGGCGTAGCCGCCGCCATAGCGCTCGGCCAGATCGGCGACGCCGGCAAATTGCGCGGCTGAAAGGATGCCGTTCGGCATGCGCAGCCGGCACATGAAGGAATTCTGGTTCGGCGCCACGTAGAACAGGCCGAAAAACCGCCAGCGGAAATTGTCCGGCGGCTTGGGATATTCGTTCTTGGCGGCGTGACCTTTCAGCCGCTCGTAGGTGTCGAACGGATGCTGTTCGCGCTTGAACTTCTCCGGGTCCGACAGCTTGCCGCCGGCCTTGAGCACGCGGTCCTGCGCCTTGAGCGCGGCGGCATCGGGCCCGACCGGCTCCGGCGCGGCCAACGCCCCCGCCAGCCCGGCGGCCGAACCAGCGAGCCCCTTCGCCGTCTTGGCGATCTGCAAGCCGGCGGCAAAGCCCTCCAGATAGCGCTTCTGTTCGGGCTCGAAGTCGCCGGTTGCCGTTGTGCCCGCCAGCTTGAGATCGATGCCGGCTTCCGTCGTCATTCCGCCGGCACCTGCGTGGGCATGGTCAACGGCGCGACCGCGGCCTTGCGTGGCTTGTGCGTCATGTAAATCGCCAAGCCGGTGAAGATGAAGCCGCCGACCAGATTGCCGAGCGTGACCGGAATCTGGTTCCACAGCCACCAATCCGTGACCGTGATCTTGGCGCCCATCATCATGCCGGTGGGGATGAGGAACATGTTGACCACCGAGTGCTCGAAGCCCTGCGCGAAGAAGATGAAAACCGGCATATAGGCGCAGGCGATCTTGCCGATGGTCGAATTGGTGGTCATGGCCGCGACGATGGCGAGGCAGACCATCCAGTTGCACAGGATCGCCTTGACGAAGACGGTGATCATTCCAGCATGGCCGATGGCCGCGTAGCCGATAGTCTTGGCCTCCGCGATCGCGATAATCTTGGCTGCGACTCCCGCCGGTGCGGCCGTGCCGAAATTCGTCAGCGTAATCGCCAGCAGCCCGCCATAGGCGACGCTCCCAATCAGATTGCCGGCAAAGACGTATCCCCACTTGGTGAGCATGGTCGAGCTGCTGGCGTCCTTTTCGAGCCACGGCAGCGGCAGCAAACCGAAACTGCCGGTCACCAGATCGAGGCCGAGCAGCACGATGAGGATGAGGCCGACCGGGAAGATCAGCGCGCCGACCAGCGGCTGGCCGGTCTGCACCGTGCCGGTAATGGCAAGGCTGGTGGCCGCGGCCAGAATGCTGCCGGCGAGCGCGCCACGGATGAGGCAGTCGGCCGGCGACATGCCGATCTTGCGGCGCCCGGTTTCGACCATGGCGCTGGCGACGTCGACTGGCTTCACATAATCCATTTCCCGACTCCCTGTTATGGCGTTGCCGAGATCGGTGCGCAGTACAGCCCGGCCGGCCGCAGCTGGATCTACGCTGCAAAGCAGCAAGGAGCGTGCCAGCACGGAAGATATTGATATATTTATAGTATTTTTACTCCATGGAACATTGTTTAGGCGTTTGCCTCGCAAAACAGCAACGCCAGTTGAGAATCTAGGCAATGCTGCGCCAGGTCGCCGCACGGCATTCACCGTGCCGCGCGTCTGGTTTGGTTGCCTACATTGGCGTGGAAGTCGCGGCCGTTGCCGGTGGCGGCGACGAAGCCGGCGCGAATGGTGAAATCGCCGAAGCGCTCGCCCTTCTGCCGCTCGGCGGCGTAGGCAGCGAAGATCGGATCGAGCGCGGCGACGAGCGCGCTATGCTCGAGATCCTCGGCATAGAGCTTGTTCATGCGCGAGCCGTCGAAGGCGGCGCCGAGATAGAGGTTGTAGCGGCCCGGCCCTTTGCCGACCAAGCCGATCTCGGCGAGATAAGGCCGCGCGCAGCCGTTCGGACAGCCGGTCATGCGGATGACGATGTCGGCGGCTGTAAGCCCATGCGCGGCCAGCCGCTCGTCGAGCGCCGTCATCAGGTCGGGCAGATAGCGTTCGCTTTCGGCCAGCGCGAGCCCGCAGGTCGGCAGCGCGACGCAGGCCATGGAATTGCGGCGCAGGCCGGACCAGGGTGCGAGCAGCCCCGCCTCTTGCGCGATCCAGTGAATTTCCGTCCGCCGTTCGGCCGGGATATTGGCGACGATCAGGTTTTGATTGGGCGTGATGCGGAAGTTTCCGTCGTGGCTTTGCGCGATCTGGCGCAACGCCGACAATTGCTTTGCCTGGGCGTTATCGAGCAGCCGGCCGTTTTGCACGAACAGCGTGAGATGGCTGCGGCCGTTGGCGCCATCGCTCCAGCCATAGCGGTCGCCGGTCGAGGTGAACGTGAAGGGTTGCGGCGGCGAAAGCTGCACGCCGGCGCGACGCACGACCTCGGCACGGAAGGCATCAAGCCCGCGGTCCTCGATGGTGTATTTCAGCCGCGCATGCTTGCGATTGAGCCGGTTGCCCCAATCACGCTGCACGGTGACGACGGCCTCGGCAATGGCCACGGCATCTTTCGTTTCGCAAAAGCCCATCACGTCGGCGGTGCGCGGATAGGTGTCGGGCTCGCCATGGGTCATGCCCATGCCGCCGCCGGCGGTGACGTTCCAGCCCGTCACGCTGCCCTTGTCGTCGAGGATGGCGATATAGCCGAGATCGTGCGCGAACACGTCGACGTCGTTCGAGGGCGGCACCGCTACTACGACCTTGAATTTGCGCGGCAAATAAGTTTTGCCGTAGATCGGCTCCACCACCTCGTCCTCGCCGCCGGCAATGCGCTCGCCGTCGAGCCAGATCTCGCGATAGGCCGGCGTGCGCGGCATCAGGTGATCGGACACGGCGCGCGCCAGCTCGATCGCCGCCGCATAAGCTTGGCCCTGATCGGGATTGGCGCCGCACATGACGTTGCGGTTGACGTCGCCGCACGCCGCGATCGAATTGAGCAGCACGGCGTCGATCTGCTTCAGCGTCGCCTTCAGGTTCGACTTGATGATGCCGTGCAGCTGCACCGTCTGCCGCGTGGTGAGCCGCATGCCGCCGTTGCCGTAGTCGCGCGCGACCTGGTCGAGCGCCAGCCACTGCGCGGGCGACAGCACGCCGCCGGGAATGCGCACGCGGATCATGAAGGCGAAGGCCTTCTCCATCTTCTTGCGTGTGCGCTCGGAGCGCAGATCGCGGTCGTCCTGCAGATACATGCCGTGGAATTTCACCAACTGCTGATCGTCCTCGACGATCGCGCCGGTGATCTCCTCGCGCAGGCCCTCGGCCAGCGTACCGCGCAGGTAATCGCTCGCCTCCTTGATGCGCTCGTTGCGCGAAACTTCGTCGGTCATGGGTCTTCCAATCGACGCAGGATCAATAGGTGTCCTGCAGGTAGCGCTTGTCGCGCTCCAGGCTCGCCACCGCCTGCTCGGCCGCTTCCGGCGACAGCGCCTTCACGTCGGCATACGCGCGCACCAAAGTGGCGCGCACATCCTTGGCCATCGCCTTGGCGTCGCCGCAGACGTAGAAATGCGCGCCGCCGTCGAGCCATTCGACCAGGTCGCGGCGCTGCTCCCACAGTCTGTGCTGCACGTAGATTTTCTCAGGGGTGTCGCGCGAGAAGGTGACGTCCATGCGGGTGAGCGCGCCGTCTTTGAGCGCATCCTGCCAGTCGAGTTGGTAGAGGAAATCGTGGGTGAACTGGCGATCGCCAAAGAACAACCAGCTGCGGCCCTTCGCGGCGGTGGCGCGGCGCTCCTGCACGAAGGCGCGGAACGGCGCCACGCCGGTGCCGGGGCCGACCATGATGATGTCGCGGTCGCCCGCCGGCAGCGCGAAATGCTTGTTGGGCTTGAGTTTCACCCGCACGCGGCCGCCGCGCTTGAGCCGCTCGGCCACGTAATTGGAGGCGACGCCCTTGCGGGCGCGGCCGTGGGTTTCGTAGCGCACGGCGGAAATCAGCAGATGCGCTTCCTCACCGACTTCGCGGCGCGACGACGCGATCGAATAGGCGCGCGGCGCCAGCGAGCGCGTTACCGCGCGCAGATGGTCGGGGGTCAACGCGATCGGGAACGTGGCGATCAGGTCGATGAGCTGGCGGCCGGCGATCCATTCCTTCGCCTGCCCGTCGGCAATCAGCGCCTTGACGTATTGGTGGCCGGTCTGCGCCGCGTAAGTTTCAAGCGTCTTGAGCGACAACGTCGTCACGTCGCGTTCCTTGATGAATTCGGCGCGCAGTCTGTCGTCGCTCGCAAGCCCCGCCAGCTTCAACAGCTCGTCGACATAGGCCGGATCGTTCTCGGCATAGAGGTCGAGCGAGTCGCCCGGCTCATAGGCCGGCGCCGGACCATCGAAGGCGAGCGCGAGGTGGATGGTTTCCTTGTTCGAGCGCGACGAGTTGAGATTCACATGCTCGCTGATCTCGGCCTCGACGATATCGGTATTCGGCGCCGCCGCCGGCTTGCCGAAATCGACCTCGATCACTTGACCGATTCCTTGGCCGCGGTTGGCATCGGGCGGCGTGAGAACTTTCAGCGCATCGCCGATCCAGACCGTCGCAGGCTGAGCGAAATCGAGATCGCAATCGACGCGCTCGACCACCCGCTTGGCTCCGAGTGCGGCCAGCCGCTCGTCGATCTTCTTGCCGATGGCGCAGAATTCCGCATAAGCCGTGTCGCCCAACGCCAGCACGCCGTATTCGACGCCGTCGAGGCGCGGGGCGCCCTCGCCCATCAATTCACCATAGGCGCGCGTGGCGCGCGCCGGCGGCTCGCCTTCGCCCCATGTGGCGGCGATGAACACCAGCCGCTTCGCTGCGCCAAGCTGGGCCAGATCGAGATCGGCCATGTCGATGAGGGTCGGCTTCAGGCCGTTCTTGCGCGCCGCCTTGGCGAGATCGTTAGCGAGCTTTTCGCAATTGCCGGACTCGCTGGCATAAATAATCGTTAGAGGCTCGGCCGGACGCGCCGGCGCCGCCGGCTGCGCCACGCCCGACACCGACTCCACGCCGGCGAGGAAGCCCGCCAACCAGGCGCGCTGGAGCGCATTGGCCGGCCCGACCACGCGGTTGAGCAGGTCGATCTCCTCCTCGGCGA
>Ga0097691_1002536_pt1 | contig 12090 bp, 11 predicted proteins | sample NGESurdeep072012_8_FD_72858 | JGI IMG/M metagenome (GOLD analysis project Ga0097691, IMG submission 72858) | Arctic peat soil microbial communities from Barrow, Alaska - NGEE Surface sample 210-1 deep-072012 | ecosystem: Environmental > Terrestrial > Soil > Wetlands > Peat ...
GATCACGCAAATGGCGCAGACCGCAGTGTGCAATCGGCACCATTCGGTGGATCAGCAACTATGCCGCTGGCTGCTGTTGAGCCTGGATCGCATGGAAAACAGCGAGCTGGTCATGACGCAGGAATTGATTGCGAACATGCTGGGCGTACGACGGGAGGGCGTGACCGAGGCTGCCGGCAAATTGCAGAAGGACGGAGTGATTCAGTACAGCCGCGGACACATCAGCATACTGAGTCGCGCAAAGCTGGAAGCACGCGTATGCGAATGCTATGCGGTGGTAAAAAAGGAGTACGACCGCCTGTTGCCGTATAAACTGATCATCTGACCCCGAGTCTCCCGCTTGGGCGGATGCGCACGCACAGGTGCGCGGCAATTAGCCGGGATCTGGGGCCCCATCACGCAACAGTCGCGCAATGCGGCCCTGCCCGGTTCATTTGAAATGCTTAACGCCGCAAATATGTGCGCTGGCGAACGGAACATTTCGGCGGACGGAAGGAGAATGAATATGGGTGTTCAGCTCTCCCTCCTGATGAGCACCTAAAATACCTTGCCCGGCAACGGCGATCCCGTTCCGGGCATTTTTTTGCCTATCCCGCGAAAAGCAGACCAGCCGGAATTGAAACTTTAGCGGGGCGGTCGCGCTTCGCTGTTACCGGCGGCCCGCCTCGTCGAGCTGGCCCTGCAACATTTCCTGGCGCAGCTGCTGGGCTCACCCACCGTCGTGCATGTCCTTGACAATTTCGTAACACGAGCAAGCGGCGGCTTCCAGGCCTTTGCGATCGAGAATCGTGATATTGCCGCGGCTGTAGCTGATCAGCTTGTTTTGCTGCAGCGTGCGCGCGGCCTTGGTGACGCCGACCCGCCGCACGCCCAGCATGTGCGAAAGGAATTCCTGGGTGAGCCGGAATGGATTTGATTGCATGCGATCGTGGGTCATCAGCAGCCAGCGGGCCAGGCGCGCTTCCACGACGTGAAAGCGGTTGCATGCGGCGGTTTGGGTGATCTGGGCCATCAAAGTATAGGTGTAGCGGTGCAGTTCTCGCTGCAGTGGCTGGCTTCGCCGGAGTTCCTTGAGAAAGGGCGTCGCTTTCATGCGCATGGCCGTTCCGGTTCCCTGCACCAGAGCGCGCACCGGGGAAATCGCGATCTCCAGCGCGAGAGGAACGCCGACCATGCCTTCGCGGCCGACCAAGCCGACCTCCAGGGCCTGGTGCTGGTCCACCAACGTCAGCAGGGAAACGATGGAGTCATTGGGAAAGTAGACGTACTTTATCTGCTCCCCGGGCTCATACAGCACCTCGCCGTAAGTCAGCGCAACCTGTTCCAGTTCGTCGATCAAGTGCCGACACTCTTTGCGCGGCAGGGCGGCGAGCAGGTTGTTTGCTTCTGGGATTCGTTTCGCAATGCGCGTCGGATCCTTCGGACGCGGCAGGGTCGGAATCAACCTGTTTGCTACAGATACTCGGTTCGCAATATCCATCTCCATCGGTTCCTCCGAATTTTTCGCGTTCCAATGAGAACCCTCATTGGGAGACCCAACAGGCGGCACACGGAGGTGCAAAGATCCAGATCCGATGTCGAAAGTCATCATCAATTGCCTTCGGTCGCTGTCCCGCCACGCGTCGCGGGAGAAATGGCGGCGCCACGGCATGGCGCAAAGACTTTACAAGTGCGAAGCGTACGGTAAAAAACTTGCGGCGTATGTACGCCGGCGCACAGAGTCTGTGGAACCCGAAGGGGAAAATCGGCTTTATGCACGGCAGCCCCCGAAATGGGGGTGACGCCCCAATCGCTGGGCCAAAACCGTCCAAGGATCGGTTCGGGCGCTTTCTTGATCGGGGGAATTCGAATTCAACCACGAAAGGATATCAACATGCTTTATACCATCGCCGTCGTTCTGATCATCTTGTGGCTCTTGGGCCTGGTGACTTCCTACACCATGGGCGGCTTCATCCATGTTCTCCTGGTTATCGCCATCGTGGTAGTCCTGCTCAGGGTCATCAGCGGGCGCAGTCCTCTCTGACCACGGCGCAGACCCAGACATGGAAATCGGGAACCGGAGTCAATTGGAATGAACGCAGTCGCTTTGGCAATTCTCGCGGGGGGCATTCCGCTCACGACGGCCGGATGGCGATTCCCATTCAAATGAGGCAATCATGATCACCAACAGATTCTTTCTCCTTGCGTTGCTGCTGGCCGGCGGGGCCGCGGCGGCCTTCACCATCGGTCGCCATTCCCGCCACCTGGAGAAGCAGCAGCACAAGGAGGACTTGCGCACCTGGGAGCATGAGGGCGGCAATCTGGCGCCATCCGCAACGACCGCGGCGGGAACCGTCTGAGCCATCCATTTATTTCCTGCGACCGGCTTTCTTGAACAGCCGCGTCCGAGCCAATCACATTGCCGAGGAGTCACCAATGAAACCAACCCTGCTGAAAGATGTGTCGTCGAAGCGGCCGCCCCTGTCCGACATCAAGACTTTGCGCGAGCGCGCGCGACAACATATCGAGAAAGGCGCAGTAACTTCCGGCTATGCCGCCGACCGCGAGAACGTGATCAAGATGCTGAATGAAGCGCTCGCGACCGAGCTTGTCTGCGTGCTGCGCTACAAGCGCCACTACTTCATGGCTGCGGGCATCCACGCCGCGCCGGTCGCAGCCGAATTTCTGCAGCATGCGACTGAGGAAATGTCACATGCCGACCTCATCGCCAAGCGCATTATCGAGCTCCGCGGCGAGCCGAATTTCTCGCCGGACGGGCTGGCGGCCCGCAGCCATGCGGAATACGTCGAGGGCGATTCGCTCAAGAGCATGATCAAGGAAGATCTGATTGCCGAGCGAATCGCGATCGAGAGCTATCGCGAGATGATCGCCTACCTCGGCGATCAGGATCCGACCACGCACCGCATGCTGGAGGAAATACTCGCCAGCGAAGAGGAGCATGCCGAAGACCTGTCGTCGCTCCTCGAGGGGATGAAGGACTACGGGAAGGTCTGATACGACGGGTTTTGCGAGCCGTCCCGCCACTTGTAATCGAGTTTATTCGATTGTTTACAACCTCCCCTACCTGACTGATTGAGGACTAACCAGCTTTAATGCTCCGGCCCCGGCAATCTCAGCCGATCGGCGCGGGTCGTCCGTTTGCGTACCCCTGGTATCCGGTAAATCCCATCCGAAATGTTGACCGCGACGACGGGCGCAAGGCTGGCGCCGGGCGCAAGGGCGGGTACAATCCGGTTTGGGTCATTATCCAAGGATGAAGGTTCGCCATGAAAACAAAAGTTACGCAGGAAAAAGCGCTGCGCTGGGCGGCTCAGGGGCTGACGCTTCTGGTGGTGCTGGTTGCCGCGGTTGCGGTGAATCTGTACTTCAAGATCGACGAGCTCGAGACCTCGCTGTCTCAGGCGCGGGTGGAGTCGGACAAGACGAATCAGGCGGCGGCAGCGGCACGCAAGAAGCTGCAGGATGAGCTCAATGCGGCAAACACCAAGTCCGCAGCGCTGGAGCAGCAGCAGCACGAAGCGGACAAGCTGAAGACGCTGCTCGCCAAGATGGAACCTCAACTCGCAGGGGTCCTGGAGGCTGTCGTCAACGCCAAAGCGAGCAAGCCGGAGGCGCGCGCCGCGGCGCTCACCAGCCTCGGCGTGATCGGTCAGATTGTCCACGGACCGAACAACGAGGCCGCGCTCGGGGCGCTGGACCGCGCGCTCGGCATCGACCAGGCCAATTGCGTCGCCGGGCTCGCGGTCAATCTCGGCGGCGCCAAGAAAATCGAAGTCGCGCCCGACTGCCAGGCATTGCTGTCCGGCGCGGCTGCCGCGAGCGAAGCCAAGCCCGCGGCCGAGGCGAAGCCGGATGCGGCGCCCGCAGGCGGGGCCGCCAAAGCCGCTCAGCCGGCGGGCAAGGGCTGACGGCCGATTCTGGCAGCAAGCTAAACACCTCGATCCTTGTGGAAGAAACCTATGCCCAAGCTGAACGCCGGCGCGGTCTCCATCGACTATGAACTGCGGGGCGGGGGCCCGCCGTTGCTGATGATCAACGGCTTTCGCCGCAGCCGTGTGGTGTGGCTGGAGGGCGTGCTCAAGCCGCTGGCGGAGCGCTTCCAGCTAATATTGATGGACAACCGCGGCACTGGCCAGTCCGACAAACCCCGGGACGGTTATAGTATCGAAGCCTTCGCGGACGATTGCGCGGGGGTGATCGCCGCGCTCGGCTTGCCTCGCGCGCACGTCTTCGGCGTTTCCATGGGCGGGATGATTGCCCAGCGTCTTGCCACGCGGCACCCGCAGAAGGTGCATGGCCTGGCGCTGGGCTGCACCAACTGCGGCCGCGGCGGCTCGATTCTGTCGGAAAAGCGCATCGGCGAACTGCTGCGGCTGGTGCCGAACGACACGATCGACGCGCGCGAAGTCGCCCGGCGGCAGGAGGAGGCGTACTACATGCCCGGCTTCCGTGAGAGCCAGCGGACCGTGATCGAGGGCCTGTACGACCTGGTCAACCAGAACCCCACGCCGCCGCACGCGGTGCAGGGGCACCTCAAGGCCATCGACGCGTTCGACGCCTGCGCGGACCTGCCGCGGATCAAGGCGCCCACTCTGGTCATCGCAGGCGAAGGCGATCCGCTCATCCCGGCGGAGAACTCGCGCCTGATCGCCGGCCGCATCCCCGGGGCGCAACTCGTGCTGCTGCCGGACGCTTCCCACTTCTTCTGGATCGAGAAGCCGCGGGAGACGGCGGACGCGCTGATCCGCTTCTTCGGCAAGCTTGCCTAGCCGGCGCGGCTGCAGGCACGCGCGCCAGTCTACGTTCGTCGCAAGCGTTGCAGCAAACTGAATCCGCACTTCAGACCGAGGCCCAACCATGATCTACGAACTCTATTACTGGCCCGGCATACAGGGCCGCGGCGAATTCGTGCGCCTCGCCCTGGAACAAGCCGGCGCCGAATACCGTGATGTCGCCCTCGTGCCGGACGAGGAGGGGGGCGGTGTGCCGGCGATGATGAAATTCCTCGACGGCCCCGGCGTCGCGCGGCCGCCGTTTGCGCCGCCGTTTCTGAAAGCGGGCCGCATGGTGATCGGGCAGACCGCGAACATCCTGCTGTTTCTCGGCCCGCGGCTCGGCCTTGCGCCGCGCGATCAGAGCGGCCGGCTGTGGACGCATCAGCTGCAGCTCACCCTTGCCGATTTCATTGTGGAGATTCACGATACCCATCATCCCATCGGGGGTGGGCTTTACTATGAAGAGCAGAAGCCGGAAGCTAAGCGCCGCAGCCGCGATTTCCTTGCCCACCGGCTGCCGAAGTTCCTCGGCTATTTCGAACGCGTGATCGAGCGCAATCCGGACAGCGACAAATGGCTGGCCGGCAGCCGGCTGACCTATGTCGATCTGTCCATGGCCCAGGTGGTTGCGGGGCTGCGTTATGCCTTCCCGGCGGCCAGCAGGAAAGCGCTGCGCGCCTGCGCTCGCCTGCGCGCGCTGCACGATGAGGTTTTTGCCCGCCCGCGCATCAAGCGCTATGTCGCATCGGGGCGGCGGCTGGCCTTCAACAACGATGACATTTTCCGGCGCTATCCCGAACTCGATGGGTAGCCAGCGCAGGCCGCAGCATTGATCCAGAATGAAGGCTGCGGCAGAATCCGTTGATCTGCGGTTTCGTCGTGAAGTCAGCAGCCAGTACCAGACGCTGGTCACCGCGCTTTGGCAACTCAACTAGACGGACCGATAACTGTCGAAACGGGCAAGCGCGAAATGGCAACCTGCCCGCCGCCCCGAATTATCCACCGACGGCGCGGTTTTTGGTTACCATCACGTGGCTCGGATTGAAAGTCCTTGCCTAAATCGCCTTGCAATTATTGCGCCTGACGCGCCGAAGCTCACCGATACCATGATCACCAGCCTGTTTTCACGTTCCGCTCTGCACCAGCACGCCGAACCCGCGCAACGTATCCTCGGCATTGCGGCGCTGCCACCGGATTCGGGCGACCTTGCACGGCTGCTCGCGGCCGACCCGGCGACGGAGGTGCGTATCGCCGCGGCGCTCCGTTGTGCCGATCTGGCCGCGCTCGCCTGCGCCTGGGAAACGGAAACCGACGCCGCGGTGCGGCTTGCACTCGCCCGCGCGCTGGGCAATGTGCTTGCGCAAACGCAGGACAGCGATGGCGCGCAGGCGCTTCTGGAGGCGGATCGCTGCACCGATGCGATCCGCGTCGACGTGGCGCGCCGCACGCAGGACGCGGAGCGCCGGCTCGCCGCGCTCGCCGGTATCCGCGATGAGGACGCGTTGGTCGAACTCGCGCTCCTTGCCGAGCATGCGGAGACGCGGATCGCCGCAGCCGAGCGCGTGCGCACGCCGGATGGCCTGCGCAAGCTCGCCGATGCGGCAAAGAACAAGGATCACGGCGTGGCCAGGCTGGCACGGCAGCGGATCGACGCGATAAAGCAGCGTCTGGCGCAGGAAATTGAGTCCGACGCCATCATCGCGCAGTTGGAAGCGCTGGCGACCGAGCCCGGTCCCATACTCACCGCGGTGATCGAGCTCAACCGCCGCTGGCAGGCGCTCGACCTTACCGGCGAAACTGCCCGCCTCGAACGCTGCGACGCCGCGCGCCACGCCATTCAGGCGCGCTTCGAGCGCGAGCAGGGCGAGCAGCGGGGGCGGGTGCAGTTCGAGCGCAAGCTCAACGAATGGATCGAGACGCTGGGAACCGCGGCGAGCGCCGCGCCGGATGCGCTCGCCGCACCGCGCGCGGAGCTTGCCGCACTGCGCGAGGAAGCGCAGGCACGCAACGACGGCTCTGCGCTGGCCAGGCTCGATCAGGCGGAGCAACGCATAGCGCTACGGGAGGGGGATCTGCGGGCGTTTGCCAGCGCGCACGCGCTGGTGGTCGAAGCCGAGCAGCTTGTCGCGGGCACGTCCATCGACCATGCAGAACTGCCGACACGGTGGCAGGCGCTCGATCGGGCGATTCGCACGCCGGAGTTGACGCGACGCTTCGAAGCCGCGCTGACGGCGGTCGAGCAGCGCCGGCTGGCGCAGATCCAGGCCACGCAGCAGGAAGCGAACGCTGCGCGGCAGCAGCTCCATGCCCTGCTGCACACCGCGGAGCAGGCACTCGCCGCAGGACAGGTGCAGGCCGCGCGCGCGGCTGCCGACGAGATCAGGACGCTCAAGACGGGCGCCGGCCTGCTGCCGAAGCCGACCACGAAGCGGCTGGGCCGCCTGGTGCAGCAGCTGGTGGAACTCGAACGATGGGAATCGTTCGGCCAGCAAAACGCGCGCGTCCAGCTGTGCGAGCGCGCCGAAGCCGCAGCGAAGCAGACCCTGGACGCGGCGCAACTCGCGCTTGAAGTGCAGAAACTGCGCAACGAGTGGAAAGCGCTCGACCAGCAGCACGCGGGCGTGCCCAAGGCGCTGTGGGAACGCTTCGACGGCGCGTGCGAAAAGGCCTACGCCCCCGCGGCCAGGCATTTCGCGGAGCTGGCGGCGCAAAGAAAGGAAGCGCGCAGGCGGCGCGATGAGTTCATTGCCGCGGCGGCGGCGCATGCGCCGACCCTGCTCGGGGAGCCCATCGACTGGCGTGCGATCGAGCGTTGGTTGCGCGACACCGATCAGCGGTGGCGCGAAGGCGATCTGGGCAGCGTCGATCCGGGTGCATGGAAAAAGTTCGATCTGCGGTTCAAGGCCGCGCTGGCGCCGCTGCGCGAGGCTTTGTCGGCAGCGCGCGATCGCGCCAAGGCGGGGCGTCAGGCTTTGATCGACGAGGCCACGGCGCTCTCAGCCAAAGCCATGGAGCGCGAAGCGCCGTCGCAAGTCAAGGCGATTCAGGCCCGATGGCAGGTCCAGGCAAAGGAGTTGCCCCTGGCGCAGCGCGATGAGCGCGCTCTGTGGACAAAGTTTCGCGCCGCTTGCGACGCCGTGTTCGACGCGCGCCAGAGTAAACGCAAGGAAGAGGACGGCCGCAAGAACGAACATCGCAACGCGCTGCAGGAACTCTGCGTACAACTCGAACAACTCGCGCTGGTGGCGGACAAGGAGGATCAGGAACTCCGCCGCGCGCTGCGGGATCTGCAGGAGCAGTGGAAGCAACAGATCGGCGGGTTTGATCCCAGTTTGCGCGACCTCGAATCCCGCTTCACCAAAGGCAGAACTGCGCTGGAAACGATGCTGTCGATGCGCGTCCGTTCCCGCGAAGCCGCGGTGTGGCAGACCCTGGCGGCGAAAGAGCGCGTGTGCGAGGAACTGGACGCGTTGGTGCGCTCAGGCGGCGCTTCGGCGCCATTGGAGGCGGAGTCGGTCGAGGCGCAGTCGGCGGCGGTACAGGAACGATGGGCGGCTTTGCCCGCCTTGGCCGCCGCCTGGGAGCAAAAAATGCTGGCGCGGCGGGCCGCCGCGCTGGGCGCGCTGTCCGAGGAGGCGGCGGCCGCAGAGCACCTGGCGCGGATCGAACGCGGAGCCGGATCGCGCCGCGAGGGCCTGCTCGAGCTCGAGTTGCTGCTGGGTCTGGAAAGCCCGCCCGAATTTCAGCCGCAACGGCTTGCGCTACAGGTGAAACAGTTGCGGGACCGGTTCCAGAGTGCGCGAACGACTGGTGCCGTCACCGCGGGCGAGCGCCTGCTTGCGTGGTGCGCCCAACCGGGCGTCGCCGATGCGCTCGATCGCCAGCGATGTGAACGAATTCTCTCGAAAGTCGAGCAGGCGCGCTGAGATAGGTACCTTATTGCTCGGGTGACTGCGGCACACGATGACCTTGATTCGCACATCTCTACTTGCGCTGTCCCTGGTGCTCGCGGCGTGCGCGCCGGTGCCGCAGCGCGCGGGCATTCCGACAACATGGCAGGGGTCACCGAACTTCAACGAAAGGAAACCGAATTTCGTCATTCTTCATCACACCAGCGATGACGCGGTCGATCAGGCGCTGCGCACGCTAGCCGATCCGGCGCGAAGCGTGAGCGCGCATTATCTGATCGGGCGTGACGGGACGATCATCCAGCTGGTTGACGAACGTGCTCGAGCCTGGCACGCCGGCGAGTCGAAATGGGGCTCTGATACGGATCTCAATTCAGCGTCCCTGAGCATCGAGCTCGACAACAACGGACACGAGCCGTTTGCCGACGCCCAGATTTCAGCCTTGCTTCGCCTGTTGACCGACATCAGGGAGCGCTATCACATCCCCGCCGCGAATTTTCTGGGTCACGCCGATGTTGCGCCGAAGCGAAAGACCGATCCCAGCCGCTACTTTCCATGGAAGACGCTTGCGGATCACGGATTTGGCCTTTGGTGCGATCCGCCTTTTCCGGAGCCGCCGACGCCGTTCGACGCTGCAGCGGAATTGCGGGCGCTGGGTTACGACATTGGCGACGAAGTGGCGGCAGTTCGGGCGTTCAAGCTGCACTTCCTGCCGGACGAGTTATCGCCCGAGCTGACTGACCGCAGCCGCGCTCTGCTTCACTGCCTTTACCAGAAAGCCGCCGGCTGAGATTCGCGCATCGCCGGCGTCACGGACGTAATCGGAGTATCGCTACCACGCGGCATCCAGCAATTGGCGCACCGCCGCCGGTCCGTCGATCTTGCGTGGATTGGTGTGCACCCAGCGATCGTGCATCGATTCCTCGGCGACGCGATCGAGCAGGTCTGCGCTCACGCCTACGTCGCGCAAGGTGCGCGGCAGACCCAGTTCGGCGATCAGCGCGGCCAGCACATCGGCGGCCGGCTCGCCCGGCCGGCCGAGCGCTTCGCTGACCAGTTTCTGGCGCTCTGCGTTCACCGGGTAGTTGAAGCGCATCACATGCGGCAGCATGGCGCATGAGGTGTAGCCATGCGGCACGCCGGCGGTGCCGCCCAGCACATGGCCGATGCCGTGGCTGGCGCCTTTCTCGACGCCGGCACTGCTGCCGATGATCGACATCCACGAGCCCAACTGACAATCCAGCCGCGCCGGCAGGTCTTTCGGGTCCGCCTTCACCGCGCGCAAGCCCCGTCCCAGCAGGCGCAGGGCGTGGAACGATGTGCCGTCGGAGAAAGGCTTGCTGCTGATCGAGCACAGATCCTCGGCTGCGTGGTCCACCGCCCGGATTCCCGTCGACAGCCACAACCATTCCGGCGTGTGCACCGTCACCGCCGGATCGAGGATCACCGTGCGCGGTGCCGCTTGCGGGTGGACGTACATCTCTTTCACGTGGCGGACGGTGTCGGTGCAGCCGGCCAGGGCGGAAAACTCGCCGGCCGAGAGCGTGGTCGGAATGATGACCGAGGCGACGGAAGGCGGCTTATAGCTCGGGCGGACCGTACTGCCGTCGGCGCGGACGGTGACGCGGTAGGCATCCAGCTCGGCGGGATCGGTGATGCCGTTGCCGAGGCAGATGGCGACCATTTTGGCGGCGTCGGTGATCGATCCGCCGCCCACGCCAAGCAGCAGGTCGGCCTGCGCTGCGCGCGCCGCGTTCGCCGCCGCCACCACATCGATACGCGGGGTATGCGCGCCAATTTTGGCGCAGATGCCGGCGAACCGGTCGCCGAGCGCATCCCGCACGCGCCGGATCACGTCGGTGCTGCGCTCGAGCGTGCCGCTCGCGATCACGTAGACGCGGCGCGCGCCGTCGAGGTCGAGTTCGCGCGCCAGCGCTTCGACGAAATCGGTGCCGTAGACGATCCGGCTGGTGGCGGGATAGCTGTAGATGCCGCTTTGCATGGCGTGTGCCTTCCGAGTTGCTGGCAGGCCCGGTCGGGCACTGCCGCATGTTGGGTGAATGCGACCTGTCGCAGCTAGCGGCCTTCGAATTTCGGTTTGCGCTTTTCCGTGAAGGCGAGGATGGCCTCGTGCTGGTCCTTGGTGTGTTGCGCCAGCGCCTGCATCGAGGATGCCATCTCGAGGGCGATCGGCAGGCTGACCTGCTGCGAATCGCGCAACAAACGCTTGGTCAGGCGCAGTGAATGCACCGGCTGGGCGGCAATGCGGCGGGCGAGGGCCCTGGCTTCTTCCATCAATTTGTCGTCGTCGACCACTTTCGAAACCAGGCCGATGCGCAGCGCTTCGTCAGCCTCGATGAAATCGCCGGTGAACGTCATCTCGCAGGCTTTCGACATTCCGACTGCGCGCGGCAGGAACCAGGCGCCGCCATCGCCGGACACCAGGCCGACGCGAAGAAAACTTTCGGCGAAAGTCGCGCTGCGTCCGGCGATGCGTATGTCGCACATGGATGCGAGGTCGCAGCCGGCGCCCACCGCGGCGCCATTGACCGCGGCGATCGATGGCGCTTCGAGCGCATACATCGCCAGCGGAATGCGTTGAATGCCCTGCAGGTAGCTGCGGCGAATCTCCGCCGGGCTTCCGCCAAACAAGCCCGTACGCTCCTTCATCACCTTGACGTTGCCGCCCGAGGAAAAACCCGCGCCCGCGCCGGTAACGATGACGCAGCCGACGCTCAAGTCGGCATTGATGCGATTGATGCATTCGACCATCGCCTCGACGATGGCGGGCGAGATGGCATTACGCGTCCGGGGTTCATTCAAGGTCAGGATGACGATGGCGCCGTCCTGTTCGTATCGCACTGGGTCGCTCATGGGTTGCTTGCCTTTCTGGTTGGGCCGGCTGCCCGGGTGAAAAATGATGACATGTCAGTCGCCAAGCAAGCTCTTCACGCCGCGGCGCATGGCCTCGGCGTAGCGTTGCTCACTGGCTATCAGGCGGTCGCTCAAGCCGGCGAGGCCGATCACAAGCGGCCTGTCCTGCGGGTGTGTCGGCAGTGGCATCGCAATGGACCCGGCGCGCGGCGTTACATGGTTGAGCGACATTGCATAGCCGTTTGCCCGGTCTGCGGCCGCCTGCTCGAGCAAGCGCGGGATGTCGAGCGGCGGTTGCGAGTCTGAACTGGCATTGTGCTTTCGCGCAAGTTTGCGGATCGTGGCCTGGTCCATTTGACTGAGGAGCGCACGGCCGGTTCCTGATACGAACAACGGGCGCAAGGTCCCGATATGCAAATGCATGCGCAGGGTGTTGGTGCCCTGAATCACACGCAGGTATTGGGAATGCAGGCCGTTTTGCGCGGCCAGGATGACGGTCTCGCCGGTCTCGTCGTTCAGGTCGTGCATCAGCC
>Ga0097691_1002537_pt1 | contig 12089 bp, 17 predicted proteins | sample NGESurdeep072012_8_FD_72858 | JGI IMG/M metagenome (GOLD analysis project Ga0097691, IMG submission 72858) | Arctic peat soil microbial communities from Barrow, Alaska - NGEE Surface sample 210-1 deep-072012 | ecosystem: Environmental > Terrestrial > Soil > Wetlands > Peat ...
TCCAGTCCAGGTAATCTGGGTACGACGAAGTATAGCTGCAGCAGGGCGCCTGGGGGCGGTTCTCGCCCAGGGTCACCAATCTGTCGGATTGTTGGTAGGGCAAAGGGCGCAGCAGCGCCGGGTACAGGACCGAGAAAATCGCCGTATTGGCGCCGATTGCCAGGGCCAACGTGATCACCGCGACGGCCGTGAAGCCGCGGCTCTTGCGCAGCATACGTAGTCCATAACGGAAATCCTGCTTCAGCGTTCCCATGAGTTACAAGTTCAACGTGCTGGCCTTCCGATTATGGCGCAATCGCTGCTTATTCGCTTGTTGGTGTTGCTGGTTTATCCGTTGCCGGAGCCGTGAACAGTCCCGGTGAAACCCACTTCTGCCGACCCAGCTTATCAATTGTCAAAATAGACACTGGCGGGCCGACGCCTTCGGGGTGGGCTGCAATCTCCATTCGCAAAAACTTTCGGGCCGCGGAAACCTTATCCATCTTCGTCCACTGGGGATTGGCCTTAACGTAGGCGGCTATGCTCTCCGTGAATCCCGCGAAGAACCCCAAGGCATTGGGCGCGACGACATTGTACGAGATCGGAGTAAGGCCGCCATTCGCGTCGATCTTGAAGCCCCTTACGAAGATCGACGGATTACCTCTTAGCGCGCCGGCGAAAGCCACCATTACCACAGACATCACAACGGCGCGTCCCACACACCTCTGAGTTGCCATTCGATCGGACCTCTCCGACAGTATCCCACTTCAATCTTGTGGCGCGTTCAAATCGTAGCAGAGATGAGGCTTGGGGCTTTCGAGCGTTTTCGAGGGCGCGATCGGCAAGTGAGGAGATCACCAGTGTGTGTGACCTGGAACACGGCGGCCTGCAACCATTCTCCTATTATCTAGTCAACAGCTTCAAGAAACTGCCCACGCCCAGGGACGCATGTGGAGAACGCAGGAATGCATCGAGTCACCAAGCCAGTTGTTGCTACTTATACTTCCGCGCGACCGAAATCCCTCGCGTACCAGCACTTATCCCTGACACGCCCCGGCGGAACTCCCGTAGCGACACCCTGCTCACCGCGTGACTTCCGTCGTTTCTGCCGCTCCAGCCAGAATGCCCTTAGCGAACATTGCCGGAATGGGTGGTCGCGAATCCGGCTATGAAAGCCTTCAAAGATGCAGGTCACCTCTTCCGTTTGGCATCGGTCTTCCTGGTGGGGGGCGTTTTGTTCCTAGTGTTCCGCGGCGTTCTTGTCCCTCGCAGTTTTGGGCAGTACGGACATTATCGGGGCAATGCAATCAAGGAGACCGCGGCGCTGCCGATTTCGTATGCCGGCCATCAAGTCTGCCAGAGCTGCCATACCGACATCCTCGAAGTGAAGAGCAAGGGCGTGCATAAGAGGGTCGCCTGCGAAGCGTGCCACGGGCCGCTCGCCAAGCACGCCGATGATCCTGCCTCGGTCCAGCCAGCAAAGCTGGATACCGCCGTGCTGTGCGTCCGTTGTCATGAGGCGAATCTTGCCAAGCCGAAGACCTTCCCCCAAGTCGTCTCTGCCGAGCACTCGGGCGGGGCGCCTTGCGAAACCTGCCACCAGCCGCACAGTCCCGCCATCGTTGCGGTTGCGGGAGGCGGCCAATGAACATGACTCGCCGTCAACTGCTCATTCTGTTGCCTGCTGCCGCCGTTGCCTGGAAGAGCATCCTGGCGGGAACACCCGAAACTTCACCCAACTACAACATGACGGAGCACTGGTGGGGCATGTTGGTGGACATCACCAAGTGCATTGGCTGCGGCAGTTGTGTCCGGGCTTGCCAGATGGAGAACCAGGTCCCCGACGGCTATTTCCGCACCTGGATCGAACGCTATCATGTCTCCGACTTTGACATTGAAAACCCCAAGGTGGATTCCCCCGATGGCGGCAAGAACGGGTTTCCACCGTCTACGTTAAGTGGCGGGAAAGACTTCTTCGTTCCCAAGATGTGCAATCACTGCGCTGACTCACCCTGCACCCAGGTGTGTCCGGTGGGCGCAACGTTTGTCAGTCCCGATGGCGTGGTGCTGGTAGACCAAAAATACTGCCTTGGCTGCCGCTATTGCGTGCAGGCATGTCCGTACGGCTGCCGTTTCGTCGATCCGAAGAAGGAAACCGCCCAGAAATGTACGCTCTGCTATCACCGGATCACCAAAGGACTCACGACTGCCTGCTGCGAAAACTGTCCGACGGGCGCTCGCCAGCTTGCTGACCTGAAGAATCCCAACGATCCGATTCATGAGTTCTTGAAAACTCATGCCGTGCAAGTCCTAAAACCTTACTTGGCCACCCGCTCGAAGCTGTTTTACTACGGCTTGGATGGCTCGGTGCGATAAGGAGCTCTGGTTGCAGATTCCGGTTGAAGGCTTCATGTACCCGAACGAAGTGGAACTCCAATGGAGCGTCCTGATCGTGCTTTATCCGTTCCTCACGGGGCTGGTGGCCGGCGCTTTCATTCTAGCGTCGCTGGAACGGGTGTTCATGGTTAAGGCGGTAAAGCCCACCTACCGGCTGGCCCTGCTGACGGCGCTCGCTTTCCTGATCGTCGCTCCCCTGCCCTTGCAGTTGCATTTAGGACATCCGGAGCGTTCGTTCGAGATGTACCTGACGCCTCACAGATCTTCCGCGATGGCGATGTTTGGTTTCGTTTACCTGTGGTATCTGCTGGCTGTGCTCGTGGTTGAAATCTGGCTCGACTATCGGCACGACATCGTAGTGATGTCCCAAGGCACAACCGGTTGGAAGCGATTGGTGTATCGGGCGCTGACGCTAGGCTCAAGCAACATCAGCGAGCGATCGCTGCATATCGACGAACGGGTGGGTTGGCTGGTCACGGTGATCGGTATTCCCTCCGCGTTTCTGCTGCATGGCTATGTCGGTTTTATTTTTGGTTCGGTGAAGGCGAACCCGTGGTGGTCCTCGCCGCTGATGCCGGTCGTGTTCCTTTTCTCCGCCATGGTCTCGGGCATTGCCATCGTGCTGTTGCTCTACATGCTCATGTGCCGGATTCGCCGGGAGCCGATTGATATGGGCTGCGTGGACACGGTGGCGAAATACCTGTTTTACATCTTCATCATCGACTTCAGTCTGGAGATGCTGGATCTGATCCACCGCATTTACGAAGCCGACGAATCCTTCCGCAGCCTTGATTTCATGGTCCACACGCGTTTGTTCCTGTCGCAGGTGGTGATTCAAATCCTGTTGGGTACCGTCCTTCCGATTTTACTGATTGGCGTGACCCAGGTGCTGAAGCTGGCGGACAAGCAGCGCAAACGGATTTACGTGGTGGCTGGGTGTTTGACCATGATTGGCATCTTCGCCATGCGCTGGAATGTCGTCATCGGCGGACAGCTATTCTCCAAGAGCTTTCTCGGCTATACCACGTACAAGATGGGCTTTGCGACTCGCGAAGGATTGTTGACGGCGGTCGTACTGACGGTCCTTCCGTTTGTCATCCTGTGGGTTTTGGTGAAACTCCTCCCGCCCTGGCCAGAGAAGAATTCAGCGCTATCGTCGGTCGCTGTTGCCGCTCACGGAGCTGATTAAGCGGCCAACCGGACAGCAAAGGCAGGAGACGCTCGTAAGTCGAAGCCTGGCAACTGGCTAAAGCGGTTCCAGAATTGGCGTAGACCGGGTAGAACCAGCCTTCAGGCTGGCGTACAAGATCGCCCCTCACTATAAGGCTTGAGCCGCTGCGGTCATGTTTCTCAATGACCGCAGCGGCTCAAGCGGTTCATTTGTCCGCAGCGAACGCGGCGCTACCACCCCGGCTGAAGCGCTGCTCTACCCAGACTCGCCGGACTACACCAATCCTGAAACCGCACTCGCCGATTCTGCCGGACCGCCGGCGCAGTGGTGGGGTCAAATTACGGCCCTGGTAGTAGCGGCAATTCGCGACTAGCATACTCCCGTGGTTGAAGTAGGCACGGCTGTTCCTGCTTGGTGAGGGGAGCGGCTGAATACTCTAACTATCCATGCCATTGCAACACTTTGGGCCGTTTCCCTTGGGCGGGTTTCGGCCCTTTTTATTGGGTGCGTTGAGCTCCGCCAAACTGAGCGTTGCATACCCGAAAATTTCTCGATACCGGATTCTGCTTGCGGGAGCCTCGATATTAAGGTTAAATGGCTCACCCTGAAAATATTCTCGGAATTGAACTGCCTGTCTTCGTGAAATCCATGGTCCCGAGGTTCACATGTCGTTGAAGAACAAAGTCGCAATTGTCACTGGCGGAAACAGCGGTATCGGCAAAGCGGTGGCGCTTGAACTCGCCAAGCAAGGCGCAAGCATCGTGATTGACTATATCTCTCATCCCGAGGCTACCGAGGAGATGGAACAGCAGATTGTTGCGCTTGGAGACCAGGCGATTGGTGTGGAGGCCGACGTCAGCCAGGTCGCGGAGTTGCAGAAGCTGGTTGACACTGCCGTGGCCCGGTTAGGTCGCCTTGACATCATGGTGAACAATGCTGGCATCGAGATCCGCACCTCGGTCCTCGAAACCACCGAAGCGCAATATGACAAGGTGCTCGATGTAAATCTGAAGAGCGCGTTCTTCGGCACGCAGATCGCCGCCAAGCAGATGATCAAGCAAGGTGGCGGTGGCCGGATCATTAACATCACCTCCGTGCACGAAGACTGGCCGATGCCTGGCAACACCGCATATTGCCTCTCCAAAGGAGGCATGCGCATGTTGACCCGCACCGCCGGAGTCGAACTCGCTCCCCATAACATCCTGGTCGTGGGTGTTGGTCCGGGCGCCATCGCAACGCCGATCAACCTCTCCACGATGAACGATCCGGCATTGCTGGCCAAGTTGGATGCCGCCATCCCGCTGGGCCGCATGGCCAGGCCGGAAGAAATCGCTACCGTGGTCGCCTTCCTCGCCGGAGACGGTGCCAGTTACATCACGGCTACGACCATCTTTGCCGACGGGGGGATCATGCAGAGCAGCCCCGGCCTCTAGAGTCCAGCACCGTAGGCGCGGCTCAGTTTAGCCAGCACGGAGCCGCAGGCGGAGTGCTGGGTGAAGTGGGAAATAGATCCGAGTCCCGTAGGGACGGCATAGTTTTCACATGTCTTTCGCCGACACAAGGAGAACGACAAACCTGCTATGAGCTCTCAAGCTGGCACCCAAAATCTTCGGGTTCATCTTGTCATCGCCGACGTCGATGGCACGCTCGTCACGCAAGACAAAGTTCTCACCCCTCGCGCCATCGAGGCGGTCAAGAAGTTGCATGACGCCGGCATCCTGTTTGGGATTACCAGCGGCCGGCCTCCGCGCGGCATGAAGATGCTGATCGACCCTCTGCAAATCACGGAACCGATCGCTGGATTCAACGGCGGCGTGGTGGTCAAGCCCGATCTCACTCCGATTTCCAAGCAACTGCTGGCAGCCGACGTGTCCGCCGAAGTTGTGCGATTGATTGTCAAGCATGGACTGGACATCTTCCTGTACACCGACCGCGACTGGTTCGTGCGCAATGCGATGGGCCGCACGTCGCGCGGGAGGCATCGACGGTCAAGTTCCAGCCCACGGTGGTGAAGGATTTCGATTCGCTGATGGATGGCATCGTGAAGGTGGTGGGGGTTAGTGACGACCTCGAAGCGGTTGCGCGCTGCGAAAAGGACATGCAAGGGTGGAGTGCAGGCCGGGTTTCAGCCGCCCGCTCGCAACCGTATTATCTAGATGTCACGAACCCAAAGGCGAACAAAGGAGAGGTGGTGGAGATGTTTTCGCGAATCTGTAACATCCCGCCGAGCCAGATCGCCACCATCGGAGACATGCCGAACGATGTCCTGATGTTCAAGAAAAGCGGTGTCAGCATCGCCATGGGTAACGCCAGTCCCGAAGTGCAGACATCCGCGACGTTCGTCACGGCCTCGAACCAGGAGGAAGGTTTTGCCAAGGCGATGGAGCGCTTGCTGCAATCCGCCGCTGCGCAATAGGGTAAATGCTTTTCGAGCAGCCATTCTGAGGGAATAGGTCAATTCGGTGATTACGCAAAACTGAATCGCTGGAAATCATATTCATGGACGTTCTCAGGAAACTTTTTGCGGAGCATTTCCACACACCGGCAGACAAGGCGGAGCCGCTGCCGGGCCATCTGGGCGGCTCGGGGCGCAATATTATCCGGCTGGTCAGCGAAAAGTTCAGCGCCATTGGCGTTCGCTACGAGGTGCGTGAAGAGAACGTGGCTTTCCTCGAATTTTCCCGGCATTTTCGCCGGCACGGGCTGCCGGTGCCGGAAATCTATGCGGAAGATTTGAGTCACGGCGCTTATCTGGAAGAAGACCTGGGGGACACGACACTGTTTGAGTTTCTGTCAAAAAATCGCGTAGGCGAAACCATTGCTCCCCAGGCGGTTGAAGCCTATCGCAGAGTGGTGGCCGTGTTACCACGCTTTCAGATCGAAGCCGGCCGCGATTTGAACTACAAGGTGTGCTATCCCCGTGCCAGCTTCGATCGCCAGTCCATCGCTTGGGACTTGAATTATTTCAAGTACTATTTTCTTCGGCTCGCCAACATCCCATTCAACGAACAGGCGCTCGAAGTGGATTTCGGCCGCTTGACTAAATTTCTGCTGAGTGCCGCCCGCGATTACTTTCTTTATCGCGATTTCCAATCGCGCAATGTCATGTTGCGAGCCGGCAACCCATTTTTCGTGGACTACCAAGGCGGCCGCAGAGGCGCGCTGCAATACGATATCGCTTCTCTCTTGTTCGATGCCAAGGCCGACCTGCCCGCGGAGTTGCGCCAGCAGTTGCTCGATCATTATCTCGACACGCTTGCCGACTTTATCGAACTGGATCGCGAAGTGTTCATGCAACACTACTACGCCTATGTGTACGTCCGCATCATGCAAGCGTTGGGTGCTTATGGCTTTCGCGGCTTTTATGAGCGCAAACCCCATTTTCTGCAAAGCGTGCCGTACGCGCTCAAGAACGTGCGCTGGCTGCTTCATAACGTCGAACTGCCCATCGCGCTGCCAACCCTGATGGACGCGTTCAAGAGCATTCTGGGCTCGGACAAATTGCAGGCTCTGGCTCCCGCAACAGGAAAGGTCACGGTGCGGATTTGCAGTTTTTCATTCCACCGCGGTCCGCTGAAAGACGAGACCGGGCACGGCGGTGGCTTCGTTTTCGATGCTCGCAGTCTCCCCAACCCTGGACGCGAAGAGCGCTTCAGAACTCTCACCGGCAAGGACGAGCCAGTGGCCGCTTATCTCAATCAACAAGAAAGCGTGCATCAATTCCTGGCCAGCGTCGTGGCGCTAGTGGATGCCAGCGTGAGCGATTATCAGCGTCGTGGCTTTAAGAGCTTGACGGCGTCGTTTGGCTGCACCGGCGGCCAGCATCGCTCGGTTTATCTGGCAGAACAGTTGGCGAAACATTTGCGCGGCAGGGACGGGGTGGAAGTGGTGGTGCAACATCGTGAATTGGAGAATCTGGGCAAATGAAAGCGATGATTTTGGCGGCCGGCCTCGGCACGCGATTGCGGCCACTCACCGGTGATCGCCCTAAGGCGCTGGTGGAAATCGCTGGGCGGACGATGTTGGAGATCGCGCTGGCTCGCTTGCGCGCGGTTGGGATACGCGAAGTGATTGTCAATGTGCATCACTTTGCCGACCTGGTTGTCGAGTTTCTGAAACGCAACGACAGCTTCGGCATGTCTGTTGAAATCTCTCGCGAGGAGGTCTTGCTCGACACCGGTGGCGGCCTGAAAAAAGCCGCCCATTTCTTTCTTGAGGATTCCAACAGTCTCGAAGAACCGTTCATTTTGCACAATGTCGATGTCATCAGCACCATCGATCTCCAGCGCATGGTGCAATTTCATGTTGAAAATCGGGCCCTCGCCACACTTGCGGTGCAAGCTCGGGAGAGTTCTCGCTACCTGCTGTTCGACAAGCAGTTCCAACTTTGCGGCCGGCGCTCAGGGCGCGATGGCGCGATTGAATTGGTTCGGCCTTCGGAGCAGTTGCAGGCGCTGGCTTTTTGCGGCATCCACATAATTTCTCCTCGCCTTTTTGCAAAAATGACGGAAGAAGGGGTGTTCTCTATCATCGACTGCTATCTGCGTCTGGCGGGCCGCGAAGAAAAGATTCTCGCCTTTCGGGCTGACGAATATTATTGGTGCGATCTGGGCACGCCGGACAAGGTGAAGCAAGCCGGGCAGGATCTGAAACCAAAACAGTAAGTCATCGCGCCGGTGGTCCAGAAGGACCGATCGCCTACTGTGAAGCGCTGGGCCATCATCTTTCGTCCCGCAAAGCGGGACTGGCGTACTGGTCAGCCGATACTCAGCATGACTGATCTTCAACCTAACGCATTCTGGATTTCGGTCGCGGCTTGTTGCCCTGCGGCGCGGGCGCTCCGCGCAGCAGGCCTTCGGTGCTGATGTCCTCGTCAATTTCTGGCCAGTGGATACCGTAGCCGCCTCCGGCAATCTTCCAATTGCGGCGTTGCTCGGCGGTGGCATGGAATAGCCTTGGGTACCAGGCGAGCGGAACCATGATGGTCCGACCATCCTTCAGGCGCACGCTCAGCGTGTCTTGATCAAAGGATACGTCCGCCACTCTCTCATCTGCCGCTACTGCCAAAATACCCATTCCAAGCCTCCAACAGGTCTTTCTGATTGGTCTCCACGAGTGATTGTACCGTGTTCACCTCATGGGCGCTGAAGCCAAAGTTCCTGGCCAGTCCGACCGAATCGAGCCAAAATTTCGCGGAGAGATCGTCGCGGTCCACGTGAACATGGGGTGGCTCGTTGGGCTCGTGGCTGTAGAAATAAAAACGATACGGCCCCGACCTCAGGACGGTTGGCATTGTCGTGCTTGAATTGTACTTGATGCAAGTGTGTGGGAGAGCGGTCGTCGCCGCCGAATAAAGGCCACCATTCGACTCGTGGTCTCAATCCACATGAATCGCAATCACCACCTGCGTTCGCCCCCGCAGGCGGCTGAAGAAGTCGCCGGCGATCTTCATCCAGCCATATTTGCGGCGCAGCAGCTCCTGTCCGTGTGCCGCTTCCGGACCTTCGCAGATGCGGGCGTGTGCATCTACCCAGGCTCCGCGTAGGTTCCCGCGAAAGTTGCAAGGCGCAACCCGCACCCTCGGATTGTTGCGGATGCGCTTGACCTTGCCCGCGTCCGGCGCGGAATAAATGTAGAAGATGCTTTCGTCGTTAGGCGAAAAATCGGCGCGCGACGGGGATTGCGCGAACCATACTGGAGTGCGCACACCCACTCCGGTTTTGCGGAAGGTTTCGAGGTTCAGGTACTTGGCTTTGGCGAATTGCCCGATCGCATCCGGCATCGTCGACAACCTCTGCAAAGAGCTTATCGCATCGGCGCGGGGCTGCGGACGCAGCCGACTTACGCTCGCGGTATAATTTCCCGCGAATTTACCGCCCCAGCGACTTGTCGAGGTGAGGCAGCGATGCAGAAGAAATTCAAAGCGAAGGCCGAACCGGCAGGCCCGAACGGAGCGTGGTGCTTTCTGGCGGTTCCGTTCGATGTGGCCGAGGTGTGGGGAACGCGGGGACGCGTCCGGGTGAAAGGCACGATCAATGGCTTTCCGTTCCGTACCAACATTCAGCCCATGGAGGGACGCCATCTGCTGACCTTCAACAAACAACTACAGGCGGGCGCCAAAGCGAAGCCCGGCGACACGGTCGCGGTCGTCATGGAGCGCGATACGGAAGAATGGACCATCGAGCCGCCCGCGGAATTGGCCGCGGCTTTCCGCCAGAGCAAAGCAGCCAAGGCGCTGTGGGACAAGCTGGCTTACACTCATCGTAAGGAATTCTCGCAATGGATCGGCGGCGCCAAGCAGGAGGCGACCCGGGAGCGCCGGGCCGCGAAGGCAGTCAGCATGATCCTGGAGAAGAAGACAATCTCCTGAGCCGAGCGGTGAAAGGAACGAAATGCGTTTGCTGCTGAACTGGTTATTGAGCGCGATCAGCCTGCTGGTCGTATCCAAGGTCGTGCCTGGATTTGAGGTGCGCGGATTTGCGGCGGCCCTGATCGCTGCGCTGGTGATCGGGCTGGTGAACGCCACGCTGGGGCTCTTTTTGAAACTCATCACCTTGCCGCTGACTTTCCTCACCCTGGGAATCTTCTGGTGGGTCATCAATGCGCTGATGCTGATGTTTGCCTCGAGGCTACTGTCTCCCGATTTCGTGGTCCGCGGCTTCTGGCCGGCGTTTTGGGGAGCCATCGTGCTGGCACTGATCAATATGGTACTGAGGTCGCTGGCGCGCGAAGCGGAACGAGGGTAGCCGTCGAGTCTCTGGCGCAAATGCCTTTGGGGCGCAGCGACCTTCAGCGCCAGCCAACAGAAACTTGGCCGACCACGGATGAACACGGATTTTCACGGACCTTATTTTGAGCAGAAGCTACCCGTGATTCCCTCCGCGATATCAGCGGCTTGCAGCTTCGCGCCGCCGGCCGAGTACATCACATTTTCCTATCGATCCGTGCTCATCCGTGTCAATCCGTGGTCAATTTGTTTCTTGGATCGCGATGTTCCAGCTCGCGCAGGCGGCGAACGGTTTCGACGATATCTCCGTTCTGAAACAAGCGAATCCCGGCGACTCCGGCGGCGCCCGCAGCGAGACAGGCGCCCGCGTTCGCGAGAGTGACTCCTCCCAGGGCCAATACCGCAAATTCTGCGGGGAGCGTTGATGCACAGGCGGCGCGCAGCGCGTCAATGCCGACCGGCCGTACGTCAGTGTGCGCCTTCTCGAAAATCGGCGCCAACACCGCGAAGTTTGCGCCCTGGTCGGCGGCGGCACGCACCTCTGCGATGGTGTGAGCCGACACTGCAATCACCGGTGCGCGATCGCTGGCTTGCATCCACAGCGCGCGGACTTCTGAGGCAGCCAGCTCGCCGGCGGGAAGGTGCACGCCGTCGGCCCCGGAGGCGAGCGCAACGTCGGCGCGCCCGTTGACCAGCAGCTTCGCCGTCGCGGAATTCTCTCGAACCGTTCGTGCCGCGTCGCGCGCCAGCCGTTCCAGATCGCGCGCCGCCAGATCTTTCTCGCGAAGCTGAATGTAGTCAACCCCGGCGTGCGCCGCCTCGCCGATCCTCACCAGCAATCGGCTGCGCTGTTGCGCATCCGTTCCTGCCAGGCTCTTGCGGTCCGTGATGTAGTAGAGCAGCATCGCCGCAGTGATTGTATTCCGCCAAAGGGAGAGGCAGAATTCCAGCCGCGCTATTCCATTAGAATAGGGCCGTGCTCGCGCGCCCGAATTCCAACCCCCATTCCACACGCCGGAAATCTCAGCCGGACCAACCCGCGGTCGCGACCGGAAACGCCATGGAGATTCTGCGCGCGCCAAGCCTCGCGGCCCTGCCGTGGCTGGTGCATGGATTCAGTACTCGACAGGGCGGGGTTTCGACTTGCTACGGCGGACGGAGCTTGAACCTCGGCCTCACCCCGGCGGACAGCAAAGAGAATGTCGCGCGTAACCGCGCGTTGTTTCTGGAAGCGCTGGGCGCGGCGAGCGAGAACTCTGGTGGCGCCTGGCCGCTGGTGCAAATGAAGCAGATGCACTCGGCGGTGGTCCATCGCGTGAGCGCGCCGCCGCGCGGGCCGCTTGCGGGGGACGGCATCATCACCGACACGCTCGGCTTGCTGCTGGCCATCAAGACCGCCGATTGCGTTCCCGTGTTAATAGCTGACGTGAAGCGCCGCGTGATTGGCGCATTCCACGCGGGGTGGCGCGGCACTGCCGCCCGCATCGTGGAGAAGGGCGTGGGCGAAATGCGCCGGCAGTTTGGCAGCGCGCCGCGTGATCTGCGCGCCGCTATCGGGCCGTCCATCCGGCGTTGCTGCTATCAGGTTGGCCCCGAAGTGCGCGCCGAGTTCGACTCGCAATTCTCCTACAGCGGCGACCTCTTCGAAGAAATCTTCGACGCTAATGCCATTCACGTTCGCTATCCCATGTTGTTCTTGACGGCGCGGGCCCCAGGCCACAGCGAGCTTGGTCCCGACTTGCATCTTGATCTGGTCGAGGCCAACCGCCGACAGCTCGAAGACGCCGGGGTGCCCGCGGAACACATCAGCGTGGT
>Ga0097691_1002538_pt1 | contig 12081 bp, 10 predicted proteins | sample NGESurdeep072012_8_FD_72858 | JGI IMG/M metagenome (GOLD analysis project Ga0097691, IMG submission 72858) | Arctic peat soil microbial communities from Barrow, Alaska - NGEE Surface sample 210-1 deep-072012 | ecosystem: Environmental > Terrestrial > Soil > Wetlands > Peat ...
TCGCTCTTCACCTACCCGTGCCTCATGGCCGCCGACATCCTGCTGTACGGCGCCCACCGGGTCCCGGTGGGCGGCGACCAGGATCAGCACGTGGAACTCGCCCGTGACCTGGCGATCCGTTTCAACCACACCTACGGTCAAACGTTCGTCGTGCCCGAACTCCACCACGCAACGACCGCCGGCCGGGTGCGAGACCTGATGAACCCGACGGCCAAGATGAACAAGTCCGACCCCCACGAAGCCGGCGGGGTGCTGCGCATGCTCGACAGTCCTGTTGCGCTGCGCAATAAGATCATGCGTGCCGTCACGGACTCCGACGGCAAGGTGGCACACGATGAGGCGGTCAAGCCTGGCGTCACGAACCTGCTGGAGATCCTCGGCGCATGCACCGACACACCGCCCGTCGAGGTGGCCGCGTGCTACACGTCCTACGGGGATCTCAAGGCAGACACCGCCAACGCTGTCGTGGCTCTGCTCGAACCGGTGCAGTCCAGATATGCCGAGCTGAAGGCAGACCCGGACACCGTCGACAAGCTCCTCGAAATAGGCCGCGACCGGGCTATCGCGTTCGCTAAGCCCCAGTTGGATGCTGCGATGCGCGCCATTGGTCTGACGTCGTGAGGTCTGGCAAACGGGTGAGTGCCTTGCATTGCGCTTGTGAGCGGGCATATCTCGACCGGTTCCTCCACTCCTCAACTCGGCTGCGGCATGTCCCGGCAATTATCACGGCGTCATGAACCAGGAGAAGATCTTGAAGCTGGAGGCTCTTGCACCGGCGGAGTACCTGACCGGGGATGAAGTCATCGACCTGGCCCACCCCTCGATCAGGCGGTTCGCCGGCACTTTGCGGGCTGAGCACGCCGACGATGTGTCCTTCGCCAGGGCGGCATTTGAGTACGTGCGTGACGGGGTGCGTCACTCCTGGGACGTCCAAGATCCCCGGGTCACCGTGAGCGCTTCTGAGACACTTCGGGAGGGCGTCGGTCTCTGTTTCGCCAAGGCACATCTTCTCGCTGCCCTGCTCCGGACCGAAGGTATCCCTGCCGGGCTGTGCTATCAGCGGCTCACTGACGATGGCTCCACCTTCAATATGCATGGACTCGTTGCCGTTCACTTGCAGGGCAGTTGGCACCGGCAGGATCCACGTGGCAACAAGCCCGGCGTCGACGCGCAGTTCTCGCTGACCACCGAACAGCTTGCGTGGCCCGTGGCAACCGAGCTGGGCGAACACGACTACCCCCAACTGCTGGTCAGCCCCCATCCCGATGTCGTCCGGGCCCTACGGGGAGCCACTGACGCATTGGCGCTCTGCCGCGGGGGCTTACCCTCACACTTGGAGCCAGAGCTTGCTGGACAAAAGGAAGGGTGACCGGTTACCCATCCTCGACCGGTCATCGCCCTACGACCGCCGGATTTGGACGGAGCCAAATCCGGAGCGAACCGATCTCGGTGAAGCCGCTCGCCAGCGCCGCCTCAAGGTCCTCGCCATGCTCGTAACCTACGAGGGGCAGAGACGGGAAGCAGCTCGCGAGGATCTCGATGATGCCGGACCAGGCCTCGACGGCGGACATGCTGGTCGTGAAGACGTTGGTCACGCCCACACAGGACGGCGTGCGGTTGGCGATCGCCCCCGCAGTGAGTCCGTCCGGACCGTGCGCGGCCAGGACTCGGACCGACGGGTCGCGCACGAGCTCCCCGCGAGAGGTGTCCCCCGCGCCGTGAACTACAGCCCACGCGGCGAGGTCTTCTTCAGTTTCGACCACGCTCCAGGTCGTCGGGGTTTCCGTTGACGGGAATTCTGCAGCCGATGTCACGGAATCACGAAATATCCAGTGTGCATGGAAGAGCTCGTCGAAGCCCCACCGTGCAAGGTCGAGCGTCCCGAAGCTGTCCTTTACCGAACACCCCGGAACCATCGTCGGCCATCCTCAGCACATCCTCGGCTGCAGCGCCCGGGAGGAGCGTGACAACGTCCGGGTAGAGATCAGGTGACCGTCGCCGCGCTACCCAGTACCCGGACTCCGTCGCGGTGGGGATCCCATGCAGGCGACACATCAGGTCACACCACCGAGCATTGTTGTTGGCGGCAGCAAGCACACGATCGTCCATGAGCCAACCCTGGCGGAACGACCTGGTCTTGGCGAATCGCCCAACACAGCATTGGAAGCCGCATCGGATGCGCTTGCGAAGACTGTAGGGCCGGCGACCAGTGCGGTCAGTGATCACCGCTTGTCGTTCGGTCATGGTCGTTGAGCCCTGCTGGCAGGACGCGTGGTCAGATGTAGTGGTGGCCAGGTGGTGTGGCGTCTTCGTCGAGCTGAACCGAGCGTGATTGCGCCAGGATGTCCGCTGCTAGGGCGTCAATCAGGTGGCGCGGTCCGCCGACGCAGGTCGAGGTGTCGTCCCACAGCGCCGAGACCAGCCAGGACCGATCGGCAGGGAAGATTAGGTCCGGCAGGTTGCCGTGCGGTGAGCGCGGGTGACCGGTTCGCCAGGTAGCGGCTTGCTTGGGTCCGGCCTCGACCAGCACGTAGTGCCAGCACGCGTAGAGAGTGACTCTGGGTGCGTTGTTGAAGACGACATCGTGGGAGCCGGTGTCGAGGTAGCCCAGCCACCAGGGTTGGGCCGCCGCGGTCTGCTCAATCAAGTGGCTCAATACGGCTTGCTCGTAGACGGTCGTGCTGACGCTGTCATCGTTGGACTCCCAGAAGGTCGCATAGGCCGCGAAGACCGGTGGGATCGCTGAAGTGATGGTCTGGTCAATCGACGTGCCGTTGGCGATCCAGCCGATCTGTGCATTGGTCCCGATCCGCCAGCTCTGCCCGTCTTTTGCGATCTCCACCACCTCATTGAACCCGATGCGTGGTCGCGCGGCGCCTCGGAGCGACCTGCCCGCGAAGCCGGGCACCAATATCCGCTCATGGCCGCACACAGCGCGTGTTCGAATCGCAGTTGGGGATCGGTGACCGGTCACCCTTCGCTATCGGGACTGTGTAACCCAGCGGGGGATGAGCGTGGGCGTCCACGACTGTGGACTGCAGGGGTAGTTCGCCGGTGCAAGGCAGACTTCCCGAACCAAGGATCGAACGTGGACGATGATCACGTGCTCGCGAGACCATGAAGTCTGGGGCGGACCTCATCCGCTTCGTTCGCGATCCGAGACCCTTGGCGGGTGGTCGCGCTTCACGTTTTTATTTAGTACGCTTGACACAAATGAATCAGACTACTGCACCGAACTACAAGTGGGTCGTCTTGTCGAACACGACCCTGGGCGTGCTGATCGCGACGATCAACTCCTCGATCCTGCTCATCGCACTGCCGGACATCTTCCGCGGGCTGAACATCGACCCGCTGGCCCCTGGCAACTCGAGCTACCTCCTGTGGCTGATCATGGGCTACCTGGTGGTCACCGCGGTGCTGGTGGTCAGCTTTGGGCGCCTGGGCGACATGTACGGACGGGTCCGGATGTACAACGCCGGGTTCGCCATCTTCACGATCTTCTCGGTCCTGCTGACCGCGACCTGGCTGACCGGCACCCCCGGGGTCCTGTGGCTGATCGTCATGCGGATCTTTCAGGGCGTCGGGGGCGCCCTGCTGATGGGCAACTCGAACGCGATCATCACCGACGCGTTCCCGGCCGACCAGCGCGGCCTGGCCCTGGGGCTCAACATGGTCGCAGCCATCGCCGGGGCCTTCCTGGGCCTGGTCATCGGGGGGGTCCTCGCGCCAATCAACTGGCACCTGGTGTTCCTGGTGTCCGTACCGGTCAGCCTCTTCGGCACCGTATGGGCCTACCTCAAGCTCCACGACAACGGGGTGCGCCACCACGGCCGCATCGACTGGTGGGGCAACCTCACCTTCGGGGTCGGTCTCATCTCGATCCTGGTCGCCATCACGTACGGGATCCAGCCGTACGCCGGCCACATCATGGGGTGGACCAACCCGTGGGTGCTCGGTGCCCTCATCGGCGGTGCCGTCGTGCTGGCCATCTTCTGCATCATCGAGACGCGCGTGCCGCACCCGATGTTCCACCTCGACCTGTTCCGGATCCGGGCCTTCAGCGCGGGCAACCTCGCCAGCCTGCTGTCTGGCCTGGGCCGCGGCGGCCTGATGTTTATCCTGATCATCTGGCTGCAGGGCATCTGGCTGCCGCAGCACGGGTACTCCTTCGAGTCCACGCCCCTGTGGGCGGGCATCTTCATGCTGCCGATGACCCTCGGCTTCCTGCTCGCCGGGCCGGCATCCGGGTTCTTGTCCGACCGCTTCGGCGCCCGGTCCTTCGCCACCGGCGGGATGCTCATCGCCGCCGCGAGCTTTGTGTGGCTACTGGTCCTGCCGGTCAACTTCGGCTATTGGCCGTTCGCCGCGGCCCTGCTGGTCAACGGCATCGGCATGGGCATGTTCGCCTCACCCAACTGGGCGGGCATCATGAACTCCCTGCCACCGAACCGCCGCGGGGTCGGCGGTGGGATGAGTACGACCTTCCAGAACTCCGCCATGGTGCTCTCGATCGGGATCTTCTTCTCCCTGATGGTCACCGGGCTGTCGGGCTCACTGCCAGGCGCGATGGCCAGCGGGCTCACCGCCCACGGTGTGAGCCAGGCGCAGGCGCAGCTGGTCGCAGGACTGCCTCCGGTCTCGGTCCTGTTCGCCTCGCTGCTGGGCTACAACCCCATCGGGTCCCTGCTGGGCCCCGCCGCGATCGGCCATCTGCCGGCCGGCGACGCGGCATACCTCACCGGCCGCAGCTTCTTCCCCTCGCTGATCTCCGGACCCTTCCATGACGGGCTCGTGGTCGCCTTCGGCTTCGCCATCGCAGCGTGCCTGGTCGCTGCCTCAGCGTCGTGGCTTCGCGGCAAGAAGTACGTCCACCCCGAGGACGCAGTGGAAGCGGTCAACGTGCCCTCGCGCGGTGACGACGTGAAGGCTGCCCTCCGATGACGACGGCCGCGCGCGCCCCGGCCGTCGTCACCGAGGGCCCCGGCTCCGTCGACGACCTCGCCGGGTCGTTGCGCACAGAGATCAACCGGCTGGCCTACCACCTGCGGAGGCCAGCGACCAAGTCCGGCATCACACCCACCCGCCTTGCCGCCCTGGCGGCCCTGGCCCGTCACGACCAGGGGTGCCGGCAGGGTGACCTGGCCGTCGAGATGGGTGTCTCACCGGCGAGCATGACCCGCCTTGTCGACATCATGGTCAAGGCGAACTGGGTTCTTCGACAACGCGACCCAAACGATGCCCGGGCGTTTGTGCTCCGCCTCTCGGGCCATGGCCGGGCCACGCTGGGCAACCTGCGCAATGAGAGCACGAGCCGGCTATCAGCCGACGTCGAACACCTTACTGACGACGAACGCCGGACCCTGGCCGCGGCCATCCCGATCCTGCGCGGCATCGCCGACCGCAGGCTCGGCGCTGACACCATCCAGCCTCATGCCAAGGAGCACACGGCTCCTGGATAGATGAGGCGGACGGACCGGTAGACCATCGGCGTACGGACACCGAGGCTTGGCTCCGATGCGTCCGGTCATCGTTCGCATACGGGACGGTGGACGGTCGACAGGATACGACCGCACATCAGTGGACCGGGCGGTACCACCCCCGGGTCCTCGTAGGCGGGGTCGGGAGCCGAGGTCGGCCGTACGGCTGGAGGGCGAACGTTCCCGTGACCCAGGTAGGGAACACTCGCGCGACCTTGAGGGCAAATACGACGCTGTGAGACTCTAGGCTTTGGGGTGTGCAGCCAAGTCGATTGGGTCAACAAGCCGTCGCTGACCCGACCGTGATGGGTTTCGCGAGACTGCCAAGGTTCACGCGAGGCTGCAGTCTGGCGAGTCAGCCGAGCGAGGCGGCGCGGCTCGGGTGACCGTGCCTCGGTCGGCTCACGGTGGTTTTGGCCGCAGCCGTAGCGGCCTGATCCCATCGCAGTGCTCCGGGCTCAGGCGGCCACGCGCGTCCAGGAGTTAGTGCCGATCCGTCACGGGCGGATGCTCGTGTCGGCGTTCACGTTCTACCGGGGCGCGGCGGCCATGATGGCGGCCGATCTTGCGGCAACGCCGGATTCAGGCGTTGTCGTTCAGGCCTGCGGCGACGCCCACATCTCGAACTTCGGCGGGTTCGCGGTTCCGGACCGCAGACTCGTCTTCGGCCCGAACGACTTCGACGAGACGCTGCCCGGCCCGTGGGAATGGGACGTCGAGCGGATGGCGGCCAGCGTCGAGATCGCCGGCCGCGACGTCGGTCTTCCAGCTGGTCGCAGGCGGCGGCTCGTGACCGCCTGCGTGCGGGAGTACCCCGAGGGGATGCGCGGGTTTGCGGACGAGAGCCACCGTGAGGTCTGGTACGACCGACTCACCGCGAGCGAACTGGTTGATCACTTTGGCGGGAGGCTGGGCAAGAAGGGCCGGATTCCTTTCGCGAAGCCGTTCGTCAAGGCGCGGCGAAAGACGAGCCTGCGAGGTTGCGGCAGTTCCGGGCGTCTGCGTGCGCTGCAGGAGGGTCGCCCACGGTCGACGTCGTCTTTGGGGCCGTACGGCGAATATGATCACGACCTGCGCGAGCGTGGCGAAGCCGAAGCCGGCGATGAACGCGTGCGAGACCGCGTCGGCGAACGCTTGGGCCGTGGCCTGGTCTGAGTGCTGCTCGGCTCGGCCGAACAGACGCCTGGCCATGGGCGCAGCGCCAGTTCAGGGGTTACCGTCCCCGGCGCCATCGCGGTCAGGCTTGCAGCAAATGACTCTCGGCCGAGGGTGTAACCAGCCCCGGCCAACGGTCAACTCTTGGAACGCGGACCATTTTGTCAGCCGCCTTCAGTCAGTGCTTCTGGTCCGTCGTGCGAGCGCGTTCGCAAGCCGACGGCGACCGTGTCTTTGCGGGATGAGTTCGCTCAAAATGCTGTGGCCAGAGTCACCGTTTGGTGGGTGATTTGCCTGGTAAGGGGCTGGGGCTGCTGAACCGGGCGGCGCGCCGGCGGAGGTGATGGTGTGTGCTGTAAGGCCTGCTCGTGGGTGCTGTCGTGGGTGCGGCACCGTAGAAGACCCGTTTGCCGAACTCGATCAGGGCCAGGTAGCCGGCGACCATGCCTGCCAGGGCAGCGAAGAAGCCGCCTGGTAGCGGCTGGAAGCCGAGTGAGTGTGCTAGCGGTGTGGCGGGGAGCAGCGCCCCGACTGCGACGACGCCAAGGGCTGCGAGGGTCAGGGGCAGGCTCGGGTGGCTGCGGAAGAACGGAATCCGGCGGGTCCGGATCGCGAAGATCACCAGGGTTTGAGTGGCCAGGGATTCGACGAACCAGCCGGAGCGGAACTGCGCCGGTCCGGAGTGGAAGACCCACAGCATGACAGCGAAGGTGGTGAAGTCGAACACCGAGCTGAGCGGCCCGAAGCTGGTCATGAATCGGCGGATGAACCCGATGTCCCAGTGCGAGGGGCGGCGCAGCTGTTCCTCATCGACGTTGTCTGTGGGGATGGCTAGCTGGCTGGTGTCGTACAGCAAGTTGTTGAGCAGGATCTGGGATGGCAGCATCGGAAGAAATGTCAGAAACAGTGAGGCACCGGCGGCGGAGAACATGTTGCCGAAGTTGCTGGACGTACCCATCAGTACGTACTTGATGGTGTTGGCGAAGATCCGTCGTCCTTCGGCCACACCGTCGGCCAGAACGTTCAGGTTCTTCTCGAGCAGGATCACGTCGGCGGCGTCCTTGGCCACGTCGGTGGCCGATTCGACCGAGATGCCTACGTCGGCTGCGTGCAGGGCTAGTGCGTCGTTGACCCCGTCGCCCAGGAACGCGACCCCACCGCCGCTGCGCCGTTGGGCGCGCACTATTCGAGCTTTGTGTGCGGGACTTACCCGGGCGAATACGGTGGTTCGCGCGATGGCCGCAGCTAGTTCGGTGTCGTCCAGGGCATCGAGGTCGGTTCCGGTCAGCGCGCCACCCTCGCTGAGGCCGAGGTCGTGGCAGACCTTGGCGGCGACCACGGCGTTGTCGCCGGTGACGACCTTGACCGAGATCCCAAGATTGGCCAGCCGACGTAGCGCCTCTGCCGCATCCAGCTTGGGCGGGTCGAGGAACACCAGCAGCCCCGCGAACCGGAGTTCGCGCTCATCCTCGACGGCCGGTGGTCGCGGGTCGTCACAGGTGCGGAAGGCTACCGCAACAACACGGCTGCCTGCAGCGAACTCCGCATCCAGCGACTCCCGAGCCTCGGCTGGGACGTCGACGCAGCGGTCCAGGACTGTCTCGGGGGCGCCTTTCGTGGCCAGGGTCAGCTTGCCGTTGGTGTCGCGGACCAGGACGGAGACCATGCGACGTTCATGGTCGAAAGGCAGAACCCCAAGCCGGGTGTAGTCGGCCACCGAGGCCCGTTCGCCCGCCGCGGCTGGGGAGTCCCACAATGCCTGATCCAGGGGATTCCCTCCGGTGGCGTGCGCGCCCTGGCCCGTGTTCTCGGTGCACAGCAGTCCCCAGCGCAGCACCTCGCTGGGCGTGTTGCCGCCGGTCGGCACGGCCCGCATGAAGTCGATCCGACCTTGAGTCAGCGTCCCGGTCTTGTCGGTGAAGAGCACGTCGATGTCGCCGAGATCCTCGATGCAGACCAGTCGCTTTACTAGAACCTTGCGGCGGCTCATCCGGCGCGACCCCGCGGCCAGACTGGTGGACACCACTGCGGGCAGCAGTTGGGGGGTAATTCCGACCGCGATGGCCAGGGAGAACAACAGGGCGTCGATGATCGGTTTGTGTAGGGCCACGTTGATCACAAAGATCGACGTGGTCAGCGCGCCGGCGACGTACACCAGCAGCATCGAGAATCGACGTAGCCCGACCTGGAACTCGGTGTCCAGATGATGTGTGCTCAGTCCGGCGGCGATGGTGCCGAACTCGGTGCGTGCGCCGATGGTCGTAACGACCCCACGGGCGCTGCCAGCGTGGACCACGGTACCCATCAGAGCGCACCCGGATAGCTCGGCCAGCGGCGTCCCGGACGGGACCGCGATGGTGGTCTTTTCGACGGGCAGCGATTCGCCGGTGAGCACGGATTCGTCGCATTCCAGGCCGGTGACTTCGAGCAGCCGAATGTCAGCCGGGACGATGTCGCCCAGCTTCAACTCCACGATGTCGCCAGGCACGAGTGCGATGACGTCCACGGTGGCCGGTTGGCCGTTGCGCACCACAACCGTTTGATGTCGGATCTGCGAGTGGAGCGCCTCAGCCGCCTTCTCCGCCCGGTACTCGTTGACGAACCCGAGCCCGACCGACACCGCGACGATCCCCCCGATGATCACGGCATCGCTGCGCTCACCGACGAAGTAGGAGGCGATCGCAGCCGCGACAAGCAGGCCCAGGAGCGGGGAACGCAACTGGTGCCAGAGCACTGGCAGCATCCTGGCCCGGTGGGAAGAGACCGCGTTGGGACCCCACCGAGCCTGCCTGCGGGTAACCTCCTCGCGGGACAAACCGGACGGGGTTGTGTCGAGCTGGTGCAGGACGTCGGCGCTTGGAAGTGCGCTGGCCGCTGTGATCCTGATCTGGTCAGCGGCTGGCTTTGGTGCAGTGGCAAGGTTCACTGTGCCCTGAGTCCGCTGCGAGTGACTCGTGCGTTCACGATGAAACCTCTCATCTCAGATGCCCGACGGTTCTCGGAGCATTCATATCAGCGAGTCCACGTCGCGTGGCACCAACGTGAGGTTCGGCAGCAATCGTGGTCACCTGCACATCGTGTCGCCACGCAGCCCAGATCGGGGGAGGCGCAGAGCCGAATCTCGCCAGAGCATCGCAGGCCCGCAGCCGCTTATCTTCGACGAAGGTCACACCGCCGAGATTCGTGCCAGACTTGCGCTTCTTGTCGTCGGCAGCACCTGCTGTTCCGGCGTCTCCCTTGCTGACTTTGCCTCGACGCAGTTCATGATTCACAAGACAGATCGAAGCGAGCCTCGGCCGCATTCGGAGCCTGCCCAACAGCGGGCCAGCGGAGGAAATCAGAATCTGCGGACACTTCTGATCCGTGGAAACAACCCACCACAGTCCGAAGGACAGAACCAAGCACGAGGGACGCGACGCCTTCGGGTTCCCGCAACTCGGTCAATCAACGCGGACGCCTACGCTGAGCCTGCACCCGCCAAACCGGCGGGGCATCAGCCGTGATCGCTACACTTCCCGGCCCAGTGCGATGGGCCGGCATGGCCGCGGTGGATTAGCCGAGATGAACAATTCCAGCCGCAATCTGAACGGAGCATCTCATGAACATTCTGATCATTGTCCTGATCGTCGTCCTGGTGGGACTTGGGCTGGCGGTGCGGATCGTCAAGCAGTACGAGCTGGGCGTTCTGTTTCGGCTGGGTCGGGTGGTGGGCTTGCGTCAGCCTGGGTTGCGGATGATCATCCCATTCGTCGACATCCTGCATCGGGTGTCGTTGCGGATCGTTACGATGCCGATCCAGTCCCAGGGCATTATCACCCGGGACAACGTCAGCGTCGATGTGTCCGCAGTCGCCTACTTCCGCGTGGTCGACGCGGAGAAGTCGGTCGTCGCGATCGAGAACGTCTACGCCGCCATCGACCAGATCGCCCAGACCACGCTGCGCAAGGTTGTCGGTCAGCACACCCTTGATGAGACGTTGTCTGAAACCGACCGGATCAACCTGGACATCCGCGAAATCCTCGACGTCAGCACCGTCGAGTGGGGGGTGGAAGTAACCCTGGTGGAACTGAAAGACATCCAACTGCCCGAGAGTATGAAACGTGCCATGGCCAAACAGGCCGAGGCCGAGCGGGAGAAGCGGGCGAAGATTATCAACGCCGAGGGAGAGTCTCTGGCCGCGGCCGCGCTTGGTGACGCTTCGGACACCATGATGGCCCACCCGTTAGCGCTGCAGTTACGTAACCTGCAGAGCCTGGTGGAGATCGGCGTGGACAAGAACACCACCGTCGTGTTCCCGGCCCCAATCATGACCACCATCTCGGAACTTGGCTCCTTCCTCGCCCGCGAGGCCGCAGCCGCAGCCGCAGCCGCAGCAGTACCGCCCAGCCGGGATGGGACCATCCCGGATGGGGCCTCGAAGGGGGTCGCCAACACCGCCGACGGTATATAGCTGCTCACCTCATGCGCGCCCGGACGACACTCAGTATTGAGAGCCACGCGCCGATCTGGGGTGGACCCCATGCGTTCACTTCACTCGCTGGGCCGTTGCAGATGGGGAACGCTGACTGACGCGTCTACACCTCGAGTTTGGCGCCGAGATACAGTCCCTCGCTGGGCCGCAAGCGGATCCCCCACTGGCGCTGAGTAACAGCGGTCTTCAGCCCCTGCGCTCGGCGACCTCGGGCGGGAAGCCACCGGTAGCCACCGGTCCCCAGCTCGTGGGCGTGATCCGGATGAGCGACTTGCCCTGGTCGGCCATAGCCTGCTTGTACTCGTCCCAGTCTGGATGTTCGCCGGCGATGGAACGGAAGTAGTCGACAAAAGGCTCAGCGGCTTCCGGCATGTCGAGCACCTCGGCCGTGCCGTACACCTGCACCCAGGGCCCGTCGAAGTGGTCGGAGAGCACGCAGATGCTCACCTCGGGGTCGCGGCGGGTGTTGCTCGTCTTCGCCCGCCGCGGGTACGTCGACACCACGATGCGGCCCTCGGGGTCCACGCCGCAGTTCACCGGGGAAAGCTGTGGCCTCCCGTCACCGCGCGTGGCCACGTAGATCCCCTGGGCCGGGGGCGTAGGAAGTCAAGGAGCTCGTCGCGGGAGACGGTGTCGACGGTGGCGACCTTGGGCATGCCGGCGATACTAACGCCCTGCTGCCCCCGACCCACGCCGAACAGCCCCGGTCTCATTCGCGTCGCACGCGTTCCGGCGGGGTCTGCGTTGGGGGACAAGGGTCGGTACCCTCGCCTGTATGCGCACACGTGAGCTGGGTAGGACTGGTCGTCAGGTATCCGTCGTCGGGCTGGGGTGTTGGCAGCTGGGTGGTGACTGGGGTCGCGTCGACGATGCTGACGCGATGGGCGTGCTGCACGCGGCGGTCGACGCAGGGGTGACCTTCCTCGATACCGCGGACGTCTATGGTGACGGCCGCAGTGAGGTCCTCATCGGGCGGCT
>Ga0097691_1002539_pt1 | contig 12080 bp, 10 predicted proteins | sample NGESurdeep072012_8_FD_72858 | JGI IMG/M metagenome (GOLD analysis project Ga0097691, IMG submission 72858) | Arctic peat soil microbial communities from Barrow, Alaska - NGEE Surface sample 210-1 deep-072012 | ecosystem: Environmental > Terrestrial > Soil > Wetlands > Peat ...
CCGGGCGTCGCAGTGGCGCGGGAGCTCTTGTCGCGGCGACCGGACGCGCAGATCTCGTTCGCGGGCACCGCGCGCGGCATCGAGGCGCGTGTCGTGCCGCGCGAAGGGTTCCCGCTGGACCTGATTCGCAGCGGCGGCCTCAAGGGCAAGTCGATCGCGGATCGCGTGCGAGGCGCGTGGCTGCTGCCGATGGGCCTCGCCGATGCCTGGCGGATCGTGTCCGCGCGGCGCCCGCATCTCGTGATCGGCGTCGGCGGGTACAGCTCGGGGCCGGTGGTGCTCGTCGCGTCGCTGCGCAACACGGCGACGATGCTGCTCGAGCAGAACGCGGTGCCCGGGCTCACCAACCGGATGCTCGCGCCGGTTGTCCGCGCGGCGGCGGTGACGTACGACTCGACGCAGGCGTTCTTCGGATCGAAGGCGTTCATCAGCGGCAACCCGGTTCGGCCGGAGTTTTTCGCGGCCGGACTCGGAAAGGAGTCGGGCAGCAATGATCACAGGGACGGCAGTGATCACGGGACGAGGGTTTTAGTCTTTGGCGGCTCTCAGGGCGCGCACGCGATCAACATGGCCATGGTGGAGGCAGCGCCGCAGCTGGCGGGGGTCGGTTCACATCTTCGTCTCACGCACCAGACGGGAGAGCGAGATGTGGAGATGGTGCGCACCGCCTACCGGCAAGCGGGGTTTTCGGCCGACGTCGAGCCGTTCCTCTACGACATGGGACGGCAACTCGGACGGGCGGACGTAATCGTCTGCCGAGCCGGCGCGACGACGCTGGCGGAAATCACGGCGGCGGGCAAGGCGGCGATTCTCATTCCGCTGCCGACCGCCACCGACGATCACCAGCGCAGGAACGCCGAAGCGCTCGCCGCCGCGGGCGCGGCGGAGATCCTGCTGCAGGCGGACGCGACGGGGCGGGCGCTGGCCAGCCGGATCCTCGCGCTCGCCGGCGATCGCGATCGCCGGGCGCGCATGGCGGCGGCGGCCCGCGCGCTGGCGCGCCCCGATGCGGCGCGCGTCATCGTCGATCGGGCGCTCGAACTGGTGGGCATGTGAGAACCGGGTCGTGCTAGGCAAGACGCGGCGCGTGCATTTCATCGGGATCGGCGGGGTCGGCATGAGCGGGATCGCCGAGCTGCTCGCCAATCTCGGGTACCTGGTCAGCGGGTCGGACGAGAAGCGATCGCCGACGACCGATCGCCTGGCGTCGCTCGGCGTCCGCGTCGAGGTGGGGCACGACGCGGCGTACGTCGGCGAGGCCGACGTGGTGGTGGTGTCGTCGGCCGTGCGGCCGACGAACCCGGAAGTCCGCGAGGCGGCGCGGCGTCAGATTCCGGTGATTCCGCGCGCGGAAATGCTGGGGGAGCTGATGCGGCTCCGCTACGCGATCGCGGTCGCCGGTGCGCACGGGAAGACGACCACGACGTCGATGATCGCCGTCGCGCTCGAACGCGCCGGCCTCGACCCGACGGTCGTCATCGGCGGGCGCCTCAGCGCCTTCGGCAGCAACGCCCGGCTCGGCAAGGGCGAGCTGATGGTCGCCGAGGCGGACGAAAGCGACCGGTCGTTCTTGAAACTGTTTCCGACAATTGCAGTGATTACGAACATCGACCACGAGCATCTCGAAAACTACGGCGGCTTCGAGGACCTGCAGCAGGCCTTCGTCGACTTCGCCAACAAAGTGCCGTTTTACGGCGCCGTCGTCGCGTGCGCCGACGACGGGAATCTTGCCGCGGTGCTTCCGCGCATGACGCGGCGCGTGACGACGTACGGCCTCGACGCGGCGCACGCGGACCTGACGGCGACCGACATCGTGCTCGGTCCGTTCACCGCCGCCGCGACCGTCACGCGGCGCGCGCGCCGCGCCGGCGCCGACGCGGCGGCCGCCGTGACGCTCGGGAAGCTGGCGCTCCAGGTTCCCGGCCGCCACAACCTGCAGAACGCGCTGGCGGCCGTCGCCGTCGGCCTGGAGCTCGGCCTGCCGTTCGAGCGCGTGGCGGCGGGTCTTCACGAATTTCGCGGCGCGGAGCGGCGCTTCGAAGTGCACGGCGAAGCGGGCGGCGTGCTCGTCGTCGACGATTACGGCCACCACCCGACGGAAATTGCGGCGGTGCTCGCGGCGGCCCGCCAGCTCAATCGGCGCATCGTCGTGGCATTTCAGCCGCACCGCTTTTCACGCACCCTCGCGCTGATGAAGGCCTTCGGCCCGGCGCTGTCGGGCGCCGATCACATCGTGCTGACCGACATCTACAGCGCCGGGGAGGACCCGATTCCCGGCGTCACCATCGACGCGCTGGCGGCGGCGATTCGCCGGGACGTGCGCGCGGAGGTGGACGTCGTGCCGCGGCTCGACGATCTCGTGGCGGCGATCGTGCGCGTGGCGCGCGCCGGCGACGTCGTCATCACCCTTGGTGCCGGCTCGATCGGCGGCGTGGCCGATCGGCTGATCGCGGCGCTCGGAGGGCGCGCGTGAGCCCGGTTGCCGCGCCGGCCGATCGCCGTTTTCGCCGCGCGCACCTCAAGCCGTCGCGCCGGCGGCGCCACTGGCGATCGCTCGTCACGCCGGCCGTGAAATCCGGGCTGGTGGGCCTGCTGATCATCTACGGCGTCTATCGCGGCTCGAGCGTCGTTGCGCACGCGCGTGTGCTGCAGATCGATCGCATCGTCGTGCGGGGCAACGAGCGCCTGTCGAAGGGCGAGGTGCTCGCGGTGCTGAGCGGACTGCGGGGCGAGAGCCTGATGTGGACCGATCTCGACGCGTGGCGCCGGCGCCTCCTCGCGTCGCCGTGGGTGCGCGACGCGGCGCTGCGGCGGTCGCTGCCGTCGACGGTCGAGGTCGTGGTGCTCGAGCGGCAGCCGATCGGCATCGGACGGCTCGCGGGGGAGATGTATCTGGTCGACGACCGCGGCGTCGTCATCGATCAGTACGGCCCGCTGTACGCGGATCTCGATCTGCCGATCATCGACGGCTTGTCGGCGCCGCCGGGTGAGGGCATGACCGACCAACGGCGGGCGGAACTGGCGGCGCGCGTGATTGTGGCGCTCCGGGGGAAGCCGGACATCGCGCGACGGCTGTCGCAGGTCGACGTCAACGACGTGCACAACGCGTCGGTGATTCTCACCGGCGATCCGGCGGTGATCGAGCTTGGCGACGATCAGTTTCTTCAGCGGATCCAGTCGTATCTGGAGCTGGCGCCGACGCTGCGGGAGCGGGTGCCGGACATCGAGTACGTCGATCTGCGGTTCGACGAGCGGATCTACGTGCGGCCTGCCTCCGCGCCTGCGGCACTACGGCAGGGCAAGCCCGCGGGCAGGAAATTAGGAAGTAAGAAGTAAGAAATCGGCATTATGAATTCGGACCCGGAGGCAGAGTGGCGCGCAAAGAACGGTATCTGGTCGGTCTCGACGTCGGCACGTCGAAGGTGACCGCGGTGGTCGGCGAGATGCTCGACGGCGACGGGCTCGACATCGTGGGGATCGGCGTGGCCGAGTCGCGCGGGATTCGCCGAGGCGTCGTGGTGAATCTCGAGGCGGCGGTCGACTCGATCAAGAAGGCGATCGAGGAAGCGGAGCTGATGGCGGGGGTCGAAATCGATTCCGTCCATCTCGCGCTGACCGGTCCGCACATCAAGGGATTCAACAGCCGCGGCGTGATCGCGGTGGCCGGCAAGAACCGCGAGATCACGCGCGAGGACGTGCGCCGCGCGATCGACGCCGCCAAGGCGGTGTCGCTGCCGACGGGCCGCGAGATTCTGCACGTGCTGCCGCAGGATTTCGTCGTCGACGAGCAGGACGGGATCGGCGCGCCCGTGGGCATGACCGGCGCGCGCCTGGAGGTCAACGTCCACATCGTCACCGGCAGCCAGAGCTCCACCCAGAACATCGTGGCGTGCGTGAACCGCGCGGGCGTGACGGTGGCCGAGACCGTGGTCGAGCAGCTCGCGGCGAGCGAGTCGGTGCTGACCGAGGACGAGAAGGAGCTCGGCGTCGCGCTGGTCGACATCGGCGGCGGGACGACCGACATCGCGATCTACGAGCGGGGCAGTCTGTGGCACACGGCGGTCGTCGGCGTCGGCGGCGATCACTTCACCAACGACATCGCCGTGGGCCTGCGGACGCCGGTGCCGGACGCGGAGAAGATCAAGCGCAAGTGCGGCTGCGCGCTGTCGGGCATGGTGGACGAAGACGAAACGATGGAGGTGGCGAGCGTCGGCGGGCGCAAGCCGCGCGTGATGGCGCGGCGCATCCTGTCGGAAATCCTGCAGCCGCGCGCCGAGGAGATCTTCCATCTCGTCTGGGACGAAATCCGCCGCGCCGGCTACGAGAAGAGCCTCAACTCCGGCATCGTCCTGACCGGCGGCGGCGCGATTCTGGACGGGATGCCGGAGATCGCGGAGCAGATTTTCGACCTGCCGATCCGGCGCGGCTGCCCGAGCGGCGTCGGCGGCCTCGCGGATCACGTGAACAGCCCGACGTTTGCGACCGGTGTCGGACTCGTGTTGTACGGATACCGAAATTCCGTGGGTGAGATGGCGCGCGTGCCGGTGGGCGCGGGCGCGCTGGGTCGGGTCGCGGGACGCCTCCGCGGCCTCTTCAAAGAATTCTTTTAAAGGAGCGACGCGCACATGGCCGATTCCAACATCACTCACAACGCCGACGACACGCGTCTGCGGTTGCGGCTCGAGGAAGAGGGAAGCGCGGGCGCACGGATCAAAGTGATCGGCGTCGGCGGCGGCGGCGGCAACGCCGTCAACCGCATGGCGAGAGCGGGGCTCGAAGGCGTCGAGTTCATCGTCGCCAACACGGATCTGCAGGCGCTCCGGAACAACGCCGCGCCGATCAAGCTGCAGATCGGCAGCAAGCTGACCAAAGGGCTGGGCGCGGGCGCCGATCCCAACGTCGGCCGCTCGGCCGCGCTCGAGGACACCGAGAAGATCATCCAGGCGCTCGACGGCGCCGACATGGTCTTCGTCACCACCGGGCTCGGCGGAGGCACCGGCACCGGCGCCGCGCCGGTGATTGCGAGCCTGGCGAGCGAGCTCGGCGCGCTGACGATCGCGGTCGTCACCAAGCCGTTCAAGTTCGAAGGCCGGAAGCGCCAGCTGCAGGCCGAGCGCGGACTGGAAGCGCTGCGCGACTGCGTCGACACGATCATCACGATCCCCAACGAACGGCTGCTGACGATCATCGATCGCACGACGCCGCTCACCGACGCGTTCGCGACGGCCGACGATGTGCTGAGGCAGGCGATTCAGGGGATCTCGGATCTCATCCTGGTGCCCGGCCTCATCAACCTCGACTTCGCCGACGTGAAGACGATCATGGCCGGCATGGGAATGGCGATGATGGGCACCGGGATCGCCGAAGGGCCGGACCGGGCGATCGAGGCGGCGCGCCGCGCGATCTCGAGTCCGCTCCTCGAGGGCGCGTCGGTCAACGGGTCGCGCGGCGTGATCATCAACGTGACCGGCGGCCCGGATCTCTCGCTGGTCGAAGTGAGCGAGGCGTCGCTCATCGTGCAGGAAGCGGCCGACGAAGATGCGAACATCATCTTCGGCGCGGTCGTCGATCCGACGCTCAAGGGCAAGGTGAAGATCACGGTGATCGCCACCGGCTTCGGACAGCAGCCGGCGGCCCGGCCGGTGACGTCCGGCGCGCAGACGCCGGTCGACATGACGCAGTACGCCGATCTCTCGCGCGTCCGCGCGGACGCCGGCGCGACGGGAAACGCGGGGCCCGACCGGCTCGCGTCGGCGCGCTTGTCGATCGCGCGGCGCCCGCTGCTCGATCTTCCGCTGGCGGCCGCGTCCGGCGCCGCGACGACGAGCGACGGCCCTGCGGCAACGGCGCCTAGCGCGTCGGATGCCGTCGATTCCGGCCTGAACGTGGACTTCGACCTCGGCACGACGTTCGACGTGCCGGCGTTCCTGCGGCGTCAAGAAGGCTGAGCGACGTGACGCCCGGCCGGGCGTCCGTCATGGTCGATCGGGTCGATGGTAAAGTAGATAGATCCACGGCACTCGAGAACGCCGGCGTCTGAGCGCCAACGGGCGCACGGCCCCGGGGTCTCTCGACTCGCCGGGCGGCCATGAAATCCTGGGAACAGCGCGAACGCGCACTCTCCGTCCTTTCGAAAGAGATCGGCTACATCCGTAAGCCGCACGGCGACCGCCTGCGTGTGGCGCTCGCGTTTCCGAACACGTACTGGGTCGGCATGTCGAACCTGGGGTTCCAGACGGTCTACCGTCTGTTCAACGACCAGCCCGACATCGTGTGCGAGCGCGTGTTCCTGCCGCCGAAACAGGAGCTCGCCGAGCTCATTGCCAGCAAGGCCGAGCTCGTCACGCTGGAATCCCAAACGCCGGTGAGCGAATTCGACGTGTTCGCCTTCTCCGTGTCGTTCGAGTGGGACTACGTGAACGTCCTCACGCTGCTGCGCCTCGCGGGGCTGCCGCGCTACGCGGCCGAGCGCAGCGAGCGCCATCCGCTCGTCGTGATCGGCGGCGCCGTGACGTTCGTCAACCCCGAGCCGCTCGCGCCGTTTGCCGACGTCATCGCGGCCGGCGAAGGCGAAGTGCTGGTGCCGGCCTTCGAACGCGCCTTCGCGGCGGCGTCGGGGCGCCCGGAGATGCTGCGGCTGCTCTCGCGCGAACGGGGTTTCTACATTCCTTCGTTCTACGAACCGCAATATGACGGCAACAGCCGGCTGACCGGTTTTGCGACCAACGCCGCGGGCGCGGACGCCGGCGCGCCGGTTCCGGTGCGGAAAGCCGCCGTGAAGACGACCGACGCGCTTGATCCGCCGGCCACGAGCATCTTCACGCCCGACACCGAGTTCGGCTCGCGCTTCCTCATCGAGGTCGTTCGCGGCTGCGCGAATCTGTGCCGGTTCTGCTGGGCCGGCTACAACTACCTGCCGGTGCGCGCGTTTCCGGCCGATCGCATTCTGCACCTCGCCGAAACGGCGCGCGCGCACGCGAACCGGGTCGGGCTCGTCTCCATCGCGCTCTGCGACCACCCGGAGATCGACCGGATTCTGGCGCGCCTCCTCGAAATGGGGTACGCCATCAGCCCCGCCTCGCTGCGCCTCGACGATCTGACCGAGTCCATCGTCCGCGTCCTTCGCAAGAGCGGCGAGCGGACGATTACGATCGCGCCGGAGACCGGGTCCGATCGCCTGCGCCGCGTGATCAACAAGACGGTGACCAACGACGAGATCCTCGATCGCGCCGAGTTGATCTTCGCCAATGGGATCGAGAACCTGAAGCTCTACTACATGATCGGCCTCCCCACGGAAACAGACGACGACCTGGTGGCGATTCGCGATCTGACGTTACAGATGCGCGACCGCATGCTGGCGCATGCCAAGGGCCGCGGCACCATCGGCCGGATCATCGGCAGCGTGAACCCGCTCATCCCCAAGCCCGGTACCGCGTATCAGTGGCTGCCGATGGAAGATCCCGCGATCATCGACAGAAAGATCAAGCGGCTGCGCAGCTTGACCGCGGACATCGACAACGTCTACTTCAACATCAAATCCGAGCGGCATTCCTACTACCAGGCGCTGTTGTCCCTCGGCGATCGCCGGGTCGCGCCGACCATCGAGGCGGCCGAGCGCAACGGCCAGAACTGGCGCGCCGCCGTCGCCGAGACCGGGCTCGACGCCGACTTCTACATCTTCCGCGACCGTACCGGTGACGCCGCGCTGCCGTGGGACATCATCGACGGCGGCATGAAGGCGTCGTTCTTCCACGCGGAGTTCGACAAGGGGCTGCGCGAAGAATGGACGCTGCCGCCGAAACGGCAGCAGGAGAACGCGCGCCTCCTGCCGGTGATTCAATAGGCTACGACGCGATCGCGGCCTGCGCCTCGTATTCCTGAAACGCCTCGAGAATCAGCTCCCGCAGCTTGCTCTGGGCCGTCACGTCGACGACCGGCCGCAACAGGGCGAAGCTCCGGCGCTCGCCGTTCACGCTGTACTGCCGCGCCGGAAACGTGACATTGCGGCCGCTGCCGCCGCGCCGCTCCCAGATCCCGAACCCGATCAACTTGAGACCGTCGAGCGGCCCTTCGCTGAAATGCAGCTCGGCGTCGGCGAGCTTTCCCGGCGGGTTCCCTTTGTCGTTCGGCGTAATCTTGATCGTCACTTTGCGCTCCCCTGATGACAATGACAACAGAGATGACAGGCGAACCTCGTCACATCAAGAGCGATGCCGCCGGCCTCTCGCGGAACGCGCCGGTGGAACCTGCGGCAAGAACGATGGTTAGGAGATGAGCGTGGGGAGGTGTCGGAGAAGGCCGGCCTGGGGCGGCGGAAACGCCAACCGGCGTTGCCTCACTGACCGAGAATCAGCACCTGCGCCATCGCGAGATCGTCGGAATGCGTAATGGTGAGGAGCGAGGAGTGCCCGCCGATGGCCGTGAAGCGCCTGGCGGCGCCGCCGTGCAACTGCAGGCGCGGGGGACCGCCGCCCCGGATCACTTCGACGTCGCGCCACAGCACACCCTGGGTGTGACCGGTGCCGAGCGCCTTCATCGCCGCTTCCTTCGCCGCGAACCGTGCGGCAAAATGAATGGCCGGCACGCGCCGGCGCGTGCAGTACGCGATTTCGATGTCGGTGAAGACGCGGCGCAGAAAACGTTCGCCGTGCCGCTCGATGACGTCGGCGACGCGATCGATGTCGGTCGCGTCGAGTCCGAGGCCAATGATGTTCATGCTCCCTCAGCCTAACGACGGTTTCGCGTGGGTGCAAGCCTCGGCCGGACCCGCGCTCGTGTGCCGGGCGCTCGAGCCGATCGCCTCACATCTCTTTACGACGCGCGGCTGGAGCCTGGGATCCCGCACCGCCGGCGATGCAGACGACGGGTGGGGCCAGGTGGCCGCCGCGCTGGACGTCGCCGCGGCCAGCCTCGTGCGGGCGCATCAAATGCACGGCGCCGCCGTGCTCGTCCGCCGTGCAGGGCAGGCGGACGCGTCGCCAGACGGGTCGGTTTCGCGCAGCCGTCCCGACGCGGACATCATCATCTCGAACGACTCGGACGTGGCCCTCGCGATTCAAACGGCCGACTGCGTCCCGCTCCTGCTGGCCGATCGCCGCACGGGTGTCGTGGCCGCGGCGCACGCCGGCTGGCGCGGTCTGGCTGCTCGAGTGCCCGCGGTGGCGGTCGATGCGCTGGCGCGCGAATTCGGCAGCCGCCCCGAGGATCTCGTCGCGGCCGCGGGGCCATCGATCAGCGCTTTGCGCTACGAAGTGGGCATCGAGGTGCGGGGGAGCTTTGAACACGCCGGTTGTTCGACCGCACAGCTCGCGCGCTGGTTCTCTCCGGCGGCGCGATCCGAGCATTCTTACTTTGACGGCTGGGCCGCGGTGCGCGACCAACTCGAGTCGGCGGGTGTGCCCACCGACCAGATTCATGTCGCGGCGCTGTGCACGGCGACTTATCCGGCCCTCTTCTGCTCGTATCGGCGCGACGGCACGCCGGCCGGAAGAATGGCGGCCGTCGTGCGGGCGCGGCTCACGAGCTCCCAGCCTCATCCATCGCCGCGTTCGCCAGTCGATCCGCGTGCGCGTTGAGCGCTCGTCCGACGTGCTCGAATGTCACGCGGCCGATCTCGTGCGCCAGCAGGCGGGCTTTCCCATGCAGCGGCTGCAGACCCGGGTGCTTCACTTTGAAGCGTCCGAGCATCTGCTGCACGAGCAGCAGGGAGTCCGAGCGCACGTGGAGCTGTCGGTGGCCGCGCGTCTTTGCCCACTCGAGCGCGGCGATCAAGCCGCGATATTCCGCCACGTTGTTGGTCGCGATCCCAATCGATTCGCAGAACTCCTCGACCAGCGTCCCGTCGGCGCCTTCGATCCGGACGCCGAAACCCGCCGGCCCCGGATTACCCCTGGCGCCTCCGTCGATGTACGCGACGATGTGATCGGACACGGGTGTGCTAGACGCGGATCGTCACGGGCGCTACGGGGTGGACTGGTTGACGTCGGTGCCCGCGTCCGCGGTCGGCGCCGTCGAGACGGGAACGAAAAAGAGGATGCGGTTGCAGTGGTCGCACTGGTTGATGGCGTCGTTGCGGCGCACGGTGTTGAAGACCTGCGGGCGTAGCCGGACGTGGCAGATCGTGCAGACGCCGTCGCGCGCCTCGGAGATCGCGATGCCGTTGCGTTTGCGGGCGATCTGCTCGAACAGCGCGAGCACCTGCGGGCTCAGGCCGGTGACGACATGTGTGCGCTCGCCGCGCAAGCGCTCGAGCGCGGCCTGGAGCTCGGTGCCCTCCGCGGCGATCTGCTGCCGCTCGCCGTTCACCGCCTTCACGTCAGCGGCGAGCGCGGCTTCGGCCTTCTTCAGCGCCGCGGTGAGGTCGTCGGCCGCGAGCATCAACTCCAGCTCTTTGTCCTCGAGCGTCTTGATCTCGCCCTGCGCGAAGGCGATTTCCTTCTGCACCGCGGCGTATTCGACGTTGGTCTTCACGGCCATCGCCGTCTCGCGGAACTTGGACAGGCGACCCTGCTGGACGGCCACGTCCTTCTCGATGGCGCGCCGCGCGTGCTGGTTCTCGACCAGGTGTTCTTGGGCGGCGGCGACGTGCTGACGCACGGCCTCGAGCCGTGCCTCCAGGGCTTTTTCCCGATCGGGTTCCTCGGCGAGACGGCGCTCGGCGTCGTGCGAGGCCGAGTCGAGCCGCTGCAGGGCAATGAGACGTTCGAGATCAGAATTCATGAAATGGTGGGCCCACCAGGATTCGAACCTGGAACATGCCGGTTATGAGCCGGCGGCTCTAACCGTTGAGCTATGGGCCCGACACAGTCTACAGTCGCCGGTCGCAAGTCGCCACTCTAAGTTGTCCGGCCTTCGAGGAACGCGCGAAGCTTCCGGCTCCGCGACGGGTGGCGGAGCTTCCGCAGCGCCTTGGCTTCGATCTGCCGGATGCGCTCGCGGGTGACCGCGAAGCTCTGCCCGACTTCCTCGAGCGTGTGCTCGCTGCCGTCGCCGACGCCGAATCGCATCTTGATGACCTTCTCTTCGCGCGGCGTCAACGTCTTCAGGACCGATTCGGTTTGTTCCTTCAGATTCAGGTTGATGACCGCTTCGGCCGGCGACACCACCTGGCGATCCTCGATGAAGTCGCCCAGATGCGAATCTTCCTCTTCGCCGATCGGCGTCTCGAGCGAGATCGGCTCCTGCGCGATTTTCAGCACCTTGCGGACCTTCGACACCGGGATGTCCATCCGCTTCGCGATCTCCTCGGAGGTCGGCTCGCGCCCCAGCTCCTGCACGAGCGCGCGCGAGGTGCGAATCAGCTTGTTGATCGTCTCGATCATGTGGACCGGGATGCGGATGGTCCGCGCCTGGTCGGCGATGGCGCGCGTGATGGCCTGACGGATCCACCACGTCGCGTACGTCGAGAACTTGAAGCCCTTCGTGTAGTCGAACTTCTCGACGGCGCGGATGAGGCCAAGGTTTCCTTCCTGAATGAGATCGAGGAACTGCATTCCGCGACCCGTGTAACGCTTTGCGAGGGAAACCACGAGGCGAAGGTTGGCACCGAGAAGGTGACTCTTCGCGCGCTGGCCGTCTTTTGCAACCCAGAGCAGCTCGCGGCCCAGCGTCGAACGACGCTCGCTCTCGCTCATCTGGGAGAGCTTGTCTTCGGCGAAGAGGCCTGCCTCGATACGCATGGCCAGTTCGACCTCTTCGGCCGCGTTCAGAAGCGCGACCTTACCGATCTGCTTCAGGTAGTCCTTGACCGGGTCGGCCGTCGCGCCAGTGATTGCACTCGAGTAGACCGGTACTTCGTCTTCATCGTCGACGAGGGAGAGAACGAGGGCACCCTGGGGCAGCTCCTCATCCGATTTCACTTTGTCGTCGTCATCATCGTCATCGTCATCGGCCGCGACATCGTCACCGTCGACGGCGACTACCTCAACCACCTCGACGACCTCGACCACCAGTGCCTCGTCATCAATCTCGACGTCGTCCTCTTCGTCGACGACAACCAGGTCGACATCCTCATCGGTGCCGTCGCCGGAAACCTCTGCTGCTGCAGCCTTCGCACCGCGGCGTGATGCCGGGGCCTTTTT
>Ga0097691_1002541_pt1 | contig 12078 bp, 9 predicted proteins | sample NGESurdeep072012_8_FD_72858 | JGI IMG/M metagenome (GOLD analysis project Ga0097691, IMG submission 72858) | Arctic peat soil microbial communities from Barrow, Alaska - NGEE Surface sample 210-1 deep-072012 | ecosystem: Environmental > Terrestrial > Soil > Wetlands > Peat ...
AAGCGCGCGAACGCGTCTGGGATCGGGAAGGCGAAATAGAGATAGAGGGTGATGATGGCGAGTCCGAATTCGGCGAGAAAATGGCGGAACGGAATCGGCGCGCCGCACATCACGCATCGCCCGCGCAGTCCAAGGTAGGCGAGAATCGGGATGTTCGCCCACCATGGAATCGCGCGCTCGCAACTCTCGCAAAATGAGCGCGGCGTGACGATCGAAAGATCGCGCGGGAGCCGATATGCAACCACGCAAACGAAGCTGCCGACGCTTGCGCCGAGGAGGAAAGCAATTGCGGCGCCGATCCCGCCGGGTAAATCAACTGTCATAGCGTCACCGTTTCTTCCAATTGCGACCCCCGATTTTCAATAAATAACATACACCTTGGAGCGTCGAGGATTGACTCGCGATCAGCGCTGGCATTTCGGACAATAGAAGCTGGCGCGCTGGCCCACGATCACATTTTTGATCGGCGTCGAGCATCTGTAGCACGGTTTTCCCTCGCGGCCGTACACTCGCAAGCGCGCGGCGAATCGCCCGGGCTGTCCGCGTGAATCGCGGTAGCTGCGAAAGGTGGTGCCGTTACTGCCGATCGCGGCGCGCAGGATAACCGGCGCGGCCCCCGCGATTTTTTCGATCTCGATTCGCGTCACGCGGCCGGCCCGTCGCGCGGGACGCACGCCGGCGCGAAATAGAATCTCGGATGCGTAGATATTGCCGATACCGGCGACGATTCGTTGATCCATTATCAGGCTCTTGATCGCCACCCTCCGGCCGCGGGCCTTCGCGGCGAGGTAGCCGGCGTTGAATTCGCGCGACAACGGCTCGGGGCCGAGATCCTTCAGCTCCGCCGTGGAAGCCAGCGCGGCGCGCTGGACGAGACGGACCATGCCGAAGCGCCGCGGGTCGTTGTAAACCAGGCGCGAGGCGTCGTCGAGCGAGAATTCGAGATGGTCGTGGCGCGGATCGAAGTCGTCGGCGCGGAAGCCCTCGTGGCGATGAGTCAAACTGCCGGACATCCCGAGGTGCACAATCATCACGTCGTCGCCGTCGAGCTCGACGATCAGATATTTGGCGCGGCGCGACAGTTTCACAATTCGCCGGCCGGCGATCGCTCCGGCAAAATCCGCGCTGACGTGGCGGCGCAGCCGTTTCTCGCCGATTCGAACGCTCACGATCGTTCTGCCGACGGCGGTGCGAACCAGTATCCGGCGGAGCGATTCGACTTCCGGCAGTTCAGGCATCGCGGGTGACGATCCTGCCGGCCAGTTCGATGCGCAGCGCGTGCGCGAGTCTTAGAAAATCGGGTACGCCGAGCTTCTCGGCGCGCGTGGCCGGATCGATCGCCGCGCGTTCGAGCGCGCGCGCGATCCGCGTGCTGTCGATTCCAAGCGAATGGCTGAGCGCATTGCGAATCGTCTTGCGCGGCGCAGAGAACGAGGCGCGCACGGTTTCGAGCACGTCGCGTTCGTTTTCGTTGCCGGCCGCAAACGTTTGCGTCGCCCGGGGCGTGAAAGCAAGAACTTCAGCGTCGATTTTGGGACGCGGATGGAAGCTGCCGGCGGCGACGCTGAAATGCAAGTCGATCTTCCAGTACAGCGCGTTGAATACGCTCAATGCGCCATACGCCTCGTCGCCGGGGATTGCCCGAATCCGCGCGGCAACTTCGCGTTGAAACATCAGGACCATTCTCGAAATCATGCGCGCGTTGTCGCTGAGCCGGCGCAGGATGGCCGCCGCGACATTGAACGGAAGATTGCCGATTACCTTGACAGGTGGATCGGTGACGAGTGACGCGAAATCGATCCCAAGAAAGTCGGCGTTGATGATGTGAACGTCCGCGCCGTCTGCGAAGCGCTCCCGGAGCCGGGCGGCGAGGCGCGGGTCGAGTTCCACCAGCGTCAGCGAGCGTAGCGGCCGCGCCGCGATTTTCTCGGTCAGGATGCCCAGCCCGGGACCTATCTCGACTACCGGGTCGGTTTTGGACAACTCCGCCGCGGCGACGATTCGATCGGCGACGGCGCCGCTGGTCAGGAAATTCTGGCCGCGCGATTTTGCCGGCCGCACGCCGGCTCTCGCCAGTGCCGGTGCGGGACGCGACGGCGTTTCATCGACTCCGACGCCGGCGCTGTTGGCTCCCTTAAGTTTGCGGCGCGCGTGCGATTTTCGTGCAATCGTCATCTGCTCCGAATTCAAAGCGCGAGATTGGCTTGCGCGTCGATGCTGAGCGGGTCGCCCTCGCCGCGGATCAGACGGTAGCCGCCCGCGAGCGCGATCATCGCCGCATTATCGGTGCAATATTCGAGCGCGGGTGCGACCAGCCGGCGGCCATCGGCGACCGCCGCCTCGGCCAGCCTGTCGCGCAATCTCGAATTTGCCGCGACCCCGCCGGTCAGTGCGATGGTATCCGCGCCCAGCTCGCGGGCGGCGGCGATGGTCGGCTTCACCAGCATATCGACGACAGCTTCCTGAAAACTCGCGGCGAGATCCTCGGGCCGCCCGGCGCGGCCGTCCTCGCTGGCCAGAATAGTTGCGACCGCGGTCTTCACGCCGCTGAAACTGAAATCCATCGGCGCGCCCCTGACGTGCGCGCGCGGGATTCGCACGCGCTTTCGATTGCCCCGGCGCGACATCTCGTCGATTGCGCGGCCGCCCGGATAGCCCAGTCCCATCAGCTTGGCGACTTTGTCGAACGCCTCGCCGGCGGCGTCGTCGCGAGTGCTTCCGATCCGGCGGTAGCGCCCGAAATCCTCGACCGCGAACAGCGCAGTGTGACCGCCGGATACGACCAGCGCCAGGTACGGCATCGTGATGCGATTTTCGAGCAGCGGCGCCAGCAGATGGCCCTCGATATGATTCACGCCGACCATCGCAACGCCGCTCGCCTGCGCCAGCCCCTTGGCGAACATCAAGCCGACCAGCAACGAGCCGACCAATCCCGGGCCGCGCGTGACTGCGATTCCCTCGATGTCCACGAGCCGGCATCCTGCCCCGTCCAGCGCGCGCTCGATGACGGGCCCAATCGTGACGACGTGACTGCGCGACGCGAGTTCGGGAACGATGCCGCCGTAAGCGCGATGGATGTCGTCCTGATTGGCTACCGTGCTCGAGCGAATGTCGGCGATGCCCGGTGCGGTGGTTTCGAGCACCGCGGCGGCAGCGTCGTCGCACGAAGATTCAATTCCGAGTATCAGCATCGCGAGTTCAGTCTGCTGGAGCAGGCGCTTCGTCGGGCTCTGCGGGCGCGGGCTGGTCGAGATCCGGGGCCGGCGCCGCGTTGGCATCGGCGGGCACGGACCCGGACAGGCGCGTGACGCCGACGCGCGCAGTCAGGTTGCCCGGAGCCGCGGCGAGAGCCTTCTGATAGGCGGCGGCGGCCTCGGCGGAATTACCCGACTGCTCGAGACTGAGCCCTTCGAATGCGTAGATTTCGCCGAGCCACGCGGAATCCGATGCGAGCCCGATTTCCGCGCGCTTGAAGAACGTCTGCGCCTGCGCGTAGTCCCTGCGCGCGACGTACGCGCGCCCCAGGTAGAAGTACGCGTACGAGTTGCTCGGATCGATCGAAATCGCGTGCGCCAGTTCGCGAATCGCGTCGTCAGTGTGCCCCTTGTCGAGTTCGACGCGCTGCTGCTCGGTGATTCTCAAAGATGCGGCGCGAGCGGGAGTTGGCGCAGCATCGATCAGCGGCGCCAGCGACGAGTCGCTGATTTGGGGCGTCGTCGCGATCGAACCGACGTCGATTGCCGGCGCGATTTCGGCCGGCGGTGCTGCGGGAGGCTGCGAACTGGGCGATGGATTGGATATCGGCGCCTGGCTTTCGGCGGTCGTCGGCTCCCCAGCCGGCACGGCGATCCACTCGTCGGAATTGGGATTTGTGTCGGCGGCGGGAGACGGCGCCGCGGCCGGACTCGGCGCCACGAGATCCTGCGCCGGAATCGATTCCTCTTCGAGCTTCGCCAGGAGTATTGGACGGCTATTTATTCCCTGCGATGCGGTCGCGGAAATCGGCAGCATCGACAGAAATATTGCAAAAGCGAATGGGCGGAGCGAACTAGTCATCTAGTCATTAGGATCGGCAACGGGATTCCGCGCCTCGGGCATCTTGTGGTCAGCCGTCAATGACGTCGCCGAAGTATGATACGGGCAGTCCTGAGTCGGCGCCATCCCTTGCGGGTACACGCCCATCATCGTCACCGGGCAATAGGGCGTCGCCTTATAGTCGGTAGTCGGATCGATTTTCACCTCGACGATTCCCGGCGGAGCGGTGAAATCGAGCGGCGGGCGCGGCGCGGTCGCCGCTTTCATAAAAGCAACCCACGCCGGCAGCGAAGCTTGCGCGCCGGTCAACCCAAGCTCTTCCTTTTGATCGAAACCGGTCCAGACCACTGCCAGCAGGTTCGGTGTAAAGCCCGCGAACCATGCGTCCTTGGCGTCGTTGGTGGTGCCGGTCTTGCCCGCGGCCGGCCGCGTGAAACCCATCGAGCGCGCGCCCGCGCCGGTGCCGTGATTGATCACGTTTTCGAGCATGAACTGCATCATGTACGCGAGCTGGGGCGAAATCACCTGTTCGGCGGCGAGTTCGTGACCCTCGATTACCTTGTTGTTTTCATCGACCACGGCGGTAACGGCGTAGGGTTGGATTTCCATCCCGTCGTTGGCAATTATGGCGTACGCGCGCGCGATCTGCATCGGTGAGACTTCGATTCCCCCGAGCACGATCGACGGGTAGGACGGCAAGTCGCCAAAGCCGAGCTTCGACGCCATCGCGCGGATTCGATCCAGTCCGACGCTGTTGGCCAGCCGCGCGGTCGCGGAGTTGAGCGACTCGCCGAGCGCGAACTCGAGCGTGACGTGGCCGAAGTAGCGGTCGCGATAGTTATTCGGCGTCCAGCTCATATCGCCGTACTGCCAGGTGAAGGGCGCGTCCTCGATATAGGTAGTCGGCAGGAACTTCTCCGCTCCTCCCGACAGGGTCTCGTCGAAGGCCGCTAAGTATGTCACCGGCTTGAAGACCGAGCCGGGCTGACGTTTGGACTGAGTAACGCGATTGAACTGGCTCGAGCGGTACTCGCGCCCGCCGGCCATCGCGCGAATCTTTCCGCTCTGCGGCTCGAGAGCGACGAGGCACGACTCGAGGCGCTCCCTGGTCTCGCGGCGGGCAAGCTTGGGATGCTTGGCTTCCAAATTGCTGAGATTGTGCGCGATTGCACTCTCGGCGAGCTTTTCCATGTGCACATCGAGCGAGGTGAAGATTCGCAAACCCTCGCCGCTGAGCACCTTCGGCGGATAACGCTCGGCCAGTTCTTTCTTGACGAAATCGACGAAGTAGGGCGCGTCGTTGCCCTCGGCATAAACTTCCCGCGGATGCAGCGGTTCGCTGACCGCCGAATCGTAAGCGGTTTTGCCGATGTACCCATCCTCGAGCATCGCGGCCAGGACCTCGTCGCGGCGCGGGCGGGCGGCGTCGGGATGGTGCAGCGGATTGAGCCGGTTCGGCGAGCTGATCAAGCCGGCAATAGTAGCCATTTCGCCAATAGTCAGATCGCGCGGCTCCTTGGAATAGTAATACTCAGACGCTTCCCAGACGCCGTATATGCCTTCCTGTCCGCGCTGGCCCAAGTAGATATCGTTAATATAGTTCTCCAGGATTTCATCCTTGGAGTATTGGCGCTCCGCGATGTACGCCATCATCGCTTCCTTGAGCTTGCGCTGGTAGCTTCGCTCGCGGGTCAGGAAGAAGTTCTTCATCAACTGCTGGGTGAGCGTCGAGCCGCCCTGGCGCACGTGCCCCGAGGTAAAATCGATGTACGCGGCCTTGATGGTGCGGACGAGGTCAACGCCGTGATGCTCGTAAAAGCGATGGTCTTCGGCGGCCAGGATCGCATTGATCATCGTGGGCGGAATCTGGCTCAGGCGCACGAGGCGGCGCTGCTCCCATTCGCCTTCGAAGATGCCGCTGATGAGTTCGGGTTCCAGCTCGATCGAGAAGATCGGTTTATGGGTCACGGGATCCCCCATCGACTCGATGGTAGCTCCCTTAAGAGTCAGCTCGACGAATTCGCCGCCGAAGTTGCCGTACGGATACGCAAAACTGTGCAGAAAGATGTCGAGCTTGCCGCGCTTGCGATCGAAGCTGTACTCGCCGCGAGAGGCGACGTGGCCCGGATCGACGGGATGGTAATTCAGCCGTGCGAGACGCTCGAAGAAACCGAGGTCCTTCAGATCCTGGCCGGGGTAAATGAGCACCGAGTCGGAATAAATGCGCGACGGGATGTTCCATCGCTTGCCCGAAAACCGCGCGACGACTTCATTCTCGAGCTGATTGTAGTAGCTGAAGAACAGCCACAGGGTCGGCGGGACGGCGAACAAGATGACCGCGCCCACGCCGATGAGCGCGAATTTCAGGATTCGTTTCGGGGACATCGGGAATGCGTCCCCGGCTCAGGCCTCCGGTTTGACGGTCACGTAGATGGTGGCGTCGCCGCGCCTGACGAGCAGCAGGACTATTTTGCCCTTGGCGCTCGTCTTCAGCGCATCCTGGTATGAGCCAACGTTCTTGATCGCCGCGCGATTGACCTCGAGGATCACGTCGCGAGCGCGAAGGCCCGCCTCGTCGGCGCGGCTGCCGGGCTGGACCGACGAAATCACGACGCCGCCGGGCGCGTCGAGCCCGAGTTCTTTGGCGAGATCGGGACTCAGGTCCTTGACGTGAAGGCCGAAGGGCGAGACGGCGCCGAGGTCGGGCTTCTCCGGTTTTTCAGCCGCTACGATTTCGGGCTCGCGGGACTGCGTAATCGTGACCGGCAGATCGATCGCCTGCTTGTCGCGAATCACTTTGAGAGTCCCTTTGTGGCCCAGGTCGGTGCGGCCGATCAGCAGCGGCAATTCGCGCGAGTCGCTGACCGGTTGATTGTCGAACGCGACGATTACGTCGCCGCGCTTGACGCCGGCCACTTTGGCTGGTCCGCCGTCGAGTACCTTGGCAACCAGCGCGCCGCGTGAATCCGCCAGCCCGAGCGACTCGGCCAGCTCGGGCGTCACCTTCTGGATGTACACGCCGAGCCATCCGCGCACGACTTTGCCCGAGCTCTTGAGTTGCGGCAGCTCTTCCTTGACCAGTTCGATGGGGACCGCAAAGCCGATTCCCATGCTGGCGCCAGTGTGCGTGTAGATCGCGCAATTGACCCCGACCACGTCGCCGCGCAGATCGATTAGCGGACCGCCCGAGTTGCCGGGATTTATCGACGCGTCAGTCTGGATGAAATCCTCGTAGCTGCCCGGGATGAAACGTCCCTTGGCGCTGACGATTCCGGCCGTCACCGAATGATCGAAGCCGAACGGGTTGCCGATCGCCATCACCCATTCTCCCACCTTCAAGTCGTCGGAGTTGCCCAGCGGCGCGACCGCCAGGTCGTGCTTCGCATCGATCTTCAGCAGCGCGATGTCGCTCTTCTCGTCATGCCCGACAATCTTAGCGGCGTAATTGTGGCCGTCCTGAGTGGTCACGGTGACCCTGCCCGGATTCTCGACGACGTGCTGGTTGGTCAGGATGTAGCCGTCCTTGGTGATGATGAAGCCGGAGCCAAGCGCCTTGGTGGAGTGCGGCGAGCCGCCGAACTCCTCGAAAGGATGCGAGTGCGGTGGCATGAGAGGGCCGTGCGGAGACTCTTCGGACGATGGATCGCCGCCTTCTGCGGATTCGCCGGGTTCGTCGGTCGAGATGTTCACGACGGCGGGGCTGAGCTTGGCTGCGAGATCGACGAAGTCCGGCATCGACTGGGCTTTCACCACGTGAGCGGGGTCGGCCAGCTCGGTCCAGAAGCGCGTGGGCGGCGCGGAATCCGCCGCGCGTGCCGGCATGCCAAAGGCAATCAAAGTGAACGTCGCGGTAAAAATCGCGACGCCAGGAAAGATGATGGGTCGGAAAAACTTATGCGTCATGTGTGATTAAGCGAAGACGGCCGCTCAACGGCCCGGCGGTCTCGCCAATTCAACGTACTTCATTTGCAGACTGGAAAGAATCTCTTTGAGCAAGGCTTGTTCGTGGGGATCGAGATTTCCCCGCGTCTTGTCACGCAACATTATGATGATATCGATCATCTGCTGCGCCAAAATCAGGTCGTGCGTCACCTGACCGCTTGCCGGGTCGGGTATTTCGCCCAGCGCCGCCAGGGCCTGCTCTGACAGGCTCCATAGAAATGCCGCGAATGTCAGCTCGAGAGGCGCTTGGCTCGAATGGCGACTCGCCGCGGGCTGTGAAGCGGCGGCTTGTGGGTTGGGGATCGACGCTGGCCCGGGCGCGTCGGGTTTGGATTTTATCTCCAGCGGTTCGCTGCTCTCCGACGGCGCGTCACTGCCCTCCTTGGCCCCGCCCTCGGCGGAGAAACGCCGGCGGTCCTGAACCTTGAATCCGCGGCTCTTTTCTTCCGATTCTTCCATCGATGGCACCCTCACCCTTGTCCAATCTGTCCGGCAGACATCTGCTCGAGGCGGTGGATTCGCTCCTCGATCGGCGGATGCGTCGAGAACAGCCGCGAAATTCCCGCCGCGCTCAGCGGATTGACGATAAAGAGATGGGCCGTCGCAGGGCTGGCGTCCATCGGCATCCGCTCGTTGGCGGCCTCGAGTTTGCGCAGCGCGCTGGCCAGGTACAGGGGATTATGCGTGAGCCTGGCCCCGCTCGCATCGGCCTGGTACTCGCGGGTGCGGGAAATCGCGAGTTGAATGAGGGTCGCCGCGATCGGGGCGAGGATGCCCGCGACCAGCAGCCCCGCGAGGCCGCCTTCCTCGTCGTCGCGATTGCCAAGTCCGAAGATCGCGCCCCATCGAACCATCGAGCCGATCATCATCACTGCGCCGGCCATGGTGGCGGCGATCGAGCTGGTCAAGATGTCGTGATTGGTCACGTGCGAGAGTTCATGGCCGATGACGCCCTTCAACTCCTCGCGCGTGCAGATTCGCATGATCCCGCGCGTCACGGCGACGGCGGCATGATGCACGTTGCGGCCGGTGGCGAAGGCGTTGGGCGTGTCGGAATCGATAAGGTACAGACGCGGCATCGGGATTGAGGCCGAATGCGCCAGCTCGTTGACGATCGAGTAGAGTTCCGGCGCCGAACCCGCGTCGAGTTCCTGAGCCCCGTACGCGCGCAGCACAATCTTGTCGGAGAACCAGTAGCTGAAGAAGTTCATCACCGCGGCGATAACGAAAAAGATCGCGACGCCGCGCGAGCCTCCGAGCAGCCCGCCGATTAGCATCAGCAGACCCGTCATCAGACCCAGCAGCATCGTCGTCTTGAAGAAGCTCATGGCCGCTCTTTCACTTTCTCGCGCGACCTTACATATGTTGTCCGATGATACATGCGCTTTTAGTGTATTAGTTTTGACGCTGCGCCACAAATTTTGGCAGGGGTGACCCCTGCACCCCAAGGAAGAATCACCTGCGCGGTGTGCGGCAGGGGCTGCGGCCCCTGCACCCGCAGTGAGAAGACGCGAAAATCTGCGCAGCGCATCTTTTCGCGACTACGCGATGGAAGAGCCCGCGGGCGCACGGTATCTTAATACTGGCCAGCCGTGCCAACGGCCGGGCTTCGCCCTGTTAGAAGGTAATCGGGAAGAGGCGGTTGTTCTCCGTCTGAGATACCTCGCTCGTTATTTTCACGGGACGTGCCACGGGCACACGGCGGCCAGCCGCATGGCGGGCCGGTAGATGAGGGTTCTGCCTCCGAGGTCCGCCTCCGTTTTTTTGTGTCATTCTAGAGCGAAGCTGCGGGACCCCGGATCTTTTTCTCTGGATCGTCTTCCGCCGATGTCGGCGCAATTGCGGCTGATTTCCGAAAAAGAGGTTTTGTTTGCTGGGACTTGAGGACCCGACTGTTTCACGTGAAGCATTTTTAGTTCAGGAGAACGAAACACGAATCGCCGAAAAAAGAAGGCGCTGCTTAGCCATGGGTATGCCGCAAAATGGCATCGCGAAGCGGCTACGCGAAGCGGATACTTTAGTCGGAAAGGACGCTCTCCCCCAAGATAATTCGACGGATGCTTCGTTTATCATCGAACGGAACGACGAGAGCACTCCCATCATCGGGTCGCGCGGTTTCCAACAATCCCAAGTCTGGCTCTTTGGACGTACCGATCAGATCGACATAGGTGCCGTAATCCAGAGTATAAATGTTGTACCTAACTCCAGGATTATCCTTGTCCGCATACCCGCGTTGTAGTGGATGAAGCACTCGTGCGTCAAAGAGTCTTTGAATTACGGGATGTTTTTCGAGTTCACGAGGAAGCAAAAATGACCGTGCCTTACGATTGCCGATGACTTCGCTAACGATTCGACTAAGAACACGTTGTAGCTGCTCGTCCAAATATTGAGACTTATCTTGTTCAAACCAAAGTCGTGCGGCTTCTGTAACGGCCTGCCGGTCGATATTTGATCTGCCTCGCCGCCGCGCGGTGAAGAAGGCGCTAGTGAAGATGTTGATCAGATCACGAACGACGCCTTCCGAAGCCCGAGCCAGTTCTTTGAAGGTTTCTCTGGCGGTGAAGAGATGCGAAGACAACTGAGTGCCATTGCTAACGCCGTGGGCCGAGGAAAGGTATCCATCTGGTAACTCGCTAGTTAGGTGAAGATACAGCATGTTAGCGTATGCGTCGGTGATCTGTTCAGGGTTCCTGTCGAAAACATAATAGTCGTCTAGATCTTGAGTAATCGAAATGTCAGCCCCTAATTCGAATCCTATGGGCTCGTCGCGGTCCAGCAATGTAAAGCGTGAGCGGTGTTCCAGAGAGGCGATCTTCAGGACTGCATTCCGTACCGGTAAAATGCCTCGCTTCAGAAACTCTGCGAGGAATGGCTGAATATCTCCCGGCAGCGAGGACCATTCATCCAATAAAATGAACAAGCGCGTCTCGGCAAGCTCGAGAACTTTGGAGAGTTGGTAGTGGAGCGCGGGAAAGACCATCTTATCCTCGCGCTCGATTCGGAAAGTTGACGTAGCGGATCGTTCAGTGACTGACGCCTCCTCGCGCTTAAGAGAAAGACCGATTTCGGGCACCTTCGAAACACTGACTGATGCAGCGCGCGAACGGGCGTCGCTAGCCCTCTCGGATGAAGTCGCCGATACGGATTCTTCCACCCTAGTCTGGACTGGTTCCGCAACTTCGGAGAGTAGTTGGTCAAGAGCATCGAGCGCCAAATCGGCTTTCACCGAAGGCTCGTTCACTATGTGTTCAAGCAACGCGTTGTGTACTTCCCCGAGAATATCGCGAAATAGCGAAAGGCATCGGCGGGAAATTGCGATCTCAGGGTCGGAGAATTGAGCGGTAGTGCCATGAGTTCGGGCGTCAATGTAGAGGACCGTACTGCCCGGCCGCTCGGCAAAGCGCGATCCTAAAACACGAAGAACATGCGTTTTGCCTGTGCCGCGACGGCCGTAGAAAATTTGGTTATTGTTGTTGTCAAGCTGCGGCAGAACCCCAACATCGACAAATGTTCCAAGTAATTTTTGTAAATCGTCCTGTCGCTCGGAACGCTGCAGAATTCTAGATACAGCTTTTTCGATCGTTCATCTTTAACCATACGATAGCTGACCGCTTCTAGATGCACTCAACGCCATCAGACGCGCAACAAAATCAACTATCACGGATCCGATCTGGATTAACAGCAATTGATTTCCGCACAAGCTCGCTCAATGCAAGACAGCCATGGTGCATCGCGGAATCCCAATCCGCCGCAGGCGGAATCGACAGTCGTCCCTAATGCTCGCGCTTGTAGAGCCGCGATGGCGGGCTGCCCTTACTCGATGCTCTAATTCGGGGAGTAGGGGAGGCGGTCCGGCGTGGTACCTCTTCGTTACCCCTCCTTCGACAAGAGAGCTTTGCATAACCTCCGCACGCGGGCAATGTCCTGAAGGTTGTTGAGATTTGAGTGGCGGCGTTCCTCGCCCGATCGGAAGATCGGGTTGGGTAATAGGAGGAGGCCGCGATGAGCAAGAATGCCAAGAGCAAGGATGAAAGGAAAGCCGCGGGCGCAGGACAGTTGTGGCTGCGGTTGCCGGGAATGGTGCGCGATGCGCTGTACGAC
>Ga0097691_1002542_pt1 | contig 12072 bp, 8 predicted proteins | sample NGESurdeep072012_8_FD_72858 | JGI IMG/M metagenome (GOLD analysis project Ga0097691, IMG submission 72858) | Arctic peat soil microbial communities from Barrow, Alaska - NGEE Surface sample 210-1 deep-072012 | ecosystem: Environmental > Terrestrial > Soil > Wetlands > Peat ...
GGGTCCAGGACCAGCTCGCCCGGCCGGGTGAAGAATTCGATCAGCCGCGCCATCAGCCGCGGCGGCTTGTTGGCGCCGTGCGCCCGGCGCAGCGCGTGCCCAAGCTCGGACGGGTATGCCGTGGTCAGGACCGACTTCGTGAAGTAGAGCCATTCTTCCCCGGACAGCTCGTTGAGCGTATTGGCGGGATGGGGCTCCTTTCGCACCCGGCGAGTCTACGCTCGGCCGTGGGCCGAGGTCCGTAGAATGCCGGAGTGACGAGTGGTCGGGGCCCAGGGCGCTTCATCGGCCGTCAACGAGAGCTGGAACAGCTCGATGCGGCCGTCACCGACGTGGCCGGAGGGCGCGGCGGCGCCCTCCTCGTGGCCGGCTCGAGTGGCATGGGCGCGAGCCGGCTGCTCGACGAGCTGGAGTCCCGGATCTTCGGGGCGCCGGGACAGCCGCTCACCCACCTCCGCAGCGACCGGCTGCCGGCATGGCGGCGCGATCCGTACAGGCCCATTCGGGCCGCCCTCGAGGGGCATCTGCGGACCCTTGCGCCGTCGCGCGTGGCCGCCCTCTTCGATCCCGCCGCGGAGCTCCTCGGCCCGCTCTTCGTTGGCATCCCGGGGGTTCCGATGGTTGACGTGGGACGGCCGGGCGGCCCGGAGCGGCGCACGGAGCGGACCCTCGAGGCGTTGCGGGGCCTGCTGGGTCGGCTCGCCGCCGACCACCCGGTCGTCCTGATCCTCGAGGATCTCCATCAGATCGACGCGGCCACGCGCGACCTCGTGGCCTTCCTGGCCCGAACCGCCGGCCACCTGCCGCTCCTGCTCGCCGGGACGTACCAGCCGGACGCGCTGACCCGGACGCATCCGCTTCGGGCGACCCTGGAGGCGATCGAGAGCGGGCCACGCGGCGTCGCCCGGGTCTACCTCGGCCCGTTGAGCCAGCCGGAGGTGGGCGCGCTCATCGAGGCGCGCGAGGGCGAGCGTCCCTCCGCCCCGCTCCTCCTCCTCGTGGCGGAGCGATCCGGCGGGAGTCCGCTGATCGCAGAGGAGGTCCTCGACGCCCGGCGTGAGCTCTCCGGGGCATTGCTGACAGCGCCGCTGGCGCAGCTCGTGATGGGCCGAGTCGCGCACCGATCCGCGGACTGTCGCAGCGTCCTGCGGGCGCTCGCCCTGGCGGAGGGCCCGCTCGCGCCCGACGAGTTGGCTGCAGTGGCGGCCGCGTACCAGGCCGGCGAGGGGCGACAGGCTCGACTCTCGACGGGCCGCGCGCGGACCGGCCACGGGATGCTGGACGGCGATCTCGCCGCCGGGCTCCAGGAGGCGCTTCGCGAACGGTTCGCGGTGGCGCTGCCGCGCGCCGCCGGCGACACGATGGGGGGCAGGGTCCGGATACGCCACGAGCTGATCGCCGCGGCGCTCGCCACCGACCTGCTCCCGGACCAGCGCCGACGCATGCACGCAGCGCTCGCCACCGCGCTCGCCGTCCATCCCGCAGAGGCTGCACGCCACTGGCTCCGGGCGTACGAACCAGCTCGTGCGCGTGCTGCGGCGCTCCAGGCCGCTGCAACCGAAGAGTCGGCCGGCGCGGACGCGGACGCCCTTCGGCACCTGGAGCTTGCGATCGAGCTCGCCGTTCCGGCGGCGGCGGCACTCGACGACGCCGTGGACCATCCCGACGTTGCCCTCCTGCGACGGGCCGCCGAGGCGGCGCTCGCGGCCGGCGACCCGGGCCGCGCAGCCGCGTTCGCGGAATCGGCGCTGGCTCCCGGGATCCCGTCCGGGGATCGCGTCGAGAGCGCGGCGGCGTGGGATCGCCTCGGCGTGTTCCGCTGGGAAAGTGGCGACCGCGAGGCGGCGCTTGGCGCCCACGCCCACGCCCTCGAGCTCCTCCCGCGAACCGAGACGGCGGAGCGGGCGCGGGTGCTGGCGACCCTGGCACAGATCCGGATGCTGGAGGGCTCCTTCAACGAGGCCGAGCACCTGGCAGCGGAGGCACTGACCCTGGCCGAATCCAGCGGACCGAGCGGCGACGCCTGGCTTGGGCATGCGCTCTGCACACTGGGCGTCGTGGACGGCTGGCTGGGTCGGCCCACGTCCGCGGAGGCGCGCCTGGAGCGGGCGCTCGCCATCGCCGTCCGCCTTGACCGGCTGGACGACGCGTTCCGGGCGCGCGCCAACCTCGCCACGATCCTGGACCTGGAGGGTCGCCGCGAGGAGGCGCTGCAGGTCTCGGTCGCGGGGATCGCTGCCGCGGAGGCGGCCGGCCTTGAAGCCGTGTATGGCAATCGCCTGCGGGGCGGCGCCGTGGACTCGCTCTTTCAACTCGGACGCTGGCGCGAGGCGCGCGCGCTCGCGATGCATACGCTGGCGTGGGCGCCGGCCGGGATCGCCTTCGTCCATGCCGCGGTGGGGTTCGTCACCGTCGAGACGGAGCTCTCCGCCGGGGAAGACGCCAGCCGGACGCTGGGTCGCCTGCTCGTGGAGCTGGAGCTCATCTCAGACACGCAGTTCGCCGTCCCCACCTACCAGGCCGCCGCCTCCCTTGCGCTCTGGCGGGGAGACCCGGCGGACGCCCGCCGGGTGGCCGATGCCGCGTGGGATCGCGTCCGGACCACCGAGGACTGGGTGCTCGCCGCGCGCACCGCCGGCACCGTGCTCGCGGTGGCCGGTGACGTCGCGGACGCCGCGCGCGACCGACGCGACCTCGCGACGCTCGCCGCGATCCATGCCCGGGCGGATGCCGTCCTGGGTGAGGCCCAGCGGCTGGTGGAGGCATCCGGGGTTGTCGCCGACGTCTTCTCGCGCCGCGAGGTGGACGCCGAGCTCGCAACAGCCCGGGCGCACCTGCTGCGGGTGGTCGGGCGCGACGATCCAGCGGCCTGGTCCGCCGTCGCCGAGCGATGGGTCACGCTCCGCCATCCATACCACACGGCCCGTGCCCGCCGCCGACAAGCGGCGGCGATCCTCGCGGGCGGGACCGCCGACGGCGAGCGGCGCGAGCGGCGCGAGGAGGCGCGCGCGCCCCTGCTGGAGGCGGCCGATATCGCTGCCGGCCTGCCGGCGCTCCCGCTGCTGCGTGCCGTCGCGGACCTTGCCACCCGCGCACGGATCACGCTGCCGACGGCGGCCCTGGAGGTCCTGGCCGCTCCGGCGGCGCGGGACACAGATTCCGCGGGCAGGACCGTCTCGACCGACGCGCGACCGGCCCGCCCGGAATGGGGCGCGTCAGCGGCAGAACAGCGGACCGCGGAGACGTTCGGCCTGAGCGTCCGGGAGCGAGGCGTGCTGGCGGAGGTCGTGGCCGGCCGCACGAACCGTGAGATCGGTGAGCGCCTCTATATCAGCGAGAAGACCGTGGGGGTCCACGTCGGAAACATCCTCGCGAAGCTCGGGGTCTCCGGCCGGGTAGAGGCGGCGACGGTCGCGCTCCGGCTTGGGCTCGTGGATGACCTGGCCGCGGACGCGAAGAGACCCGGACCGGCCGGTCCGGGTCTCGTTCGGCGCGGACGGGGCGCCTGATCGGTCGGCGGGGAGGGCTCCGCGTCCCGGGCGTTCCCGTAGGGAGGGCTTACCAGCGCTTCGCGACCAGCGGGGAGAAGAACGCGGCGAAGACCGAGAGCGTGACGGCAATTCCGAAGAGTCGGGACTTCAGCGACGGCTTCACGTGGGCACTCCTGGCGCAGTCGAGATGAATGGCGCGGATGAGAGCGGTGCGACCCTCTCGCGCCTCTCAAGGATCGCTGCTGTGGCGCGTACCCGGATCGTTGCGTGAGAAGCCGTCCCACGACCATGGGACGTTCGTACCGGGTAGTCCTGCCCGACCCAGTACTTCGGTCCCGATTCGGTGCACGGGCGCAGCGCTTCCGTCGCGCGGGTCGCGCACGGGGTACCGTTCGTCCATGAGCGACAACGTCTGCTACGTCGACGCCTACGCCCGCAGCGTCGAGGCGCGAGTCCGCGCCGTGGAGCCGTCCGCGGAGGCCGGCAGGGGCGCCCTCGTCCTCCTCGATCGCACGGTCTTCTACCCGGGCGGCGGGGGGCAGCCGGCCGACCGCGGCGTGCTGCGTACCGCGGACGGCAGGACGTGGCACGTGGTCGCGGCCCGGAAGGCAGGCGACGAGATCTGGCACGAGCTGGAGCCCGGCGAGGAGCCCCCTGCCCCGGGTGGTCTCGACGGGTCGGCCGCGGCCGCGATCTTCACCGCCGACCTGGACTGGGATCGCCGGCTCGCCCTGATGCGGACGCACACCGCGCTGCACGCGCTCTGCGGGGTCGTCTGGCGCGACTACGGGGCGCTGGTGACCGGCGGGAACATGGAGCCCGGGGGCGGGCGGATGGACTTCGAGTTCGAGCGGATGTCCGGCGAGCTCGTCGGCGCGATCGAGACGACGGTCAACGAGGAGCTGCTCCGCGCGCGAGACGTCCGCGTCAACGTGCTGCCGCGCGATGAGGCGTTCGCGATCCCGGACCTGATCCGCACGAAGATCAACCTGCTGCCCGAGGGCATCGAGCAGATCCGGACCATCGAGATCGTGGGCCTGGACCTGCAGGCCGACGGCGGCACCCACGTCGCCAACACCCGGGAGGTCGGCACGATCCGCGTGACCGGCTACGAGTCCAAGGGGCGCATCAACAAGCGGATCCGGATGGAGCTGGTCCGGCCCGCCTGAAGACGGCGCCCGGGAATCGCTCGGCCCCGGCGTTGCCGCCGGGGCCGGGGGAGCGCGTCGGAGTGGGAGGCGCGGCTCAGAGTGCCTTGACGGCCGCCACCAGCTGGCCCAGGCCGTCCTTCGCGTCGGCGAAGAGCATGCCCGTCTTGGGGTTGCCGTAGAGCTCGTTGTCGATGCCCGCGTAGCCGCGGCCCATCGACCGCTTGATCACGATGATCGACTTCGCGTGATCCACGTTGAGGATCGGCATCCCGGAGACCGGGTTGCCGGGCCGGCGCGCGGCCGGGTTCGTCACGTCGTTCGCGCCCACCACGAGCGCGACGTCGCAGCGGTCGAACTCCGGGTTGATGTCGTCCATCTCCTTGAGCAACGGGTAGGGGACGTTCGCCTCCGCGAGGAGGACGTTCATGTGCCCGGGCATCCGGCCCGCCACCGGGTGGATGGCGTACTTGACGTCCACGCCCCTCGACTCCAGCAGCTCCCCGAGCTCCCGGCAGGCATGCTGCGCCTGGGCCACGGCGAGGCCGTAGCCGGGCACGATGATCACGTTCGATGCATAGGCCATCTGGATCGCCGCGTCGTCGGCCGAGACGCTGCGCACCTGGGTCGCGCCGCCGCCGGCCGACCCCACCGTGCCCTCGCCGCCGCCGAACCCGCCGATCATGATGTTGATGATCGAGCGATTCATCGCGTCGGCCATGAGCTTGGTGAGGATGCCGCCCGAGGCGCCCACGAGGGCGCCCGAGATGATCAGGACCGGGTTGACCAGCACGAAGCCGGCCATCGCAACCGCCGTGCCGGTGAACGCGTTCAGGAGCGAGATCACCACCGGCATGTCCGCGCCGCCGATCGGCAGGACCATCGTGACGCCGAAGACGCAGGCCGAGGCGATGATCAGGGCGAGGACCAGGACGGAGACCGTCCCGTCGATGGCGAGAGTGCCGTTGGCGCCCAGGACCAGGACCACCGTGGCGATCACCGCCACGATCGCCAGGACGATCGTCAGGATGCGCGAGCCGGGAAAGATGATCGGCTTGCCGCTGATCAGGCCCTGGAGCTTGCCGGAGGCGATCAGGGACCCGGTGAACGTGACCGAGCCGATCACGACGTCGAGGACGGTGAAGACCGTCGTCGAGACGCTGGCGGTCTGCCCGCTGGCGGCGATCCGCACGAAGTCGTCGATCGCGACGAGCGCGGCTGCGCCGCCGCCCACGGCGTTGAAGAGCGACACCAGCTGGGGCATCGCGGTCATCTTCACGGTCCGCGCGGTGTAGAGGCCGAGGCCGCCGCCGATCGCGAAGCCGATCACGATGACGGCCCATCCGAAGCCGCTCACGCCACCCGGGCGCGTGATGAGATCGAGGAGCGTGGCGCCGACCGCCACGACCATGCCGCCGGCCGAGAGCAGGTTCCCGTTGCGGGCGCTCGCCGGCGAGTTCATCAGGTGGAGCCCGAGCACGAAGCAGGCGGCTCCGACGAGCTGGGCGAGGCGGACGAGGGTCTCGATGTCCATCGGGGTTCCCGTCAGGCCTGGGCCGCGGGCTTCGGGGCCGCGGGCTTCTTCTTGAACATCAGGAGCATGCGGTCCGTGACCACGTAGCCGCCCACCACGTTCGCCGCTCCGAAGACCATGGCGACAAAGGCCAGCGTGTAGCTGAGCGGGTTGTCGGCCCCGGCCGCGATGATCATGCCGCCCACCAGGACGATGCCGTGGATGGAGTTCGCGCCGGACATCAGCGGCGTGTGGAGGGTCGCCGGGACCTTCGAGATGACCTCGAAGCCGACGAGGATGGCCAGGACGAAGATCGTGATCTGGGTGAGCAGGTCGGTCATGCGGTGGGCCCTCCCGCGGCCGGTGCGGGCGCGAGGAGCTTCACCGTCGCCGGCTGGACGACCTTCCCGCCCTGGGTGATCAGCACGCCGGCCGTGATCTCCTCGGCCGGGTCCAGCGCCAGCTGCCCGTCCTTCACGAGGTGCAGCAGGAGCGTCTGGAGGTTGCGCGCGTAGAACTGGCTGGCGCTCACCGGAACGGTGGCCGGCAGGTTGTCCGGGGAAAGGATCGTCACCCCGTTGTCGGTCGCGATCGTCTCGCCCACCTTCGAGAGCTCGCAGTTGCCGCCGAGCGCGCTGGCGGCCATGTCCACGATGATCGAGCCGGGCTTCATCGCCCGGACGGCCGCCGCGGTCACCAGGACCGGCGGCTTGCGCCCCGGAACCTGGGCCGTGGTGATCACGACGTCCATCCCGCCGATGACGGCGTTGAGCTCGGCCTGCTGCGCGTCGCGCTCCTCCGCGGTGAGCTCGCGGGCGTAGCCGCCGGTGCCGGTCGCGTCGATCGCGGTCTTGAGCGTGACGAACTGGGCGCCGAGCGACTCGGCCTGCTCCTTCGTCTCCGGGCGCACGTCGTACGCCTTGACGACGGCGCCGAGCCGCCTCGCCGTTCCGATCGCCTGGAGCCCGGCCACGCCGATCCCCAGGATCAGCACGTTGGCCGGCTTCGCGGTCCCGGCTGCCGTGGTCAGGAGCGGGAAGTAGCGCCCGAACGCCTCGGCCGCCACGAGCACCGCCTTGTAGCCGGCGATGTTCGCCTGGGACGAGAGCACGTCCATCGCCTGGGCCCGGGAGAGCGTCCGCGGGATCGCGTCCAGGCTGATCGCGGTGACGCCCCGGTCCGCCAGCGTCTGCATGAGCGCCGGGTCGATGAGCGGGGTCAGCAGCCCCACCAGCGCCTGGCCCGAGCGGAGCTGGGCAACCTCTGCATCGGTCGGCTTCTGGACCTTTGCGATGCAGTCGGCCTGGGCATACAGCTCGGCCGCGGTGACGATCGTCGCGCCAGCCTCTTCGTACGCAGCATCGGGGAACGCGGCAGCCGTGCCGGCGCCGCGCTCGACAAGGATGTCGATGCCGGCGGTCTTGAGCTTGCCGAGGGCATCCGGCACCAGCGCCACGCGGCGCTCGCCGGGCAGTGTCTCTCTCGGAACGCCTACTTTCATGGGGGCTCCTGGGGTGAGGGAAATGACCTACAGGATACCCCGCGCCTCCTCCGGCCGCGGGCCGGCCGCCGACGCAGCGGGCCGGCCGTCGATGCGAGCGGCGTCCGCGAGACGAGGTTCAGGCAGTCGCGATCTCGACCCCGTCGCGCTCGAACGCGGCGATTGCCTGCCGATAGTCGCCCGGCACGGGAACCGGCCGGCGCGTCGCCACATCGATGAGCACGAGCGTCATCCGCGCCGTGCACATCAGGCGCTCGTCATCGACGCGGTACGCCGCGCCCTCGACGGTCACGCTGCTGCTGCCGATCCGGGTGGTCCGCACGTGCACGTCCAGCAGCTCGTCGAAGCGTGCCGGTGCCTCGTAGGTCACCTCCAGCGACCGCATCACGAACTCGTGCTCGCCCTGCCAGTAAGCCTGGAGCCCCAGGTGGCGGTGGTACTCCAGCCGCGCATTGTCGAAGTAGGGGAGGTAGCGCCCGTAGTACACGACGCCCTGGGCGTCCGTGTCGGAGAACGAGACGCGCGAGAGGGCCGAGTACCGGAACGGCGGGTGGTGGTCGGAGAGGCGCCCGGTCTCCAGGTTCGTCACGGACGGATCGTACGCTGGGTCGCGGTCGGAGCGCGCCGTTGCGACGTCGGACTCGCGCGAGCGTCCCTGCTCCTGTACTCGTCAAGCCGGCCGATGGTTATCGGCTCCACCGATCAGATCAGGACGACTCACGCTCACTTCGACGCCGAAACCCGGTTTCCCCGGCTATTCTGTGCTCGGCGGCCCGTAGTTCATCGGCAGGCATGGTCGATATCGCGCCGGCCGATCGTATCCGGCCGGGTGGGCGGCCCGGGCGCTGCCAGGAGGGAACCCATCCCGGGGACCACGCGGAGGCCTGGGCCCGACTGCGCTACGCTGTCGCTCCGCGCGCCCGTAGCTCAGTGGATAGAGCATCTGACTTCGGATCAGACGGTCGGGGGTTCGAATCCCTCCGGGCGCGCCATGACAACCTGCGGCAGAGCGAGGGCCATGCCGTTCGAATAGGCCGCCGGTGTCAGGCGCGCCGCGACGATCGTCCGACCCGCGACGACAATGCGTTCGTAGATCGCATGCAAGAGGTCGGCCCTGGCCTCAGGGACGTCGGCATTGACCCACGTGTCCGCCAGCACCCGCAGCCACTGCACTGCCCGTTTCGCCGTCAGATCACCACGGGGGATCGCATCCACCGTCGCAAGGTCCACGCGGAACTGCCCGAGGCGTTCGAGGTAGGCGGAGTCGTCGATCCGTTCCGCGACGTGGTCCATGGCCAGGTCGCGCATCTGGCGTTCGATCCGAGCCCGGTCGAGACCAACCGGTCGGTCCGGCGAACCCAGCGCCGCCACGACCCGAGCGATGATCCCGTCGTTGAGCTTCAGTCCGGCCACCTGGGCGAGGACGGGTACCTCCCACGTCTCGTCGCCATAGCGGGCTTGCGGTCCCCACGCTTCGCAGGGCGTGAGGTGGAGCTTGCGGTGGCGACCGTCGCCGAAGGTCCCGTCGCTGCGCAACCGTCGCCCGCAGACACATTCGAGGAGGCCCGCCAGCAGATTGACATGTCCGCTCCGGCGTGGTCCCCCACCCTGCGTCTTCGACCGCCGGACATCCTCCACGCGCGTCCACAGCTCGTCGGACACGGGCGGGTTGGGGCGCCAGGCCGCGGCACGCCGGGTCTCGGCTACCCCGCGGTGCCGACGGATCCAGCCGTTGTAGAGGGGGTTGCGCAGGATGTAGCGGATGCGATCGGGCTCAAGGCCCGTCTCGCGGCCGACCTGCTCGATGCTGACCGTGCCGATCGCGTAGCGCTCGAAGAGCGCGACCGCGCTGTGGATCGTCGTCGGATCGACCTCCAACGTGTAGGGCGGCTCCGCAAGGCGCCGGAAACCCAGCGGCGGATTGCCGGCCTGGTCGTCGTGGCGGTCGAACTTCGCCGCATAGCCATCGGTCACGCGCTCGGCGAGGCGGAGGGTGTACCGCTCCGCCGCCGCCGACTCGGCGACGAGCTCGTCCCGGTCGTGGGGATCGGAGGAGAGGATGCGCCGGTCGCACATGACGAGCGCTACCCCGGCCGGGTGGAGATGGTCCTCGAGCAGTTCAAGGGTGCGGCGCAGGTTGCGCTGCCAGCGGTCGGAGTACCCGGCAAGGATCAGGTCGAAGGCGCCCGCCTTCGCTTGGCCGAGCATCTCGTTCATGGTTGACGAGCGCCAGACCGTCGTGCCGCTCTGGGCAACCTGGAACACGAGGCCCGTGTCGACGAGGCCGTGGCGCTCGATGAAGCGATCCTGCTGCTCACGCTGGCTGGCTGGGCCATACCGGTCGTACTGGCCGGCGGTCGACTCCCGGATCCACCGCGCGACACGCAGGCCGCGGATCTCGTCGAGAGAGCGCGGCAGGCGCTTCACGAGGCAGTGCCCTTCCGACGATCCGACATCCCGGTGATGTTTGCTCTGCCGTCAAGTCCCTCCCGGCGCAGCTGCTCAGGACCCCCGGGATAGCGACGATGAAGGGCCTCGACGTAGTGCACGAGGGCGGCGACAACTGGGTCGGAGTCGCGCGAATGCGTCATTGGCCGGGAGGATCCGCGGCCCAACCCGATGCCCGGTTCCATGCCGCTGCTGGCAAGGCCGGCCGGTATTGCAGCCTTCACGCCCGTGCTCCCGGTACCAGCAGCGGCAGGGCGCACCCGCAGCGCTCCTCGGATTCATGACGCTCGGCCAGGATCCGGGTCACCGTGTCCGAATCCGGTGCACCCGGGAGGCGACCGTTGATCAGGTCGGCCGTCGACGTGCCGTGAGGGCAGTCCACCGTGATCCGTTGGACGTCGACGCCGGCGATCCGGAGCTGCAGGGTCGCCATCGTCGCGCGGGTGGTCATGACCATGCCCCGGCGGGCTCGGACGCGACAGAGGGCCGTTCTATACACGGCCCCTGTCTGTCGCGTCGTCGGTCGGTGGTCGGTGCGACGACGTTGCGACGGGTTCTGCGGCGGCTCTCGTGTTCAGGTGCGACGCTGGCGCGACAGGTCACGCGACACGAGCGGCGGACCAAAGAATCGGCGGACGCGACACCAAACGCGACACGTCGCCCGGCGATCACGCTCGCCTCCACTTCGCCGTCTCGCCCGTTCCCTCGACCGTGAAGCGCTTCGGCTCCTTCTCGAGCCCGCGACGCAGGGCAGCCCGGACTGTGTCGGCCTTGATCGGCTGCTCGCCCTCCTCGAGGTCGCCATTGAGGCGCGTGATGATGGCCGTCACTGCGAGCGAGTCGCCGACGAGGACTTCCTCGATGCGATCGGCCACGACGACGGAGAGGGCCTGTTCGGCGACGTCGCGGGGCAGCCCGTCGCGCCACGTGACGGTCACGACGGTCTTGCCCTGTTTGGCGTAGCTGTTCGCCTTGCGGTGCGTCAGGATGACCCGCTCGCCGTCCCTGTGAAGCGACCAGGTGACCCGCGCGAGGTTGTGCCAGAACACGGACCCGAAGGGGTAGCGGAGATCGTCAGCCTTCGTCACGTGGGCGAGCGAGAGGACCGGGAGGCCGAGGTACTCGAGCGCGCCGGCGTAGAGGGCGACGGTGCCCGGGTCCATCGGGTCTGATCCGCCACACGCCGGGACGATCGAGTCGATCACGACGAAGGTCGCGCCGAACGCCGCGGCGAGGTCGCGGACGTCGTCGGCCTGCTTCCATAACGCCCCTCGGACCCCGCTCCACGTGCCGGTCAATGGGGCGACCCAGAGGATCTGCTTGACTCCATCCAGGCCGGCAAGGCCGTGGTAGCGGCGGGACCATTCGTCGCCGTGATTCTCGTAGTCGAGGATCAGGACGCGATGGCCATCGGCCACCAACCGGGTGATCAGGTAGCACGCGTAGGTGCCCTTGCCGACGCCACCAGAGCCGTACAGGATCGTGTGGCTGACCGGATCGAGTCGACCGCACAGGAGTGGCGCAGCCGGAGCGGTCGAGATGTCCGCGAGCGCGATCGCGCCGAGACGCGCCATCTGCGCGGAGAGTGGATTTGGAGGTTCCGGCCCGGGATCGGAGCTGCCATCGTCGGGGAGGAAGGCCGTCGCGGCCGGTCCGCCACTGACCGCCTGCCAGTCCGCCTCGTAGCGTGCCTGAGCGCCGGGACCCGTGTAGCCTCGCGCCTCAAGGGCCTGGGCATCGCGGGCCACCAGCAGGATGCGGCCAGCCACAGCGGCGGCCCGCTCCTCTGGCAATGCGTGGGCCCACTCGGGATCGCCGTTCGTCTCAGCCTCGCGGTAGATGGCGATGGCCAGTGACCGCAATGAGGGTGGCAGCGAACCGCCCGTCGCCTCAGGCTCGCCGTTCGGCGACGACCTCGCTAGGGTCATTCGTCGAGGACCGCGAGGAAGCGGGCGACTGCCGTCGGAGACG
>Ga0097691_1002543_pt1 | contig 12071 bp, 9 predicted proteins | sample NGESurdeep072012_8_FD_72858 | JGI IMG/M metagenome (GOLD analysis project Ga0097691, IMG submission 72858) | Arctic peat soil microbial communities from Barrow, Alaska - NGEE Surface sample 210-1 deep-072012 | ecosystem: Environmental > Terrestrial > Soil > Wetlands > Peat ...
TCCTGGACGAGAAGACCTAATGCTCAAGTCCATCTACCGGCAGGTGCTCGAGCGCCTGCTGTTGCCGGTCTGAGCACGCAACGCGACCGCCCGGTGACGCTGCGCGCGGCATTGCGCGAGGCGGTCACGCAATTCAAGCGCGCCGGCCTGGCCTTCGGTCACGGCATGCATAACGCCCGCGACGAAGCCGCCTACCTCATTTTACACACGCTCAAACTGCCGCTGGGCGAGCTCGACCCCGTGCTCGATCGGCGCTTGAGCCCAAGCGAACTCGACGCGGTGCGCGCCATCTTGCGGCGGCGCGTGCGGGAACGCGCGCCGGCCGCCTATCTCACCCGCGAAGCCTGGCTGGGGGAGTTCAGGTTTTACGTCGACGAGCGCGCCATCGTGCCGCGCTCTTTCATCGCCGAACTGCTGCGCCGCGGACTTGCGCCCTGGATCGCCGATGTGCGGCGCGTGCGCGGCGTGCTCGACCTGTGCACCGGCTCGGGCTGTCTTGCGGTGCTTGCAGCGCACGCCTTCCCCAACGCTCGCATAGACGCTGCCGATCTCTCTGCCGAAGCGCTGCAGGTGGCGCGCCGGAACGTGAAGGACTACGCGTTGGGGAAGCGCATACGCCTCGTCCAGACCGACTTGTTCGATCGCCTGGCTGCGCGCCGTTATGACTTGATTCTGTCCAATCCGCCTTATGTCAACGCCGCGGCCATGCGCGCGCTGCCGCGCGAATACCGGCGCGAGCCGCGCCTCGCGCTCTCAGGCGGGCGCGACGGCCTGGCGCTGGTGCGCCGCATACTGGCGCAGGCGGCCGCCCATTTGAATCCAGAAGGCTTGCTCATCGTCGAGATCGGCCACAATCGCGCCGCCCTGGAAAAAGCCTATCCGCGCCTGCCCTTCACCTGGCTCGAAACCGGCGCCGGCGAAGACTATGTGTTCATGTTACGCAAGGAAGATCTGATATGAAAAAGCTCAATGATTTGCTCACGCTGGATGCCCTGCCATCGGACTGGCGCGAGGCCGCCTTGGTCGGCCGCGCGTGGCTGCCGGGCGAACCTGCAGGCCCCTCGCCTATTGCCGTGCGGCCCAACGGCGATATCGTCGACCTCGCCGCGGTCGAACCGACGATGAGCCAGTTGCTCGCGCGGACCGACCGCGTCGCTCTCGCCGGGTGCGCGCCGGGCAAGGTCGTCGGCACGGTCGAGGCGCTGCTCGCAAACAGCGGCGACGGCAGGAACGCGGGCCGGCCTTCACTGCTCGCGCCCAACGACCTGCAGGCGATCAAGGCGAGCGGCGTGACCTTCGTGCAAAGCCTGCTGGAACGGGTGATCGAGGAACAGGCGCGCGGCGATACCGGCAAAGCCGAGGCGATACGCGTGCAGGTGATGCGCATCATCGGCGACAATCTCGCGTCGGTGAAACCGGGCTCGCGCGAGGCCGACGAAATCAAGCGCGTGCTGGTCGCGCAGGGTGCGTGGTCGCAGTATCTGGAAGTGGGCATTGGCCCGGACGCGGAAATCTTCACCAAATCGCAGGTTATGTCCGCGGTCGGGCTGGGCGCGGAAGTCGGCCTGCATCCGAAATCTTCCTGGAACAACCCGGAGCCCGAGATCGTGCTCGCCGTCACCGCTACGGGCGAGACCGTCGGCGCCACGCTTGGCAACGACGTCAATCTGCGCGACTTCGAAGGCCGCAGCGCGCTGCTGCTGGGCAAGTCCAAGGATAACAACGCATCGTGCGCGATCGGCCCGTTCATCCGCCTGTTCGACGACAGCTTCGGCATCGATGACGTGCGCCAGGCCGAACTCGCGCTTGAAATCAGAGGGACCGACGGCTTCGTGCTCGAGGGCGTGAGCCCGATGAACAAGATCAGCCGCGATCCGCTGGATATCGTCACCCATGCCTGGGGGCCGTATCACCAGTATCCGGACGGCTTCGTGCTGTTCCTCGGCACCATGTTCGCCCCGGTCAAGGATAGAGGCGCACCCGGCATGGGCTTCACGCACAACGTCGGCGACCTCGTGAGCATTTCGACGCCGAAACTGGGCCGCCTCGCGAACCGCGTCACCACCTCGGACAAAGCGGCGCCCTGGACCTTCGGCATCAGCGCGCTGATGCGAAATCTTGCCGCGCGCGGCCTGCTGCGCTAGATATCGCAAGGCGATACAATCCGCCAAACTGAGGAGACAACAACATGACGACGCATGAGACCAGCGTACGCGCAGCCGTGGTCCAGGCCGGTGCCGTGCCCTTCGACAGCGAGGCCTGCGTCGACAAGGCCATACGCCTGATGGCCGAGGCTTCCGGCCTCGGCGCCAAGGTCATTGTTTTTCCCGAAGCGTTCATCCCCGGCTATCCCAAGGGTGTAAATTACGGCCTGGTCGTCGGCGCGCGCGACCCCGCCGGACGCGAGGAATTCCGCCTTTATCTGGAAGCTTCGATCGAAGTTCCGGGTCCGCAAACCCAGCGCCTCGGCGAAGCCGCCGCCGCCCATGGCGCCTACGTGGTCATGGGCGTGATCGAGCGCGACAACGGCACCTGCTACTGCACGGTTCTGTTCTTCGGCCCGGACGGATCTCTTCTGGGCAAGCATCGCAAGCTGATGCCGACCGTGATGGAGCGGGTCATCTGGGGTTTCGGCGACGGCTCGACGCTGACGGTGATCGACAGTCCGTATGGCCGCATCGGCTCGGTCATCTGCTGGGAAAATTACATGCCGATGCTGCGCATGGCGATGTATGCGAAGAACGTCGCGCTGTATTGCGCCCCCACCGCCGACGACCGCGACACCTGGCTTGCGTCGATGCAGCACATCGCGCTCGAGGGGCGCTGTTTCGTCCTGACCGCCTGCCAGTTCATCCGCAAGAAGGATTTCCCGGACACGGTGCGCGTGTCCCTCGGCGATACGCCCGAGTCGGTGCTGATGCGCGGCGGCAGCGCGATCGTGAACCCGCTGGGCCAGGTCCTGGCCGGTCCGCACTTCGGCAGCGAGACGATCCTGACCGCGGACCTGGATCTGAATGACATCGGTCGCGGCAAGTTCGACTTCGATGTCAGCGGGCATTACAGCCGGCCGGATGTGTTCCAGTTGAGCGTCAACGAGGCGCCGATGAAGGCGGTGCAAACAAAAACGTAAATGAGCCTGCGGATTTCGGGACCGGATTGATACGCCTATCCCTAGGCCTACAGTTTCGAAAAATCCAACGTTGCGAAGTAATCGTCTATAGTTTCCGCGCGCCGTATCTGCATGACCGAGCCGTCTTCCCGCAGCAGAAGCTCGGCGCAGCGGAGCTTGCCGTTGTATTGAAAGCCCATCGCGGAGCCGTGGGCGCCGGCGTCGTGGATGACGAGCAAGTCGCCGGCGTTAATTTCGGGGAGTTGCCTGTCAATCGCGAACTTGTCGTTGTTCTCGCACAGCGAACCAACCACGTCGTAAGTGTGGTCTTGGGGTGCGGTCTCTTTTCCGAGAACCGTGATGTGGTGATACGCACCGTACATGCCAGGCCGCATCAGGTTGGACATGCAGGCATCAACGCCGACGTATTGTTTGTAAGTGTTCTTGTGATGAATCGCCTCGGTGACGAGGTAGCCATACGGTCCAGTGATACAGCGGCCGTTTTCCATAAAGATCTTCAGCGGATGCAAATCGGCCGGCACGACGATCTCCTGATACGTCTGCTGGATCCTGCGGCCGACAAAGCCGATGTCGACGGCTTTCTGGCCGGGGCTGTAGGGAATGCCGATGCCACCGCCGAGGTTGACGAATTCAATTCTCACGCCCGGATCGCGGGCGAGTTCCACGGCCAGTTGAAACAGCATCTTCGCTGTCTCGACAAAGAACTCGGGATTCAGCTCGTTTGACGCCACCATCGTGTGCAGCCCAAAGCGGCGAACCCCCTTCGCCTTCAATTGCCGATAGCCGTCCACAAGCTGCTCGCGAGTGAAGCCGTACTTCGCTTCTTCCGGCTTGCCGATGATGGCGTTCCCCGCACGCAGCGGGCCTGGGTTGTACCGCAGGCAAATCAGCTCCGGCAACCCGGCGTGCTGTTCCAAATAAGGGATGTGAGTGATGTCATCGAGGTTGATGATCGCACCCAGTTCTTTGGCCCGGAGGTATTCTTTCGCCGGCGTCTCGTTCGACGTGAACATGATGTTCTCGCCGGTGATTCCGACTCGCTCGCAGAGCACCAGTTCTGCCAGGCTCGAGCAGTCGCCGCCCAAACCTTCTTGCCTCAGGATCTTCAGCAAGTGCGGATTCGGGGTAGCTTTGACGGCGAAATACTCCTTGAACGCGCACCAGGCGAATGCCTGGTTCAGCCTCCGGGCGCTGGCGCGGATCGCGGATTCATCATAAATGTAAAACGGCGTCGGGTAATTGCGAACGATCTCGCGGATGGTCCGCTCATCAAAGGGGAGTGGCTTATCGGTCATGATGGCTCGTGTGTTCGGGATGCTTTTCACTGGAAAATTGCCTGCGGGGCGGTGAGTGTACCTCGCCACGCCAAAGGGTGGCAATCCACCATCGCGGTGTAAAATGAGGCCGATATGAGATTAGGTGATCTTTGGGCGAAGCACGGCGGCGGCACAATGCAACCGGATTCTGCCGAAACGAATGATCTGTTCATCTTCGGTGTTACTGACGATTCCAGAGACGTTCGCTACGGTTACCTGTTCTGCGCCCTGCCGGGCACCACTGAGGATGGTCTTGCGTTCTGCTCGCAAGCCGCCGCGAAAGGCGCACAGGCCATCGCCGTACCGGAAGGCACGCGCGACGAAGCCCTGGGCCTCAGCGAGCACGAGCGCGAAAAAATCGTCGTTCTGCGAGTCCGGGACATTCGAGGATTCCATGCGCGACTGGCGGCCGATTTTCATCCCGGTCGTCCAGTCACCATTGCATCCGTCACCGGCACCAATGGCAAGACCTCTACAGTGTGCTTCCTTCGCGACCTGTGGGGCGAGGACGGCTGCAACGCAGTAAGCCTGGGAACCCTCGGCCTCCAGGCCCGCGACAAGAGCCACTCCAAGCTTGAAGCGGGACTAACCACGTACGACGCGAAAACGCTGCATATCATGCTTGGCGAACTGGGGCGTGCGCACGGCGTTACGCATCTTGCAATGGAGGCTTCGAGCCACGCACTCGATCAGCAACGCCTGGCCGGCGTCACTTTTGACGCAGCAGGTTTTACCAATCTCACCCAGGACCATCTCGACTACCACCCGTCGATGGAGGCCTACTTCCAGGCCAAGATGAGACTCTTCAATGAGCGGCTCAAAACGGATGGCGTGGCTGTCATCAATACCCGCGACACGTCGGGTATTCAGATCGCATCGGCAATGAGATCCAGAAGTACTAGGGTCATCTCCTATGGCGAAGCAGGCAGCGGCGCCGACCTTGTGGTGCTCAAGCGAATCCCGCATGTGCAGGGACAAACGCTGAAGATATCGGTCTTCGGAGCCTCCTATGAAGTGGAGGCGCCGGTGGCGGGTGCTTTTCAAGCGGAGAACATTCTCTGCGCGCTCGGTTTAGCCATAGGCACAGGCGTGCCAGTCGACCGTGCGATTACCGGCATCGCTCGCCTGTCGCCCGTTCCAGGGCGCCTTGAACTCGCCGCCGTTCTCGCCAATGGCGCGGCAGTCTACGTGGACTACGCGCATACTCCCGATGCTCTGAACAACGTTCTTCGCAGTGTGCGCCCACACGTCGGCGCGAAAGATAAGCTCCACGTGCTCTTCGGATGCGGAGGCGACCGCGATCGGGGCAAGCGACCCATCATGGGCCGCATTGCTGCAGAACACAGCGATTGCGTTTGGGTGACGGATGACAATCCACGTACCGAAGACCCGGACACCATCCGAAGACAAGTTCTCTCGGGTGCCACTGGCGCATCGCGCGCAACGAACGCCGGCCCGCGTCGTGAAGCGTTGCAACTCGCGCTTTCCGCATTGCGGTCGGGAGATGTCCTTGTCGTCGCCGGCAAGGGCCATGAAGACTATCAGATCGTACTTGAACGAGACTCCGGGGGACTACCCTTGCATGATTCCCGGGGACGCCCCGTGACGAAGAAGATTCCGTTCTCCGACGCCAAAGTCATCCGTGAGATCATTGCGTCCATGTAGCGGAGGTCCATCAGGAAGTGAACATGGCCGCATTCTATGATGCCCGTGGCAATACCTATTTTGTAGCCTCGCCGGAGGAGATTGGCGGCTTCGCCGATCTTCCGCGAACTGCTCCTGAAGCTGCCAGGACACGCGAGCGTTGGGCACGACGCGCCATCGAACGCATTTGTGGCCGCCTGAACGTTGCTGAAGGCATCGAAACGGGCGGCGCCAAGAGGTACCGGTCGGACGGTTTGTTAGTGGGACCGTTCCTGGACGAACACGCTTTCGCGTTGTTGATCGTAAACACCGACGGAACGCTTGCGGAGCGCAGCGGGAACGGCCTGACGATCTTCTCGCAGTGCCTCATCGACACCGGACGGGCCAATCGCTCGGATGCATTCTTTTTGCGCGTCTATCACGACACGCCTGAGTCGCCCTTTGTCGAGGCTCGGATAGAAGCAGGTGAACGAGAGGGGCATAAGGGGTTTTGGATCGACATGGGCGTCCCAACATACGGACTTGCAGCAGTTGGGGCAGCGCCCGAACACGTCGGGGTTTCTGAGTTTGACGGTCGCATCGTTGCTCGTGTTTTCGATCTCGAGAAGATCGAGGCATCGTGGGCATGCAGCCAGTTTGTCAATGTTGGGAATCCGCATTGTGTGACCTTCCTGAAAAGCCCAGGCCTGTTGCCTTCGATGGAACAGCTCGGATCCGAGAAGTGGATGCCCAGGCTAAGCGCAATTGCGAACAGCACCGAGAGCGATGGCATGCGAGGCACGGGGCGTCCGTGCAAGAACGGAATTAATCTGCAGTGGGCCTCCGTCATTGGTCCGGATAGTATCGAGGCGCGAGTTTTTGAGCGCGGCGAAGGGCCGACCTTGTCTTCCGGGTCAAGCGCAACGGCCGTCGCGAGCGCAGCACGGAAGCTGGGGCTTCTCGATGCGAAGACCGTAAATGTTAAAATGCCGGGAGGCGTTGCACCGGTGCGATTCGATGAACGCAATGGGAGCCTGGAGCGAGTGATGTTGTTTGGCGAAGCGCAGCAAGCGAATCCACCAGTTTAGGGGTTTTAGTAATCGATCATGACCTACATTAATGAGCATTATCTCAAGTTAACCGCCGGTTACCTGTTTCCTGAAATTGGCCGGCGGGTCCAGGCATTCTGCGACGCAAACCCTTCCGCGAACGTCATTCGGCTGGGCATCGGCGACGTCACCGAACCTCTTGCCCCCGCCGTGATTCAGGCGATGCATACGGCCGTCGATGAGTTGGCCGGGCGATCGTCGTTCCGCGGCTATGGGCCTGAGCAGGGCTACGATTTCCTGCGCGAAGCCATTGCCAAACACGATTATCAAGCACGCGGAGCCGAGGTCGACGCGGATGAGATCTTCGTTTCGGACGGTTCGAAGTGTGATTCGGGGAATATCCTGGATGTCTTCGGAGAAGATAACGTCATCGCGGTGCTGGATCCTGTCTACCCGGTGTATGTGGATACCAACGTCATGGCCGGACACACGGGTCCGGCGGATGCCAGTGGCCGCTACGGCGGCTTGGTTTACCTTCCGGTTACCGCCGACAACGATTTCATTCCTGAACTTCCCAGGCAGCGGGTCGACCTGATTTACTTGTGCTATCCCAATAACCCGACTGGCGTGGTTGCCACCAAGGAGATGCTGAAGCGTTGGGTCGAATACGCGCAGCAGAACGGTTCGGTGATTTTGTATGACGCCGCCTATGAAGCGTACATCACCGACCCGGCCATTCCGCACTCGATCTATGAGATTGACGGAGCCAGGGAAGTCGCGATCGAGTTCCGCAGTTTCAGCAAGACGGCCGGCTTCACCGGTGTGCGGTGTGCCTTCACGGTGATTCCGAAGGGCCTCAAGGGAAAGACGCGAGATGGCCGCGAAGTCCCGATTCATCCGCTCTGGAATCGACGGCACTGCACCAAATTCAATGGCGTCTCGTATCCCGTGCAACGAGGCGCCGCTGCGATTTACTCGCCAGAAGGCAAGCAGCAGGTGCGGGAAACCATTGAGTTTTACCTCGCCAACGCCAAGCTGGTGCGTGAAGCGCTGACGAAACTGGGGATACAGGTGTACGGCGGGGTGAACGCACCTTACGTGTGGCTGAAGACTCCCGGCAATTTGAGCAGTTGGGATTTTTTCGACAAGCTGCTGCAGGAAGCCCATTTGGTGGGAACGCCAGGCAGCGGTTTTGGAGCCTGTGGGGAGGGCTATTTCCGTCTGAGTGCCTTCAACAGCCGAGCCAACGTCAAAGAAGCCGTACAGCGCTTCGCGAAAATCCTGTAGGGCGTCTGGCGTGAATGGCGATGCCGAAACGCACACAATCGCGGCGAGGCGTAAACGGAGCTAGCGTTTCGCTTCCAACTGTTCCCAGCGCGACAAGGCCGACGCCAGTTCCGCCTCGATCGCGGCGAAGCGCTGGTTCAGCTGTTTCACCTGCTCCGGCTGATCCCGGTACAGCGCCGCATTCGCGAGCGAAGCGGTGATTTGGCTTTGCTCCTTTTCCAGCGCGTCGATTTTCGCCGGCAGTTCGGCGAGTTCACGCTCTTCCTTGTAGCTGAGTCCGGCGTTGGCCGGTGCCGGCCCGGTCGGGGTCCGCTTCGCGCGGCCGTCGGTTTTTTGCCCGCGCCGCGCAGCCGCTGCCTCGGAACTGGCTGAAGACTTCACGCGCTGCCAGTCGCTGTAGCCGCCGGCGTATTCCTTCCATACGCCCTCGCCCTCGCTGGCGATGGTCTGCGTGACGACGTTGTCGAGAAACGCCCGGTCGTGGCTCACCAGAAACAGCGTGCCGGCATAGTCCTGCAGCAGTTCCTCCAGCAGTTCCAGCGTCTCGATGTCCAGATCGTTGGTCGGCTCGTCCAGCACCAGCACATTGGCCGGCCGGCTGAACAGGCGCGCCAGCAGCAGGCGGTTGCGCTCGCCGCCGGAAAGCGATTTGACCGGCGCGCGCGCGCGTTCCGGCGGGAACAGAAAATCGCCGAGATAGCTGATAACGTGCTTGCGCGCGCCGTTGATTTCGACGAAATCGCCGCCCACGCTGATGGTGTCGGCAAGCGTTGCCTCTTCGTCCAGCACCGCGCGGAACTGGTCAAAATAGGCGAAATCGAGCTTGGTGCCGAGCCGCACCTGGCCCTCATCGGGCTGCAGTTCGCCCAGAATCAATGTCAACAAAGTGGTCTTGCCGCTGCCGTTGGGACCGATCAGGCCCACTTTGTCGCCGCGCAGGATACGGCAGGAAAAATCCTGCACCACGGGCTTGCCGCCGTACTGCTTGCCGACCTTGCGCAGTTCCACCACCAGCTTGCCCGAACGCTCGCCCTCTTCCACCGCCAGGGCGACCTTGCCGACGCGCGCTCGCCGCGCACTGCGCTCCAGGCGCAGCGCCTCCAGGCGCCGCACCCTGCCTTCGTTGCGGGTTCGGCGCGCTTCGATGCCCTTGCGGATCCAGACCTCCTCCTGCGCCAGGAACTTGTCGAACTTGCGGCTATGCACGGCTTCGGTTTCCAGTGCCGCCGCTTTCTCCTGCTGATAGGCGCTGAAATTGCCCTCGTAACTGCTCAAGTGGCCGCGATCGAGCTCGATGATCCGCGTGGCCACATTATTGAGAAAGCGCCGGTCGTGGGTGACAAACAGCACGCTGCCGGAAAACGACAGCAGCATCTGTTCCAGCCATTCGATCGCCGCCACGTCCAGATGATTGGTCGGCTCATCCAGGAGCAGGAGGTCGGGCGCGAGCACCAGCGCCCGCGCCAGGGCGACGCGCTTCTTCAGCCCGCCGGACAGATCCGATACCAGCCGGTCGGCGTCAAGCTGCAGGCGCGAGAGCGTGGTTTCGACCTTGTGCTCCAGGCTCCAGCCATCGCTCGCATCGAGCGCCTCCTGCAACTGGTGCAGCCGTTCCATCAGAGCGGGATCGGCGGGTAAGCCGGCGTCGTGCGCTTCGGTGAGGGCGTGCGCGGCGGCGTGATAGTCGACGAGCAGTTGGGTGCCTTTGCCCAGCCCTTCAGCCACCGCTTCGAACACGCTCAAGCCGGACTGGAATACGGGTTCCTGCGACACGCTCGCCAGCTTCAGCTCCGGCGCGCGCCAGATTTTGCCGTCATCTGCGGCGGCAACCCCGTCGATGAGCTTCAGCAGGCTCGATTTGCCGGTGCCGTTGCGGCCGATCAGGCCGATGCGCTCGCCCGGCTCGATCACCAGATCGACATGATCGAGCAAAGGCACGTGGCCGTAAGCCAGTGAAACCTGGGAAAGCTGGATGAGGGGCATCGAGAGGCGGAGGCGCAGACAAGAATCTACCCCAAGGATAACCCATCGCGGCGCCTTTCTCCGCTTTGCCGCGGTTAAATCGCGTACTTTACCGAGCGTATTTCGGTAATCGGCAGCATGGCGATATCGCGCAGCTTCTCGTAGCGCTCGCAGCTCAAGTCGACCATCGAGCCAAGCTGCGAGTAGGATGAAGCGACAAAATGCTCCTGGCCGTCTTCGCCCTTGCGCGTAATGCCGAAATCCACGGTGGCGCGTTTTTGATGCGCCAGTTTGCTCAACAGGTTCTTGGTGGCCCAGATAGTGCCGAAACGCGCGAATTCGCTCAGGCGGGAAGCATGGTTGATGGTGTCCCCCAGCACGGCGAATTCCACGCTGGTTGCGGTCTGAAACGCGCCGAGCCACTCCTGGCCTTCGTGCAGCCCCGTGTTCAAGTACAGCTCGTTGAGCCAGTTCTTGCGCAGTTGCCACTTCTTGCTGATTTTCCTGACTTCCGATTTCAGTTCCTGCGCGCACGCGAGCGCATTGAAAATGTAGTCGCTGTCGGGTTGCGGCAAAAAATAGTAGACCATGCCGTCGCCGACATGCTTGCCGTAGGTCCCGTAGTACTTCCTGAATATCGGCCCCATCGTGGTCCAGATCTCGTTGATCAGTTCGAAGTACTCCTCCGGTGGCAGCTCCGAGCAGATCTTGACCGAGTTTTGCAAATCCGCCACCAGCACCGCCAGCGGGGTGAGGACCGGCAGGCGTTTTCGCATCAGGTCGCGAATCACCACGTCCCTCTGGCACAGAAAATCGAGCAGCGAGGCGTTATATTGCTGCGCCGGAATATAGACGATAAATATCCCTTCCCTGAAAAACGAGGCGAACACCCGCCAGTTTTCCGCGGCGCCGGCCAGGTCAGTCAGTTCGACCGAGAAATCGAGGATGGGTTTTCGCTCCAAGGTGACGACCGACTCGTCGTAGAGCCGGTCCGCAAGAGCCAGCGTCTCCCGGTCCAGACCGTGCAGCAGCGCGAGTACGCTGCCTTTGGCCAGGCGGTTCTTGGCGAGCGCGAGATGGACGCGCAGCAACTCGGAGCGGAAATAACCCGGTTTTTCAGACTCGGGCTGAAACAGCAGGAGAAACAGGTTGCGTGCTTCGCTGTGCGCCGGCAGGGTATCGAGGCCCGAGAGAATGCGCTTGCGCGCCGCGTCGTTGTACCAAGTCAACTCGAAGTTGTAATTCACCATGTAAGCAGGATGGGAAATGTCCTCGAGCGTGAGTCGCGGGGCGCGCCGATTTTCCGGCGCGGCCTCTTGTGTTTCCGGGCCGGCCACGGTCGCGCCATCTGCGGCCGCAGGAACCTGATCGGCCGCAGGGAACTCCCTCCCCGCTTGGACAATTCCTATGCGCGCCGCTACCTCCGCCATGGTCAACCCCTCCTTTTTCAATCGCTGGACATCTTCTATCCGGCCTATCGTTTCGTCAGGAAAGTACCCCATCAGCTTGGCATCACCTTCCTCCGGCTGCGGTTGCCTGAGCACTGGCTTAGACAGCACCCCTAACTTAATGTAATTATTTAGAGTTGCTCTAGAAATGCCTGTTTTTTCTATTATCTCTTTGCTTGATTTCATTTTTATCGAAGCGCATACTGAGTAAAGGATATGCGTTTTCTCCCGTTATTTATACTGTATAAGTCATAAC
>Ga0097691_1002544_pt1 | contig 12070 bp, 9 predicted proteins | sample NGESurdeep072012_8_FD_72858 | JGI IMG/M metagenome (GOLD analysis project Ga0097691, IMG submission 72858) | Arctic peat soil microbial communities from Barrow, Alaska - NGEE Surface sample 210-1 deep-072012 | ecosystem: Environmental > Terrestrial > Soil > Wetlands > Peat ...
GGGGGAGGGACTCGAGCCCGAGCACTCGGGGCGACTGGCCGGCCTCACGACCAAGAACGAGGAGAACGACGGGTTTCACTAGCCCAGGGCAGCTCGGGGTCGGCGAGGCGCCGCCGACCCCGGACCGGGCCGGCGAAAGACCGGTCCTGCACCAGGGCCTGCCGAAAATCAGGTCAGGGTGGCCTTCTTTGGTCCCGGTGCTGTGACCAGTCCGGCTGCAGTCGCGGCCTTCTGCACTTCTCTGGACACCGCGGGCACCACTCGGGAGTCGAAGATCGAGGGCACGATGTATTCCGCAGTCACTCCGTCCTCGGAGACGATGTCGGCGATCGCCCGGGCGGCCGCCACCTTCATCGACATGGTCACCGACCGCGCACGGCTGTCGAGCAACCCGCGGAACATGCCCGGAAAGACCAGGACGTTGTTGATCTGGTTTGCATAGTCGCTGCGGCCGGTGGCGACCACGGCCACGTTGTCCGGCATCTCCTCCGGCTGGATCTCCGGAATCGGGTTGGCCATAGCGAACACGATGGCGTTCTTGGCCATTGTGGCGATCCACTCCGGCTTGACCAGATCGGGACCACTGACCCCGACGAAGACGTCCGCACCGACAAGTGCGTCCTCAAGACTGCCGCGCATTCCCTCGCGGTTGGTCGTCTTGGCGATGGATCGCTTCGCCTCGTTCAGGTCAGTTCGGTCACGGGAGACGATGCCCGCTCGATCCACCCCGATGAAGTGGCCGACGCCGGCGTGCTGCCACAGCTTGATGCAGGCAACCCCTGCGGCGCCCATGCCGAGAAAGACGACCTTGAGATCCTCCAGCGGCTTGCCGACCACCTCGGCCGCGCCATACAGGGCGGCGAGTGAGACGATCGCGGTGCCATGCTGGTCGTCGTGGAAGACGGGGATGTCCAGCTCCTCCTGAAGCCGTCGCTCGACCTCGAAGCACACCGGCGCCGCAACGTCCTCCAGGTTGATGCCACCGAATCCGGGAGCGATCGCCTTTCCTACCGCGACCAGCTCCTCAACGCCTGAGGTACGCACGCAGATGGGGTACGCATCGATGTTGGCGAGCTGTTTGAACAGCATCGCCTTGCCCTCCATCACCGGCATGGCCGCCTCCGGCCCGATGTCACCCAGACCCAGAACCGCTGTGCCGTCGGTCAGCACTGCTACCGAGTTCGACTTGATGGTGTAGTCCCACACCAGCTGGGACTGCTCCGCGATCGCGGTACAGACCCTCCCGACACCCGGGGTGTATGCCATCGACAGATCGTCACGGGTGAGCACCGCGAACTTCGGCGTCACCTCGATCTTTCCGCCGATGTGACGATCGAACACCCGGTCGGTCACCGACAGCAGCTTCACGCCGGAGACCTCCCTTGCCGCCGCAACGACCTCCAGGCCATGCGACTCCCCGCGGGTCTCCACCTGGATCTGCCGGACGATCACCTCACGCTGGTGCTCGATGATGTCGATGGAGTCGATGAGGGCCCCGGCGCGACCAAGTGCTGAGGTCAGCTTCCCCAACGTGCCGGGGACACGCTCCAAGGACACGCGCAGAGTCAGCGTGTTGCCGGCGGACGGGTGGATCGTGACCATGTGTTGCAGCCTCTCCTAGGGACGGCCGTCGTCTCGTCCGAGGCCGTTGTCGCAGGCCGAGCGGATGCCGAGGTGGGTCAGGTCGCTGGCCGGTCTGGGCATCACTGTAACGAGGGGCAACAGGACGAAGGAGGGCAGGTCCGTCCCCCGCTGGGCGAGGTGAACGTCAGTGCTGCGGGCCGCTGCCCGCTGGCAGGGCAATGCGGAACTCGGTACTTCCCTTGTCGCTGACCAAGGTCAGGGACCCGCCGTGCGCCTTGACCACCGCGCGGGCGATGGAGAGGCCCAGACCTGTGCTGCCCGCGGCCCGCGACCGCGAGTCGTCGGCGCGCACGAACCGCTCGAAGATGTCGGCCTGCAGCGCTTCGGGAATGCCGGGGCCGTTGTCGATGACAGAGAGCAGGACCTGCCCGCTGGCCTCCTGAACGGCGGTGAGCCGGATCAGCACAGACGTCCCGGCTGGGGTATGGATGCGCGCGTTGGAGAGAAGGTTGGCCACGACCTGGTGGAGCCGGTGCTCGTCACCGCGTACGACGATCGGCTCGTCGGGCAGGTCGAGCGACCAGCGGTGGTCAGGACCGGCCACCCTTGCGTCGCTCGTGACCTCGATGACCAGCCGTGACAGGTCGACGTCCCTGTGTTCAAGCGGTCGACCGGTATCGAGCCGCGCGAGAAGCAGGAGGTCGTCGACGAGCCGTCCCATCCGCACGGCTTCGGACTCGACCCGGGCCAGCGCATGACCCACCTCGTCGGGGACGGGCTCAGTGCTCCGCAGGGCCAGCTCCGCGTAGCCGCGGATGCCGGTCAGCGGGGTGCGCAGCTCATGGCTCGCGTCCGCCACGAAGCGGCGCAGCCGGGCCTCGCTGGCCTCGCGCTGTTCGAGCGCGGTCTCGACGTGCCCCAGCATCTGGTTGAAAGCCGCCCCGAGCTGGCCCACTTCGGTGCGGGGGTCGGTTTCGGGCACCCGGTGGGGCAGGTCGACGGCGCCACTGCCAAGGGACATGGAAGAGACCTGGTTGGCCGTCGTGGTGACCCGGTGCAAGGGGCGTAGCGAGAGCCGGACCCAACCCGCACCAGCCAGCCCGGTCAGAAGCAGGGCTGCCGCAAAGACGATGAGCTCGGTGGCCTCGAGCCGGTGCACCGTCGACTCGACGTCGCCCAACGCCAACCCGGTGATGTGGATGTCCCCGTCCTGGCTGCGCGTCGCCCGGAGTCGGTAGTCGTCCAGCGACGACAGCCGGGCAGATATCGGCCGGCCGTCGGGGACCAGGTGCATGAGCAGGGAGCGGTCCCCACCGGTGAGTGTCACGTCGCGGAGGCTGACCTGGCCGGCGTTGTCATTGACGACGACGGCCTGTGCGATCGACCCGTTCGCAATCCGGACGGCCAGCGTTCCCACCACCTGGCCCTCGAAACCCGGGTCGCCAGGGGGCAGAGAGCTTCCACCGGTGATGTCCTGGCCTCCGGGGTGCTCGAGGCTGACATCGAGACGACTACCGGCGCTGACCAGGTTCTGGTCGAGCCGGTCGACGAGGAAGCCGCTCAGCGTGATGTTGGTGGCAATGGCGATGGCAAGGCAGGCCCCGGCAAGCAGGACGAGCACGCCGGCGATCAGTCTGGTCCGTAGGGTCCGACCGGCCAGCCAGCCGCGCATGGTCACGAGGGCGTCTTGAGGACGTACCCGACGCCGCGCACGGTATGGATGAGAGGCTCGTGACCTGCGTCGATCTTCTTTCGAAGGTAGCTGATGTACAGCTCGACGACGTGAGCCTGCCCGCCGAAGTCATAGTTCCATACCCGGTCGAGGATCTGTGCCTTGCTCAGCACCCGGCGCGGGTTCCGCATGAGGAAGCGCAGCAGCTCGAACTCGGTGGCGGTCAGGTCGACCAGCCCCCCTGCCCGGTGAACCTCGCGGGCCTCCTCGTCCATCGTCAGGTCGGCGATGGCCAGAAGCGTGTCCGCGCTGTTGCGGGTCATCCCGGCTCGACGGAGCATGCCGCGTAGGCGAGCCAGCACCTCCTCGAGGCTGAACGGCTTGGTGACATAGTCGTCCCCGCCAGCGGTGATCCCGGCTATCCGATCCTCCACGGAGTCGCGTGCAGTGAGGAAGAGCACGCCCACCTGGGGGTTGTCCTCGCGCAGCCGGCGCATGACCTCAAGGCCGTCGAAGTCGGGCAGCATCATGTCCAGCACGATGGCGTCGGGCTTGAACTCCCGGCCCGTACGGACAGCGCTCATGCCCGTGCCGGCACTGCGCACCTCCCATCCCTCATGGCGCAAGACGCTCGACATGACCTCCGCGAGGTTCGGTTCGTCGTCGACGACCAGGACGCGAACGGGCGTGCCGTCGGGACGGGTCAGGTCGGCAGACCCGGTGGTGCTCTCTCGCTCGGTCATGAGGCTCATTCTTCAAGAATCGTTGTCCAGGCTCAGGACTTCCTGAGAGGTATCTCTGAGGTTCCTCTGAGAGCCGGAGAGTGGCAAGTCAGGGATCGCGGAGGAGCTGGAGGGCGAGCGCCGGGCAGTCGGTCACGGCGCGGCGCGCGAGCTTGCGCAGCCCCCCCGGGACCGGCTCGCCAGAAAGGATGGGATAGCCCCACTCGTCGAGCGTGATCTGCTCCGGAAGCAGCTCCGCGCACAGGCCGTGTCCCGAGCAGAGGATCGGGTTGACGCGCAGTCTCTCGTCCATCGCTCAGCTCCAGTCTTCCTCGTATGCCGGTGAGCCGGCCGGGATGGGCAGGAACGGGTCGTTGGCTCTGGCGCTGCACCGGCCGGCTGCATGCATGGCCACCTCATCGGCGAAGACGTTCAACGCGCTGCGCAGGAAGCGCACCGTGCCATCGGGGTGATGGCAGGCGCCACGACGCTCGACCAGCTGGGACCAGCGCTGAAGGTCATCCTGGGCTGAGGGCGTGGGCCCGTGGTGCGCGATCTGGGAGAAGGTGGCCGCGATACGCGGGAGGCCGTTGAGGCAGGGGCCACACTGGCCGGCGGACTCGAGGGCCAGGTAGCTGACGACCCGGGCCGACTCGACGAGGCCGCAACGGTTTGTCGGCAGTGCGGCCAGCACGCCAGCGCCGACGGCCGCGCCGAGCGGGCGCAGGTCGGCGTTGCTGAGAGTGACCTGCCCGGCTTGCTCGGGGGGGAGCCACGCGCCGTGATACCCGCCCACGAGAACCGCTTGTGCGGGGTGCTCATCGAGCTTGAGGAGCTCGGCGATCGGGGTGCCGATCGCTGTTTCCGCGACTCCGCTGCTTCCGTTGGCCAGCCGCACGGTCGTCAGCATGCTGCCTGGCTCAGCCTCTGTGCCGATGGCTCGGAACCAGGCCGGGCCGTATCGCGAGATGAGCGAAAGCTGGGCCAGGGTCTCGACGTTCTGAACGAGCGTTGGTGCCCCATGGACGCCCTGCTCGAAGATCCGGGGCGGCGTGAATCGCGGCAGCGCTGAGCCGCCCTCAACCCGGCTGGCCAGGGCCGACTCCTCGCCGGCCAGGAAGCGGGGCGGGGAGGTGACCAGACCAACAGCGATGCGATCCACACCGGCGGCTGCCCGATCGGCGAGCGCCTGGTGCAGCCGCCGCACCAGCCCGGGTTCGCGGTGGACGTAGAGGTGGACCTCTCGGGCGCCGACCGCCTCGGCCGCCAGCTGAAGCCCGTCGAGGACCAGATGGGGGGAGGACCAGAGCAGCAGCTTGTCCTTGTCGCTCGCCGGCTCGCCCTCGGCGCCGTTGCCCACGACGACCGGTGCACCTTTCTGACCGGCAACGGCTCTGAGCTTTCGGTGGGTCGGGAACGCCGCCCCGCCGCGTCCAGTGAGGCCGGCGGACTCGATCGTGTGGATCAGCATCCCGGGGCCGCCACGGTATGGCGTGGGGCCGAACATCTGCAGATGCGCCGCGAGCTCCATCGGCCGACCAGATGGGGGGAGCAGTCGGGGTAGCGAGCTGGGCCCGGTTTGGGAACGGGCTGAGGCTTCTCGTACGGCTGTGGTCATCGCAGGCTCCCTGTCTTCTCGGCCCGGGCTATCAGCTGGGGCACCCGACGTGGGCGGGGTATGGCTGCGGATGCGTCGATGATCCGGTAGCCGATGGCGGTGACCACGGCGAAGACCGAGGCCATCGTGAGGCCGAGCAACCAGCCGGAGCGCAGGTCCTTGCTCGCACCCATGCTGTGGACGAGAGTCACCGGGTAGGAGGCATACGCGAGCCAGTGGACGGCCCGCCATACAGCTGGTCTGAGCCGGGCGCGGAGCAGGCTGGTGACGATGACCGCCGCAGTCATGTCCACTGCCACGGTGCCGAGGCCGATCCAGAAGCGCTCGTAGGGAGACGAGAAGGGAACAATCGTGGAGAGCCAAGGGATGTGCACGTATCCGTCCGCGATGGCAGTGACGATGTGTGTGCCGAGGAAGGCGACGGTGAGCAACGACAGGCTGCGGTGCAAGCCGGTTACGGCGAACCGCGGGAGTCCCGGGAGGTGGCCCTGCCGGTTGACCACGATGCCCAGGATGGCCACGATCGAGAGCAGGATCAGGGAGATGACCCCCGTGGCGCGGCTGGCGTACCAGAGGGTGGTGCCGGAGATCATCGTGTGCCGTCCTTCGGCCAACCCGCGATTGTGGTCACTGACCCGTCAACGGCGACCAGGCGAGCGGGCAACCCCAACCCGACCAGCCAGCCAGGGGCGCGCTCGCCGCGGATGATGGCGGCGGTGCTGGCAATGTTGGCATCCAGTGCCGAGCCCGCGGCGACGGAGACCGTTCGCCAGTCACTGTCGGCAGGGCGGCCGGTCCGCGGGTCGAGGATGTGGTGCATCAGGTCGCCGCCGCGCGCCCACCTGCGCGCGCTGGTGCTGGACGTGGCCAGACCACCTGCACTGATGGCGATGACGCCGGCGGGCCCTTCGTTGGGTGCTGACGGGTCACCGGTGATGTCCTGGACCCGGATCGGCCATCCATCCAGTGGCCCGACACCGGCGATGGCGATGTCCCCGCCGAGACTGACCAGTACGCCACAGCCGAGCACCCGGGCGATCCGCTCGGCCGAACGGTCGGCAGCCCGGGCTTTCGCCGTCGCGCCGAGGTCGAGTCGAACCCCGGCCGGCAGCGTGAGCAGGCCGGTCGTCTCGTCGAGCTCGATCTGCCGCCACCTCGGGACGTGGCGGACCGTGACCCGGATCGCCCCACCCTGCACTGGCACCGAGGCGAAGTCGCGGTCATACCCGAGCGTCTCTATGGCTCGCCCGAGCGTGGGATCCAGGTCGCCGTCGGTGAGCCGGGCCCCACGCAGTGCCGCGTGGATCGCGTCGGCGAGAAGCGGGCTGACCCAGGTCGGCTGGCCGGCGCTCGCCTCCAGTCGGATCAGCTCCGAGTCGCCCCGGAACCGGCTGCACGCCGCATCAAGGGCGGCCAGGTCATCGGTGAGGAGCGCTCGCGCGGCGCGAAGTTTGGTGGCGTCGGTGACGACGATCCGGATCGTGGTGCCGATGGCACTCCAGGTGCTCGAGCGAAGGCGGTCTGACCCTGTTCGCGGCAGCGTCGAGGTCGTGCTCATCACGATGCTCCGGAGGTAGCGACAGGAGGGCTGTTGGTGGTCGATGGGGCCGTTCCGGACTGAAGCTGGGTCTGGGTCTGGGTCTGGGTCTGGGACGAGGAGCTGGAGCCGTCATCGCCCGAGCTGCTCGATGTCGAGCCGTCATCGCCAGTGGTCGTCGAGCCTGATGTCAGGGCGGAGGCGCTCGTGCTCTTCAATGCGCCAGCCAGCGTCGAGCCGGGCAGGGTGACGGCGATCGCGACGGCGCCGACCAGACCTGCTGCTCCCGCGCCAAGGGTCAGGGCTGAGATCCGGGCCAGCCCCTTGTTGCGAGCCAGCTGTCGGTCCGATCCCGGGGTGGGCGAGCTGTTCACGTCGTGCTCCGATCCCGCACGGGGCGTGCGCTGAGGGTGTGGCTGGTCGTGGTTCATGCGTTCACCTTCCAGCCCAAGCCTGTGCCAGGTGTGGGTGATTCCTCTGAATCGCCTCTGTGGCTGAGGTTGCCCCGAGGGCTCAACTGCATAGCGAGTGGCCACAAAACCCAGAAGGAAATCCCAGTTTCGGGCGGCAACGTCTTGTCCATCGACCTGCCACTCAGGTGGGTGACAACGAAGGAGAACGACATGGACGACAACGAGCCGCGCCGGGCGGGTCGGCGCAGTCGGCGACTGGCCGGGGCACTGGGACTGCTTCTGGCGGGTGGAGTTGCCGGAGGGGCGCTAGCGGCTACAAGCTCCGCCTCGGCCGCCGACACGACGATGTCGACGGTCGCTGCACCTGCAGCAACAGATCCGGGGCACCCTGCTGACAGCGCCACTCCCGTACGCCCTGGCGAGAAGGCGCTGAGCGGCACCGACCTGGCGACCGCGAAGGCTGCCGCACTCAAGGCGGTGCCCGGTGGCACCGTCTACCGAGTCGAGACCGATGTGGACGGTGCCACCTACGAAGCGCACATGACAAAGGCCGATGGCACTCACGTCACCGTGAAGCTCGACAAGAGCTTCGGCGTGACATCGATCCAGAACGGCATGGGCGGCGGCGGTCCGGGCGGTCCTGCCGGCGGTCCTGCTGCGAGCCCGAGCGGAGCTGCTATCTGATTGGCCGCGGGCCGGGCTGAACACACGGGTGGAGCATTGAGCCACGGAAGAGCGGCCGCGCGCAGGATCTCCCCCTGCGCGTGGCTGCTCACTCGTGGGCGGGCTTGCCAGCCGTCCCCGGCCCGCTGGCGGAGGGCGGGACTAGCTGCGCGTGGATCTGGGTCGTGAGCTCGTGAATGAGCCGGGTCAGGTCGGTGTTGTTGTGCAGCTCAAGCTCGCTCTCGACGAACTCGTGGTCGGCCTTGGCCTGTTGGAAGGCGGCCTGGCGGTTCTGCCCGATCATGACGAATGTCGACAGGAAGATCGCCTCGAGCGAGACGATGAGAGTGAGAGTCGGCCATGGGCTCTTCTCGAACACCAGCATCCACAGCGCGAAGACCGCGGCGTGCAGGTACACGAAGTTCATCGACCCGGCGAAGGCGGTGATGGTGTCGGCGACACGTAGCTGGAGCTTGGCCGACCTCCGTTCACCTCGGCCAGCATCGCCGGGTGACGCGCCTTGGTGAGCTGTATCACGGTCATGTGAAAGGTCCCTTCGTCGCGTTCTCGATCGCTGTCGTAGCACGCTCTCACGGACTCGACCGGTCCTGCTCGCCATCGGTGGCCGTTTGACGAGTGTTCTTTTCCCTGCCCAACTCCTGGCGCGGCCCGCCGCCGGATACGCGTCAGACGAGTCCGCGCTCGACCGCGGCGATGAGCTGCGGACGGAGCTCGGCTGCGCGGATCACCGCGTCGACGGAGCCCACCTGGACAGCCCGCTCGATGCTGTGGACGCCGTCGAACTCCGCTGCGACCTCACCGAGCTTCTCGGATCTGACCTGGGAACGCAGCTGGGCCAGGTCGGTGACCAGGGAAGCGCGCTCTGCGCCGTCCGCGTTGGACACGCGCGCCTCCAGATCGGCGACACGCGAGTCGGAGGCGGTGCGCGAGTCAACCTCGCCGGAGAAGACGACAGCGGCTGCCGGCGCGCCTCCGATGACCGACGCGAACGACCCTTCGACGGCAAGCACCGTCATTGCCGCGTTGAGTGCCTTGGAGAACACCACGAACGCGCCGCCGTGATAGCGCGACACGACGCAGAAGACGATCGGCCCCTTGAAGTTCACGATCGCCCGGCCGATCTCGGCGCCGTACTCCAGCTGGAGGTGGCGCATGGAGTCCGGCGAACCGTCGAAGCCGGACAGGTTGGCCAGGACCACCACAGGCCGGTTCCCGCTTGCGGCGTTGATGGCGCGGGCGGTCTTCTTCGACGAGTGGGGGAACAGCGTCCCCGCCGTCCAGGTGTCGGGGCCATCGCTGGGCGGGAACCCGGGCCTGGGCTGGGGCCTGGACTCGATCCCGATCAGCGAGATCGGCCACCCGCCAAGGTGTGCGTCGAAGATGACCGAGGTCTCGGCGCCAGCCATGCCAGCCCACCGCTCGAGCACCTGGTGATCCTGATCCGCGACCGCGCGCATCAGCGTGCGGATGTCGAACGCCTTCTTTCGGTCGGGGTTGGTGGCCGGCGAGAAGATGTCACCGACAGTCTGGAAGTCGCTGTCGGCCACATGGTGCGGGTAGCCGCACACGTCACGCTCAACCGGGTCGCTGGTCGCGGCCCGCCGCGGTGAGACCTCCCCAGGTACGACGTACGTGTGGTCGTAGTGGGCAAGCAGCAGGTCGCAGGCTCCGGCCAGGTCCGGCGCCCAGTACTGCGCCTGACCGTTCGGACCCATGACGCGGTCGTAGCCGCCGATGCCGAAGTTGTCCTCGGCCGAGACTCCGCCGGAGAAGTCGAGGGACTGCTTGCCGGTCAGCACCATCGCGCTATCCGGCGTCATCACGAGGATTCCCCTCGTGTGCATCAACATCGTGGCTTCGGCGTTCCAGTACGGCTGGGCACCGACATTGATCCCGGCCACCACGATGTTGATCTCGCCGCCTCCCTGGGTGAAGGCAACGATGCGGCGAAGCGCCAGGGCCACCCAGTCCATGTTCTCGGTGCCCGAGTCCATCGAGATGCGCGCGCCAGCCGACAAGGCGAACCACTCGACCGGTACGCCCAGCTGCTCGGCCAGGTCGAGTGCAGCGATCACTCTCGCGCACTCGGCCTCGGCAACGGCGCCCAGCGCGCGGGTGGGGTCACCCAGGAGCACGACGCGCTTCACACCCTCGGGGTGGCGAACCGTCAGGGTCTGGGCCAGGCCGACGACCAGTCCTGCGCGGTTGCGGCCCGGTGGGCGATCTACCGGCACGAGGGCACCGCCGTCGTCCAGGTCGTGCTCGACGAAGCTGCCGTACCGCCCGGCGATCAGACTCACCAGCTCGTACGGGTAGACGGTCCCTCGCCGCCGGGAGCGCAGCACCTTCTGCGCGTAGTCATCCAGCGGGCGCAGCCGCTCGGTCGGAGGGCCGGTAACCGTGGTGACGACACCTGCCCCCGGTTGGTATGAGAACCGGACGGCCGCGTCATTCACCCGCCCGTCGGGGGCGGCAATCCGGCCTTGGGCGAGCACCTCTTCGACGCCGGCGCCCGAGGTCAGCGGCGCGATGGTGTGCTGCAACGCCGTCAGCTCATTAAGGGGCGCGGCGATCACTGGCCAGACTTGCAGGAACACGTGGTTCATGTCGAGCCGTGACCCAGCCGCACCCCGCACGCTGCGCTCGCGACGAATCGCCTCAAGACAGCTGGCTACGGCGCGCTCGGCGTGGGGCAACGAGGTCACGTGTCCATCCGAGTTCCGAACCACGGCCAGCTCACGGATCTGCGCGAGGGCCACGAGCCGCTGGTCGGCAGGGTTGTCGGGTGCGACGCAGTGGTACAGCAGCACGTCCTCTGGTGCGTCGAGCCGGGTGATGTCGAAGTCGCGCAACCGCCACAGGTTGAGGCGGCGACCGACCATCGGGTGGACGCCGCGAACGAGGTCGTCCTCGACCACGCCGTCCGGGCCGGGGCGGAAGGTGAAGTACGACACCGGACGGTCGCCGCCGGGACAGACCGCGACGGCGGTACGCCGCGCCCGTCCGGCGAACGGCAGCGCTCCCAGAACCCGTTGCAGCGCGTGCGAGACCTCGGTCACCGAGTCGGGCGCGCCGGGCCAGGAGAGGTACAGGTCCACGACAACGGCGTGGTCGGCCGGCGCGCCTGTGACCTGGGCATCGATGGCGGCGACCAGGTCGGATGTCGCGACCAGCTCGGACCGGTTGGCGATCGTCGTGACCAGACGCCTCGGTTGTCCGTCCAGGGTGTAGTCACCCACGACGAACGGGCGTCCCGCAGCCGTCAGCGTGCGAAGGTGTTGCAGCTCGTGCTCGCGGTAGTGCCGGCGGACCAGCACCTCGAGCATGGGCTCTCGCTCGGGCAGCTCGTGTTCGATCCGCTTGGCCAGGAACCCCACGATCTGCTCGGGGATCGCAGCGAGCGCATCCAGCCGGGTGCCGTAGTCGGCCGCGTCCGGATGCTCGGACAGGTAGGTGAGCTCGGGGCCCACGCCTGCCAGAACGGCGTGGCGCTCGGCGTCGACCACTGGTTGGTCGAACCAGCGGAACCGTGCGCTGCGGGCCAGGTCGCCGACCATGGGGTAGCGGAGCTGGGTGGCCTGCACGAGCCGGTCCAGCACCTCGCGTGCCTGGTCTGCGACATCGCCTACCGGCGGGGGATCGAGCATCCACTGCTGCAGGAGGGTGGTGACAACGACAAGATCGGATGCCGCCCGCTGGGCCAGGAAGATCCGGAATACTGCTTCCTCGAGCGCAGGAGTGCGCTCGAGATCGCCGACGTCGTAGTGGCCGAGGGCTCTTGCCAGGCGCCCGCGGAAACCCTCGGGCAGGTGCTCACGGTCGACGTCCAGGCTGTGGAGG
>Ga0097691_1002545_pt1 | contig 12067 bp, 14 predicted proteins | sample NGESurdeep072012_8_FD_72858 | JGI IMG/M metagenome (GOLD analysis project Ga0097691, IMG submission 72858) | Arctic peat soil microbial communities from Barrow, Alaska - NGEE Surface sample 210-1 deep-072012 | ecosystem: Environmental > Terrestrial > Soil > Wetlands > Peat ...
ATCTGGGCGACCACTTCGCCGTCGAGCGCATCGACCCGGTTTCCGATGATGCCCAGCAGGCCGGGACCGGGTCCAGCGGCCGCGCCGCGGCCGGATTGCCGCCGGAGAACGCCCCCACATCGCGGTTGCAGCGGCCCGGGTGAGTTCCTCGACCTAGCGCTTGCCGATCCGGGTCCCGGTGGCACGTTCGATCGCCGTCGCGGCGTCGGTGAAACGACCCGCGGGCCGCCTCCACCGCGGCCAGGCGCCGCAGCCCGTGGGGGTGCTTACCGGCCGCCAGGTTCAGCACCGCATCGCCCGGGTACAGGTTGACCGCCTGGCGTGCCCGGTAGGCCATCCGCGTCACCCGCACCGTCCCGAACACCGTGGCCAGGTCACGTTTGTGACCGTTCTCCACCGCGGGTGCCGGCCAGACCATCAGCCTCGGTGACGTCGGGCGACTTGTCCTCCCGCACGGCACGCAGATCCAGATGATCCTGCAGCAACGACCGGATCAGCTCCCGGCCCGAGGCGGCCAGCCGATCCTCCAGCTGCGGGTGTGTCGCCTCCCCGGCCGCTGGATCGGCCAGGCTCGACACCAGTGCTTCGAGCCGCTGCCGAGACCGCTCGAACCCATCACCATCCGACCCGTCCTGCACGTACGCCGACACAGGGCTCCTTCTTCCCGTTCAGGTCATCTCACCCCGAACGTAGGCAAAGAAACCCCCTCGATCATGACGCCACGCCCAAACCCGCAGGACCCGCAGCTCCCCCCGCCTCCGGCACTCACTCCAGAAGAGCCGCACCCGCCGACCAGTGGGGCTGGCAGACCCGAGCCGCCTGTCAGACCGCGGACCCCGGGCTGTTCTTCTTCCCGGACGACGAGCGCGGGCTGACCCGGGCCGCGCGGGAGGCGGCGGCGATGGCGGTCTGTCGGCGGTGTGCGGTGCGCCCGCAGTGCGCGACCTACGCCCTGACCGCCGGAGAGCGCTTCGGCGTGTGGGGCGGGCTGACCGAGGCCGAGCGCGCCCGGATCACCAGGGCGCGCTCGGCGTCGTGATCGAGCCCGGCGTGCCGGGTGCGCAGAGCGCTGGGAGGCACGGCGAATAAGGCCAGCGAGCTGGCCAAGACCCCCGACGAGCAGGTCACCGCGTTCCGCGACCGCTGGACGCCGCCCGTACACGTTCCTGTGGCTCGACGCGCTGACTCAACGGGTCCGGGACAGCGGCCGAAGTGTGCTGGTGACCGCCACCGGCGTCAACGCCGACGGACAGCGCGAGATTCTCGACGTCGAGGTCGTCGCCGGTGAGGACGGCGCCGGCTGGCCGCCGTTCCTGCGCTCGCTGGTCGCCCGCGGCCTGACCGTCGTGGCGCTGGTCACCAGCGCCGCCTGTCGAAGCGATCGGCGATCGGCGACCCGCTCCCCGGCGCCAGCTGGGCAACGAGGCAGAACCCACGTACGCCGCGGCGGCCGAGCCCGGCGAGCGCGTCGACGGCCTCCCTGTCGTCGTTGCGGCCCAACCCGGCGGACAACCCATGCACACGCCTCTCCGCAGGATGTTGCGACCACCGCTTGAGTCCACCGGCGCAGGAACCGCCACAATGCCGGCCCACGAATTCGGCCGGCATTGTGGCGGTTGCACCTCAGGTCGACTTGCACGCGGCGAAACCGACCGCGGACAGCGCCGACACGGCGTAGCGGACGTACCGCAGGTGTGCCTTCAGCATGGTGATGCACCTCCCTTCTGGGGCCAGTAGGGGTGCAGGCCGGGACCGGCCTGGATCAGGAAGCCCGGGCGATTGGCCGGGCGATTGGTTCGTCCCGCAGGTATTGCCAGGTCGTCCGCTCTGCTCCGTCGGTCCGCCGCCAGTAGGCGTACTGGGCGAGGATTAGCGGTCCCAACACCGTCATAACCGGTATGGAGACCGTGACGGTGCGCGTCGTCAGCAGCGTCAGAAGGACGGCCAGCACGCCGAGTTCGGAACCGAGCGCGATGAGGCCCGCGGTGCGCCCGAACGCCTTGCGCAGCACCAGGGGGGCCACGGTGACAAGCAGCAGGTCGCCAAGCCCGAGGCGAAGACTGCTGCGTGGATCGGGTAGCCCCCAGGCCATCACCGGCACCAGCGGCAGTCGACCGAGGCGCTGGAAGACGTCGGTCATGACCGAGAGCTGCCAGGTGGCGACGACGTCGTAGACCATGAGGACGGCGGAGAGAACCGCCACCCCTCTCGCCTTCATCCCGCTCTGCACCCACAGGTTGGCGGCCCCGATGATGGCTGCGGCCAGGATAACGTTGTTGATCAGCAGGAACGCCGGGCTATTGACGCCACGGGTGACCCCGAGGCCGACGTCCGCGGAGAGCAGGGCGACAATTGCCGCCCACAATCCGCCCGTGCCGGGGATAACCGGCTCGAGCGTGACGTGCAGGGCGGTGAGCACGACCCCCGCCAGCAGCACAGTGACCACCACCAGTGGCAAAGAGAGATAGAGGTAAGGCATCAGGACCAGCACGGCGACCAGGAACACCGCGTCGCGCAGATTGACGACGCCAATCGGAGGACGGGTCACCTGGAACCGACGGAAGTAGGACCAGCCCCCCACGGCGGTCAGCACCGCGAAGCCCAGGACGACGAAGAGCGACGGTTGCATCAGTGCCCTCTCAGGGAAAGCGGCATCGGACTGCGCGGAGCGGGCGCCTGTGCCGGCCTGGCCAGCGACCCTTCCTTGAGGTCGCACCGCAGCGGCAGCGGATGTCGCAGCTCGCTCGGGTCGGTGACGAGATGCAGCTCACGGAGCGGCACTCCGCGCGCTTCGAGTTCGAGCCCCACAGCGGCCCGGGCGGTCGCCCCGGTCGAGCGGGCGACTACCTCGACCGCCACACCTCGCTCAACGGCCCAGAAGCCGTAGCGAGCGGGAAGCGGGACGGTGTCGTCGGCCTCCAGGGCCTCGAGGACGTCGCGGACAAAGGTCCAGCCGTTTTCGTGCCGCACCGACAACCTGGCCTTGCCGAGCAGGTTGGTGGTCGCGGGGACCCGCCGCATGCTGCAGCCCAGGGGCCCACCGATGGGGCGAACGACGTCCTCGGTGTTGTAACGCAGCAGCATGGTCGTCTCGCGGAACGGCGGGAGCGGCGTGGCCACGACCACCCCCGCTTCGCCGGGTGACACCGGCCGGCGCGCCGTATCGAGGTCGAGGACCTCGACCAGGCCAACCGCCGGTTCGTAGTGCAGGTGATCGGAGTCGCACACGCTGGCACCGAAGGGGACCAGCTCCGTCATGCCGTAGTTCTGCACGAACTGGATGGGGCCGAAGAGCTCCCGCGCCCGGCGCTGCAGACCGGCCGAGACGATTTCGCCGCCGAGCAGCACGCGTTCTAGACCGAAGTCGGCCGGGCCATAGCCGAGCCGCCGTCCGCATTCGTACAACTCACCAAGGTAGGACGGGTAGGTCGACATCACGCTGACCTGCGACTTCTTACCCGGCAGTCGATGGCGTTCGGTGAGAAGTGCCAGCGTGTGCTCAGGGCTGACGACTCCGGCCGGGTGGACCACCGCTCCGATCGCGTTGGCCGAGAAGGTCACGCCATGCACTCCCAGGCGTGCCCTGGTGCTGATGGAGATCTGCACAATGTCTTCGGGCTTGATGATTCGCTGACCCAGAAAGGTGATTGTCGACAGTGCCCCAATCAGGTAGTTCTCGTCATCAGAGAACCAGACCGTCGTCGGCCACCCGGTTGTCCCGGTTGTCGTGCTCCGGTACGCCGGTCGGGCGCCGGAGCGTACGAAAGACTCGCTCTCGTCACGTAGGGCGTCCTTGGAGGTGACCGGCACAGAGGCGATGTCGGCGTAGGTGAGTGAGCGGGCGTCGAGGCCGATGCGACCGAAGACGTCGGCGTAGTAGGCGGTCTCACGGGCGGCACGGATGGCTTGGCCGCGGAACCGTTTCCCCTGCATGGTTTTCCGGGTCTCGTCGTCCAGGGTGGGGCCGCCGAGCAGCTCCTCCGGTCCGACTCCTATTGCGCCGAATTCGTCATATGTCGCCCGGACCGCCTCCAAGATCCGTTCCAGTGAACGGCGGGAGAACGGGCGTCCCAGCACCATTGAGGCCCCGAAACGCAGATTGGCGACCGCTGTCTCGAGCATGCGTCCTCCTGACGTTGGCGCCGCCCGATGTCTAACTAAGAGAGGGATCAGCACGGGATCCGATACGGGAGCCGGTCCGCACCGCGGGCGCCCGATCGCCGCGGGAGAGCTTCCCCGGTATCCCGTTCAGTCGCCTGCTCCGGGTCGAGTGGGGCAAGGCCACCGGTACCCGCGCCGCCCGCTGGCTGCTGGTGCTGGGCGCGGCATCGACGATCGGGCTGTTGCTCGCGTGGATGACGGTCCCGTCGAGCCGCGACCAGACCTACACCGGCTACCTCGGGGTCGTCGCCTTCGGGGTCACGATCCTGCTGCCGGTGGTTGCGATCCTGACGCTGACCGGCGAATGGAGTCAGCGCACCGTCCTGACCACGTTCACCCAAGAGCCGCGTCGCATTCGGGTCATCAACGCGAAGATCGCGGTCTCGCTGCTGCTCTCTGCTGGTGGAGCCGTGTTCGGCGCTCTGGTCACGGCCGGGGGTCTCGGCCTGGCGGCCGCATTGGGCCGGACCGTCGAGGCGAACCTGAACCCCCGCGTCGTCGTCGGCTACGTGCTCTCCGTGTTCCTCAGCGTCCTGACCGGAGTGGCGTTCGGGGCGCTGTTGCACAACTCGGCCGCGGCCATCGTGTCGTACTTCGCCCTTCCCACCGCGTTCGCGTTCCTCGGGCACGCGGTCAAGCTGGTCGCCAACTGGATCGACCAGACGACCACCTTCGGCTGGCTGCTCAACGGTCAGTGGTCGGGGCACACCGCGCAGATCCTGTTCTCCGTGGCTCTCTGGGTAGCGGTGCCGCTGGCCGCCGGCCTCGTCCGGACCGTGCGGCGCGAGATCAACTAACTGAGGACCTGTAGCACGCTGACGGGGCACGGCCGTCGGATCAAGAGGATCGATCCGGCGGCCGTGGACTGTCGTCCGGATCGAGGACAGCGGCGCCGAGCGGCGCGGGGCCGGCGGCCGGAGCTGTCCCCGTGACCGCCGGTCCATCCCGGGTCTGTGCGGGCTGGGCGCCGGTGCTGGCCCTGGTGCAGTCCTGCGGGCTCGCCGAGCTGGTCGCCGACAAGCTCACCTTGCGGAGACCGGTTGGGTCAACGCGGCATCAAGGTGGCGGCCCTGGTGGCCGGAATGGTCGCCGGCGCGGACTCGATCGACGACATGACCTGCTGCGCCCCGGCGGGATGGCGCCGCAGCTCGCCCCAGCTCGGCCCGTGCCCGGTGCGCTCCCGGTAGCCGCGCACGTAGGCCGCGGCCGCCCGCCCGGTGCCGGTGAAATCGTCGACGGTGGCCGCCCGGGTCTTCTCCAGCTGCCGCAGGTTCGAAAAATAAAGTTTGCTCCGCGGGATAGACGACGTTAGAACCTATCTCATAGAATATCAGGAACGTTCTTTTCAGTCTTTATGAAGCTCCCTCTTAAAGAAGAGTGCCAATAATAGTAGGCATCCTGGGACTAAAATCCCCCAAGGTAGACCCAAAAGCAATTGGGGCACAGAGAAACCTGGGTAAAAGTACACTATTGCCGACAATGGTATATCCAAACCGTTAGCTAAGAAAAACAGCCTAATCCATCTTTGAAAGCCACGTTTCTCAAAGACAGGAAATGCAAATAGGGTTGCCAAGCTCAAAAAGATGTAGCCCAATGCATCAATATCCCAAAAGAGAGAGTGAGGAGTCTGGTTGAGAAGACTAAGAGGACCCACAGTTCCCTGCTGGTTTTCGAAGGTCCAGAAGTATCCTGCCGGTATCACCGTTGTTAGTTGCACAACGTAATTCAGTGTGCAGTAAGTTGTATATATAGCTGCAAAGACTACCGCTGCATGAGTCCAAAACTTCTTCTCTTCAGTAACTGTGTAATGGAGTGCAAGCATCGCAAGTAGGAATGGTGTTGCAATAATAAGTGAAGAACCAAAGCCGATGATCCCATCCTGCAAAGGACCAACCACATTAAGAATCTGCAGAAATGCGCTCACTATGTAACCAACTGCTCCAACAAAGGCAACTAATGCTGCCCAAAAACCGACTTTTGCAATTGTTCTTTGCATAGTCTTAGTATATTGAACCGGGCGGCGCCGGCCGACCGCGACGCCATCTCGCCGTGGACCGCACCCGCCGGTCGGCACCTGACCGCGGCGGACCAGCCGGGCGAAGGCCTGGACCTCGTGTGGTTCCGGCTTGCCCGTCACCCGGACGTGCGGGGCGAGTTCCGCGACGGCCTTCGGCCGTGACCGGCACGCCGACGTCGGCACCGCTTGCAGCCAGAACTGAGCGACAGACCCGGCTGCCACTGGCGTTGCCCTTGCACCGGTTGGAGCTTCCACCCGGTCAACGCCAAGGGGATCGCCGCCGACGCGATCGTGAAGACGGCCTGGGGCGACGCCGTCTCCTGCATTCCGGCGAACCTCGCCCTCGCCGAGCGGGACGCGGACGTCTCCCTGGGCAGCGAGTTCCGCCTAAGGAAGGCCCTGACCGGCGTCGGCGGCTTCGACCTCGTGCTGATCGATTGCCCGCCTAGTGTCGGGCGGCTCGTTACGAATGGCCTCGTGGCCGCCGACCGGGCGCTCGTCGTCACCCAGGCCGCGGCGCCGTCGCTAATGGGCGTGGCCAACGTCATGGCCACCGTCGACGTCGTGCGCGAGCACTACAACCCCGGCTTGGCCGTCGCCGGCATCGTCGTGAACCTGCTCCCTCCGCGGCAGCGGGAGACGGACTACCGCCTCGCCGAGCTGGTCGACGCATTCGGCCCCGCCGTGTGGGAGCCGTACGTCCCACAACGTGTGGTCGTCGCCGAGGCAATGGGTGCGGCCGCTCCAGTGCATGACTTCGCCGGCCGCGGCCGCGACGTCGCCGCGGTGTACGACGCCCTCCTGCAGCGGCTCCTCTCCCTGGAGACGTCGTGACGCCGCCGGCCCGCAAGCCCGCACTGACCCGGGCCCCGGTGCGCGAGCACCCTGTCGCCCCGGCAGTCGAGCAGACGGCAGCCAACAGCCCGGCCGCGTCCGTGACGGCAATGCTGAGCGCCCGGGTAGACGCCGACCTCCGCCAGGCCGTCAAGCGTCACGCTGTCGAGCACGGCATCAGCGTCCAGCAACTCGTCACTGACGCGGTGACCGCCTACCTGACTCAGCAGGGCACGCAGTGACCGGCAAACGAGCCGCTGAGCGCCCCGCAGAGCCGCTAATCGGCGGGCCGTGGGGTAGTAGAACTACCCCCGCGACCCAAGCGGTTGCGGTGCCTGCGGTGAGCCACATGGGCCGACCGTCGAAGCTGACTCCCGAACTCCAAGACAAGATCGTCCAGGCGATCCGCGGTGGCAACTTTCATGAGCGTCGCGGCTGCCTTCGCCGGCATCGACGACGCGACCGCGTACCGCTGGCTCGCCGAAGGCCGGCAGCAGGAATCCGGCCCGTTCCGCGATTTCTACGACGCCGTTTCGCGTGCGCGGGCAGCGACGGAGGCGCAGCTGGTCGGCCACGTGCTGCGCGACGTTGCCGGTGGGTACGTCCGCAGCCGCCGCACCCGGACACTGCGGGACGGTTCGGTCGAGGTGGAGGAGGACCGGGCCGGGCCGAACGGCACCCTCGGCTTGAAGGTGCTGCAGGCAGCCCTCCCGAGCCGCTGGAGCGCGAAGGCCGTCGTCGAAATGTCCGGCCCGGACGGTAGCCCCATCCAGGTCGAATCGGGGGAGCGGGAGCGAGCACTCGCCGCCCGGCTCCAGCAGTTCATCGCCGAGCGCGGCACCGACCAGCCAGCAACGCCATCGAGAGCTAGGAACCCCACATGCTTGACCGGACAGGCAGGTGGCAAAAATGCCTACCCGAGCAAGCATTGTCTGTCTGTGCTGGCCAAGCAGCGCAATCCCGAGCGTGCAATGCTTTGGCGCACCGGTCTTGCCTTGGGCTTTCGTCCTTGGCCAACGAGTATCTCCCGAGAGGGGTAGAGTATGCCTACCCGAGCAAGCATGGCCCCCAGAGGAGACCACATGGACGACGGGCCGGACGCCTCATTAAGTGGCGAAGCGCAAGCCTTAGCCAAGAAGGGGGCCAGCAAGGGTGGGATGGCAAGGGCGGAGCGTCTCAGCGCCGAACAGCGAAGCGAGATCGCTAGGAGCGCGGCCGCTGCGCGGTGGGGCAACACGCACGTCGCCTACCACACGGGACAGATCCAGATCGGGAATATCGGGATCTCTGCTGCCGTCCTGGAGGATCAGACACGGTTGCTGAGCCAGACCACAGTGCTAACCGCGTTGGGTCGCAACCCGCAGAAATCCCGCAGAAGCCGTGGCGATAGTGCCGATCTCCGCGCGCCGTTCCTCGTGGCCAACAACCTGCAAGAGTTCATCTCGGATGAACTGCGCGAGTTGATCGAGCCCGTCGCGTTCAGGGTCGTGGGGGAGGGCAGCCGCAAGTCTTGGGGGTACCGGGCCGAGATGCTTCCCTTGGTCTGTTGGGTCTATCTCGATGCTCGCGCTGCCGGAAAACTGACTGCCAAACAAGAGCCTGTCGCGAAGGCGGCTGAGATCCTGGCACGCGGCTTGGCCAAGGTCGGCATCATCGCGCTTGTCGATGAGGCCACCGGTTACCAAGAGGTTCGGGCCCGGGACGAACTCGCCCACATCCTTGAGCACTACGTGCTGGCGGAGTTCCGTGTATGGATCAAGACGTTTCCCGATGACTTCTTCCGCGAGATCTATCGCTTGCAGGGGTGGGAGTTCAAGCCGGGTACGTCGAAGCGCACTCCCTATGTTGGCAAGCTGGTGAACAAGTACGTCTATGACCAGTTGCCGGCCGGCGTGCTAGATGAGCTGCGTCGCCTCAACCCCAAGACGGAACGGGGATATCGGGCGAGGAAACACCACCAGTTTCTGACTGAAGGCACTGGCAACAAACACCTCGACCGCCAGATCGTCAGCACGTTGACGCTGATGCGGGCAGCCGAATCCAAGCAACAGTTCGAGGATCTCTTCGACCGCGTGCACCCACCGGCACAACCCCGACTGCCGTTGTTTGTGGACCTGGGAGACGATGACTAACGCGCCCAGCGCACTGCCGCAGCCTTCCTCGCGATCTCCGACCGCTGCTGGGCTGTGAGCTTGTCCGAACCCGGCGCGCTTGATGCGCTTGACGAGTAAGTTCACGGCCTCGGTCGGGCCGTTGGACACCCCGCCGGTGGCAAAGTAGGCGAGCAGCTGATCCTCCCAGGCGGAGATGGTGCGGCCGAGCCGTTCGAGTTCGGGCACGCCGGGAGCGGCGCAGGCTTGGTAGAAGGTGTGCAGCCGGCGCCGGGCCCGGTCGGTGTCCGGGGCGGCGTAGAGGTGCCGCAGCTCCTGGCAGGCGATGTAGGCGGCGGCGACCTCACCCCGGGGGTCACCGACGTCCAGCCCGGCGAGCAGCCGGCCGTAGGCGTTCGGGCTGAGGTGTTCGGCCCCCCGCTGCAGCACTCGGCGGATGCCGTAGAGCGGGTCGCCCGTGCGGCCGCGGTGCCCGAGGGTGTCGTGCTGCACCCGGCGGCGGACGTCGTCGATCGCCTGCTGGGCCAGGCGCACGGCGTGGAAGGCGTCCAGCACGACGGTCGCACCCGGCAGGGCGGTGCGCAGGGCGCGTTCATCGCCGCGGAAGGGATCCAGCGCCGCGGTGGTGACCCCGGCGCACCCGTCCGGGCCGCGCTCGTCCAGCCAGTCGGTGACGACCTGACCGGAGCGGCCCTCGACCACGTCGAGGAGGCGGGCCGGCCCGCCGCCGGCCGGCGCGAGGTCCACCAGTCCGGTGACGAACTGCGTCGAGCTGACCGCGGTGGCGGCCAGGAACGCCGTCTCGTCCAGCCCCAGCACCGTGACGTTGGTGTGCAGCCACTGCTGATCGAGGATGCGCTGGCCGTACTCCCAGACCGCCCGCATCACCGTGGCCCAGCCCACGCCCAGGTCGACCGCGACCCGGGCCACGTCGGTGGCGTCCTCCCCGACCCGACGGGCACACTCGGCCCGGGCCCGTTCGGTGAGCACGGCCCGGGGTCGGATCGCTTGATGACGCTCGGACCAGGTACGTCGTCCGCACTCCTCTTCGGCGCACCGCCAGACCCGCTTGAACCACACCAGCGTCACCGGTCGCCCGCCGGCGGGTAGATCCGGCTGAAGGTGGCCGGGTGCCTGCGCACCATGGCCGGCGCCGAAGCCTTCTGTCGATTGCGGTCCTACCTGTCGACCGCCCGCAAGCAGGGCCAGTCGGCGTTCGGGGTGCTGCGCCTGCTGCACGACGGAAACCCCTGGATGCCGGTCATCGTCAGCTAATCAGCTGAGCAGTTACCAACCGACTAGCTTAGTGCCGCTCGAAGGGATGACCACGCACGCCGAATCCCGGGCCCGTGCAAAGGAGACTCCGTACACACTGCAGTTAACCTTGATGCGCTCGACGACCGTCGCGGTCCGGCCGGACGATCGCTCGGCGATTGTCCCGCGACCCGACCCATTGGTGCTCTGCCATATTCGCCCCCGCGAATCGCTCAGCACAAAACGCTTTGTGTGCAACATCGGACACAGTACTGATGACTTTCGGGCAGCGGAATCGGCGTTCCTAGCCCGACGTACCCTGCGCACATGACCAGGCACAAGGGCACCGTCGGCGACGACCTGGCTAGTCGTCACTCCACGACGCGGGCCGCGGCGGGTGGCCGCAGTACGGCACCAGCGGCTGGCGGCCGGGTGACTGAGCACCCGCCCCGCGGGCTGTCCCGTGCCGAGATGGCCGAGCTGGCCGCGACGATTCCCAGCATCGACGTCGCCGAGTTCAGGGCCGACGTCGATGCCATGTTTCCGGCTGGGTGAACTGGCCCGAAGGGACTGCGGCGGCCGGGGCGTTCGTCTTTCGGACATGAAGCGTGTACAGCAGGATCTTCATTGTGAGGGAAGCGGAGGACTTGCTGTTGGAAATGCGCTGGCTGCAGCGTGGGCACGCCGACGCGGTCAAGTCGCGCCCGCCGACGCTGTTCCGGCGGTCGAAGTTCCTCCGTGCATTGATCGGGCCGTCCCGTGCCGACCGCGAGGACGCAGAGTTTGCGGCACGAATGGCGGACCGCGCTGCGACTTATCGCGAGCAGCACTTGCGTGCGGCCGTACGGGGTGCGGCGTATCAGTTGTCCCGCAATGTAGCGACGACGGAACGCGAGGGGTCACGATTCTGGCTCGACCAGGTCATCAATCGGCCCACCGAGATTCTGAACGATCTGCATCTCGCGGACATCGCGCGCACGCTAGCCGGGGTGACAGAAGTTCACATTGCGGAGGCGCTCCGCGACATCGACAGCGACTATCGCCGCTGTGCTCAGGCGCCGTTGCATCACCGGCCGGCTCAAGACGGCGGAACCGGTCGTGAGGCGCAGAATTGGATCTGGCTCGACGCCGATCCGATGCACGACACCTTTGTCCGGTGGACCACGAGCGGTGCGCAGGGTGAAGTTGGAAAGATCGTGGTCTCGGAGTTGTTGGCCGGACTCGGCATCGCCCGCCGAATGCTTGAAACAATGATCCAATTGCATCCCGAGGTCAATCGTTGGACGACGACGGCACGAACTTCCGACGGCGCCAGGCTGTTTGGCGACATGAGGGCCAGGTATCCGCACTACAGCTGGGACTGAACTGAACTGACCGCCAAGAGTCGTCACCATCACGGCGAATGTTGCGGCGCTTCGGCACGGCATCGAAATCGCACCGTCAGATGACCGTGAGGTGTCGCAAGCGGATCGGTTTGCGGGACCGCGGGCTAGTCGTAGATGACCGCGAGGCCTCTGCGCTCGAAGGTTCGCGAGACCGTCCCGCATGGCCTGCAGCTGCTCGGGCGAGTGGCCCACCCAGTCCACGAGCTCACCGACAACCTTGACGGGCTCCCGAGTGCGGTAGGACCGCGTGGGATTGCCTGGGAACTTCTTGTTCGTCACGTTGGGGTCGTCCTCCAGGGCACCCA